>Ga0137409_10001673_pt1 | contig 24028 bp, 23 predicted proteins | sample CZODoug1_16funga_FD_122059 | JGI IMG/M metagenome (GOLD analysis project Ga0137409, IMG submission 122059) | Vadose zone soil fungal communities from Angelo Coast Range Reserve, California, USA - CZODoug1_16fungal (Hybrid Assembly) | ecosystem: Environmental > Terrestrial > Soil > Vadose zone...
GGGGAGCTTGGGCATGGTCTACGAAGCAGAAAACAGGCTCACCAAGCTAACTAAGTCCCTATAAGGGTCCATTTCGTCAGTCTTTGATTTCCTGACGACAAGCCGACTTCCCATCACCAATCCGCCAAACTTCCCATAACCCCGTTTGCATTGACTGGTGTGGCCAACTTCGGGGTGGCCGGCTAACCGGAAACTGACCCGCAACCGCCTGCTCGATAGCCGGCGAGGCTCCAGACGTCCTGGGCCTCTTCATGGCGAAGCAGATAGCGATCGCCGTCGCGGACGATAACGCGAAAGTAGGTGGCTCCCGGCGAATACCAGCGGTCCTCAATCGCCACGATTTCCCTGGCACCGTCTTTCAATTTCAGACGCGCCGGCCGTTCGTCTCCCTTGTACCCGGAATAGCAATCCACACGGATAATTTGTTCACGCATGGGCTCTCGATCCCTTGCGGCTCTCTGCCAGCTCAGCGTTCCATGCGGCACCAAGAAAAATGATTACCGCGGAAAGCTGCATCCAGATGATCAAGCCGATCACGGCAGCCAGGCCTCCATACACTACGCTGTAGGGGACGCGGCGGACATAGATTCCAAAGAGCACGTCCACCAGCCACCAAAGCAGCGTCGCGACCATGGCCCCGGGCAGTACATTGCGCATGCTGTCCTCCTGGGGACGCGCGACGCGATAGATCACTGTCAGCGCCAGCATGGCCAGCAAGAACGCCGCGGCGGGGAAAAAGATATTCCACCATCCCTGCAGAATGGCGTGCTTCCCAACTTCATGAGCAATCCATCGGCGCAGCGGCCTGCCCAGAACGCCAAGAATAGCCGCCCCCAATAGTGGCGCAATCGTCACCAGCAGCAGCATCAAGCCACGAACTTGCCGGTGCACGAACCCCAGTTTATCGGTGTCTCCATAAATAGTTTGAATTCCCTGCATTACCAGCTTCATTACCTGGGAGCCGGCCAGCAGCGTTCCCGTCCAGCCCAGTGCCGCGATCTTCCAGGCTTCCGGCCCGCGCTTCACCAGGAATTCCGAAACAATTGCCTGGCTGCCGGGCGGCAAGAACTGGGTAAGATCGGCGATCAGGTCGAACAGGCTGGTCCTGCCGCCGAGGCGGCTGGTGGCCAGCGCCACAGCAATCAGCAAAGCCGGGAAAAAAGCGAGGAAAAGATTGAAGGCAATGGCCTGCGAGATCATGCTGCATTGCGGAAAAACTCGCGCAAACATTCCATAGATTCGCCGCAGAAACCTGGCCGCCCCACTCATAGCGGGGCATTATACCTGCCGGAGACATCTTGTGTACGAAGCAGCTGAGCCGGCCGTGATTCCAGGGGAGCTGGTTGAGAATTGCGAAAGCTGCGACAAGATTGTTCCGCTTTTCTCGCGCCAGCAATAAATCATTGGACAAATCTTGCGCAGAACAGCCGCTCACCCGTTCGAATAAGGCAGTACTCTCTATGAGGCGTGCCGTCGCTGGCCCTCTCAGGAGAATCATGTTCACTGTTCCGGTGTTGCTGCTGCTGCTCTTTGACCTGCTACTTTTTTTCGCAGCAGCTCTTTACTTCGATAAAAGCGCGCAAAAATGGGAGAACTTCCTGCTCAGCGGGCTGTTCCTGTTTTCCGGCATGCCCGCGCTGATCTACCAGGTCGTTTGGCAGCGCGCCCTGTTTTCGATTTATGGCGTGAACGCCGAATCCGTAGCCGTGGTTGTGAGCGCTTTCATGCTGGGCCTGGGTCTCGGCAGCCTTGCGGGCGGTTGGATTTCGGCGCGTTTTCCTCGCCGCGGCATCCTGATTTTTGGACTCGCGGAACTGGGAATTGCCATCTTCGGCCTTTTTTCACTGAGTCTTTTCCGTTGGGTGGCGGCTTACACTGCCGGCGCGAACTTGCCCTCGGTGGTCATCTTCAGTTTCGCTCTACTGCTTGTCCCCACGATGCTGATGGGCGCCACGCTGCCGATCCTGGTGGAGCATCTGGTACGCCGCTCCGGGCTCGTCGGCGCTTCCGTTTCCCGGCTTTATTTTGTGAACACACTGGGCTCGGCGCTGGCCTGCTATTTTTGTGCGCGGTTTCTAATGCGTGAGTTGGGCCAATCCGGTGCTGTTGCGCTGGCCGCTGTTCTCAACACCATCGTCGGTGGCACAGCCTATTTGTACGGACGCCGTAAGACCGATGCATCCGCCTCAACTCCTGCCGCACCCTCTCTAGCGGCGGGCGGCGCCTCTCCGATCAAGCTGCCGATGGCCATGTTCCTTGCCGGAGTTTCGGGATTTCTTGCGCTGGGGTTTGAAATCGCATGGTTTCGCGTTTTCTCCATGGCTGCGGCGGATCGTGCTCCAGCTTTTGCTCTGTTGCTCTCGACATTTCTGGCGGGCATCGCCGCGGGAGCTTATCTTTCGGAAAAATTGACGGAGAATGCCGCTCCGAACACCGTCGCGCAGGTCATCGGTGTGCTCCTGCTGGTGGCGGGGGGCATCTCGGCCTATCTGCCGGCACTGGTGGCCGCGGCAAGAGTTCATCGCTGGTCGTTCCTGGCGCCGGCTCCGGCATTTTTTCTTACAGCAGGGCTGCTCGGCTCGGTGCTCCCGCTGTTGTGCCAGCTTTCCGTTTCAGCGGATGAAAAAGCGGGGAGTGGCGTCAGCCTCGTCTACGTTTCGAATATCCTTGGCTCAGTTCTGGGGAGTCTGGGGATTGGGTTCGTGCTGATGCAGCACTTCGGACTTCGTCAGATTTCTTTGCAATTGGGAATTGCGACGGTGCTGACTGGCGGACTGGTTCTTTTTATCGCACGGAAAGAAGCTAAATTGCCGCCGGCATGGGCGACGCTGCTTTTTGTTGCGGCGCTCGCGGCGGTGCCGCTGGCCTCACCGCGATTTGATCTGCTGTACGAAAAGCTCACCTTCGGAAACCGGCTGGATTCCCGCACTACTTTTGCGCGCCTGGTGGAAAATCGCAATGGCGTCATTGGTGTGACGCAAGAGGCCGCGGTATTCGGCGGCGGCGTTTACGACGGCTATTTCCGCATCGATCCCAGCCACGATTCGAATCTGATCATCCGCGCTCTGGCTTTGAGCGCCTTCCATCCGAACCCGAAGCGCATCCTGATGATCGGCTTGTCCTCCGGTTCCTGGGGACAAGTCTTCGCAAACCATCCACAATTGGAATCGCTCGACGTCGTCGAAATCAATCCGGGCTACCTTCAACTCATCCCGCAGTACCCCGTGGTGAGCTCGCTGCTCCAGAATCCCAAAGTTCACATCTACGTCGACGACGGCCGCCGCTGGCTCATCGCTCATCCCGAGGCCCGCTATGACGCCATCATTTGCAACAGCACTTATTTCTGGCGGGACCACGCTTCCAGCCTCATCTCCGTCGAGTTTTTCGAACTAGCTCACAAGCACTTGAATCCCGGTGGAGTCTTTTATTTCAACACCACCGAATCCGCCGAGGCCATCGCCACCGCCTTGCATGTTTTTCCTTTCGGTTTGCGGGTCATCAATTTCCTGGCGGTGAGCGATTCTCCTATGCAGGTCGATATGCTGCGTTGGGTCGACATTCTCCGTCAGTACAAGATCGACAACCACTATCTTTTCGATCCCGCCAACCCCGAAGCGCAGCAGACCCTAGCGGAATACGTGCGCTTCGCCGGCAGCATTAACTTGCCCCCAGAGCAGGTGGGGTTCGAAGGTTCCGCTTCCTTGCGCAAGAAGTACGAACACGAGCGCCTGACCACGGACAACAATATGGGCCGCGAATGGGAACTTGACGTTCCCATCCCCTGGCGTTAGTTTTTCGCGGAACACTGAAAAAACCCTGGGCCTTTCTGTGGCGAAAGCAGTTCCCGATTCAGGCCTGTTTTTCCATGTGGATGACAGGGAGCGCTTCGCCATTCACCAGGGGAATCGAGATGGGCTTCACCGCAACATAGCCCTTTACACCGAAGAGCTTGGCCCCAGTCAGCGTTGCCCCCATCTCGTAGCGAGTAAAGCCTGCGGCCCTGGCCGCGTCTTCGCAGGCCTGCAGGATTAGCGTGCCGACGCCGCGGCGCGCCCATTCCGGATGAATGAAGAACGCGCGAATCTTCGCAGCATCCCGCAGGGGGTCCAGCAGCAAATCCTCGCGAGCGATCCATTGGTCGCTCCCGTAGAGTGTCTTGCGCTTGCTCCAGCCGCCGCATCCGACGATCATCGAGCGAGAAGGCGAGTTCTTTTCTCCAGCGCCGGCGCTACCTTCTGCCGCGGCTTCCGCCACGATGTACGTCCCGTCGGCGATGAGCTGGCTATCCACACCAAAAACAGTTTTGAGCGCGCCCTCGATCTGCGCGGCCGTGTAATCCTGCGTTTGCAAGCCACGCACCGAGGCATCGATCAGCTGACGGAGAAGGGGGACATCTTCGGGAATAGCCAGGCGCAGGCGAATGTCTGTTCGCATCGTCACTCGAACGCAGCAACCGAGAACCGGATTCTACCGCTGAGCAACAGGGGAGCACGACAAAATTCGATCTGTCGAAGATCCGGGACTGCTATGCTTCACCATTCGAACGCGGCATCCTTCGCACGAGGACGGCTGACCTCCAATGCTATACATGGTTATCGAGCGATTTAAGAATCAGGACGCGCAAGCGGTTTATCGCCGCTTCCGCGAGAAGGGGCGCATGGCGCCTGATGGCCTCGCTTACCTGGGAAGCTGGGTGGAGGTGAACTTCGATCGTTGCTTCCAATTGATGGAGTGCGCCGATCCGCGCTTGCTGGAGGAGTGGGCAGACCACTGGCGCGATCTCGTCGTGTTTGAGTTCGTTCCCGTGCGGACTTCGAAAGAGGCGGTCGACCTCATCACGCCGGAACTGTGAACCATTATTTTCCTTTAGCGTGTTGCGTCGCCCGGAGCCTGGTCAATAGTGCCGCCAATTTCGGCCGGTCTTGCTCATTGAGCGCTACAAACTTCAAACCTAGCCCTTCGCCGGATTTTGCATGCCGTACTACGGCGTCAGCCCGAATCTGACCCTCCTGCACCAGAAAATGCAGTCGCGTAAGAACGCCCTCGGCCTTCCGCTGAGAGGTCTCGATGAACATCCCTCCCATACTCATGTCTCGTACGCTGGATATATCATCGCGCCCGTGGCATTGCCAAAAAACCCATACGTCCCCGGGCGCGGGAACGCGCGAGGTCATTCTTCTGGATGGGTAGGAGACGGGCCGAGAGAGGGGCTTGCTGGGGACCATGGTCTTACGGGTTAATCGCCCGACTTAGAATAAACGGGCGATATGACAGTAGTGTCAAAGTCTCCTGAATCGTTACACTTTGGCCATGGTGGAGAAGTTAGGACGGCCCCGGGCACCCGGTAAGAGGATCTTTACGGACTACGCCAGTTGATGCGCTTGACCCTGAAATGGAGTACCCTCATCCTCCCCGCTGTTCCCTTGCTTCGACTCGGGAGGGAAAACATGCCAGCTACCTACGAGATAGACAAGCAACGACGGCTGGTGATTTCCACTTGTTTGGATCCGTTGACGCTGACCGAGGGGCTGGCACACCAGGAAAAGCTCCTGAAGGATCCGGACTTCGACCCCAGCTTCTCTCAGCTCTTGGATTGTACCCGCGTCACTTTCTCCGGGTTTGCAGCGAATGATATCCGCAAGCTTGCGGAAAGAAATATCTTTTCCGCGCGATCCCGCCGGGCTATTGTCGTCTCCAGCAATCTTGATTATGGGTTCGGCCGGATGTTCGAAATGCTCCGCGACAGCGCCGGGGAAAACGGAATTCGCATCTTCAGGGACCTCGATGAGGCGGTCGACTGGCTGCTTTCTGAAACCATAACCGCCTGAACACCGAATCGGGCGTTCCGGGGCGAATGGGAGGCTTACGCGCTGAGTTTCTGAGTTTTTCTCCGCGCTCGTGCCCACACGGATTCCGGCGTCTATTCGTGCAGGACTACGCTTAAGAGTGAGCTGTGGACCTGCAGCCCGCCGTTGTAACGAATGAATCCCAGTTTCCTGAATTTGTTCATGAAAAAATTGACCCGCGAACGCGTTGTGCCCACCATCTCCGCCAACATCTCCTGGGAGACTTTGGGCACTTTTTGCTGTTCGGATTCGCTGCCGTAGCGCGCCAGCAGCAAGAGAGTCCGCGCCAGCCGTTTCTCGCTGGAGTTGAACAGCTGATCGATCAAGTCCTCCTCGATTCGAATGTTTCGCGACAGGATGTAAGACATGAAGCGGTCGGAGAGCTCGTGCTCCGCGTGGAGTACGCGCATCATCTCGTTTTTCTCAACGATGAGTACGGTGGTGGGAGTAATCGCCGTGGCCGTCCCCATGCGGAATTCCTGGCCTGCCAGGCATCCTTCTCCAATAAAGTCCGCTGGCCCCAGGATCGCCACGACTGCTTCTTTGCCAACTTCATTCACAACCGACAGTTTTACGCCGCCTTCTTGAATGTACACCACGGTCGTGGCGGGTTCACCTTGAGAATAGATCTTTTGCGACTTTCGAAACTCCACTACTTTTCTGGCCACACCCGCGGAATGGAGAAAGGCCAGTGCATCGAACGCCGGTTCTTCCTTGCGTCTTGCTTTGGATTTCGATTTGCGCGGACTGGCGATTGTCATATCCTCCGCCGCCTAATCCCGATTCTAACAAAATCCTGGGGTTAGAAAAGTGTTTTTTTCTTGATTTATATTGACGGGGTTAGTGCACCTAGTCTCGAGCAGTCGCCGCAACTCCGCATCGCCACTCTTTCAAGACTGGCTGTTGCGAGGATTCTTGTTCGCCTTGCGGCCAGCCGGTATTCTCTCTTTGGCCATGCGCCCCGCGGAGTCGAGATGCGCATACTTCTTCCGCGCCGATTTCGCGACACGGGACTTCGCCATTTCTTTCTTCACGCCGGCGAGTGTCGCTTTGCCTGCTGCTATCATAGTTCTGTTATCGGCCATGCATCCATGACGGCTTGAACGCCAAAACCATTTATTTCAATGAGCGGGCCAACGCGCGATGCAAAACCTTGCGGACCAAGATGAATGCCGTGGCGGCAGTTCCTTTTCGCGCCCAACTGCCGCCTCGGTTTGGTTTTTGTTACCTCACAGGCAGGCTAGGCATTGCCGCCACCCATGTCTGTTCAATAGTGAACACAATTCAGCCGCCCGGATTTGGGGGCAATATCACCCTTCGTGACGAACTCCTGGCACCTCTCTCGAGCGGCCCTTCTCTTGCCGCCTTCCACACCGCGTCGTACACTGAGAACATTCGATCGAACACACGAGGACTCTTCCGTGACCACACCAGCACAGTTCGTTCCCGTTTCCCAACTCGCGCGCAGCGCTCGCAGCGAGGAAGCCGTCGCCAGGCACAAGAAATATTTGTGGCCCTCGGTCACCAATTACTTTCAGCAGCCGCTGGTAGCCGACCGCGGCGAAATGCAACATCTTTGGGACGTGGAGGGCAATAAGTATCTCGATTTTTTCGGGGGCATCCTGACCGTCTCGGTGGGCCACTGCAACCCCAAGATCTCCAGCAAAGTGAGCGAGCAGGTCAACCGGCTCCAGCACACCTCAACGCTGTTTCCCACCGAGCACATCGTGGCGCTCGCGGAAAAGATCGCGCAGATTACTCCCGGTAACCTGCAGCAGAGCTTCTTCACCAATTCCGGTACCGAAGCCAACGAAGCCGCTATTCTTCTTGCCCGCATGTCCACGGGCAGCTTCGACATAGTGGCATTGCGTCACGCGTATTCCGGCGGCTCCGCTCTCGCTAAAGCCGTCACCGCGCACGCGCCGTACCGCAAGGCTGGCGTGATCAGCGTGGGCATATCTCATGCCGTCAATCCGTACTGCTATCGCTGCCCGCTGCACTTGAAATATCCCGATTGCGAAGTCGCCTGCGCGGGAGACGTGGAGAATCTTATTCAAACCGGGACCAGTGGCAACATCGCCGCGTTCATCGCCGAACCGATTCAAGGTGTCGGCGGATTCATCACTCCGCCCAAGGAATACTTCAAGATTGTTTTCAAAATCGTCAAGAAATATGGCGCGCTGTTTATCTCCGACGAAGTGCAAACCGGCTGGGGCCGCACTGGAAAGAAATGGTTCGGCATCGAGAATTGGGAAGTCATCCCGGACATGATCACTAGCGCGAAGGGCATGGCCAATGGCGTGCCAGTGGGATTGACGGTAACGACGCCGGAAATCGCCGGCAGCTTCCAAGGCTCGAACATCGCCACCTTCGGCGGCAATCCCGTGACCAGCGTTGCGGCCAAAGCCACCATCGAGCTGATCGAAGAAGAAAACTTGCTCGAGAATGCCCACGTCGTCGGCACCTATTTCCGTGGCAAGCTGGAAGAGTTACAGGCCAAGCATTCACTCATCGGCGACGTCCGCGGCATGGGACTAATGCAAGCGCTCGAATTGGTGAAAGATCGCAAGACCAAGGAGCCCGCTCCCGAAGCCGCCACTCAAGTGATGGAGCGCGCCCGCCAGAACGGCTTGCTCATCGGCAAGGGCGGCCTCTACGGCAACACCATTCGAATGGCTCCTATGCTCAACACCACCAAGCCCGACGTCGACGAAGCCATCAAGCTGCTCGACAAATCTTTCAGCGAGGTTAAGAATTGAGAAGGAGAAGTTTCCTCGCCGCATCCGTCGTACTGTTTTTGGCGAATTGCACTCTGCCGCTTCGAGTTAGTTCGCAATCCGCTGAAAAGAAGCTCGTTTGGAAGTCAGTGGGATTCGCGATCGTCAAATTCAATGACGAAGCGCCAAAATCCTGGAACATCTACCACACCGAAAAAAAAGGACTCTTACTGGTTCAACTCTGGAAGCGCTACTTGCTGGTGGATATGAAAGACCAGGAAGTCTACGAAATCGATCCGCAAACCGTGAAGCTGCAGGGAGACGCGGTGGAATGGTCGCTATCCGACAAGCCCGAGCAGCCACTCGAAACTCCAGACTGGAAAACGAGGGATCTCCGCTCCATGGAACTGGTGAAATTTCGCCTCGGTAAGGACGGCCACTTCCTCGAAATGCAACTCCCCCTGCTGATCAACGGCAAACCGGTTTACTGAGCGACGGTTTTCACCGCCGGTACACCCCGTAATACCACGGAATCCCCAGCGCCCCAGGTTCGACACCCACAACCACAGAATCGCCGGCTCGAAATCGATCGTAGTCGTCAAAATCCACTGCCAACCGCTCGATTTTCTGGCCTTCGCGCCAAGAATGCACAAACAATCGGCGCGTTCCCCGCACGATCCCAGGCATGTTGTACCGGCTATCCACCGTCGTCGGGTGATAGGCCACGTTCTTTCGCGAGTCCAGCTTCCCATTCACGAGCAGCGCGGTAGCCAAAATCCACGGCAGGGGAATAAATCCCGAGTAGATGCGTTTGAGCACTTCGATTTCCTTGTGACTTCGCGCCCCGCGATCGAGCACTACGGCAATCGCCAGTGCAATAAAGAAAAGCACGCCGAAGAACACCAGCATAAAGTCCAAATCGAGCGGCGGATAAATCTGACTGACGTAGGGGAACAAAAGCGATCCGGTCAGAAATACCGCCGTGCGCTTCAGCAGGCGCCGCCGGAACATCACTTCAGCAGCTGCGGAAGTCAACCCGCAGGAAGGACACTGATCCGCAATCCGCTCCGAACCGCAATCAAGGCAGCGTGTCATTGGCCCTAGTATAAAACGGGATCAAGACCGTGTGTTGGAGAGAGAGGAAAGCAAATCCTCGAAAAGTTTCTGGCTTTCGGATTCGGAGACCGAGACGGAGACGCCCATGCCACGCCCGGGCTCGATCCGCTTCACAGAACAGTCCAGCCTGACAGGGCGTTCGAGACCAAGCCGCGCGGTGAATCCGGCGCCCACCCACAGTGGATCGAGCGCTTCGATAAACATGCCGCTGGCGCTGATATCGCGCGTGCTTCCACGCAGCACCGCGGAACCCCATTCGATCTCGAGGTCGGCGCGGAACGAGTAGCGCGGCGCCCAGCGGCGGTCGACTCGCCGGGCCGAATGATCCCCATTGCCCATGGATCGCGTGCAACCCCCTGCCAGGGATTACGTGCCGCGGCGCTCGGACGGAATCGCCGCTTCTCTGCTGTAAGCATACGCCTTCTACTACCACAACACATACGACGCCGATGGTGCCTGTTTTGTTCCCGGCAATCTTATCTTCCACGCCACGAGGTCACATCCGGCAATCGGAATCAGGCGCGGCATTGTGGAGCTGCTCAGTCCTGCTTAGACGCCGAAGAATCTTCCGGGGCAGCATCCTTGCCGGCTTTTTTTTCGCTCGCGCGCAAGCGGCGCTGCACCTCAGCCTGCAAATACTTGCGAAGGTTTTCTGGGACGATGCCGGGAGCCGCCAATTCCCGTAAGTCCGAAACAGTCAGTTCGGGAAGATACGAAAGAATCGTGGCCAGGGGCGACAAGGGGTTGCGCACCAAGGCCAGCCGGATGTTGTAGGTGATCGACCACTTGCGATGCTGCACGATTGCGGGAATCACGGAAATGGGCAGTTTTTCTCGCGCCAGCGCCCTCAAGATTTGCGCCTCCGTCATGTACGGATTGTCCAGAACGACGGGGACAACTTGCGCGTGCCCTTCCGCCAGCAGCGCTCCGGCCACGCGCGCCGGGCCGCGCCGCGCCAGCGTGATTTTTTGGCCCAGCGGGAGTTGCGGCAGCCGCGCCAGCAATTGATCTTCAGCGTTGCGCTTGAGCTCCGCGGAAACTCCGGGCAAAATCGCTACCTGCACAAGATCCATCAGGTACAGGTCGCGCAGCAGCCGCAAGCTCACCAATCGCGGCGTCCGCGGATGAAACGCCAGCGACTTCTTTATCCGATAGCTCTTGAGCAATGGCTTCCGCCGCGCCACCTCCTCAAGCACTTCCGTCGCCAGGCTTTTCCGCTCCAGTATCAGGCAAACATGCGTTTCGTCGAGCGCAGGATTGTCAAGCAGCGCGAGGACCACTTCCGTGGACGCGTGATGCAACAGAACGGCAAGCTCCTCGCCCGTGGCGACGAGCGCGCGTTCTCGGACTGAGTCCTCGGACATTTCAATATTGCGCGGCACGCGCCGCTGCCTCCGCCGGCGATATGCGTAGCCCGCCGATTCGCGCTCCGGGCAAGGCGCGCTCCAACGCCGCATCCAGTTGCTCATCAAAATAAACGCACCGGCCCACCATTCCTCCCATTTTCACAATTTTAATCTCTTCTCGTCCCTGCCCCGAATGTTCCGCCACCGCATTCACCAAAGAAGCCAATTCGCCCGCGGCTTGCAGCAAAATCTCACGGGCGGCGCCATCTCTGGCATCGGCCGCCGCAGCCACAACGGGAAATACCAAAGGAAAAACACTGTCCGGTTGCTCAGTGGCGCGTTCCCGCAGTTCCTGCCACGATGCGTAACCGAGCTGCTCCAGAATTTTACTTCCCAGCACTGAGTCCGCTCCCTGCTCCTCGCGTTCTTTCATCGCTCTGGCAACCGCACGGCTCCCAATATCAAAAGCGCTGCCGTCATCGCCAAGCCGCGGTCCTTGTCCGCCGGTTCGCCAGATTTGTCCCTGCGCATTTCGGCCGATCGCGGCAGAGCCGGTTCCGGCGACTAGCACGATCACCGGCCCTGGATCAGCAGCCGCGAGCGCGGTCTCCAAATCCGTAAAAATACTGACAACTGCGCCGGGAAATCCCGCAGCAAGAGAAGCTCGCATCGCTTCCTTCAATTCCGGATTCCCCGTCCCTGCCAATCCGGCGCCAATCGCCGCAACTGCATCTCGTCGCGTCCCCACTTCCCGCAAACAAAGGTCCGCCGCTTTCTCGATCTCACGGGTCGCCGATTCCACGCCGACCCGGTAAGGATTGGAGGGGCCGGAAATGCTCCGCGCAATGATTTTACCAGCCGGGTCCATCAACACGCATTCCGTCTTTGTGCCGCCGCCATCAACGCCCAAAACGAATTCCATTCCAAGAGCATACGTGAAAAACGCCAATCCCGAATCGTCTCGGCGTGCAACGGTTGCGAAAATATTGACAGCAGGCGCAGCCACTTCTTGACGTGCCGACGGCAGGCCACTATCCTCGACGCACTTTTCCGCAGCCCGGGCGATCGCGGCGGAAACGATACTCCATGCGCATCCATCCCCTGGACCTGGCCATCGTCATCGCTTACCTCCTCGGCGTGACCGCCCTAGGCATCCACTTCCGCCGCGGCCAGCAAAACGCTACGGACTATTTTCTGGGCGGACGCACAGCGCCGTGGTGGGCGCTGGCATTTTCCATCGTCGCCACGGAAACTTCCACACTCACCATCATTGGCACGCCCGCCATCGCCTACGGCGGAAATCTCACCTTCCTCCAATTGGTCTTCGGCTATCTCATCGGCCGCGTCCTCATCGTCTTGCTGCTGCTCCCCGGATATTTTCGCGGTGAGTTCCTTACCGCCTACGCGCTGATCGAAAAACGCTTTGGCGAGCGCATGCGCGCCGTCGCGGCCAGCACTTTCCTCATCACCCGCGCCATCGCCGAAGGCGTCCGCGTCTCCGCCATCGCTCTGGTCGTGAGCGTCGTTCTCGGGACCTCGGAAAAATTTGCCGTAGTTCTCGTCATCGCGCTCACGGTCCTCTACACCTTCGAAGGTGGCATGAAAGCCGTAATTTGGACCGACGTGGCGCAGCTCCTGCTCTATCTGACTGGCAGCGCAATCACGTTTTTCGTCTTGCTCCACCGCATTCCTGGCGGCTGGAGCGAAGTGGTACAGGTCGCCGCCGCAGCCGGCCACAAGCTGCAACTGCTCGATTTTTCCTGGAATCTCGCGACGAAATACACATTCTGGTCCGGTCTAATCGGCGGCGCCTTTCTCACCATGGCCACCCACGGCACCGACCAAATCATCGTGCAACGCCTGCTGGCAGCGAAGAGCGAACGCGACAGCCGCCGCGCCCTGCTCACCAGCGGCGTCATCGTTCTCTTCCAGTTCATCGTGTTTCTGCTGGTCGGCGTCTTCCTTTATGTGTTCGCTCAGCATTCCCCGCTCCTGACGCCCGGTGAACGCACCGACCGCATCCTCCCTCTTTTTCTCGTACGCGAAATGCCCACGGGCCTCGCCGGCCTGCTGCTGGCTTCCATCGTCGCCGTCGCCATGTCCAACGCCAGCGGCTCATTGAATTCTCTTGCCGCCTCGAGCGTGCTCGATTTCGCAAAACTGCGCGGCCAAACCGCCGACCCCGCCCGCCTCATGCGCCTCTCCCGCGGCATGACGCTCTTTTGGGGGCTGGTGCTAATGGGATTCGGCTTGGTGAAGTGGGGCCCTCTTCTTGAAACGGGCCTGACCGTCGCGTCGCTGCCCTTCGGCAGCCTGCTCGGCCTCTTTCTACTGGGAACGTTCGATCGCGGCGCCACCGCGCGGGGCGCGCTGGCCGGAATGATCGCGGGACTCGCCACGGTTTTATCCGTATTCCAGTTTACGAGTGTGGCGTATACCTGGTACTTCATGATTGGCGCCATCATCACGTTTTTCGTCGGCTGGCTTGCCAGCCGAATCTTGCGGAAGTAGAGTCACGATACTTTGTGCCGGGTGTAAATGAAGGCGAGGTTGCATTGACTGAAAAGCGTCTCGAACTGGTGCGCGGCCTGGGCGCCTGGGCCTCCGCCGCCATCGTCGTCGGCACCATGATCGGCACCGGCATTTTCCTGAAGCCCGCCGAAATGGCCCGCGAAGGCCGCAGCGTCTCCGTGGTATTCGCCGCGTGGATCATCGGCGCAATTCTTTCCATCTTCGGCGCGTTCTCTTTCGCTGAACTCGGCTCCATGATTCCAGAAGCTGGCGGCGAGTACGCCTATCTACGGCGCGGCTTCGGCCCCGTCTATGGATTCCTCTTCGGCTGGATGCATTCCATCGTTGGCCGCCCGAGTTCCCTCGCGTCCATCGCCGCGGGTATGATGCGTTTTCTCAGCTTTCTCCTCCCAACCATCGCCTTGCCGCTTTTCACCGTGCATATCGCCATTCCCGGCCTCACTGGCTGGATCAAACCGTACGATTTTGTCTTCACCTGGGCGCAACCTCTCGCGGTCGTCTGGCTGCTGATTATGACCGGCGTGAACTATCTCGGCGTGCGGCTAGGAGGCGCGGTCCAAATTTTCTTGACCACCATCAAGATCACATCCGTCGCGATAGTGATTGGCGTGGCATTTTTTGCGCCCGCCAGTACCCAGGCAAGCGGGTCCCAACCTTTTTGGCCGGATGCAGGAATGGGCGCTGGCGCCATCTTCAGCGCTTTTCTTGCCGCGCTGGCGGCGGCACTCTGGGCCTACGATGGCTGGGAAGACTTGAACCTGGTCGGCTCCGAAGTCGAAAACCCGCAGAAAAATTTCCCTCGCGCGCTGGTCGGAGGAGTCGGATTCGTCGCTGTCGTTTATCTGCTCTTCAGCGCCGCTTGTTTGAAAGTGTTGCCATTTGACACTGTGGCGGCCTCCCGCCACATCGCCTCCGATGTCGTTGAACACATCAAAGGAGCCACCGCTGCGAGTTGGATCACCTTTGCCATGGTCATCTCCGCCCTGGGCTCCATGAATTCTTCGGTGTTGAGCGGCGCTCGCGTCGGCTACGCCATGGCCCGCGACGGAATCTTCTTCAAAATTGTCGAAGGCATCCATCCGAAATTCCGCACGCCCGGCCGCTCTCTGATTTTCCAGGGCATTCTTGCGGGCCTGATGGCCCTCACCGGAACCTTCGAAGAACTCACCAATCTTTTTATTTTTGCCGCCTGGATTTTTTACGGCTCGGCCGTGTTGGCGCTGTTTCGCATGCGCAAGACCGAGCCCGATCTGCCGCGCCCCTATCGCTGCTGGGGCTATCCCTGGGTCCCCGCCCTTTTCGTCGCAGGCGCACTCGCGCTGACCATCAACATTTGGATCGAGCGCCCCGGCCGCTCCTCGATTGGCTTGCTCCTGATTCTCGCCGGACTACCGTTTTACCGGTATTGGCAGAGAGGGATTGCAAAAGATGAGCGAGCTGAATCTGGATCCTAAGAACAACCCGCCGGGCCCGACACCCGAATCGCCAGTGCTTTCAAAGTCTGGATGGAAGGGACCTGCGATTGCGACCCTGCTGAGCCTGCTCTTTCCGGGTCTCGGACAATGGAGAAATCGCGAGCCATGGAAGGGATTTCTGGCGGCAGTAACATTTCCTTTGCTGGCGATAGCCGCCGGTTACAGTCGAATCTTACTGTCGTTCTGGGGGTTCGTTGCCTTCATTACTTCAAGACTCTTTTTGTTGGCATTGATTTGCGTCGACGCTTTCCGCGGTGCGCGGCGGGGCCGCGAGTCCAGAAAATCTTTCCATGAAGCAAGATTCGTTTACGTCGCGCTAGGCCTGTTGATCCTCACTTGTGCTGTGTTTCCCGCGACGGATTATTTTCTCCACAAGTTTGGATACTTTCGAGCTTTCAAGGTTTCTTCCGCTTCGATGTGTCCGACTATCTGCGAGGGAGAACGAATCGTCGCGGATATGGATGCGTATCCTAAGAATAGCCCCCAGCGTGGAGACGTCATCATGCTTGATTTTCACTCAGCGCATGGACCTCTCTTCATCAAACGCGTGATCGGAATACCGGGCGACCTCGTGTCGGAGAGAGACGGAACCCTTCTAGTCAACGGTAAACCCATTAAGGAAAACGGCCTTCCGCAGGTGTGCGGAAAACCGAAAGACGAATCCCTAACCCGAGGAGAAGAGCCACGGTTTGATCCTGTGAGTGTCCCGGCGGCGTCTTTCTTCGTGATTGGCGACAATTCGTCAAACAGCTACGACAGTAGGATTCCGGGATTCGGGCTAGCAACTCCCGATCAAATAAAAGGACGACCGCTCCACATTTACTGGTCGACCGAAAAGTCGCGAATCGGTTGCGCCGTTCGATAGCCCCTCTCACCAAATGTATCTTAGGCTTGGCGCACTTCCATTCTATCGCCGTTGGAATCGCTCCCTCTCAACCGCCGGCAATCCCCCGGGCATCCGAGCGTCGTGAAAGAAACGTCCTTGCCAGCACCCCACCTGCTAGTAGAGCCGCCCCCGGGGCCACCACCCATACAAGTAAGCCGAGGAACAAGGCAATAAACATGATGTTGTGCCCGAGGCTTTCATTGAAGAGGACCGTCACGGGTAGCGCTAGCAGAAAAAAAACGAAATAGGGCAGCACGGGAAAAACGATGGAAGTGAGCATGGCGCGTTGCGATCCACCCGCTCGATTCGAGAGGTAGGCCCCCAACGCGCCAATTAAAGGGAGCAAAAACAGCCAAGGAAGGTAGATCACCGCAACGGGAGCGATAAGAGACCAGCCGCTCCTTCGGGCGGCGATCCAAGGGTTGGGACCAAGAGACTGGATCAGCATGAGAAGGCCCATCGACAGAAAAAGGGTCAGCAAGCTGGGAAGCCAAAATTGCTTCACGCGATTCGTCATGACGTTCTCCTTCGTCCTGGCTTTTCGAATCAACCGGCTCAATTTCTGCCAATCTTCGACTTGCGATAACGTGCGCCGCGCGGCCTCTTCTTCCGTGATTCCCTGCCTGCGAAATTCTTCGCAGGTCTCCGCAAGATGCGCCGCCAGCTCCGCAATCACTTCGGTGCTCTCGGCGGGCTCCAGCGCAAGACCGTTTAATTGCCGTTCGACAATCGCTTCCCAATTACGCATGCGACACCTTCGTCAGCCTGCGTAGCGCGCTGAACAGCTCCGACCATTCTTTGCGCAGCGGGGAAAGCTTTGTCTTTCCCGCCGCCGTCAAACGATAGCAGCGGCGGCGCCGTCCCTGCTGGCTGGTTTCCCAGCTGCCACGAATCCAGCCGCGCTGCTCCATGCGATAAAGCATGGGATAGAGCGCGGCGAGCGTGAAGCGCAGCGCGCCTTTCGTTTGCTGTTCGATGCGCCGCGCCAGCTCGTAGCCGTGCAGCGGGCCGTCTTCCAGAACGCTCAGTACCGCCAATTCCGCCGTGCCGCGCTTGATTCCCGGTCCAATCATAGGGCTCTCCCTTACATATAGGATTCTTATATATAAGCAAAGGAATGTCAATAGTACCTTGAGGCAGGTGCCAAAAAACTCTGGGAAGTTCGGAGCTAGACGGAAGCGGCCCGGGCGCTGGCGCTGATGGGCAAAACCGCGCTTTCGGCTTCGCGCGCGACCTCGACCGCGGGATGGAAGAGTTTCGCGAGGGCTTCGACACCCGTGACCAGTCGCGGGCCGGGCCGCGAAAAATAGCCATTCGCTTCCAGCGCGTAAACTCGCCCATTGCGAACCGCCGGCATTGCATTCCACTGTTCGGGAAGATCCATTGAGAGATATTCGTCGCGCGCCTGCTGCGCCCCGTATCCGCAAGGAGCAATCAGCAGAATATCGGGCTGGGCTTCGACAATGGCCTGCAAGTGCAAGCGGAAAGAAGGTGTGCGGGCTTTGCCCAAAACATCTACTCCACCCGCCACGTGGATCATTTCCGGAACCCAATGGCCCCCCACGTAGAACGGCTGCAGCCATTCGAGAAATGCGACGCGTGGGCGATCCGCCGAAGGCGCCAGCTGCCGCTCCAACGCGCCGAGGCGCGCGCCAATCTGCTTCACCAGCGCTTCCGCCTGCGAATCACGGTACGATTCTTTTCCCACCCAAAGAATATCTCGCCACACATCGCCCAAATCCTGCGGATTCAGGCAAAGAACTTCCGGCCGCCGTTCGAATCGCGCCAGCGCCGTAGCCAGATCATCGGGCGAGGCCGCACAGACATGGCACAAATCCTGCGTGACAATCAGGTCCGGCGCCAACGACTCCAGCATCTCCGCATCGACAGCGTACAAACTTTCGCCGCGATGAACGTACTCGCTCACCAGCCGGTCAATTTCCGCTGGCGCAGCATCGTGCGGCATCCGCGAATGAATCACTACCGGCTTCGCCCGCGCACGTGGTGGAAAATCGCACTCGTGGCTCACACCCACAATTTCGCGCTCCAATCCCAGCGCAAACAGTATTTCCGTAGCCGACGGCAGCAACGACACGATTCGCATAACGAGCGAAACTCTATCACAATTCGAGAAAATACTATTTATAGAGGAAATACTTCCGGCGGATTTGCTCGAAAGCAGCGAGGCTGTCCGACCAGCTGGCGATGATTTTTTCGGGAGCCACGCCGGACTGCAATTGCTGGATGGTATCAGAATTTCCAACGAGCGTGAGCAGCTTGGAGACGTCAAACTGTTGCGGGTAGAGTTTTTGCAGAATCGCCGCGACTTCCAAACCCACGCGCATGGAGCGCACCGCGGCGCGATCGGTAACGCGGGCAGCCACGCCGCCGCAGCGTTGGCCGGCGTACAGCCCGGCAATCGGGATGAACGGCTTCGCGGCAAAGTGCACTCCCGGGAGATGGCGCTCGTTGAGCGCCGCGGCGACATCGTCTCCGTTCAGCCAGGGCGCTCCGAATTCTTCGAACGGTGTTTCCGTGCCGCGGCCAACGGAGACTCCGGCGTTTTGCAGAATCTCAATGCCGGGATAAAGAATGGAACCCTTGGTCGTGCGCAGATTCGGCGAGGGCGGAATCCATCTGATGCCAGTGCTTTCAAAGAAATAGTTGCGATGCCAGTTCTTCATGGCGATGACGTGCAGGTCGGCGCCGATATGATTCTCGGCGTTGAAGAATTGCGCGAGCTCTCCAATGGTGAGGCCGTAGCGCACCGGCAATGGAAAATACGCCACGAAATTAGTTTTGTCGGCGTCGAGCATCGGGCCTTCCACAATTTGCCCGCCGAGCGGATTAGGGCGGTCCAGGACAAAAAACGCGATGTTGCGTTTGGCGGCTTCCTCCATGCAATAGGCCATCGTCGCGGTGTACGTGTAGAAGCGCACGCCCGCATCCTGAACGTCGAAGACCAGGGCATCGATTCCTTTCAGCATTTCGTCCGTGGGGCGGAGAGTTTCGCCGTAGAGGCTGTAAACCGGCAGGCCGGTCGAGGGATCTTTGGAAGAAGCGATTTTTTCGTCGTTGCGGCCGGCGAGCCCGTGTTCCGGGCTGAATAGCGCTACGAGTTGTACGCCAGCGGCGCGTGACAAGACATCCACGGTGGTGTGCTCTTGCGAATCCAGCCCAGTGTGATTGGTGATGATTCCAACGTGCTTGCCGCGAAGGGGCGCGAATTTTTGCGCTTCGAGAACATCAAGGCCAGTTTGTACTCGCGCGGCGCGACCCGCATGCTTCGATGTGGCGTGCGCGGGCGAGAGCGCTAGCGCGAACCACACGGCAATGACCGCTAAATGAATGAACGTGAAATGCGCCCGCTTAAGTCTGGTCAATGTGTCCCCCGCTATTGGAACCATACAATGATATTCTGGAACGCATTGGCCGCAGCCGCGTTGAGAGCATGAGGGGCGTGTGCTATCTATAAATGGAGACCGCTGGCGGCCACTGGGGGATTCTAGCCGATGGTTGGACGCCGCGTCCGTTTTTTGCTCTTGATTCCCGTCTTAATCGTTCTCCTTATGGCCTATAACGCGCGCAGCCAGAGCGGCACCACATCGGCAAAAAAAACTGCCGCAAAAGCAGGAGTGGCTCCCGCAAAAAGTGGATCGACAAAATTGTCGCCCGCCGCGACCGCTTGGGTCGAAACCACGCTGCGCAAGATGACCGCGGACGAAAAGATTGGCCAGCTGCTCTTCACCACGTATCACGGAAGTTTGACGGCCACCGACACGGCGGCGTACCGGCAAATCATGCACGATGTGACCGATCTCCACGTCGGCGGCTTCATCAATATTACGCATGGTTCGCCGCTGGGAATCGTGAAAAGCCAGGCGTATCCGACGGCGGTTTTGAACAATCAGCTACAAGCGAAGTCGAAACTGCCGCTGCTGATCGGCGCGGATTTCGAGCGCGGCACGGCCATGCGTTTGGATGAAGGCACGTCTTTTCCAACGGCCATGGCGCTCGCCGCCGGCGGCAATCTTAAAGATGCCTACACCATGGGCAAAATTACGGCGCGCGAAGCACGCGCCGTCGGAGTCCACTGGATCTACGCGCCGGACGCGGATGTAAACAATAATCCCGGAAATCCGATTATCAACACGCGTTCCTTTGGCGAAGATCCGCAGCGCGTTGCGAAATTTGTGACCGAATTTGTTCGCGGCGTGCAGGAAAATGGCGGCCTCGCAACCGCCAAACATTTTCCGGGCCATGGCGATACGGCCGCGGACTCGCACATTGATCTACCGGTGATTCACGCGGATCGCGCGCGCCTGGATGATTTGGAACTTGTTCCCTTCCGCGCGGCGATTGCCATGCAAGTCGATAGCATCATGACCGGGCATCTGAATGTTCCCGCTCTCGAGCCCGACCCCAACACGCCCGCAACGCTTTCGCACAATATTCTCACCGGCGTGTTGCGCAAACAACTTGGATTCGAGGGACTCGTAGTTACCGACGCGATGGACATGGGCGGAATTACCGTGCGGTACGCGCCAGGGGAAGCGGCGGTGCGCGCCGTGGTGGCAGGAGCGGATTGTTTGCTGATGCCGCCGGTGCCGGACGCGGCGTTCGAAGCGTTGCAAGCCGCGGTGAAGTCCGGGCGCATTACGAAAGAACATCTCGACGCGTCAGTGCGGCGAATCCTTCAAGCAAAAGCCCGGATTGGACTGAACACCAGCAGGCTCGTAGACGTGAATGCGCTCAACGAAAAATTCGGCAGCGCCTCGTGGCAGAACGAAGCGCAGGAAATTTCCGATCGCGGCGTGACGCTGCTGCGCGACACGCCGCACCGTTTGCCTCTGGATGGCACGAAGCCGGCGCGCGCATTGTTGTTGGCGTTTTATGCCGACCCGGAACCGTATCCGGGAGAAGATCTCGAGCGCGAGTTGCGCTCGCGATTCGATTCCGTGACCACGCTGCGGGCGGACACAAGATTTGTGAATGCTTCGATTTTGAAATTGCCACCGCCGGAGAGTTATGACCTCGCGATTCTCGCGTTGTTTGTGCGCGTGAGCGATCGCAAAGGGAATGTGGACGTGCCCGCGGAGCAAGCGGCGCTGGCGGAACAGATTTACAAAGCGGGCAAGCCGGTAATCACGGTGGGATTTGGAAGTCCGTATTTGATTGAGCGGTTTCCGCAAGCGGAGACGTGGCTGGCGGCATTCGGAATCAGCGATGTCGCGCAGATTTCCGTCGCTCGCGCGCTGTTCGGGCAAATTCCCGTTCGCGGCAAATTGCCGGTGACGATTCCCGGCGTGGATTTGAAGGCCGGATTTGGGATTGAATTGCCGGCGAGTCCTATGACGCTGCAGCCGATGGATGTACGCGGCGAAGCGCAATTGCAGCCGGCTTACGATGTGATCGAGAAAGCTATTGCGGACAAGGCGTTTCCTGGCGCGACGCTGGCGGTCGGCTACCGCGGAAAAGTTTCGTTGCACGCATTTGGCAAATTGAGCTACGACGCAAAGTCGGCTGCGACAGTCCCGGCTACGATGTATGACATTGCATCGCTGACAAAAGTTGTGGCGACCACCACTCTTGTTGCGAAATTAGCGGAAGGCGACTTCGCGGTTCCGCTCGATTTGGACGCGAAGGTCGAGCGCTACTTGCCGGAGTGGGCGAGCGGGCCGAACGCGGAGTGGCGGCATCGAGTGACGGTGCGGCATTTGCTTACGCACACTTCGGGGTTGCCACCGTTCAAAGAGTATTGGCGGACTTCGAAGAGTAAGCAGGAGACACTGACGAAGATTTTTGCGGAGCCGCTGGATTACGAGCCGGGTACGAAAGAAGTGTATTCGGACCTGGGAATTATCTTGATGGCGGAGATTATCGAACGATTGACGGGAAGAAAGCTCGACGACTTGGCGAACAGCTATATTTTTTCGCCGCTAGAAATGAAGAACACGATGTACCGGCCGCCGAAGAAACTTTGGCCGGCGATTGCACCGACGGAGATCGACAATAATTTGCGGCACCGGCTGGTGCAGGGCGAAGTTCACGACGAAAATGCGTTCGCGATTGGCGGCGTTTCGGGGCATGCGGGCGTTTTCAGCACGGGGCCGGATTTGGCGGCGTTTTGCCAGATGCTGCTCAATGGCGGCGTTTACGGGCACCAGAGAATTCTGCGGCGGGCGACCGTCGCGCAGTTCACCGTGCCGCAGCAACTTTCCGGGGGAACGCGGACGCTGGGCTGGGCGGTGCCGACCGAAGGCGGATCGAGCGGGCATTATTTTTCGGCGCACACTTTCGGCCACACCGGATTTACCGGGACTTCGATCTGGATCGATCCGGACCGGCAGCTTTTTGTGGTGCTGCTGACGAATCGCGTGCATCCGACGCGCGAGAATATGAAGATCCAGAAGGTGCGCGTGGCGTTGCACGACGCAGTGATGCAGACGCTGGGATTTGCGACCGTCGCGGCGCATTGAAACAGCCGGAAGTTCCATCGAAGCTCGTCGAATATATGGCAGGGCTACACGCTGTGCGGTCAACTGCTCCTCAGGAGTTGCGCAAAGATTTGACCACGCTGGAGAGCTCGAGGACCTCGATGTGCTTGGGGCACTCGTCCCAATTGTGGCGCCAGCACACAATGATGTCGCAGCCATGCAAAGGATGCCGGTGATCGCGGAAATTCCTGCTTTCAAATTCAAACTCGATGTTGACCCGTTGCCAGCGTTCGGGAGCAATCTGCCGCTTGGCCTCGCAGTCGGGAAATCCCTTTTGAACGGCTTCGACCAGGAAGCCTAGTTGTTTGGCCACCATGCCAAAGAGAAGAACCACGCCCTGTTCATTGACAGGTTCATGGCGCAGCCCGTGGAAATCAATGGGATTGCCGTACGCCGGACGATCTCCGAGCGGCAGGCGTTGCTTTGTGTTTGACGAAGCGAAAGAAGCCGAGTACGGCTTCCGTTCGGGATTTTTGTTTGGTTTGGGAACAGGAAGGAGCGCCAGCACGTCGCTCCATTCCCGCTTGCCCTTGGCAAACTTGCGAAAAGCTTCCGGCAGTTTTGACCAGGGACCGAATCGCCGCTCGATCGTTGAAGCATCATATTTCCCCTGGCGCAGGTGGGTATGACGCGGGTGTATGCCCCGGTTTCTTCGGACTTGTTTACCCCAATCTTCCAGCAGCGCCTGGTCTTCAACTCTTACGTTCAGGGTATTCGGGGAAAACCCCGCAGCTCGGACGGCGTCATTCCAACCGCGGAAACACCGCAAAATGAAATATGCCGAGATTCCTGAACGAGCAATAAATTCGGACCGCGAGGGCGCGCGCCCAAGTTGGCTGGCAATGCGAGCGATGGAATCGATGATGTGCCGCTTGTTTGACATCTTTGAAGCTGTAGTGGCGGGTCTTTAGACCCGTTCTTTTTCGTGGTCTGTCGGCGTAGTCTGGACTGCAATTGACGCTGCTTTTCTTAATCAGAGAAGCGAAGAGCCGAATGGACTCTTTTCGTAGAAACGCGCAAAGGGATGCCCGGAAATGAAAAAAGCGGGAGACGAGTCTCCCGCTGCCCTGCCTGCGAAGCGTCAGCTTTCCATCTGGCGAGGAATCCAGAGTGAACTGGCCGCACGGCCCTCAATGAAAAAAGCGGGAGCAAGCTCCCGCTACCAAGGCACACTTTTGTACCTTGTTAGTTTACTTCTATTACCTATGTCTTGTCAAGCATGCATTTCAGCCGCTGCATTCCGCGGAGAAACATTAGGAGACGTGTTGGCTGACGCTGAGGATGTTGCCGTCGGGGTCTTTGAACCAGGCGACCTTGCTGCCGTCGGGGGTGGTCCAGATGCCGAGGGTTTGGTCCTGGGCGAAGGGATACTTTTCCGGGGGGACGCCGCGGTCCTTGAGCCACGTGGCGGCGGATTGAATGTCTTCAACTTGCCATCCGAGGATGGTGCCCTGCAGTGGAGCGAAATTCGGGATTTTTGTGATGCGAATCATGTGGCCGCCGATGCTCATGACTAGCGCAAATTTGTCGAGACTTACAAACTCGAAGCCAAGCTTGCCTTCGTAGAAGGAGCGGGCTTTGTCGTAGTCGGTCGTGGGGATAAAGCCGACCAT
>Ga0137409_10001674_pt1 | contig 24027 bp, 24 predicted proteins | sample CZODoug1_16funga_FD_122059 | JGI IMG/M metagenome (GOLD analysis project Ga0137409, IMG submission 122059) | Vadose zone soil fungal communities from Angelo Coast Range Reserve, California, USA - CZODoug1_16fungal (Hybrid Assembly) | ecosystem: Environmental > Terrestrial > Soil > Vadose zone...
GAACCAGAACTCGAAAGATTTCATCGGAACTTCTCCATGTAGGGCCGCAGGTCCAGCTCGTGCGTCCAGGCATCACGCGGCCGTGTGTGTAGCATCCAGTACGGTCCTTCAGCGCAGCACCCACCACACGATGAGTGCCGCGACGGCCGGGACCGCAAAGACGAGGAGAAACATGGGAACCTCTTCCGCGACCGAGTAGCCGGCTTGCTCGACCCCCATGTACATGTTGATGCCTGCGCCGACGAGCCACAGCGGGAGAAAAAAGAGCGCAGCCGTCGCGATCGCGTGCGAGCCGTCAAGGAAATACCCCACGAGGGCGCACAGGCCGAGCAGGCAGAAACCAATCGCGAGAACGAAGATCGTGTGCATGTTCGCCCCCTCTTTCTATTCCGCCTGCCCGATCTCCAGGCGCCTGATCTTGCCGGAAGGGGAGAGCTGAAACCTGAAATAGGTTCGAAAATCGCCCCACTGATCCGAATGGAATGCGCCGACCAGGTCGAGGCCGTTGTTTTCCACACGATCGATCGAAGTGAAGCGCTCGTGGCCGAGAGCGTCCCGCGTGAACTTTTCGAGGCTGCGAGGGGCGCCATCGTCGTAGAGTTTTGCGCCGGGTTCGAAGAGCGCCGACCAGGCTTTGCGGTCGCCGCTCTGAAGCGCCTCGACCGCGGCTTTGACGGTCGGGTTCGTTAGCGCATTCGTATTCACCGGATTTTCTCTTTTACGGCCTGATTCCGCCCGAAGCTTCTATCCGCTGCGCATTGATCCAGCCATTGGCGGGCAATAGCCGCGAGGTACTGTTCTGAGCACGCGTTTGGCAGAGGCGGATGAGGCAGGCACGGTTTCACGCAAGCGCGACTCGCTTTGATCCCTCCGCGGCGGAGGACACGATCGCCTCCAGGACGCGGATGTTGTCGAGCAGCTGCTCGTGGGTGAAGCGATAGGTGCCGCGTCCGAGGGCCGCCTGCGCCCAGGACTCGAAGTTGGCGAGCACCGTGTTGGTCGCAGGGTAGGACCGCGTGGTTCGCTTACCTTCCGGGTCCACGATCACGACATCGGTCGGCAGGCCCTTGTCGACGTTGCCATTCTCGCGCACCTCGATCCAGCCGCGCGTGCCGTACACCGCGATGCGGCCGTGGAACGGCGTCGAGGATAGGCAAGTGAGCGCCGCGGTCGCACCGCTGACGAAGTCTATCTGCCCAGAGACGTGATCGACGCCGACTACTGTCTCCAGCACCTTGGCGGTCTTCGCCTGGACCGACTTCGGGCGCCCGACAAACGAAATGAACAGATCGGTCACGTGAATGCCGAGCGCTGTCATGGCGCCCGCCGGAGCGTCCGTTGCGTTCACGCGCCAGCTCGAGCGATCCAGGCTCACGAACAGATTGTGGCTCACGTTCGCTTCTAGATGCAGGATCTGTCCGAGCTGACCGCTCCCGATCGCCTGCAGAAGGTACTCCATCGCCGGCTCGAAGCGCCGCTCATGGCCGATGCCGAGCACGATGCCGGCACGTTCGCATCCGTCGAGCATTCGTTGCGCGCCGGCTGCGGTCAGCGCCAGCGGCTTTTCGCAGAACACTTGCTTCCCGGCTGCGACTGCTTTCAGTACTTGCGCCTCGTGCTGGCTGTGTGGCGTCGCGACGATCACCGCTTCGACAGTGCGGTCCGCAAGAACTTCATCGAATGACGCGGTGAGCCGCACGCCGTGCGCGCGCGCAAAGTCGGCGACTCTGGCGGGCGCCACTTCTACGGCGTACGTAACGCGAATGTGCTGGCTGTCTTTGAGGCAGGTCGTGATCTGCTTTCCCCACCAGCCGAGTCCCACGATCGCCGCCTTCAACATGCTCAGAACTCCCTGGCGATCAGCGCGTCGAGCGAGAACGCGCCGCCACCTTTGCAAAGCACGACGAACGCCGCGACGGCCCAGAACAGCGAGTATTCCATTCCGCGCCGGTTCCAGAACCAACCGTCGCGATGAGTGACGAACCACGCTGTCCCGATCATGCTGATCGCAACTACGAGCGCCGTCGGGCGCGTGAGCAGCCCCAGCACGAGAAGGATGCCGCCAAAGAACTGGATGACGCCGATGCACGCGATCCACGCCTTGGCGGGCTTGAGCCCAACCTCCTCGAACAGGTCGCGTTCACCGGCGGGGTCGGCGCCGAACCAACCGAACAGCTTCTGCGCCCCATGCGGGATCAGGAATCCACCCACGGCAATGCGCAGCAGCGGATCCGCGATGCTCGCTAGCTTTGCGTAGAGCGGCGTGAGCAATGGCAACACGAGTTGTGTCTCCATGGAGCTTCCTCGCGGCGCGATGTCTTCCCGCTACTGTTTGACGACCTCGTCCCACTTCGGGCAGCTGCGCTGATCCGGAGCGATGTCGTAAGGCTGATAGTTGGACCTGTCGATCACGGACACCGGCAACAGGATCTCCTTCGGGACCGGCTGCTTATGCAGGTAGCGCAACGCCGCCATCACGCTCAGGCAGCCCTGGTTGTACGCGTGGTAATCGCCAGTGGCGAGCAGCTTTCCCGCCTTGATTGCGTCGACTGCTTCCTTGGTGCCGTTGATGCCGATCACCAGCGCAGTTCGCTTCGCGCCTTCCAGGGCCTCAATCGCGCCCACCGCCATGGCATCGTTCGCAGCCATCACACCGTCGATCTGCGAGTACGACTGCATCAGGTTCTCCATCACCTGCAGCGCCTGCAGCCGCTGGTAGTTACCGGGCTGCGAGGCGAGCAGCTTCGCATTCGGGAACTCCTTCAGCGCGTCGTGGAAACCGCGCATTCGGTCCGCGTTGGTGATCACACCGCGCACACCCTCGAGGATCACGATATTGCCTTTTCCACCGAGCGCCTTCAGCAGGTAGCGCCCGGTCTGCAGGCCGAGCTGGTAGTCCTTGGCACCGATGAACGTTACGAAATTACCTTTCTCCGAACGGTCGGTGATGTTCACCACCGGGATGTTGGCGTTATTGATCTTGGCCACGCCCGGCGTCATCGCCTTGTAGTCGACCGGCGTGAACACGATCGCATCTGGCTTCTTCACGACCACGTCCTCAATCTGGCTCATCTGCTCGGGGATGCTGTCCGGCTTGGTCGGCACGTAGTGCAGCACGGTCGCGTTCATCTGCTTGGCGGCGTTGTCAGCGCCGAGCCGGACCGCCTGGAAGAAGGGATTGGTCTGGTTCTTGGTGAACACCGCGATCTTCTCGCCGTCCGCATGCACCGCGCCCGACACAGTCGCCGCGACGATGGCCGCGGCTGCAATCGAAAGACGAGGGCTCATTTGCTCTCCTCCCTGTTGAATTACATCTGTTCATCTATTTGCTCCGTCGCGCCCACGAGTGAGCACATCGAGAGCCACCGCGATAATCAAGATGGCGCCAGTGACGAGCGGCTGCCAGTTCGCGTCGATGGCAAGCAGGTTCATGCCGTTCAGCACCAGCGTCAGGATCAGCGCGCCCACCAGGGTGCCGGAGACCGTGCCAACGCCGCCGAAGAGCGAAGTCCCGCCGATCAGCACGGCCGCGATCGCGGGCAGAGTGAGCGGCTCTCCGATGTCACCTTCGGCCGAGTTCAGCCGCGCAAGGAAGATCAGGCTCGCCAGGCCGGCCATCGCGCCGCTCACAGTGTATACGAGCGCTAGCCGCCGGTTCACCGGAACGCCCGACAGGCGCGCAGCGACCGGGTTTGCGCCGATGGCATAGATCTCCTGACCCCAGGTTGTGTAGCGAGCAAAGCCTATGCCGATGGCAAGGAAGACGAACATCAGGTAGACCGGAATCGGCACCGAGAGCCAGTAACCGCTACCGAGCGCACGGAACGCGGGCGGCAAGCCGTGGATGGTCGCGCCGGCCATGAACCAGTAGGTCAATCCGTGGATCACCCACAGCGTGCCGTAAGTCGCGATGAAGGGCGGCAAGCGCAGTGCAGTCACGAGCAGGCCATTGCCCAAGCCGATCGCGCAGCCGCTGACCAGTCCGGCCGCAGCGCCGAGAAATGCTGAGCCGGTCGCCTGGATCACGCTCGCAGCGAGGCAGGCGCTCAGGCCCACGTTTGCGCCCACCGAAAGATCGAGACCCGCTGTCAGAATCACCAATGTGAGCCCCGAGGCAAGCAGAAAGACCAGCGCTGCCTGGCGCAGCACGTTGAGAATGTTGCCGGTGGTTAAGAAGGCGTCGCTCATAAGGCTCAGCACGGTACACAGCGCAACCACAGCAAGCAGCCGGTGGCCGATGGCCCTGAGTTCGCCCGATAGAGCCAGACGAGGCATGGTCAGCGCAGTCATGCTCTGTCTTTGACGCTTTCGATAAGCAGGGCCACGATGATGAGCACACCGATCGCGACTACCTGGAGCGAGGAAGGCACCGCGAGCAGGTTGAGCCCGTTTCGCAGCACGCCGACCAGCAGTACACCGAGCACGGTGCCAAAAAGCCAGCCGTTGCCCTTTTCGAATGAGGTTCCGCCGATGGCCACGGCGGCGATCGCGTCGAACTCCATGCCTATTGCAGCAGTCGGATGGCCTGCACTTATACGGGCGGTCAGCAGCAGCGCGGCGAGTCCGGCCATCGCGCCGCCGAAGGCGTATACGCCGATCAGATACGCATTCGCGCGAACGCCCGCGAGTCGCAACGCCTCGCGGTTGCCGCCGAGCGCGAAGACGTAGGTGCCGAAGCGCGTCTGATAGAGCAGCCAATGCGTGCACAGATACGCCGCCACACCGATCAGCAGAGGCACGGGAACGCCGGCAAGCTTGCCGGCATAGAAGAACACCACGTCGTCGCCCACGCCGGTGATGCTCTGAGCGTCCGTGATCACCAGCGCAAGTCCCGAGGCGATCCCCATGGTTCCGAGCGTCGTCACGAAGGGCGGGAGCTTCAGCCACGCGACCAGCGCGCCGTTCGCGAACCCGAACGCGGCGCCGAGTGCCAACGCGCCGGCAAGGGCAAGTGACACCGACCCGGTCTTGACTGCGACGGCGGCGAGCACGACGCTCGCGAGCGTGAGGACTGCACCCATCGAAAGATCGATGCCCTCGGTCATCAAGATCAGCGTCATCGGCAGCGCCAGCAGCAGCAGGATGGTCGACTGCATTCCGATATTCGCGAGGTTGGTCCCGTCGACAAAGCCATTGCTGACCAAAGCGAAGCTCGCAGACAACACCGCGAGCATATAGGCCGCGCCCGGTATGCGCTCCCAGCCGAAGCCGCGCAGCGGCAAGGTGAGATCAGCCATCGTGCATCGCCAGGCGCAGAATACTGTCCTCGGTCATCTCGTGGCGCGAGAGCTCCCCGACGATGCGTTTGTCGCGCATCACGTACGCCCGATCGCAGACCTTGACCACCTCCGATAGCTCCGAGCTGATCATAAGCACCGCCGCGCCGCGCTTCACCAGTTGATCGATCAGCGCGAAGATCTCCTCCTTCGCACCGACGTCGATCCCGAGTGTCGGCTCGTCGAAGATGAACAGCTTCGCATCGGCGTTGAGCCATTTGGCCACCACGACCTTTTGTTGGTTGCCGCCGCTCAGCAACTGCACGAGCTGTCGCGTGCCGGGCGTGGCAATCCGAAGCTGCCGGATCCGTTCTTTCGCAACGGTGGCCCCCGCGGCAGGCGAGAACCAGCCGCGCGGAAAGATGCGTTTCAGGCTCGCTAACAGAATGTTGTCGCCCACCGAACGGATCAGTGCCAGTCCCTCCCGCTTGCGGTTTTCTGGCACGAGCGCCATGCCCAGGCGCACAGCGCGATCCGGTGCGCCGATCCGGCTCCGGCCCAGGATCCGCACCTCTCCAGCGGTCACCCGGTCGGCGCCGAAGAGTGCGCGTGCGACTTCCGTCCGGCCTGCGCCCACGAGACCGCTCAGACCGACGATCTCGCCCGCGCGCACGACCAAGTCAATGCCGTTCACGCCATTGGCGGCCGCCATGCCCCTGACCTCGAGTACGACCTCACCGGGGGACTCGCAGTATTGGCGCGCATAGGTCGTGTCCACCTTGCGCCCGACCATCAGGCCCACCAGCGCGTCCGGCGTTGTGTCCTTGGGCTTCAAGCTCCCGACTTTGCGCCCGTCGCGCAAAACGGTGATCCGATCGCCGATTTGGAACACCTCGGCAAGACGGTGAGAGATATAGATCATCGCCACGCCCTGCGATTGCAAACGCCGGATCATGGCGAAGAGGCGCTCGCTTTCGCGCCCGGAGAGCGCCGAGGTCGGCTCGTCGAGTACGAGGATCCGCGCCTCCTGCGAGAGCGCCTTGGCGATTTCGACCAACTGCTGCTGCGCTACACCGAGCGTATGGATCAGCGCACGCGTGTCGACCTCCAGGCCCAGTAGATGCAGAAGTTCACGCGCCCGTGCGTGCATCCTCCCGTGGTCAACGCCGCCTGGAATTCGTCCGGGCGGCTCACGTCCAAGAAAGATGTTCTGCGCGACGTTCAGGTAAGGCACGAGGGAGAATTCCTGGAAGATGACCGCGATGCCGAGCGCGCGCGCATCCGACGGGGAACGAATCGCGACCCGCTCGCCCCGATAGAGAAACTCTCCCTTGTCGGCCTGGTAGGCGCCGCACAGCACTTTCATGAGCGAGGACTTCCCGGCGCCGTTTTCACCCAGTAACACGTGAACTTCGCCGGCGCGGATCTCGAGCGACACACCGTCGAGCGCCTGGACCCCGGGGAACGATTTGCTGATGTCGCGCAGCTCGAATAGGGGCACCGTGCCCCCGCCGTCCCGTGTCGCTCCGGCAAGCGTTTCCGCAACAGCCGCCACTACGCCTCCCTCTCTCGCGTGCTGCGCTCAGTAGAACGCCAGCGTCTCGATCCCGCTGCCGCCGTCGAAATACCCCGTGATCCGGCGCTCCGCAAGGTCAATGACCGTGGCGATGCCGCTATCGTGATTCGCCACGATCGCCGCGTTCCCGTCGGGTGCAAATGCGAACCCCATTGGCCCTTTGGCGACGATCAGCGGCGTCTGCCGGCGCAGATCGTCGGCGTCGTGGATGTAGATCACGCCAGAGGCATAGTTCGACGTCAGAACGTAGCGGCCGTCGAGCGAATACCGGACCCGCACGTTGCGGCTGCGCTTCGGATTGGTCGGCGGGTTCCCGGCGAGCGCGACGGAGTCGATGACCGCGTCGGTCACCGCGTCAATGACATGCACGCGCGTATCAAAGTTGTCGACGACCAGCACGCGGCTGCCGTCCGGCGATGCAGCGATGCCTTCGGTGCCCTGTTTTTCGCTTGGCAGCGCGATGGTCGCGGCGAGCGCGCGCGTTGCGACGTCGAACACGCCGACCGAATCGGTCTTGTTGGAGATGTAAATCTTGGCCCCATCCGGTGTCAGCGCGATCCAGTGGCTGCCGAACGAGCCGGTGTCGAACGCCTCCTCGATCGCGCGCGTTTCGGGATCGACGACGATCAGCTTGGCGGAGGCGTCGCACGACACCCAGAGCTTCCCGGTTGCGGCCACCATGATCCCATGCGGCGCGAAATACGGCGCCACGCTGATCGCGTCAACCTGCTCGCGCCGGTCGAGGTCGATGACCGCGATGGTCTGCGCCGGGTTCGGATTGTTGCCAAAGGTGCCGGCGCCGTAGATGCTGACGTACGCGATCTGGTGGTCGGGCGAAATGGCGACTTCATGCGGCAGCCTCTCGACCTCGATCGCGGCCATCTCTCGGTACGTGCCGGGCTCGTAGAGGCGCACCTTGCCGCCGACCTTGTCCACGGCGACGAGACCGCACGTGCCGGTCGGATTGTTGAAGTCCATGCGGCCGGTGCCGGCGACGCCGAGCTTCATGCCTCCCCCTTTAGTCACGCACTCGAGAGGTGCGGACGAGAGCTTCTACATATACACGCGGGGAAAGCGAAGCACCCGCTCTACCGCGTCAGGCGAACTGCAGCTTGTTCGGACACGAAGCGGCTGTCAAGTGAGCATATCCGAAGTCCATACGGTCCGGCTCCCGCGCGATCGCGACGATGGCGGATCGGGTGTAATCTACAGTGGCAGACGCGTCCGAGGCTCGGCGCACCTGGCCGATTTGCGAGAAAGTGTTCAAGGAGTGAAGAGCGAAATCAGGACACGGCAAAACAGGAGCAGTGACCACAATGGCGAAGAAGAAAACACGGGAGCCGAGAGTCGTTCACCCCGACGACATTGATCCCCATCACAACTGGAGCAGACCGATCCAGGCCCCGGGGCACACGCAGGTTGATTTTGAGGAGCGCGTCAATTTTCGCCGGCTGCACGATTACCGCCTGTCGCGGGTGCGTGCGGCGCTGGCTGGTTCCGGGCTCGGCGCGCTGCTGTCGTTCGACCAGCACAACATCCGCTACACGACCAGCACCGTGATCGGCGAGTGGGCCCGCGACAAGCTCACGCGCTACTCTCTTCTGACCGGCACCGGCGAGCCTTACATCTGGGATTTCGGGTCGGCGGCGAAACACCATCGCCTGTACGCGCCCTGGCTGCACCAGGACCACTGCCGTGCCGGACTGCTCGGCATGCGCGGCGCGGTGGGCACGGACCTCGTCCTGTTCCGTGATGCCGCGAGGGAGGTCAAATCCATCCTCGACGCAGAAGGCGTAGGCGATATGCCGCTGGGCCTGGATGTCGTTGAGCCCCCCATGCTATTCGAGTTGCAGAAGCTGGGAATTGAAGTGCGCGACGGTCAGCAGGTGATGTTACAGGCGCGCGAGGTGAAGAGCGCAGATGAATTGACGCTGCTCAACATGGCCGCGGCGATGGTGGACGGCGTATACCAGGACATCGCAGAGGCGCTCAAACCGGGCGTTCGGGAGAGTCAGATCGTTGCGCTCGCCACCGGCCGTCTGTATGAAATGGGATCGGACTGCGTCGAGGCGATCAACTCGATCTCGGGCGAACGCTGCTCGCCCCATCCGCACAATTTCACGGACCGGCTGATCCGGCCGGGTGACCAAGCGTTCTTCGATGTCATCCAGTCGTTCATGGGGTATCGCACCTGCTACTACCGAACCTTCAGCGTCGGACGCGCCACCCCGGCGCAACGTACCGCCTACCGCAAAGCGCGCGAGTGGATGGACAGAGCCATCGACCTGTTGCGTCCCGGCGTGACGAGCGACAAGATCGCCAGAGCGTTTCCCAAGGCGCAGGAGATCGGCTTTGCCAGCGAGATGGACGCATTCGGACTTAACTTCTGTCATGGCCTGGGCCTCGGGCTGCATGAGCGCCCCGTAGTGAGCCGGCTCAACTCCTTCAAGGAGCCCATTGAGCTCAAGGTGGGGATGGTGTTCGCCGTGGAGACCTACTGCCCGGCAAAAGACGGCGTGTCTGCCGCCCGTATCGAGGAGGAGGTGATCCTCACTCCAACGGGTCCGCAGATCATCTCGCTTTATCCAGCGCAGGAGCTGCCCGTTGCAAACCCCTATTAACGCCAAGGTAGGCTGGATCGGCACCGGGCGCATGGGATTCAAAATGGCGCAGCGCCTGGCGCGCGCGGGCTGCGACTTGACGGTGTGGAACCGCACCCGCGCCAAGGCGGAGCCGCTTGCGCGGGACGGTGCCAGGATTGCGAATTCACTTGCGGATCTCGGCGGCTGCGACGTGGTGTTCTGCATGCTGTCCACCTGGGACGACGTGAAGCAGGTGATGGCAGGAACCGGTGGGTTGCTATCGCACGACATCCGAATGCCGCTAACAGTGATCGAGTGCTCCTCGATCTCCTTGCAGGGCTCGGCAGAACTGCGCACCATCGTTGCGGCACGCGGCATCGAGCTGCTCGCGGCGCCAGTCAGCGGCAACGCGAAAGTCGTGGCAGCAGGCAAGCTTTCCTTCGTAGTGTCCGGGCCCAAGGCGGCCTACCAGCGGGCTCGGCCGCTCTTCGATCTAATCGGCCAAAGCTCCACTTGGGTGGGTGAAGGCGAGCTCGCGCGCATCGTCAAGATTTGCCACAACGTCTTCCTCGGCGTGATTGCACAATCGCTCGCAGAGGTTACCGTGCTGGCTCAAAAGGCGGGGGTGGAGCGGCATGCATTTCTGGATTTTCTCAACAAGAGCGTGATGGGCTCGATGTTCACGCGCTACAAGACGCCCGCCTTCGTCAATCTCGACTTCAAGGTCACGTTCACGCCCGAGCTGCTGCGTAAGGATATGGACCTCGGGCTCGACCTAAGCCGGAGGTTGGCCGTGCCGATGCCGCTGGCGGCTGTCAGCAGAGAGCAGATCCAGTCTCTCATCGGACATGGATTTGCGGAGCAAGACTTCGCCGCTCTATTGGTACTGCAGGCGCGCGCATCGGGAATTGAACTCGAGCCGGAACATGCAGCAGTAGACGACGGACTTTGATAATTTTTGGGTCAATGGTCAGGGCTTCCGGAAGCGCAGTACGAACCGATCGCTGGTGCCGCGGCGCTCTCCGGCGGCACGCGGCGAATCGTTCCAATCCCGGGTGTCGTCCTTGTTGCGCAGGAAATCGGCTTGCCCATCGAGTACGAACCCCGCCGCCTGAACTTCCGACTTGACGACATTCTCCTCGATCCGATGAAACGTATCGGCCACATCGATACCGTCTCCGGGTCGCGCGCTGTGATCGACAATCACAAATACGCCACCCGGCTTGAGTGCGGCGAACACAGCCTTGTTCATGGCCGCGCGATTCACCCCGAGCCAGACGGTGTCGTGATAGAACAGCACCATCGTGACCGCGTCGAGCGGACGCAAGCCGTCTGGAAAGGGATCGTCGAAATCGCGATCCAGACGCACGACGCCGTTCATTGCCGGCTTGGCGAGCCGCGCGCTCCAGGGCTTTTCCAGAAACATGTCCAGCAATTTCTTGGAATTTTGCCCGTAGACGACGCCTTCGCTGCCTACCGCCCGCTGGAGTAACTCGGTTGTATAGCCGCCGCCTGCACCCAGGTCGGCGATACGCCAACCCGGCCGTACGCCCAGAAACGCGAGCAGCTCGACCGGTTTGCGACCGGCGTCCAGCGCACGATCCTCAGGGCTGCGGTCTGCCGCCGTGACGACAGCGTTTGCAAGCGCCTTCGTATCCTGACTCAACGCGCGTTCAGAGATGCCGGCGGATACCAGGAACACGGCCAGCAACGACAGGTAGATTCTATTCATGCATTTCTCCAATCAGTGAAGATCCATTTTGAATCGCCAGAACGAGGGTATTTCTTTCGGACAGAGATGGTAGCGCAAAAATATGTCGCTCGTTATCGCCAAACTCCCCGTTCGGTTTTCACGCCCCGGGAGCTCCGCTTTATGACCTCCGCGATCCCGGCAGACGAGTAGTTCCGCAGTGCTCTCCGCATTTCGTATGAACGGATTTGGCACCCAGTTGTCTGTTTCGGCATCCAATTTGTTGCATCCACCATGGTGCGCGGGGACGTATATTTGGCCGGAACGTGCCTCTGTGTCCCGATCGTCGTCGAGGCGTCCGGCTGTACGGTACTGACGCATCGACAGGTCAACATGTAGTCGATACAGCATTTATAAGGACATCCCATGAATAGACGCCAATTACTTGCGAGCATTCCCGCCCTCCTTGTCGGGCTACCGGCCCTGGCGAAGGAAAACCGTGTGGATCCCCTGGTGAAACCTAAATCCGAATGGAAGACCCTGCTTCCCGCCATGAGTTACAGGGTTCTTTTCGAAGAAGACACCGAGCGCGCGGGAACCAGCCCGTTGAACAAGGAGAAGCGCGCAGGCACTTATGTGTGCGCCGCGTGCTATCTGCCGATCTTCAGCAGCGAGACGAAGTATGACAGCGGCACGGGGTGGCCGAGTTTCTTTGATTATTTGCCGGGCGCGCTCGGCACAAAAAAGGATACGAGACTCATTTGGCCGCGCACCGAATATCACTGCGTGCGCTGCGGCGGGCATCAAGGCCATGTCTTCGACGACGGTCCCAAACCCATCGGTTTGCGCTACTGCAACAACGGCGTGGCGCTGCGCTTCGTGCCGAAGGAAGAAAAGCTGCCGGAACTGCGAACCTGAAACGGTGGTGCCGGGCTGAATCGTACAGCGCGACCATGCAGTAGGCCGTCAGGGCCCGGATTCCAAATGGATTGGAACCGGACTCCGTCGTTGCGAGAGCCTCTATGGCGAACCGCTGGACTCAACCCAGACGCAGCCCGGACTGGGCCGAAACGATCGCGATCGCGACGAGCGCGCCGCACGCGCTGACCCACCCGGCAACTTTGTCTGCGTTCGTGTCGCGCACGTGGTGGGAGAGCATCACCGTGCGCAAGCCGCAACCCGCGTGGGTGATGATTCCCCATACCGCAAGCAAGTAGTGCGGGATGAGCCGTACGTTCCATGCGTCGGTGATCAATCCGGCCGCTTCCCCGGAGGCCCAGTAGAAATCGGTGTCGATACCGACAAAACTGCGACCGAGCACCAGCACAGCGGTGACATGCGACGTGAGGAAGATACCGAGATAAGCGCCCGTAGCGCTCTGTAGGGTCTCGAAGAAGCCGGCGCGCTGCGCAAGCTTTGCGCGCAGCAGCCACGCGCCGCTCAGAATCTGAAACACGATCAAAAGAACCAGCGCCGGCTCGACTACCGGATTGCGGTACCAGTGGCGCAGGATCTTCATCACTGCCTTGTGCGCTTCGATCCCCCACAGCCCAACGAGGTGATTACCGATGTGCAGCACGAGAAAGATTGCCAGAATTGCCGCCGCCGATGCGCCGTGCGCAAAGCGCAGCCCTGTCGACGTGTGCCGTCGGGGTGCAGCTTCGTCCCGCGATGCGGACACGAGAATCGCGGCGCCCGCGGCCAACCAGATAGCGGCCCAGACGGCCAGGTCGGAAATCGAAGAAGAATTGACGTAGAGCAGAACCCCGATCAGCGTAAACAACGGCGGGCAGGCGTAGGCCAGGTGCGCGAACCCCCGTGCACGCGCTTCCGCTATCGTGGGCTGCGCGATCCGCCCGAGACGGACCGCGGTATAAAACCCAAACGCCGGAACCGCCAGCACCAGCAGGAGCGAGACCACGATAACAGCCGATCCGGCCACGACATCGCCCTGCAGCATTCTGCCGCCTCGATGCAGACCTGCCAGCAGCAATGGATAGACAAGCGCCGCCGCTGCCGGTGCAGCCGCAAACCACGGACTTGCCGCGAGCGGCGGCAGGATACCGCTTCGAGCGTTCACCGCGTATTCCTCCAACTTGAGGCATCATTCCCGGAAAGGATCCGGGATCGCCTTGCTGCGGAAGAGAAACCTGGGGTTAATTTACCACCATCCTTGCATCTCGAGCGGTGCGAGAAACCGGCGGAGTTCTACGCCTTATAATCTAGCGTCACAAAGTCTGAAGCCGAACAAGATCGTGGCGATTCCTCCCGGGGCTCACGCATGAACGACCTGAGTCATCTTCTCAAGAACAATCGCGCCTGGGCGGAAAGCGTGCGCCGGCGCGAACCGGATTTCTTCGACCAGCTCGCACAGCTGCAAACGCCGCAGTACCTTTGGATCGGCTGCTCCGACAGCCGCGTTCCCGCGAACCAGATCACCGGTCTTGCGCCCGGCGAGGTGTTCGTCCATCGCAACGTCGCCAACGTGGTGGTACACGCCGACCTGAATTGCCTGTCGGTGCTGCAGTACGCGGTGGACGTGCTGAAAGTCAAGCACGTCATTGTTTGCGGCCATTACGGCTGCGGCGGCGTGATCGCCGCGCACGACCATGTCAAGCTGGGGCTGATCGACAACTGGCTGCGCCACGTGCAGGACGTCGGCCAGAAGCACCGCGACTTGCTCGCTAGAGAAAAGGCAAGGGAAAAACGTGTCGCCCGCCTGTGCGAGCTTAACGTGATCGAACAGGTGGTGAACGTCGCCCAGACTACGGTAGTGCAGGACGCCTGGGCCCGCGCCCAGGCGCTCGCCGTGCATGGCTGGATCTACGGCATCCGGGATGGATTGATACGCGACCTTGGAATGAGCGTCTCGAAGGCAGAAGATCTGCAATCGCGCTATGCCTCAGCGGTCGGCGCGGCAGAACGCTAGCCGCTTCGGCTGGAATAGCAGTCAACCGTCGGGGAAACAGCAGATCGCGGGTGAGCGAGGCCGTGAGGACCTGACGTAGCGCGAAGGGACCACGGGACGCGGCGAACTTTGTGTCGAGAAAGCCTGACAAAGAGAGACAGATCCTGACGGCGTTTTACAGGCCGCCGGGCCGGGAGTGGACGATGCGGGAAGAGGATGCGAGGGTCCCATGTTTCGCGGCACGAGCCAAGAACGCCGCGAACGGTTGTCTGCGTCCCTTGTCGATCGTTCTGCCTCTGATCATCCTTGCCCTGGCACTGTCCCCGTCTGGTGAGGCTGCCGGGGCAAAGGACGAAATACGGGCGGCGGAGACATCGACCGCCGAGTTCGCAGTCTATGCGCTGTCGCGCGGCAAGGGCGTGCCTGAACCGACGCGCGGTGTATTTCGGAAAGCACGTACGCTGCTCGAGGGCGCGAAGCGGCGCGGCGAGGTGATCAGGGTCAAGGAGACGCGCATCGGCCTGGAAGGGGAGACGCGCCTCTGCGTCGAGGCAAAGGACGCTGCGGCAGCGCGCGCGCTCCTGCGGGAGCTGCGCGCGATTGCGGAAAACGTCGAGCTGTTCAATGTCGTAGTGGAACCTTGTCTGAAGAAGTGAGGAATCGTTGACTTTGCGCAGGGGAAAACCCGGCGTTTGAGAGGTGGGTCATGAAGTACTCTCTCGCGGCGCTGCCAGGCGCATGCGTTCTTGCCTGCAGTTTCCTTCTCCTCACCGGCTGTGAGCCCGCCACCGGTGCCGGGAACAGCGCCGATACCGAGTGCGCGATGCCGACCACCAAAGACGAATTGCAGCCTCGCGCGAGCGAGGGTCATGCCGGGACGCAGATTCGTCCGGCAACGGAGCGGGTGGAAGCCACGCCCGAGACCGTCGCCCAGGCAATGGCGCAAATGGAGCGCAGGGCAAAAGAAGAGTGCCGGCAATGGGCGGACAAGGCCTTCGAGGAGTTCGAGCGGTCCACCTACAGGGAGCCCTTCCCGGGCGGCAAGTACATCGTCAGCGGCGACATCGCGATCTCGGATCGCCAGCGGCTGCGGGAATTCTTTGAAACACGCATAAAGGGGGAATCGTCCGAGACAGTACCGGGTGCGCTGATCGTGCATCGGGTAGGCGGCCGGGATGCGATCTGGGATTCGCCCCTGAGGAAGCATCTGACCTACTGCGTGAGCAGCGCTTTCGGCGACCGGCGGCAACAGGTGATCAAGGACATGGAGGCCGCCTCCGGCGCCTGGGAAGCGGTCGCGGATGTGGATTTCATCCACGTAACGGCCGAGGACGCCGACTGCACGCCCGCCAATGGCAACGTCGTGTTCGATATCCGGCCAGTCAACGTGGATGGGCAATATCTGGCCCGGGCGTTCTTCCCGAACGAAGAGCGCTCCGAGCGGAATTTACTGATCGACGAATCCTCGTTCCGTCTGGACCCCCACGGGGCCTTGCAACTGGTCGGGATCCTGCGCCACGAGATTGGCCACACGCTCGGTTGGCGGCACGAGCACACCCGCCCGGAATCCGGTACCTGCTTCGAGGATAACAACTGGCGGCCGCTTACCGACTACGACCGCTTCTCCGTCATGCATTACCCGCAGTGCAATGGCGGCGCTGACTGGTCGCTGAAACTGACGCACATGGACAAGAACGGAGCGGCCTGCGTCTATGGTGCCGCGCCGGGCTTCAACGTGGACCCGCAGATCTGCCCGCGGGGGTAAGGGCAAGGATGAAGGATAAAGGATGAAGGATGAAGGCGGAGGGATGAAGGAACGGCATTAGGTGGGTGCTGCCCGTTCCTACTCCCCGGGCGGATCCTGCGTTTCCTGGCCGGAGGTAAGGCCGCCATGTGCTGCGTGCCTGCTCGCCGCCTTGGCGGCAATGGAAGCGGAGATCTCCATCAGTGCGCATACGAGTGCCTCGATTCGTGCATTGAGCTCTTTCGGATCGGCGTCCACCAGACAGCGGATCGGCCAGAGTTTAGGCGTGGTGGGTGTGAACTTGTACCGCCCGGACGGAGATTCGAATCGGATCGTCCCCAATTCGTGATCCGATTCCGATACCACTACCGTGCCCGGACTGCCGCTACGCTCATCAAAGCGCAAGGTGGGCATGCTTATCCTCCGCTTCCGTCCCCGGTGCGATGCAGGCAGCGGACAGGCGCGAGAATGCTGCAAACCGGGTAGTGCATCTGTTTCCGCCGTTTGCGCGGTACTTCATGGTATTTTCAGTGCCACGTTGCGTACCCGGGAAGTCGTGCTATCCCGGAGTCCAGGCACAGGCGAATTCATGAGTCCGCTCCCCATTGGAGTTGGGCTCGACGCTTTCCCAGATGCGCCTCATCTTTCCGGACGACCAGATACGCTCGCCGAAAAGATTGAACATGTCCATCGAGAGCACGCGATGGTGCCTGTTCCTGCAGTTCTCCTCGATCACCCCGGCTGTTTCCTTGACCGTGGCGTTGTCCGATAGTTGCACCGGCCACAGGGACACGCGGTAAACCGCCTTTTTGATAAGGGAGACGATTTCCTCATTGCGGCTGAGCGAATCGGCGTCGACGTAATACGTTGCGGTGGCGTCGCGGTCGATTTCCTTCCAATTCTCCGCGTGCGCAGGGACGGCGATCAGAGCAACGGCTGCAAAGAAAAATTTCATGGCGCCTCCTTCCGGTACCGGCAAGGCGGGCGGGGAAAAATCCTTCAGGTCCGCTGCCGCGCGCCGGATGATTCAGTTGATCATGGCGGCATGATCCGCTGGCGACGTTATGCCGATTGCATCTGGAGGGGAGTCCGTCCGGAGCATGCCCGGTTCGACTTTGTAGCGATGCCTTGTCAAGGCTTCCGCACATCTCAGGGAAAGAACTTATGAGGTCCTCAGGGAGGGACCCTAGTAAAGAGGGGTGAGGGGTGAGGGAAGAGAGAAGTGGAATGGGGATTGGGGGATTTGGCGATGGGTGACTGAATCACTGAATCCCTCAATCACTGAATCACTGACGCGGGGGATTGGGCGATTAGGCGATTGAATCGCTGAATCCCTCAATCGCTGAATCACTGCGGGGCGGTGTGGTATGGTTGAAATTCCCGTCCGAGTCCCGTGGCAGGCATGGGTCCGAAGAACTGTCGCCACAATTATGGGGAGGAACCAGATGATTCATTCGTTGAAGGTGGTCGCGCGGTCGGCCACTCTCGCCGTATTGGCAGGACTTACACTGGCCAGCGCGGCCGGCACGGCGGAAGCACAGCACAAGTGGAAAGTGCAAAACCTCTACGGGCCGAACACCACCGTCTACAAGGATTTTCAGGCCTTTGCCGCACGGGTGAAGGAGGCCACCAAGGGCGAGGTGGAAATCCAGCCCTTCCCGGTCGCGACCATCGTGCCGCAGGCCGAAGCGCTCGACGCGATCAAGGCGGGTTTGCTCGACGGCGCCGTGGGGACGATGGCGTACCAGGGCGGCAAGGAGGCAGCGGCGGCATTCTGGGACATGACGGCTGCCTATGATTACCCGCTGCACCTGCTGATGTGGTACCGGCAAGGCGGCGGGATGGAGGTCATGAACAAGATTTCCGCAAAGTGGGACGCCGTTTTCCTGGGCCCGGTCATTCTTGGGCTGGAGTCTATCCCGTCGAAAAAGCCGATCCGCTCGATCGCCGACTTCAAGGGCGTGAAAATGCGTGCACCCGACGGCATTCCGGCGGAGATCTTCGCCCTGCTGGGCGCATCGGTCTCGGTGATGCCCGGCACAGAGGTGTACACGGCGCTGGATACCGGCAAGATCGAGGCGACCGACTGGGGCACGCTGTCGGTGAACGACGAGGCCGGCTACAACCGGATCGCTCCTTATGCGATCTACCCGGGCATCCACTCCATGAACTCGGTCGACTTCGTCGTCAGCAAACGCAAGTGGAATGCGTTGTCCGCCGAACAGAAGGCGATCGTGACGGCCGCGGTGGACGAGTGGTGCCTGCGCACGTGGATGGACCAGGAACTCGAGGATCGCAAGGCCGCCGCCAAGCGCGATCCGGGCACGCTGATCCAGTGGGGCGAGAAGGAGAAGGGCGAATTCCGCCAGGTTTCCCGGAAGGTATGGGAGAAGTGGTCGAAGAAAAGCCCGCTGGCCAAGGAGATCTACGAAAGCCAGACGAAATTCCTGAAATCGATCGGCAAGCTATAGACATATGCAAGCAAGGGACTGAGCGAACGGGCGCGGCTTGAGCCGCGCCCGCTTCGTTCCCGCGGACAACAAGAAGAAGGGGGGAATCATGGCGGAATCGGCGCCCGATGCCGAAGCGACCGGGATAGGCGCTGTCGATCGCGCGATCGAGGCGATCGCGAAGGCGTTGAGTTTCACCTTCGCGCTGTCGATCGTCGTGACGATCTACGACGTCGTCGCCGACGTGGTCTTCAAGTCGCCGACCGTGTGGGTCTACGACGTCGTCACCACGGCGATCGCCGTGGCCTTCCTCATCGGCGGCTCCTATTCGCTGATGCGCCGCGAGCATATCCGCATCACCGCGGTCCACGATCGCTTGTCGCGGCGCACGAGGCTGCGCTGCGATATCGCCACCTCGATTCTCGCGAGCGTTTATCTCGTCGCGTTCGCCTGGTTCTCCTTCAACATGGCGTGGCTGGCGGTCCAGGACTGGGAGGTCGGCGGGTCCGCATGGGCGCAGCCCACACCGGTCATCGTCAAGGTTTCAATGGTGATCGGCGCCCTGCTGATGATCGTGCAGATGATATCCAATATCCGCGGCGACCTGAAAGCGCTGCGCAACGAGGCCTGAGCGATGGGCATCGAGACCATCTCGCTGTTGATGCTCGCGGCCTTCGTGCTGCTGATCATCGTCCTGGGCATGCCGATCGCGTTCGCGACCGGGCTGATCGCGGTCGTGTTCTGCGCGCTGTTCGCCGACCTGGACAGTCTCGCCATCGTCACCTTCCGCACTTACGGGTTCGTCAATTCCTATGTGCTGCTGTCGGTGCCGATGTTTCTGATGATGGCCAACATCCTCGACAAATCCGGAGTCGCGCACGATCTGTACGAAGCGTTGAAGATCTGGGCCGGGCGGCTTCCCGGTGGTGTGGCGGTCATGACCTTGATCGCGGCGTCGGTGATGGCGGCGATGACCGGCATCATCGGCGGCGAGGTCATCCTGCTCGGCCTGGTCGCGCTGCCTCAGATGCTGCGGCTGCGCTACGACTCGAAGCTCGCGATCGGCGTGGTATGCGCCGGCGGCTCGCTGGGAACGATGATTCCGCCAAGCCTGGTACTGGTGTTCTACGGGCTCACGACCTCGACTTCGATCGGCGACCTGTTCCTGGCGTCCACGATTCCCGGCATCGTGCTGGCGCTGATCTACATTATCTATGTGCTGATCCGCTGCGGGCTCAACCCGAAGCTCGGGCCGCCGGCGCCGCCGGAGCTGCGCAACATCCCTTTGAGGGCCAAATTCGCGGCGCTGAGGAGTGTCATCCTGCCGCTGTTGATCATCTTTTCCGTGCTCGGCAGCATCTACACCGGCATCACGTCGGTGAGCGAGGCGGCGGCGATGGGTGTTGCCGGAGTGACCGTAGCGGCCGCGATCCGGCGCACGCTGACCCTCGCGATGCTGCGCGACTCGCTGTATTCGGCGATGTCGACCTGCGGCCTGCTGATCTGGCTGTCGATCGGCGCCAACGCGATGGTGGGCGTTTACAATCTCCTGGGGGGGATCACTTACCTGAAGAGCATCATGACCGGCCTGCCGCTGGCGCCGATCGGCGTCATCCTGATCATGATGGCGATCTTCCTGGTGCTCGGCATGTTCATGGACTGGTTCTCGATCATGCTGCTGACCATGCCGATCTTCGCGCCTACGGTGACGGCACTGGGCTACGACCTGATCTGGTTCGGGGTCCTGTTCAACATCACCATGCAGGTGGGCTACCTGTCACCGCCATTCGGCCAGGCAGCGTTCTACCTGAAGTCTGTGGCGCCGCCCGAGATCAGCCTCAATCACATTTTCGCCTCTCTGTTCCCTTTCATCGGGTTGCAGATCATCGGCCTGATCATCGTGCTCTTCATTCCGGAGGTGGCGATGTTCCTGCCGCGCCTGCTGCACTAGCTGGTGGGCAAGATCGACCGACCCGCTCGTCGCGCCACGCCATATATATAGCAGCGCTCACCGGGCGAGCGGATCGGGCCGGAGCTGGATCTTGTAAACCTTGGCAGTGCGTTGCGTTCCGCCTTCCGAATGAAACGGGGCCCGGGTGGAATCTGTCGCCCACAGCGCCCGGCCTTTCCATCCGGCTTTCGGATCGTCGATCCGGCCTTCACCCCACTTCGCGAAGAAGCCCATCGGGTAGGGCACGCGCAGCGTCACGAACTTGCCGTCCACGAGCGCGAAGTACGAATCGCTGGTGTTGCCGGTCGCAATCGGCACGTTGTTGCCGAGACCGAGCGTGTTGAACCAGTCCACCCAGACGTAGTAACTCGCCTCCGCGCTGCCGTCGTCCTGCACGTCCCGGAACTGCGGTCCGGGGAACCGGTACAGCGTCCAGCCCTCGGGGCAGTGCTTGCCGGTCGCATTCGGCCCGTTCAACGGCGCCTTGCACTTGCGACGGTCGAAGCTGCCGAGATGACCGCTCGCGAACGACGCCCAGAACACGCCGTTGCGGTCGATGTCGCCGCCGCGCGCGCCGTAGGCGGGCAACGGCGGTTCGTAGACCTCGGTGATCGCAGTGTGCGTCGGATCGGATCCCGGGGCGACGCGCACGGCGTAGCTGGGGAACGGCGCCAGCGAAGTTCCCCACACCGAGCCATCGACCGGATTCACGACGACGCTGTAGAGATTGACCGCGACGCGCTTGTCTTTCGCCGGGTCCAGCGGCTGGTCGGGCTCGACCCATTCGTCGCGCCTGCCGTTGCCGTTGGTGTCGAGGATGAAGGGCGTCCAGCCCTGTGACTTCATCTCGTCACCGGTTTCCTCGAACATTTTCCGGTTCAGCCAGCCGACCACACCTGGGCCGGAGACCCCGGCCGAGGCCCACAGCGTATTGTTGGCATCCTCGGCGAAGATCAAGTGGTGCGTCGGGAAGCAGGTCGAGATCAGCGTCCACTTGCCGGTGGCCGGGTCGTACATCGACAGATGCCGGCTCGCGCTCTCGACCGGAAACACTTTCGCCGACGGATGGTCCGAGCCTTTTCTGCAGGCGTCGGGGTTGTTCGGGTGCCGGATGCGCGCCGCAGCCCATACCCGTCCCTTCTCGTCCATCATCTGGTTGTGCGTGCTGGTCTGGCTGTCCCAGATCGGATCCGGACCCCAGTAAGGCGAGGGCGCCATCGGATCGGTGCGGTGCGAAGGCGTATTCGGATCGCGCACGGGACTCTTCACCTCCGTCGCGGTGTGCTTCAGCGGTTCGAGGACCGGCCAGTAATCCGTGCTGTTCTCGGGCGCGCCGTAGAACTTCCCGTTGGTATTGACCGTTGGCATGCGCTTGTCGGTCCCGATCAAGTCATGCATGTAGGCGTGGGGTCGGCTCCAGTCCCACAGCGTCAGCACGAGATTGCGTTCGATACCCTGCGGCCGCTCGGGCTTCGCGAAGGGCAGCTCGCCGGCGGCGATCCGGTCGGTCCAGTCGGCCCACTGCGCGAGCGCACGCCCGGTACCGAGCCGGCCCGCGATGGTGACCATGTTGTTCATCGCCTGTCCCGAGGCGATGCGCCGTCCCCAGGCCTCGGTGGAATTCATATCCGCGAATTCCTTCGGCATGGTGCGGGTGCCGACGGTGCCCAACGCGTGACAAGACATGCAGCCGTTGGTCTTGATGGTGTTGAGCCAGTGGGTCTGCGTCTTCATGCCCGGGTCGATGCCGTTGCCGTCGATTCCCGTGCCTGGAAATTCGCTTTTCGCCGGTATCTTCAGCAGCGAGTACCAGTAGATCGCCGGGTAATATTCCGCGGCCGCGGCAGCGCTCGGCGCCACCACCGCGCTCAAGTCGAGACGTTTGCCGGGCGTGGCCTGGACTTTGGGCGAATCGACCAGCCCGTAACCGCGCACCCAGACGCTGTAACTCGCCTTCGGCAGATCGGGCATGAGGTAGCGCCCTTGATCGTCGGTAACCACGATCTTGGCAAATCTGGTGGGTAGGTCCGAGGTTTCCGCGATCACCCATACACCGGCTTCCGGTCCGTTCGCGCTCTTCACCACTCCGCCGAGATCGTTGTCGCCGATGCGGATCTTCGTGCTGTCGTCGCATAAGCCGGTCCCGGTTGCGCAGACAGCGAGCAGCAGCGCGATTGCGGTCGCCGCGATTCCGCGGCGTAATGCTCCAGTCGTCATGTTCGTGCTCCCCTCCTGATATCGCTCGGCGGTATTGGGCGAAACATTGTAGAACCGAAGGGAAGCCATGGGGTGAAGTCTCCCATTATTCATCCGCTCATCGCGCCGCATTGTGTGCAACATGGCAGAATTGATCCCTCGACTCTGCTGTCCTGAAAGCCGGGCTGTCTCGTCCTGAAGCTGATCATGCTGATCCTGTTCAACTTCTCTGAAATGCGGAACAAGCGTATTCATGGAGGAAGTATGCTGGATGTCGCATCTGAAGTATGGCGTCTGTGCGTGACGTCGTTCAAAGGCCTGAGACAGTTACGCCTTCCTCCGGTACTCCCGAGTTTGGGCGCTGCCCGCTTCGACGGAATCGTGATGGTTGGCTTCGCTATCATGCTCGCGGCTTTTGCTTCGGGGGCTGCCCGTGCGGAATCGGCTGAAACGGCGTTTTCTGTCCTGGTTTTCTCGAAGACCGCAGGATACCGGCACGATTCGATTCCCTCCGGCATCGCCGCCATTCGGGCGCTGGGCGAGCAAAACGATTTCCGAGTTGACGCCAGCGAAGACGCGACGATCTTCAACGATGAGAGTCTGGCGCAGTACCGGGTGGTGGTTTTTCTCAACACGACCGGGGATATCTTCAACCCCGGCGAACAGGCGGCATTCGAGAAGTTTGTTCGGCGCGGCGGGGGATTCGTCGGCGTCCATGCGGCCTCGGATACCGAATACGACTGGCCCTGGTACGGCCGGCTGCTGGGAACGTACTTCCGCAGACACCCCGCCATTCAGTCCGCGACCCTGAAAGTGGTGGACCCGTCTCACCGTTCGACCAGGCACCTGCCTATCCGATGGACGCGAACCGACGAATGGTATGACTTCCGCTCCGACCTCGACCGCGACATCACGGTATTGATCCGGATCGACGAAGCAACGTACCGTGGTGGAAGGATGGGCGCAGACCATCCGATTTCCTGGTATCACACCTACGATGGCGGCCGGGCCTGGTATACGGCGCTTGGGCATACCGCCGAGTCCTACAGCGAGCCTCTATTCCTGGAACATCTCCGAGGCGGCATAAGCTGGGCGGCCGGACTCCCGGAATAGTCTTTACGGCAAGAGTTCTCGAATGGCCAGGAAAAAATGGAGTCTGACGCTGAGTCTGATCCCATATCGCTCCCGACCCCATTTCGTTCAGCCGCCGCGTCCTCTGCGTTGAGCGTCCAAGGGCGGCCTTGGGCCGACCCCCTCGGCCCTGGTTTCCGATTTGTCTTTCGCTGACGACAGCGTTCACCACGACAACGTTCGAACTACTTGATTTTCATAAGCGATGACGACCGGCACGTCGCTTGCATCTGAATTGTCCGAAGACCGCGGATGAGCTCACGAGAATCGTTGCAACCGATAACGAATAACGGTCTGAACGGCGCACCAATTATGCAGGCCAGATCCCGTCTTTCCCGCTTATGAGCGCTTCCGGCCTCACCGTCGAGCCCGCGCTGCCCGAACAGAGCCTGCTAGGGGAGAGTGCGACCATGCGCAGCGTGCGGGCGCAGGTCGCCAAGATCAGCCCGACGCCGAGCAACGTCCTTATCACGGGGGAGAGCGGGACCGGCAAGGAGATCGTGGCCCGCGCCATCCACTCGGCCAGCCCTCGACACGCGCAGGCCTTCGTTCCCATCAACTGCGGGGCGATTCCGGAGGCGCT
>Ga0137409_10001675_pt1 | contig 24019 bp, 47 predicted proteins | sample CZODoug1_16funga_FD_122059 | JGI IMG/M metagenome (GOLD analysis project Ga0137409, IMG submission 122059) | Vadose zone soil fungal communities from Angelo Coast Range Reserve, California, USA - CZODoug1_16fungal (Hybrid Assembly) | ecosystem: Environmental > Terrestrial > Soil > Vadose zone...
GGTGGCGGCAGTTCTGGCGGCGCTGGCGGTACGGGTGGCTCCAATAGTACAGGAACTCTTATTACGAGAATACCTGGCGGCAATGGTCAAGGAGGGCTAACAGTCGGCGGCACTGTTGATTCTCAGGGTGGGCAAGGAGGTTCTAATCCATTCGGAGGGAACGGTGGCGGCGGCAGTGTAAGTGTCTCCGGAACTGCAGGGGCGACCAATTCTGGAGCCGGCGGTGGCGGCGGTGCCGGTGCCGTAAGCACAAGTTCTGGAGCGGGTGGGGGGGCTGGGGAATATGCAGAGTTCTGGATGACGGCAGCCCAGATTGGCGCGAGTCAAAGTTATACGGTTGGTGCGGCAGGCGCCGCAGGTTCGACTGGAGGCGCCGGAGGTGCAGGGCAAATCATTGTAGAGGAATCTTACTTTTGATCCGAGGCCCTGGCGGCAATGGCTTTGGCGTGTGATCGATATCCAGCCACGCATCGAACAGGAGCCATGCGAGCGCTGTCCCAATGCCTAAAAAGATGCAAAGCACCATTTTCTCCTCCGCAAGTCTCGCGATGAACTGTGACATTCGAGTCACATCATTTCAAGCCCCTGAATCTCAAATCTTCAGACGATTGGAGTTCTGTAGTTGGCCCGCCTCTATGACTGGTTGAACGATCAGCAAAGAAATCTGAAGATTGTCGGTTCTCGTCTGAACGACGAGTTCAACAATGCCTTTTCTGGTATTGCCGACCTCAGAACATATGGCGCGACTGCATCTGTCAGTTCTTTAGCCGCCGTCAATGCAGCCGTTGCGGCCGGCCACAAGCGTCTTCTGTTGCCCACAGGTTTCTTCTATCAAGGCGGAGGAACGGGAGCTGAGGCTGGCGGCACCGAAATTCCTGCGGGCGTAGAGATCATCGGCGAAGATATTCAGACTTCGCTGATCAAGGCCGTCGATCGCACGAACAGTGGCGTTCCTGGTTTTATCTATCTCAACAAGTTTTCCGTCTTGACGAACTGCGGTTCGCAGAGCTATCCGGGCGACCAGCAGACAAGTCCGGCCGCCACGCAAAAGACCGTCATGCAGCCTCGTGTCGCCAACCTGGGCGATGCTAAAGCGACTTGGGTGCCATGGACGGGGGCGCTCCTCATCAACATGGGGGCCAATCTTACAAGCCCTGAGAGTGTAACGAGTACTGATAATCCGGGTTACCAGGTTGTTCAGAATTCGAGTGGCGATGCATACTATGCTGGCGTGGCCGGCGGCGGCGTTGGTTATCGGGCGGACACTTACGGCAATGGCGATTTCGGGCTACTGATTACGAATGGATTTCTAAATCCTTCCAATATCCATAGCGCTATTGAGGTCATTGAGAAAGGAACAAACTCGGCTGGCTTTTCCGTCAAAGTACAACGGACAACTGGTAGCACCTCGCCGCTGCTTCTCATCAAGGATGATAATGCCAGCGGCGTTCCTGCGACTGCGTTTCCGTTCAGTCTGCGGACTAAGGATTCGGCATTCGGTACCAATGCGCAATATCTTTTTGCCGGCGATACGACCGCTATCCGGATATGGACGAGTGGCGGCGGTACTTTCATTGAAGGGATCGATGCGGCAACGGGTGTCTCCAGCTATCAGCCGCTCACGATTGGGGGCAGCAGTCTTGTATTTCAATTCGCTGGAGCCACCGTATTTCAATCGATTACGTCCAGTAATCTGTCGATCGCTGCTGCCACAACAGCAAAATCGTCAATGCGTCTTGCAGTTGGCGGTCCGCCGACTTCTCCAGTCGATGGAGATATCTGGCGAGAAGACAACACCAATACCGGACTTAAAATACGCGTCAATGGCGTGACGAAAACGATCACATTGTCATAGGAGATACAATGAAGGCGCTTTTTACGCTTTGGCTGGTCTGCTGGGCGCTCCTGTCATGGACAGAGGAAGCTTTCTCACAGTCCTGTCCGGTGCTTGGCGCGATGACGGCACCCGCTCCTGTTCCTGGGCTGCTGACGGCGCCCTTTACGGGTCCGACAAACAGCGATCCTGACTGCACAGGCCAGCCCCCACCACCTCCTCCGCCACCTCCTCCGCCACCTCCTCCGCCACCTCCTCCGCCTCCCACCAGTCTCATCATTGGCGAGCAGTCTTGCATCCTTTCTGGCGTTGATAGCGGCAACGGCAACGAGCTGCTGGCGCAGACAGCCTCGCTTCCGCAGAATGCGACCATTCAGAGCCTGTCGCTGTGTGTTGTGAATGCGGCCGGGACGGTGCGTCTTGGCATCTATGACGTGAACAACAATTTGCGGGCGCAGACCTCATCGTTTACGCCGCAGCCGGGGTGGAACACGATCAGTGTGTCGACGCCGACGCAGCTGCCGGCCGGCAGCTATTGGCTGTCTTTCCTGCCAACGAGTGGCAATCTGAGCAATCCGAAAACGAGTGGCGGCAGTTGCAAGTACGCTTACAACATAGTCGGGTCCATGCCGTCCAGGTTCCCGGCAAGTTTCGATTCCGATGCTTGCCATTGGTCGATTTATGCAACCCTTAGCCAATAGGAGTTCAAAATGAAAAAGCTTCTACTCGCATCCGTATATGGTCTACTGGCAAGTTGGCCGGCCTTGGGGGCTGATCTTCCGGCGAAACCGCCGCTAAAATCGGCGTTTGCCCCTGTAACCGCCGTGTCGCCGTTCTATCTCTTTGTCCATGGGGGCGCAGGCTTCACCAATGTTCAAAACGATATCGCACTTCCTGGTGCTGCGACGGGCACTCCGAAGCTCTGGCCGGCGGGGGCCATGGTTGGCGGCGGTCTCGGCTATCTGTCTTCTATCGGGCCGCTCTCGATCGGGGTGGAAGCTGAAGCGAACTACGACTTCACGCGGGCCAGCCTGACGAATGTCGCCGTCGACGGTGATGTCGGCGTGATGGGGCAGGTTCACAGCAAAAACAGCTGGTTCTTCGCCGAAAAGGCCCTGGTCGGCATTACGATGTCCCAAATTTTCGGGCAGATTCCAGGTGCAGCGCAGCCGTCGAATTGGCCGGTTCCGATCACGGTGCCCGCGGGATTCGCTTCAAACATGATGTTGCTGGGCGTGGTCGGCGCGGCACAGCGCAACGTCGATCTGTGCGCGACCGACATCAACATGAACACGTTCTGCGGCAGCCAATGGAAGAACGGTCTTCTGGTCGGCGGGCAGGCCCGATTCGCCGTCTCTCCGAACGTATCGGTGCGGGTTGAATATGATTACATCATGTTCAACCAGACCTTCACGGCTGCGAACGTGGTTGAAAAGCTCGGACCTGTGTTCGCCAATACTGTCGCGGCCAAGGATGAGCAGCGGGTGATGGCGGGGTTCAGCTATAACTTTTGATCTCTTAGCCTCCGGCGAGCCGCCGACTGATCCGTTCGGCCCGCTAGAAACCTATCGCAGTTTGGTCGCACCGGGTTGGCGAGCCCCGTCACTTAGATGACGGTAATCCCCGGAGGGACGTGCGAACCGTCCCGCTTCTATCACACAAGAAGCTCTAACTCACAGGCCGAAAGGCCCAAGTCATAGACCAGAAGGTAGATGAAAGGTCTAAGTAGGCCTGGCAGCGAGCCGCCGACTGAAGAAGGAAGCCATGAACCTCAACGATCTCTCTCCACAAGCCCTGAAAGCTGCCATGCGGACGGGAACTGATGAATGGGGGCGACGAGGCTCGATCTCCGATCATGCCCTCTACGTCGAGCCGCAGGACGCCCGCGGTAGCCACTATCGGAAGTGCCGGTGTGGCTGCGGTGCGAAGGCAAAATTTCGGCTTATGGCCAACGGCGTCTGTATGGCTGAGGGCTGCGAACTGTCTTTGCGGCGGGAAGCAAAGAGGTAGGCCTGGCAGCGAGCCGCCGACTGATTCCCTTACATAAGCTTAAACCTAATGTAACGATTGTTGTGTATCTATGAACGACATTGCAGAAAAAGCCGCCGCGAATGCCTGGTTTACGATCATCGGCCGCGGCGCGATGCTTGCAACGATGGGCTTGGCTAGCTGGCTGCTTCAGGCCGTCGGGACGCTTCAGACCGATGTAAAAGTGCTGACCAATACTGTCAGCTTCACGCTGTCAGACCGCTATCGCGGAGATGATGCCAAGCGGGATTTCCAGTTGCGTGATTTGAGGATTGATGTGCTGGCAGAGCGGCTATCCACCATCGAGCACGAAGTTCGGTCGACCAAGATTGAAGTCAAGGAAAACAAGCAGGAAATTGAGAAGGCGGCGGTTCCCAGGCGCCGGTAGCCTCATCCGTCTGAGCGAGTGCGCGGATGCGTTTCAAGGCCGGGCCCTAAGTTTCGCGTTCTCGGCTTCAAGTTCGCGGATGTGCTCCTTCTGATCCAGCATAAACTCAGTTTTTTCCAGGTGCATGACATCGCTGGTTCTATGAATGGCCTTCAGCCTCTCATTCTCCTGCGCCAGCGCGCGGAGGGCGGCGATTGACAGCCGGTCTAATTCACCATGCTTTTCGTATGGAGCGCCTGCATCAATTCGTTTTTGCAATCGCTCGATCAGCCCCGCGATCTCCTCCGGCAACGGCAACTTGTAAGGATCGCTTACAGGTTCATCGGTGATGGTCATGGCATCCGATCCCACGTCAGGCTGAGAAAGTTCCACATATCCTCGCGAACGGCATGCTCGATTTCAGCATCGGTAGCGCTGTCTTCCAGATCGACTTCGCCGTTTAAGTCCGCCCCATTCATGGGGTGTTCCAGGTGCCACTTAATTTTCATTCATTCCCCCTCCAGTATGCCGGAGGCGCTGATGGCGGCGAGGACTTCACGAGTTTCGCGGCGGCGCACAGTATATTCTGTCGCACTGATTAACTCCTTGGCCGCCGCCATCAGCGCTTCGTGTCGGGCGCTGGGAATTATAATAAAGCCGTTGCGTTCGTCAGGAGACGGCATGGCGTCGGCGATATCGTCAGCTACTTGCTCCATCGTGTTGAACACGTCATGTTCTTTGAGCACAGCTAAGATCTCTTGCCGAACCCGATCTCGCCAACTCATATCCTTCGATGGCGGGGCGGGGAGAGCTGCGTTCGCCCGCGCTTCCGCTTTGAACTGCGCGTAGTCTTTTAGGCTCGGAAGAAGCTGTTTCGCCAGCTCCAAGCGGACGGGGTCGGGGGCGAAGCGCAAATGCGATAGCATCGACGCATATGATTCTGATGCTGTGCGACCGAGGCCGGCATCCATGTGCCACCAGTTACGGAACCATTCTGGGGCTGCGATCACGTCCCGCGACGTCGTCATTTGCTGTCCTCCACAATCTTCGCCAGCGCTACGCAGAGCTGATCCCGCAGCAATTCCGCATCTTTCTTGGTTTCGCAGCCATACGGTGAGACGCAGAAGCGTTGGTTTGTCACTTGCAAGAAAACGTGATGGGCATCCGGGAAATCCATCATGACGACGGGAAGGATCAGGGTGTATTTTTGCATTGCGGTTGCATCCTTTGCAGCCTCACTCCAATCGATCAGTCCTATAGCAGCGGCGAAATAAGCCACATCCTCAAGCCATCCATCACGGTCCACGCCTATCTTTTGCCCGGCGATGCGGTGACAGTTATTGAGCCGGTCGGTTAGCCATTGCCGGACAGCCTCTGACGATAGGCTATCGATCTTTTGTGCGACTTTGGCACGGCTCATGCCTTATCTCCCTTCGCCCGCTCGATCGCGATAAGCAAAGCGAGGGCGGGGTTCTCTCCGACATACCATTCGTCAAAATTGATCCTCAGCGACCGAAATTCGCGGGGGAAGTCTTCCGGAAGCAACGTCAGCGCCGCGTCGATGGATTCGGTGTAACGGGGCGGCGTTGCCCAAATATCACCATCCGGTGCACACCAATAGCCTTGCGGATCGGATTTCTTCCATCCGTTCGCCAGCGCGATCTCTGCATCAAGCTCGCGGCTAGGGCCGGCGGCGGCTTGCAGACGAGAAAGGAGGGTGGCTTTAGCCTGATCTGGGCTCATCTGGGCATGTGGTCCTGGTGTTAAGTGATTGATCTGGTTTCATCGAACATTCCTGACCAAACTTTCCGGTGATTAAAATTGCAATAACTTAGAAAGCGTACCAAACAAACAAACTAGCGTATTAGGTTACCATCGTTCGCAAGACGTTCACGCACGTGATAGCCGTGACCATCTTGCGTCACCTTCCATTGTCGCTGCCGATTGATTGCCATCTTGGCTGCGATCTCTCCATCCAGGTTGACGCCAAGCCGTGTCGCTAACCGGCAAAGAATAATCACCACATCTGCAATTTCTTCGGCCGCTTTTGGGTGATCGTCATCAGCTGTCAGGCAGCGCAGGAGCTCGGCCATCTCTTCATTGGCGCGCGCCGCGATCCTTGCATTGCTATTCGGAGGCCCAAATGTTTCCTCTGCCCATTTTGCGATCGTGAACTGCGTATCAATCATTACGTTTCCTCATTTGCTCAATCGTTGTCCTATCCAGCACATGCACCGCCGCCAGGGCATTCTCGCGCTGATCCGAATACCGGCTGTAACGCTTTACCATTTGCGGCGACATCCCCACCATGTCGCATATCTGCGGTACGGTTGCCCCGGCCCTGCGGAGCCTCACCACAGCGGTTCCGCGCAGCCCGTGTAGGACCAGGCCCGCTTCTTTCAGGGGCGCCAGCGCGGGTCTGTTGCGTTCGTCAAGCCATTGGTTGCTGAGCTGGTGGCGGGTGAAGGAATGGCCGTTAGGCTTCAGGAGGATGAAGCCCGGGCGCCGCTCCCAAGTTGCCATCCTGGCTATCAGGGCTTGCGTGAACGGAATCCAAATTTCCAGGCCCGTCTTGAGCTGCTTGACGTTGATCCCCGGTTGCCCTTCGATCGTTTCGATGTCGGTCCAGCGCATCTTGACGAGATCGCTCCCTCTCTGCCCCGTATTCGCACCAAGGGTAACTGCACGTGAAAGGTGTCCGGCAGCAGTAGCCTCTGCCAATTCCACTTGCATATCCGTCCATGGGATGTGTCCTCCATCGCTGCCGATGATTTCCGTTCCCATCGTGATCGGCCGCGGCAACAGGTCCCGCACGATGGCCCAGCGCTCAAGCGACTTCATGGCAACACGGGCGTTCTTCTGCGTGGCCGGCCGATCAGCCAGGCCATCGAGGAATGCCTGGACCAGCGCCGGCCGCATTTCCTCGATAGGCACAGAGCCCAGGCAATCGCGCTGTTCAGCCAGCAGGAGCATGTACCGGTAGCTCGTCTGGGTCGATTGGGCAAGGCTGAGGAACTTCGGCGACGCCAGGAACGCTTTGATCACGCTTGCGAACACCTCGCTGCTGATCCGATCGTAACGCTTCCCTCCGCGCCGCATTGGTGATCCTCCCTATGATATCCGCGCTCGGGTCCTGCTGGCCTTCGATGAACCTGGACACCTCAGCCCAGGACCATAGCCGTTTACCGCCGATCTTTTTCTTTGCTGCCGGAAACTGCCCCATCGCCACCCAATTCTCAATAGTGGTTTCCCCGGCGCAGATGTGCTGCGCCAGGGTGGCCAGGTCTTGGTAGGGCGGCGGATAGAGCAGTTTTGTCATGATCAGAACTGAATCGGGTCTGACATGTCATCAGCAGCGACATGTCCCGCTGGCGGCGGATTGCGTTCATTGAACTGTTGTGACGGAGAAGCTCCCCCGCGAGGAGTGAATGTGGCGGTCATTGGTTGGTGACCACCGCCAGCAAGGCCACTGACAAACTGCTGAGGCGGCTGAGGCGGCTGAAATTCGATCCGCACACAGTCAACGATCTGGCCCTGCTGGTTTTGGGTCTTGCTCGGAAACAGCAGGACTTCCTTGCCAATCCAGTTGTCGGTCTCGTCTCCGTGCATGGAAGCGATCATCTTGGTGTTGATCTTGTTGAGGCCGAGGACTTTCTTGGCGCCGAAGAACTTCAATACGATCTGTTTCTTTTCCTTGAAGTTCTCCACCGTGAAACTTTCGATCCGCACGCTGACCTTGCGGCCTTGCAAATCAGGGGCTTTCAGGAACCTGTCGTCTGCACTGATCACATCGTTGATGTTCATGTCTGGTTCTCCACTTTTCTGTTCAGGAGCCGCCGAATGTTCCGGCAGTTCATCGTTGAATTCCATCCACCAGTCTCTATCGCGCTGATCCTTCATCTTCTGCAGCGCAGCCTGGCGAATGCCGTTCTCATCCCATATATCTTCCGGCGCGGGCTCTCCTTTCAGTTCGGCCATGCGGGCCAGGACTTCAGCTGAGGTTTTCATTCAACCGGGATAACCCATTTTTGAATGGGCCACGGAATATTTAACAAAGCTTTTATCCAGCACTCAAGTGCTTCACCGCGTTCGAAATGAACGGAGCCGGTGCTTGTTGTTTGCAACAGTTTTGCGTTATGCATGTCAATTAATGCCTGCCGTACCGCAGGTGAAGTTGCATGCTGTCGATCATCGGCTGAATAATCGACTGATGACCTTGTCCAATAGTGCAGACCGATCATAATTTCCAGTGGACTAGCCATCACTCCTCCTCCGCTATCAGTTCCTCATCGAGGACTTCCGCTTCGCTGCTGAGTGAAGGCCAGGTCGCCCGATAGATGTCGGCCTTTTCGATGGCGGCAGCCTCCGAATTGGCCTCGAACGGACCCAGGTATGTTTTACTTATTGTCTTCACCCAGACAGCGTAGGTGCTCATGATCGTCCCTCTGCTTTGGAGATCGTGGCATCGATTAGATCAAGGTCAGGCTTGACGATTGTGTTCTCGTGACCGATTGCGCCAGCAATGCTACCGTTGACCTTCGCGACGTATTCACGGGCTTTCTTGAGCGCTTCCAACAGTTCAGGCGCGGCGGCGATGAGGCGCGCATTGGCTTCGTCCGGTTTATCATCGCTATAAACAATTGCGATTGCCGTGGCGTTCTTCACTGGCCTGTTTTGCAGAATTACGAACTCGTGCTCGTCTTTGTAGATGAACCATGGCCCTGGCGTATGCTCGCTCATGAATTCTGTCCCATTGTCACGATGCAGATCGCAAGGGCTGCGTGAACTTCAGGGGGGCAGCCGGTTCCAAGCCTGGTAGACGCCGTGGTCAGGTGACCATAGATGCGTAGAATATCGGCATACATCTCGGCATGCTTGTCGATGATCTTTACGGCCGAGTTATTGAGAGCCGCCGTATGATATTCCACTGCGATGTCAGGCAGTGCACGAGAAAGATGTGCAGGCATGGCTTATTCCTCCATACCACGGGAAATTGCTACGGCTAGCATACCCGCAATAACACCGAAGGTATTATGACGCTCGGCTGCATCGATCTGTCCTTCTTTAACGGCTTGAGTTGATGCTGCCAGATGTTCGACGGAATCGTCATAGAACGATTTTGCAACGGCGTTCCAATTAATCTGTTTTCGGAACATGGCCATCACCTTTTCGTTTCTTTGCGTTTGTGTCGCTTTAATGCCCGCCGCTCAGCACGATTAGTTGGTTCTTCCGTAATGGTCGGTTTATTCATTACGCGAAGGGCCATTTCCTCCAAGCGCCTAGGTTTGCTCTTGCCCATTTTCATGATCATCACCCCGAGTGATGAGATGAGCGCGAGGCTTCCGGTAGGTCGCCGGTGCTGGTCTCAACTGTCTCGCCGACTTCGTCCGGCACATCGACCACTCCACCGTCGATGAGCTTTGGCGGACTCATCATCACGTCGATAACGACAATCCGGCACATCTCGCCACCGTAGTTTTCATGTAGATATTTTGCCGCGTCATCGGCTGCTGTGGCGCATTCAAAAGCGCCATCTTCGTTCATGGCGACGAAGATTTGCGCACTGGTTTTGTCGCTCATTTTGCGCTCCATTCGTGGACTTTTTGCGGGTCAGAGCCGGTGCCGGTGCTATACTCCTGCATCTGTGACCATGTGAGCCGGCGTAGGATCACGGCGAGTTCTTCGAGAAGATCGATTTCGTGCGGCTGTTGGCACTTCGGCGGCTCGTTGCCGATCCAATCGAGTTTTGCCTGGTCCATCGCTTTCATGCGCTCGATCATTTCGTCAACCGTTTGTGCTTTTGGCGGTGAATACTCGGTCCGCAATCGTCCGATTTCTCGGGGTTTTCGGTTCAGGAAATTCATGTTGTGGCCTCTGATTTGAAAAATATCTCAACGTTCAGATTGGCAAAGTTGCGCGTATCGACATTGACGCGATCGATCTTTTCTATCGCCTCTTCCAGATCGAGGAGGATGCTCTCAATGGCGATCTCTGCCCTTGCACGTTTGTCATCGCGGTCGTTCATCTGTCCCTCACGAAAGCAGCGGCAGCAGTTTGACGAACATGTATGCGACTATTGTCAGGATCAGCAGCTCGGTCGCCCACCATTTGAGTTCGGAGCTGGTCATCACAGCCCCATTGCGATGCAAACTACACAAACCGCTGTCAGTGCTGTGTGAACAGCTACGTGGGTCCAGTGCCAATTCTGCACTCCACCTTTGAGATTGGCGGCGATTGGAAAGCCAATAACCAAGATTGCTAATGCTATTCCTCTCATCGCGTCATCCCGCTCAGTGCAAAGATGATGCTGCTTGCCGGCAACACGTGGTGCTTACGCTCAATGCGAGCCTCGATGACCGCCATCCTGTTTTCGATGGATTCCAAGCAGCGATAGCAAAACCAGTGCGAGGATCCACAGTCATCACCGCCGTCTTCCATCAGATCGAAGACGTGTTCGCACTCGTCGCAGCGGAAGCGGCCGGACTGTGCGCGTTTGCTGGTCATCGCGTCCTCCCCCTCAGCCACCAGCCGATCGCAATGCCGAGCGGCACCTGTGACAGCAGGAACATAGCAATGCCGTAAAATATGAGCATGGGATCAATGGTCACGTTGGGCCCCTATTTGGTTTGTTTGGTCTACCGCTTCCTCACCGCGCCTGCGCTGGCGAACTCGATGCGCCCGATGCGCAGCGCTTCGGCCTTCTCGGCTTCGCTGAGGTCGGAGCGGAGCTGGCGGCGGTTGCGTTCATCGCGGTCAGCGGCTTCGGCCGCTTTGATCGTTCTGAACACAAGTGGAGACATCTGGATACGATTCAGGTCTTTGATGGGGATGATCCGATTGGGGAGCTGGCGGTCCTGCCACGCGTCCTCGATCCGCTGTTCCTGGCTCGCCATGAATTCGATGTGTGTCATGCGGGTCTCCCGTTGCATCAGGCCGCGAGTTTCAGGCCCGTATTCGGATCGGCGCCGCGGGCGATCCGCGACCGGCGCGTTTCCTCACCAAGGGCGGCGCACCAGCCATCAACGGTGGAAGGCAGCTTGGCGACTTCGATCCACGGCCGGCCTGACCGAAGATCGACGGCCATGTGGCTGTCCGGTCCCGCCTTGCGGCAGCCTGGGATCGTCCCGCGCTCTCTGGTGGTCACTCTGGTTTGGGTCTGGGTGGTCATTTGGTTGGTGTCTCCCGTTCGATGGGGAGACGATACCAGACTGGAATGTGCTGTCAATGCCAATCTGGAATTTTTTTGCACAAATTTTTTAATGCTTGCGTCTAGCCTCGATCATGTCGGCAATCCAAGCAATATCCCGGGCTGGTAATCCTATCGCCGCAGCATCAAGGGAACCTGTGAGTTCGAATACGGTAGTCTTAAGAGCGGGGGCGAGCCTTTGAGCCTGCTCGGCCGACATATTGCGGTGATTTTTATGGCCCACAGGATGTTCCATGCGAGCGATCTGTGGCTGGGAGACATGAGACAGCTCGGCAAGCCGCGCCTGGGATAGGCCGGCCTTTTCACGAAGCTGCTTCAGCTTGTTCATTCCACGATGGTATTCGAGTCCTCATCAAATTTCTAAGTCCAGACTGGAATTGGGGGCTTGCAATTCAATTCCTATCTGGTATCGTCTGAGGCATGACGCTCGCTGAGTTCCTTGCCCAACGCGATATCTCTCAAGCCGACTTCGCTATTGCGATCGGCACGGCCCAACCAAGCGTATCTCGCTATTGCCGCGGTCGTATTCCGGAAAGTCGGGAGATCATGCAAGCGATTATGCGTGAGACTGGCGGTCTCGTTACAGCCAACGATTTCTTTGCTGAAGAGGCTGCCGAATGAGCCGCATCGCCAGCGCCGGCAGCCTTAAGGGCACTGCACACAATCCGCTTCAGCGGATGCCACGTCCTGGCACAAGACTGCGTGAGCTTTGGGACCTCCTGCATCTCTACCGCGGCGAGGTATTCGTCGATGATTTGACCATGCGATATTGCCGAGGTTCGATGGATCAGCTGCGCTATTTCTATGGCTTGGACATTCGCAACCTTGGAGCAACGTCAAGGAATGGTCGAGGTAAAGGCAGGGGGCCATCGCGTTGGGTGCTCGCCGGCGAATGGATAGGGCCAAAGTACGTCGACTACATTGCCGAGCGCCTCGATCGTTCCGATCGGAAAGGGCGATCATGACCTCAATGCCGCTCGCGCTTGCGCTCATCGTTCGGCCCGTCGGGTGCCGCCATGCGGGCGATGATGCGCATTGCCTCTTCGTACGGCGCCAGCTGGCGCTGCCACAGGGCAAAGTCCCAAATTTCATGATGGGTGACGAAATTGCCGTCCTTTCGGCGGATGTATTTTGTGATCCTGACCTGGCCCGGACTGATGCGTTCGATGCTGGCGACGCCGGTCACTGCAAACTCGGGCGCGCCGAGATCGCTGAACTCGTCGATAAAATCCAAAGCAATTCCTCCCCCCGCCATCTTTCTGACGGTTCCGTAACGAAATCGCGGTTTTGGAGTGGCTTTTGTCATAATTCAGTCTCCAGTCTGCAACTGTCAAGACTATTTTTCTTAACGGCACAACTTAACACAACTTCCGGCTGGCTCTCTCGTGGGGAGTCGGGAGCGCGGCGGCGGCAACTTCCTCATGCCCTGGTGCGTGCCCCGGCGGTCGCCGCCGCGTCCGTTTGCAGTTCAGGCGCCGTCTCAACGCCTGGAAGACGGCGGCAACCAAATGGCGCTGCCATTGCCCGCCCCCGCAGGCCGGTTGCCGCCGTCACTCATTCGGTTCAGTCGGTAGAGAGGCCGCATGTGCACGCTCCTCTCTTGCAATTATCGACTGGAGAACAGCGGCAGCCTTGTGGGCTCCGCGGAGACTGGTCACCGAACCAACAGTCTGCCGCTGTCACTCGTTCTCCCGCTGGTTGCCCTCCCTTCCGGCGGATGACTGCGGGCGGATGCTGCTTAAACACCGGTGCCCCCGATCCGGCGCAGCAGCCGCCCGCCTTTCCCTCGTCGCATTCAAATCAAACCAGGAGAGAAGGAGCTGTCAGGCCATCTCCCCATGTGAATAAACGTAATGAGTTCATGGAGAGAAACTATGCCTTTCTACGGCAGAAACCTCATCAGGGTTGTCGGTGGAAGCTCTGCGCCCGACGAAAACCTGAAGGGATACCTTCGGAGGGTATCGAAGATAACAGGTATCGGCTTCCGTAGCCTTGAACGTGCATGGAAGCTGAGCGACGGCTATCTCAGCAAGGATGCTGAGAAAGCACTGCAAGAAGCGGCCCAACAGAAGGCGAAAAATGATGACGACGAGCGGATTGAGTGGCTTGAAAGCCACATCGCTAAGTTGGAAGCGATCGACCCTGCGTTCTATGGGGCGGACATTGCGGCGGCTCGCGAGTTCGTGGCTCGTTATCGCGGATATGCAAAGACGCGCCTGTTTGCGAATGTTCCACCTGGGATTTTCGATGATAGTGAGAAATAAGCGATGACCATTGGCAATCCTGCACTGACGATGCGCACGCCGGAACAAAATGCAACGGCGCCCGGGATGGCTTTTTTCGCTCATACCGGACCAATCGGCACGAGTTGCGGTCAATGCAAGTTTCGTGGTTATTGGCGGAAAAGCGCCAAAGACAAACAGTATCACGTTTCCGGCTGCCTTAAATTCAAGCAACTGGCCGGTGTTCATGGTCCAGCTATTGGGCGCGATCTGGCCTCGTGCAAATATTTCGAGGCTGCCAAATGACCTACGGCGTTGCTAATCCAGCCCCCTCGGATCGGAACGCCGCAGACGCCGTGCAGTCGGCGGCAAAAACAAACGGCCATGGTTCGCCCGCTCAAAAGCCTGTGGCGGCCCAGGGCCGGCTGCCTGAGCTGAGCGAGAACGAAATTCAGAAAAACATCTTCCTTCACCTGCGCACGCGTGGCGCCCCCGGGATATTCGCTTTCCATCCCAAGAATGCGTCGGCCGACATGGCCGGCCGGAAGAGTGGCATCCATGTGGGTTTAGGCGTCGAGCCTGGGATCCCCGATGTGATCGTGATCCGGCGCCGGCTACCCGACTGCGATGTCTTTGCGCTGGAGCTGAAGCGGATGAGCCTGCGGGGCAAACGCATGACCGCTCATGACATCAACCAAGAGCGAATCCGCAACCGCATGCTCAACTGCGGCGTCATGGTTGGGATTGCCTTTGGGCTGGACGAGGCGATCGCTTGGCTCGAACAAAATGGGCTGCTGATCGGAAGGGCGGCATGACCTACAAGGGTGCAGCCGCATCACCCGCATCACCCTGGACCGATGAGCGCACTGAGCTGTTGCGGAAACTCTGGTCCGGCAAACTGTCGGCGAGTCAAATTGCCGCAGAGCTAGGCCGGCGATTCGGTATTCCATTCACTCGGAACGCGGTGATCGGCCGTGTGCACCGGCTGAAGCTAGAGAAGCGCGGGAAGTTGCCGGCTCAAGTTCGCAAGAGATCGCCAAGGCCCCGAATAGTCGAGACGGCGTCTGCGGAGGCTCAGGAGTGCATTGCAGGCCGTTCCCGCTTCAATCCCTCCTTCTCTTTCAAAAAACGCATCAGCAAGGCTCTAACGAAGCCTGAGAGAGCATCGGCCATGGAAACTTACAATCCCAAGCCGGTTCACATCGTCGATCGCCGCATGTTCAAGCAATGTGCGTGGCCGCTATGGAGTGACCGCGGTCAGCCGGCCTACAGCGAGCTGATGTGCTGCGGTGCGCAGGTAGCGCCGGGCGGCTGTTCGTACTGCGAATATCACCGGCAGGTATCGGCGAACGGATATCCGCAACAGAAAGCGGCAGCATGAGGGGAGGTGGGGCCCAGAGGGTCAGCATACGCAAACACACTGCAAACGCACCTGTCTCGCCCTCAGCAAGCGGGACAGGGATTAATGAATGAGCTGAATCGATTGTTTTTGCGGAGACCGGGTCGACAATCGATTTGATAACGGCGCGATGACTGGGCTGCGATCGAAGCGCCAAGGGGTCTGATCGAAAGAAGGGTGCCCCTGATCGTCACGCGAGTACGTGAAAAAGTCCTTCGGCCATCGCCTGCTCGCAGGTAGGTGCCTCCGGCTCTGCTAGGGCTCGTCTCAAGCGACAGAAGCAGCCCGGAAGATCACAAGCGAACCGTTTTTAAACGGTGCGCCAGGTCTGATCTTTCCGGGTACAGGGTCTGAACTCAGCGACAGTCCCTCTAAACAGAGGGTTTAAGGTAATAGATAGATGGCTAAGAAGAAGAAAACTAATCAGCAAAAGGCGATGAAATTTCGGCGCGTTGCAATGACGTTCCTCGGAATTCCATCTGATCGGCCTCCTTCTAACGAATATTTGATACACGAAGCTATCAATAATCTCGGTATCGATCTGACCAGAAAGGTGACCCCGGAAGAACTGACATTGTTGATGGAAAGGAAAATTCAATGGCGCAATTTCAACTATGCGCTTAACGAAGGCTATTTTAAATCGCTTCCTAATCCCGCTCCAGTTCAACTGAAACCCGAGCCCTATGGGGGCAAAGCTCCTTCTTTTGATCCATTCGAATGGGCTCCTCATAAGCCCCCTGAGTTGGTTCTGATTAAGTCTGACATCAAGCATGAAGATAGGCCAGTTTCGCAATCCGCTCCTTCTCAGAAGGCAATCGATGATTTTTACGAAAGCTGGGAATGGAAGCGCCTTCGATATGACTTTATCAAATCAAAGCAGCGAAAATGTATGTGCTGCAATACAAGCGCGGAAGATGGCGTAAAAATTGTCGTCGATCATCGTTGGCCTATCCGTCATCATTGGCAGTTACGTCTGGATGGAAGCAATCTTCAGTTATTGTGCGACGATTGTAATAGAGGGAAAGGCAGCCGCGATACGACGGATTGGAGGGGGCAAAATGCTGTCAGCTAATGATTGGCCCTCTGATTGGTTTGAGCAGTTCTGGAAACTATATCCACGCCGCATCGCAAAAAAAGACGCGGCTCGAGCGCTCGATAAGGTGCGGCGCTCAGGTGAAGTGGAGTTCCTAGCCCTGTTGACAGCTGTGGAAAACTTCGCGCGATCGGTGAGAGGTAAGGACCCGCAATACATTCCGCACCCCGCGACATGGATCAATGGCGGCCGATGGGATGATGAGCTGGCGGCGCCGATCGAGAGCGATACGGCTTGGCGCTCACGAAAGGCTTACGAGGAAACAATGGCGCGACGGAGAATGCAATGAGCTGGCTCGTCTGTTATTGCGCAAGCCGCAGCGAATTCCTGGTCGAGTCCCAGCTTATGGCAGCTGGCTATGAATCGTATTTTCCAGTCTATAAACGCCGCCTTCATCGTAAAGGCAGCCAACGTATATTCAGTCCGCTATTCAGCCGTTACGTATTTGTGAAGACTCATGTTTTGTGGAAAGTCATCCATGCTTTTCGAGGCGTGAATGGATTTCTCACAAACGAAGACATTCCCCTCACAGTTCCAGACCAAGTCATTGAAGAGATTAAGAAAAGACAGCTTGCAGGCGAATTTGACGAGAAGCCCGAACCGAAACGGAAAATCGCCAAGTCGTTCCGGGACCTCAAGAAAATGCTGGATGATGTTGACAATCGTTTAGCGGCGTAATACAGATGTTGAACGCACTTGGGATGACGCACAGATCGCGCCCCGGGTGCCGCTGCATTTCAAATCCCCCCGCAATTATGAGGTTCCATGCGCATTCTCCTTGCGCTGCTCGCCCTGCTATGCCTGACGCAAACCTCAAGCGCGCAGCATTACGCGTGGTATCCGAGCTACTACGGCGGCGGCTATTACCGAGCGCCTTTCTACGGCGGCGGCCTCGGGCCATCCTGTGGTTACTACGGCTGCTACGCCCGACCTCGCTATAGCCAAGTCTACATACGCTCGGGCTTTGGCGATTATCGCCAGTACTATTACATGGCGCATCGCTACCACTACCGCACTCGCCATCCGCAAGACGCCGGTGGAGAATTCGGCATAGGCTGGTAGGGCATGTGAAGCCTCACATCTTCGGCGGCTGTCTACATACGTGGGCGAACACCGGCCGCGTCGACGTTCTCCTTGATCAAAAGCGCACTTGGGAATGGTTTAAATGCACGCAATGCAATTGCGATGGCGTCTCACGTTCTCCGAACGGAAATGTTGAGCCTTATCACGAAGGCATGATGGAAATCGTTGCATGAAGCCTCGCCAAGCGTTTCTACTGATCGCTGGTGCAATTTATCTTCTTTCGGCTACTTCATCAGCCGCGCAATACTGGCGCCCGCTACCGAGCGGCCCCGTAGGCTGGGGGGCCTATCGTGAGTGGCCGCGGCAATGGAACGGCTGGTCGCCTGGCTATCGGTACTACGGATCGGGCTACTACAGGCCGTTCAGCTACTACCAACGCAATCCGTACTATCGGTATTAAGGCAACGGGACCCACTCATTCGCCAGCACGACTGCGGGCGTGGCGGCAGCTCGAGCCGCCTCGAGCTACTTCGCTTCTAAATCCTCTCAGTCTGAAAAGGACACAGAAATTCGATGACTGGCAAGACGCGAAAAGAATATAACGATATGTTGATTGATCGCATCAAGGGCGTTCCATCCCAACCAGCGACACCGGAGAGTGATGCGGATGCTCGTAATCCGAATAAAACTAGGGCAACGGGACCCACTCATTCGCCAGCACGACAACGAGCGGAATCATGATGGCGAGCCAGACGATCCAAGAAATCCTGTAACGGTTCATATGAGGCACCATGGCTAAGATGACGCGAACTTATTCTGCCAAAGCTGCACGAGCCGGTAAAGACATTGGCAAGCCCGGCAAGAACTTCAGCAAGATCGAAGCTTCGGCTGCCCAACGTTACGGCTCTAAAGCGGCCGGCCAGCGCGTGGCAGGCGCAGTCCTCGCAAAGTTGCGTGGCAAATGAATCTCAACAAAGGCGCGCCTCGACAGATGCAGCAGTCACAGGCAGCGCTCGGCCAACGCCTGGGACTGACCCTGCCAACGGCTCAGCCTACGTTCGGAAACTATCAGTCGAATGGAGTGTCAAGGCTGACATCGCTCCTCGCCAACAGGCCACAAGGCCAAGCTTATCCACCGGCCACGATGGGTCAAGGCCAAGGGCCCACACCTGGCTCGCCGTACCCGCCCGCGCCAACGGCTTTACCAGCCCCTCGTCCGCCCGCAGCGAGCGCTGTGGCAAACAGTTTGGACCAGGGTGTGCCGGGTGTGCCCATAGACGCAACATCGCCTCCGCCACAACCGCCGCCTTCAGGGCAGACTCAGTCACTCGGAAGCAGTCCTCTGATGGGAAATCCGCTGATCGCACGGCTGTTGGCGGCTTTGCAGGGGCAATGAAGTGAAACAATATTCACGGGATTTCAATGCCTGTTGGCGGCGCTAGGCCTGGAGCTGGTAGGCCAAAGGGTTCAATTGGCAACAGAAAAGCTGAGTTGCGAGCTAAGCTGGCAGACGGCGGCTTAATGCCTCTTGATTATATGCTTCAAGTTCTCCGTGATCCAGCAATTCCAGTTGCGCGACGCGACGACATGGCTAAAGCAGCTGCACCATACATCCACGCTCGTCTTGCTTCCGTTGAACAAACTGGCAAGGATGGCGGGCCGATGGTAGTCAAGATCGTTGACTGAAATCATCCTTCCGGCCAACGGATGGCGGCCGCGGTTCTACCAACGCAGGCTCTGGGACTACTTCAAGCATGACGGCAAGCGAGCGATCGAAATCGCACATCGCCGTTGGGGTAAGGACGATCTCGCGCTGCACCTGGCTTGCCGGCAAGCCCACATCAAAGTCGCGACCTACTGGCATTTGCTGCCCGAGTATGAGCAGGCCCGCAAAGCCATCTGGAACGCTGTCAATCCGCACACGGGCTTGCGGCGCATCGATGAGGCCTTCCCGCGAGAGCTACGTCAGACGACCGATGAGCATTCGATGTTCATCCGGTTCAAGTATGGCTCGACGTGGCAGGTCATCGGCAGCGATAACTACAAAAGCCTGGTCGGTACGCCACCGGCCGGCATTGTGTTTTCAGAATGGGCCAAGGCTCATCCAGGCGCGTGGGCTTACCTGGCGCCGATTCTGCTTGAGAACAACGGCTGGGCGCTGTTCATCACTACGCCCGAGGGCCGCAACCATGCTCACGCGATGTATGAGTTGGCATGCAACGATAGCAACTGGTTTGCCGAGCTGCAAACAATCGAGGATTCAGGCTCGATCATCACCCTTGAGCAGGTCGAGCAGCAGCGTCACGAATATGAAGCCCTGTACGGCACCGAGGCCGGCGATGCCCTGATAGAGCAGGAATATTATTGCAGCTTCTCAGCGGCCATCCTAGGCGCGTTCTGGGGCAAGGAAATATCAAAGGCAGAACGTGAAGGCAGGATCAAAGAGATTGAAGTCGTCTCTGATTTACCAGTGCACACAGCATGGGATATTGGCGTGGACGACCCAATGGCAATCTGGGCTTTCCAGATTTTCCCAGGTCGGATTCATGTAGTGGACTACTATGAATCTTCAGGCCATGGCTTTGACCATTACGCGGATTGGCTGGCTGAGCGTGGTTATCATGGGACCGATTGGGTGCCGCATGATGCGAAGGTGCGCGATCCGAGTGCGCCCGGTGCGCGCACGCGGTTGGAAACGCTTATTTCCTTGAAGCGCAAGCCAAAGTTGCAACCCGAACAAAGTCTGATGGATGGGATCAATGCCGGCCGCAAGACGCTGCCGCTCGCTTGGTTCGATGCAAAGCGATGCGCCAAGGGCCTCGATTGCCTGCGCTCCTACAAGGCTGAGTGGGACGACAAGACGCGCACGTTCAAAAAGACACCAAAGCACGACTGGGCCTCGCATGGCGCGGACGCATGGCGAGGTCTGTCGCTGGCATGGATGGCGCCGATCATCAAGGAAGAACCAAAGAAGCAGCCAATGCGCGGAGTTGAACGTATCACTGTGGACGAATTGCTGAAGCTGTCGAAACCGGCGAGGTTGCGGGTGTGAGCTACGTCGATGCGGCTGCACCTTCAGTTGATAGCGCACCTGACGACGGCAAATCGCGTCTGCGTGCCTACTGGCGCGAGATCGCAGCTTACGACAAAACCGCATCGGACTGGCGTGAGCAGAGTGAAAAGATCGTCAAGCTCTATCTCGATCAGCATAGAACGCAGGCCAGCCCACGACGGTTTGCATTGCTGTGGTCGAACATCGAAACGCTCAAGCCTGCCGTATACATCAAGACTCCGAACATACTTTGCTCGCGGCGTTACAAGGACCCTGATCCGAAAGGCCGCACGGCAGCCGAGCTTCTTGAACGCGCCACCAATACGACGTTCGATCTTTACAAGGTCGATGAAGTCTTTCGCATGGTGCGCGATGATCGGCTGCTGACCTCACGCGGTCAGGCTTGGGTGCGCTATGAGGCGAGTTTCGATAAGGCGGAAGATGACGATGGTGATGAGTACGACAAGCTGTCAGGCGAGAAAGTCTGTGTCGATTATGTTGAATGGCGCGACTTCGGCCACAACGTTGCCGGAACGTGGAAAGACGTCTGGCTTGTCTGGCGTATGGTTTACAAGAACAAGGACGAGATAACGAAGCGGTTTGGCAAAGAAATTGCTGATGCGTTGACGTTCACGGCCCGGGTCGATCCTGAAGGCAAACAGGAAAGGGGCGAGCCGGTTTCCTGCATTTACGAGTTGTGGGACAAGAAGCTTGGCAAGACGGTTTTTCTTGCGAGGGAACACCCTGATCTGATCGATGATGGCGAGCCGCCGCTCAGCTTCCGCAGCTTCTTTCCGTGCCCCGAGCCTTGCTATGGATCCAAGACCGGCAAATCACTGATCCCGACGCCCGACTATCGCTACTACCAGGATCAGGCCCAGGAAATCGACGATCTCACGGACAAGATCGCCAACCTGACGGAGTTCCTGCAGGTCCGTGCGTTTGTGCCGGCTGGGCCATCTTCGGAAGGCAGCGACGCCATCCGGCTCATGATTCAAACCATGCAGGATGGCATGACCAACAACAGGTCATGTTTCATTCCTGTCGAGTCATGGGCCGGTTTTGCGGAAAAGGGTGGCGCCTCGCGGCTCATCGATTGGCTGCCGATCGACATGGTGATCAAGGCGTTGCAGGGCGCGATCGAGTCGAGAAACCAGCTGATCCAGGATGTTTATCAGATTACCGGCATTGCCGACATCCTGCGCGGGCAGACCGACCCGAATGAAACGCTGGGGGCCCAGGAGCTCAAGGCACAGACCGGCGCGCGCCGGATCACGAGCACCAAGGACGAGATGGCGCGGTTCTGTCGTGACATCGGGCAGCTGGTAGCCGAGGTCATTGCCGAGCAGTTCTCGCCCGAGACGATCGCCGAGATAACTGGCTATGCGTATGTGCCGGCGCCGCCTATTCAGGCTACGCCATCGTTGATGGGCCAACCATTGCAAGCAATGGCCATGCAACCTTCAGGGCCGCAAGTTCAGCAACCTATACAGCAAATGCAGCAAAATATGCTGCCGCTTCCTGATAGCGAGCCTGCTTCGCCCAGCGGCCAGACGTTCGACGACAGCACTATGGCTCTGTTGCGCAACGATCGCATGCGCAACTTCCTGATCGACATCGAGACCGACTCGACCATTCAGCCCGACGAGGATGCTGAAAAACAGCGGCGCACGGAGTTCATAACTGCTGTCGGCAGCTTCATGAAAGAAGCGGGTGCAATTCTGCCAGGTGCGCCGTCCTTGGCTCCGATGATGAAGGAATCGCTGCTATTTCTTGTGCGTGGGTTCCGGGCCGGCCGCAGTCTTGAGGATGTGATAGAGCGTTCCATGGATCAGCTTGGCCAGCAGCTGCAACAGCCCAAGCCTGATCCTGAGCAGCAGAAAATGCAGGCTCAAATGCAAATGGAACAGCAACGTTTGCAAATGGAGCAGCAATCCAAGGCAATGGAGTTGCAGTTCAAAGAGCGTGAGCTGGAGCTTAATACGCAGGCCAAGCAGGCCGAGCTTGCGCTCAAGCAGCAGGAAGCCCAGGCCAATATCGCACTTGAACAGGCAAAGGCTGAGAGCGACGCCAGGCTTCAGCAGTTCAAGATCGAGACTGATGCGCGACTGAACGAACAGGAAATGAACCACAAGGCTGCTCTTGATGCCCAGCAGGCGCAGCAGCAACAGGCCCTTGCCACGCAGGACGCGGAGCGCAAAGGCGCGTTGGAGCAGCAAGACGCGGAGATGCGCCGCACTCAGATGATTGAAGACATGCAGCGTCAGAGCAACGAGGCTGCTGCCAAGACTGATCGCGAGCACTCTGCGCATACGCAGAAAATGCAGCTCGCACAGCAGTCATTCGATTTTGATGAAGGCCGCAAGAAAAAAGCCTTCGAGAGCGATCAGCAACGCCGCGCGGCGCAGTCCGAGGTCGAGCACGGTGAGCGTAAGCGCATGGATGCTGAGGCCGCAGCCGAGCGTAAGAAGGCTCGCACGATCAAGGTCAAGCGCGATGGCACAGGCCGCGCTGTGGAATATGAGGTTCAATAGCGATGGCGAGCTTTAACAAATATCAGTGCTTCGTTGAGAACGTAGCCGAGAAAGTCCATAACCTTGGCTCAGACATTCTCAAGATCGCATTGACGAACACCGCACCGAACCTTGCAACTCATACGGTTCTTGCAGACATCACCGAGATCGGCGCCGGCAACGGATATGCGGCTGGCGGCGCGACGGTCACGATTACAGCATCGTCGCAGTCGGGCGGCACCTACAAACTGGTCGGCAATGATGTGGTGTTTACCGCGTCGGGCGGTTCGATCGCTGCGTTTCGGTATGCGGTGCTTTACAACTCAACGGCGGCAGGCGGTCCGCTGATCGGCGAGTGGGATTCTGGTGCCGCTCAGACCATCACGATCGGCAATACTTTTACGGTCGATCTCGATCAGGTTAACGGCATTCTGCAAATCGTATAGAGGAACCGACATGGCTTTTTCCTTCAATGATATGGTCGTTCTCTCTGGGGACACCGTATTCAAGAACCGTGTGCTTGCTGCGCTCATCCAGGCATCGGCCAATGTGGGTGCGGAGCAAACGTCGGCCTCCTTGCCGGCCGCTATTCATCTTGCCCGCAAGAACTATGCCGCGCAGGTCTTGGGTGCGCCTGCCAGTTTTTAGCAGAATTTCGTTTTCGTCGCCTGTGTGGATACCAACGTGCTCAACGCGGCGACGCAAAATGGAACTGTGGCCTTGACAACCGGCAACGTGGCAACGCAGGCGGCTCTTGTTACGGATGCCATTCTCACGACCGCCATTGCCACGGCATTCAACTATTTCATCGCGGGAATCTGATGTGGGCCTGCCGTTCGTTCTTGTCGATTATGACCTGACATCAGGCGAAATACGGCGGATTATCTCGTCGGACGGAGATTCGCATCCCAGCCGCCATCGCAATGAGCCGAGCTGGGGCCGCGTGCACATACCGACAGGTCACCTGCCGCTCGATTTGTTGACAGGTAGGGCGCCAGGCCGGTCGAGCTTGCGGAACTGCGCCAAGGCGGTGCAGTCGGTGACGGGCAGATGGCCGCCTAATGTGACGCCGTGACAACGTACATCTTTGTCGTTTCCGGAACGACGACCGGTGCTACGCCAGGCGACTATGCTGCCACCGGCAGCAAGTGGGATGTCATCGGCGGCGGCGGCGGCGGGTCCCGTGCGGATACGACGAACCATGACGGCGTAGGCGGTGGCGGTGCTGCCTGGGCTCAGATCCTCAATGTCGCCTGGTCGGCAGCGCAGACTTGCCAGGTT
>Ga0137409_10001677_pt1 | contig 24014 bp, 19 predicted proteins | sample CZODoug1_16funga_FD_122059 | JGI IMG/M metagenome (GOLD analysis project Ga0137409, IMG submission 122059) | Vadose zone soil fungal communities from Angelo Coast Range Reserve, California, USA - CZODoug1_16fungal (Hybrid Assembly) | ecosystem: Environmental > Terrestrial > Soil > Vadose zone...
CCCACGTCGGTCGCGATCACCCGGATCAGGTGCTCGGGCATGTCGAGCAAGTCGGTCAGGATGTCCCGGACGAGGCCGGGGCACTGGGCGGACGAGCGCAGCGTGAGCGCGCCGCTCCCCGTCGCGTATTCGGCGAGGCAGCCCCGGTTCTCCATGCACACCGGCGTGTGACGATGGAAGCGGAAGCGCTCGCGCACGACGAGCGCGGCGCCGGCCACCGCCGCGTCGACGTCGCCGCGGGCGAACTCACGGCTGACCAGGAGATTCGTCTCCGCCTCGTCGTGGAGCACCGGGCTCGCGGGGTCGAGCGCCGACTCCACGTCCCGGACGACCGGCAGCGGCTCGTACTCGACGACGATGCGCTCGACGGCGTCCTCGGCCACGTACCGGCTCTCGGCGGCGACCATCGCCACCGCCTCGCCGGCGTGGCGCACCTTGCCGAGAGCGAGCGGCGGATAGCTCGTGGTCTTGACGTTGGGCGTCTTGGACGCGGCGCGGACCGGCTTCGCCGAGCGCGCGATGTCGTCGCCGGTCAGCACTGCCGCGACTCCGGGAAGCGCCAGCGCCGCCGACGCGTCGATTCGCCTGATGCGCGCGTGGGCGTGGGGTGAGCGGAGAAAGGCCGCGTACAGCATCCGGGCCGGGCGGTGGTCGTCGACGTAGCTCCCCTGCCCGGTCAGGAGACGAGGATCCTCGCGCCGCGCCACCCGGGCGCCCACGAGCCGCGGCAGGCCGACTCCCACGCGCGCTCTCCGAACCTAGCGCCCGGCGGCGAGCACGGGAGCGGCGGCGCGCACCGCGTTCACGATCCCCTGATAGCCGGTGCAGCGACAGAGGACGGCGGAGATGCCCTCGCGGATCTCGCGCTCGCTGGGCGTCGGGTTCGTGCGCAGGAAATCCAGGGCGGTCATCAGCATCCCCGGCGTGCAGAAGCCGCACTGCAGGCCGTGGTGCTCGCGGAACGCCTCCTGGAGCGGATGGAGCTTGCCGTCGCGCATCAGGCCCTCGACGGTCGCGAGCTCGGCGCCCTCGGCCTGGACGGCGAGCATGATGCACGAGCGCGCCGCCTCGCCGTTGAACAGGATCGTGCACGCGCCGCAGATCCCGTGCTCGCACCCGACGTGCGTCCCGGTGAGGCCGAGGTCCTCCCGGATGAAGTCCACGAGCAGCTTGCGCGGCTCGCACCGGCCCTCGTGCTCGACGCCGTTCACCTTCAAGCGGACAGTCACCATGTCAGCCACGGGCGACTCCGATCGCCCTCGTGAGGGCGCGCTTCGTGAGCACTCCAGCGAGGTGGCGGCGATAGTCGGCCGAGGCGTGAATGTCCGCGTCCGGATCGACCAGCTCGGTGGCCCGCCGCGCCGCCGCGTCGATCGCCGCTTCGCCGAGCCCCTCGGTCTCTAGAATTTCCTCGGCGGCGCGCAGCCGCACCGGCACCGGGCCGGCGCCCGCGGTGGCGAGGCGCGCCATCGTGCAGCGCTGGCCCGCCCGCACGACGACCGCGGCGATCCCGACGATGGCGAAGTCGCCGTGCCGGCGCGAGAACTCCTCGAGCGCGTAGCCGGCGCCGGCCGGCATCGCGGGCAGCCGCACCTCGGTGAGGATCTCGTCAGGGGCGAGGCTCGTCGTGAGGTAGGTCTGAAAGAGGTCTGCGGCGCGGATGACCCGCTCGCCCCTGGCGCCGCGGGCGACCACCTCGCCCTCGAGCGCCGCGAGCACCGCCGGGTATTCGGCCGACGGATCGGCGTGGGCGATGGAGCCGCCGATGGTGCCGCGCGTGCGGATCGGCAGGTGCCCGACCCACCGGGTGGCTTCCTTCAAGAGCGGCAGCCGCTGCGCGACGAGGGGTGAGAACTCGATCGTTCGCTGGCGCGTCATGGCGCCGAGGCGGACCTGGCCGTCCTGCTCTCGGATGTAGGCGAGCGACGCAATCCGATTGAGGTCCACGAGCGCGGCCGGCCGCGCCAGGCGGAAGTTCAGCAGCGGCATCAGGCTCTGGCCGCCCGCCAGCACCTTGGCGTCGCCGCCGTAGCGGCCGAGCGCGTCCAGCGCCTCATCGAGGCTTGTCGGGGCGTGATACTCGAACTTCGGGGGTTTCATGGGAGCGGGGTCATTGTAGCGGGATCCTCGAGGTCGGCTTTGACCGAGGGTGGCCTGCCTCAGATGCGGCGTGGCTCCGATCCGCCCGATCCACCGTTGCCCGATTCACCGTTGTTGGATCGTGGCTCCCGGCTTGGCTTTGTCGCGCGCGATCGATGGCGTGCCAGAGTCTCGAGGGGGTCATCGGCAGCTCGTTGATCCGGATGCCGAGCGGCGCGAGGGCGTCGCTGACCGCGTTCGCGATGACCGCGGGCACCGTCATCGACGACGACTCGCCGAGCCCCTTCGAGCCGAGCGGCGTGAGCGGCGACGGCGACACGATGTGCGCGATGTCGATCTGCGGCGCCTCGCTGGCGGTCGGCACCAGGTAATCCATGAACGTGCCGGTCAGCAGCTGACCGTTCTCGTCGTACGCGAGCTCCTCGTAGAGAGCGCCGCCGAGCCCGTGCAGCGCGCCGCCGTAAATCTGCCCCTCGGCGATCATCGGGTTGATGATCGTGCCGGCGTCGTGGACCGTCACGTAGCGGAGAATCTTGATCGCCGCCGTCTCGGGATCGACCTCGACCGCCATGACCTCGGCGATGAAGCCGTACGTGTTGGACGAGTTCACCCGGTCTTCCGCGTCGACGGCCTTCGCCACCGTGAAGCCGAACACCGCGGTCGCCTGGAGCGCCGGCTCCATCCCGTCGGGCAGCGACTCCGTGTTCCAGTGGGCGCGACCGGCCAGGTCCTTGATCGAATACGACGGGCCCTTGCCGGTCCGCGGGCGCACGGCGCCGTCCCGGAACTCGAGCGAGGCCGCCGGCAGCTCCATGAGGTGAGCCGCGTAGTCCACGAGCTTGGCCTTGAGCTTCCGCGCGGCCAGGGCCACCGCGCTGGTCCCCACCGACCCGAACCGGCTCGAGTACGTGCCGGAGGAGATCGACCACACGCGGGTGAACGTGTCCATCTCGTCCACCACGGTCACGTCGGCGGGCGCCAGCCCGAGCTCGTCGGCGACGATCTGCGAGACGACCGTCTGGTGACCCTGGCCCTGCGGCGTGGTGCCGAGGATCGCGATGACCCGGCCGAGCGGGTCGATCTTGATCGTCGCCGCGTCCACCGCGCCGGACTTCGGCAGGTATTCCGGCTTCGCGCGGAACTGCGGGTCGAGCGCGGTGGCCACGTAGCCCATGTTCGACACCGACGGGTCGACCGCGAGCGCGAGGCCGATCCCGACGTAGCGCCCGGCGGCGCGCGCCGTCGCCTGCTCACGCCGCAATTCGTCGTAGCGGGCCAGCTCGAGCGCCTTGTCGAGGGCGGCCGGATAATCGCCGCTGTCGTAGAGCCCGCCGGACGGCGTGCGATACGGGAACTGATCGGGCCGGACCAGGTTCTTGCGGCGCACCTCGACCGGATCGAGGCCCAGCCGGTCGGCGAGCCGGTCGATCATTCCCTCGGTCTCGAAGTACAGATGGCCGCAGGCATAGCCGCGATTGGGCCCGGTGAGGCTCTTGTTGGTCATGACGACAGAAGCATCGACTTCCAGATGTTGGAAACGGTATGGACCGACAAAATTACCGGTCGGACGAAAACTGCAACCCGGCTCCGGGCTCCTGATGTAGCCGCCTACATTATCGAGCCACCGGAAGCGCATGCCGAGGATCGTCCCGTCCTGGCGTGCGGCCACCTCGCGATAGGCGACTCGATCCGTGCCGCTCGACGACGCCAGGAGGTGCTCGCGCCGGTCCTCGATCCACTTGACCGGCACGTCGAGGCGCATGGCGGCCAGAGCGATCAGGGCGATGTACGGATAGATCGACGACTTGATGCCGAAGGAGCCGCCGATGTCGGGCGGCACGATGAAGCGCAGCTTGTTCTCCGCGAGACCGAGCACGCGCGCCGTCAAGGGGTGCATGATGAACGGCCCCATGAAGTTCGACCACACCGTGCACACGCCGTCGAGCGGGTCCCAGCGCGCGATGACGCCGTACGTTTCGATCGGCGTCGAGCCGTACTTCGGAAAGCTGAACCGGTCGCGGATCACGACGTCGGCGTCCCGGAAGGCGCCGTCGGGATCGCCGTAGACCAGGCGTCGATGTCCGGCCAGGTTCGATCCGACCGCCTCGTGGAGGACCGGCGCGCTCGGATCGAGCGCGCGCTCGGGATCGACGACGACCGGGAGCGGCTCGTAGTCGACCCGGACGAGATCGGCGGCGTCCTCGGCGACATAGCGGTTTCGGGCCACGACGATCGCCACCGGCTCTCCGACGAACCGGACTCGATCGGTCGCCGCGCAGTAGTAGTGGACCGGCGCCGTGACCCCGACCGAAAAGGGCTTGGTGTGCCGGGCGACGTCTTCGCCGGTGAGCACCCCGACGACGCCGTCGAGGGCCAGCGCGGCCGACAGATCGTAGCCGCGGATCCTCGCGTGGGCCAGCGGCGAGCGCACGATCGCCGCGTGGCGCGCGTTGGCGACCGGAGGGTGATCGTCGATGTAGGCTCCGCGCCCGGTCAGGAGCCGCGCGTCCTCGACACGCTTGACCGGCTTGCCGATCCAGCCCGTCTGGGTCACGACCCGCCGGCGAGCAGGAACGGCACGTTCGCGTTCTTGGCCACGACGCGAAGCTGGTCCATCAGGTCGTCCGGAATCGGCACGCCGTGCTCGAGCCGATCCTTCTTGTTCGCCCGCTCCGGATCGCCGGCGACCAGCACGGGCTGGTTCGCATCGACGCGCTTGGCGTTGTGGAGCACGTCGATCACCTGATCGAGATCTTCCTCGAACTCGCCCTCGGCGCGGAAGGCGCGGGGATCGATCGCCATGAAGAAGTGGCCGATGTTGTGGGGATCGGACTGCTTCTGCGTCTGGTTGCGGATCGGCGAGAACGACGCGCCGCCCAGCGTGCCGGCCAGGACGTGCACCATCACCGCGAGCCCGTAGCCCTTGTGGCTACCCGCCTCGCGCGTGCCCCCGAGCGGTGTGATGCCGCCGTCGCGGTCGGTCACGTGCTGGAAGCCCTTGGCCGAATCGGTCACGGTCTTGCCGTCCCCATCGATGACCCAGCCCGACGGAAGCGGCTTGTGATTCTCCTTGTACACGCGCACCTTCCCGGCGGCCACGGTGGTGGTCGCCATATCGAGCTCGAACGGCGGATTGCGCTTCGCCGGCGCGGCGAACGCGAGCGGGTTGGTGCCCATGACCGGCTCGGTCCCGAAGGTCGGCACCATGGTCACGCCGCGGGTGGCGGAGGTCACCATGCCGATGACGCCGCGGTCGGCCGCGATGCGCGAATAGCAGCCCGCCGCCCCGAAGTGGTGCGAGTTGAACACGTCGACGACACCGACGCCGACCGCGAGGCACTTGTCGACCGCGAGATTCATCCCGTAGGCGGCGGCCGGATGGCCGAGCGAGGCATCGGCGTCGATCAGGGCCGTCGCCGCCGTCTCGCGCACCTTCTTGAAGACCGGGCGCATGTTGAGCCGCCCGTTGCGGAACTCCCGGTCGTAGGTCGGGAGCATCCCGATCCCGTGCGAGTCGACGCCTCGGAGATCGGTCTCCACCATCATGTCGGCGGTGGTGTCGGCATGGGCCTCCGACATCCCCCACGCTCGGAACACGGACACGAGCTGACGGCGAACCTGCTGGGCCGGAACACGCATGACCGTTTCTCCGCTTCGGGACTCAGCCGCGGCCGACGAACGGCATCGTGTTCGCCATGACCGTCATGAAGAGCACGTTGGTGTCGAGCGGCATCCGCGCCATGCAGACCACGGCGTTGGCGACGTTCTCGACGTCCATGGTGGGCTCGATCATCGTCGTGCCGTTCGGCTGCGGGACGCCCTTGGCCATCCGCTCGGTCATCGGGGTGGCGGCGTTGCCGATGTCGATCTGCCCACAGGCGATGTCGTACTTGCGGCCGTCGAGCGAGGTGGCCTTGGTGAGCCCGGTGATCGCGTGCTTGGTCGAGGTGTAAGGCGCCGAGTTGGGCCGCGGAGTATGGGCCGAGATCGAGCCGTTGTTGATGATTCGCCCGCCGCGCGGGTCCTGGTCCTTCATGATCTTGAACGCTTCCTGCGTGCAGAGGAACGAGCCCGTCAGGTTGGTGTCGACGACGGCCTTCCACTGCTCGACGGTCAGGTCTTCCAGGAGCCCGGCGGCGCCGATGCCGGCGTTGTTGAACAGGAGATCCAGCCGCCCGAACGCGCTCTTGGTCTGCGCGAAGAGCGAGCGGATGGCCTGAGGAACGCAGACGTCGGTGGGAACGACCAGCGCTCTGGAGCGCGCGTCACCGGCCTCGGCCGCCACCGTTTCCAGGGCGTCCTTGCGCCGGCCGGCCAGTGAGACATGGTATCCCTCTCGCAGCAGTGCGAGCCCGACCGCCTTACCGACCCCGCTCCCGGCGCCCGTCACGATCGCAACCTTCTTGTCCATGTCCGTCATTCTCCTGATGGCCGTGTTGGTGGAGCCGCCCGACAGCCTACCACCGATGCGGCGTCTTGCGCCGGGCCGCGGAATCCGGTCGACGCGTCAGGCCTTCCGCGGCATGATGGGCGCCGGGAGGGCCACATGGGCAGGATCGTGTACGCGGCCGCGATGTCGCACGTGCTCTACCCCGACTACTACGGCCAGAACGTCGGGCCGCACGGTCGACGGATGGTGGAGGAGCTGATCGGCGTGGTGCGGGCGATGGGACGTACGCTCATGGCGGCCGCGCCCGACGCGCTCGTCGTCGTCGCCGACGATCACCTCAACGTCTTCTCGTTCGACGCGGTGCCGGCCCTCTGCGTCCGGGTCGGCCGCTCGGTGAGCCGCATGGTCCAGGCGGACGCGATCGAGTTCGACCGCGCCCTCGACGGTCTCCCGGAGCGCTATCCCCTCCACGAAGATCTGGCCAACGGCATTCTGGAGAAGGGCGTGCAGGCCGGCTTCGACTTCGCCGCGTCGTGGTCGGCGCCGCTCGACCATGCGTTCCTGAGCCCGGTCTCCACGCTGTACGGCGACCGACCGGTTCCGCCCCTCGTCCCCTTCTGGGTCAACTGCTTCGTGGCCCCGCAGCCGACCGCGCAGCGCTGCTTCGCGGCCGGACGTCACATCGCGCGCGTGGTGGCCGAGGGGCCGTGGAACGTCGCCGTCGTCGCGACCGGCGGGCTCAGCCACTTTCCAGAGCTGTCGCTGGCGCGCGTTGGCCAGTCGGACCCAGTCTTCGACCGGCGCATCGTCAAGCTGATGGAAGCGGGCGACCACGAGGCCCTGACCGGTCTCACGGCGAAAGAGCTTCACGAGAGCGGCTCGCACGAGCTGCTCAACTGGCTGGTGCTGCTGGGCGCGGTGAGCCCCGCGCGCGCCCGGGTCCGGTTCTTCGGCGAGATGGGACGCATCGACCTCGCCGCGCTCGAGTGGGACGTGGCATGAGCCGCTACGAGACGAACGTCGTGCTCTATCGGCTGAAGAAGGACCCGGCCTTCCGCGATCGCTTCCGGGCGAATCCCGGCGGGGCCCTCGCCGACGCCGACCTGTCGGACGAGGAGCGGGACGCGTTCGTGCGCTGGGACACGCGCAAGCTCAACGAGCTCGGCGGCTCACTCCATCTCCTGGTCTCGATCCCCGGCCTCGGCGGTCACTGACGATCGGTTCGCCGCTCGCCGTCCTGCTGCTGGTCACCCTGCTGGTCCGGTTTCCGTTCTTCTTCCCGCCCTTGATCGACTGGGACGAGAGCACGTTCATTCTGGTCGGGCAAAGCCTGGTGGACGGGCATCTGCCGTACGTGGAGCTCTGGGACAACAAACCGCCCGGGGCGTTCGTCCCCTTCGCCCTCACGATCCTCCTGGCCGGCCGGCATATCCTCGCAATTCGCCTGCTCGGCGCGGCATGCGTGCTCGCGTCGGCCTATCTGACGTTTCTGATCGGCCGGCGTCTGTGGGGCTCCCGGGCGGGCGTGCTCGCCGCCGTCATGGCCGTGGTGTTCGCGTCGCTGGCTCCCGGGGGCCAGCCGACCATGACGGAGACGCTCGCGATGGTCCCGGTCATGGCCGCGCTGGCAATCTTGATCATGTGCCGCCACGGCGCCGGGACGGGCTTCGCGGCCGGCCTCTTGCTGTCTCTCGCGACCCTCGTGCGGACGAACCTGGTCTGTCTTCTGGTCGTCGGCGGCATCGACCTGCTGATCCGCTCGGCCGCGCGCGATCGAGCACGCGTGGCTCGCCTCGTGGCGTCGTACGCCCTCGGGGCCCTACTCCCGCCGGTCCTCGTCAGCGCGCCTTATCTGGTGACCGGCACGTGGAGAATTCTCGTGGAGTCGGCCATCGTGGCTCCGCTGTACTACGCCGACCTGGAGCGCGGTCCCGGCGCCGCGCTCGGCGCCCTCCTCGCGACGCTCGCTCAGTACCATCTCGCTATCTTCATCGGATTTCTCGGGGGGACCGTCCTCGCGGCGCGCCACTGGACGACACAGGTCGGGCCCCAGCGGGGGCAGACGCTGCTTCTGTACGCGTGCGTCGCCGCGGTCACCGGCTCGATGATCTTCGGCGGGCCGTTCTACCGACACTACGTGATCCAGATCGTCGTCTTCCTGGCGTTGATCTCGGGGCATTTCTACTCGACGCTCCTGCGGCACCGCCACGTTCGGCCCGTCATTGTCCTGCTCGCCGTCGGCCTGGCGTTCCCGGCCTGGGTGCTGGCGGCCGCGTATTGGGATCTGGGAACGAAGACCCTCCGCGGCGACCAGGACGTCGTCTACCAGCTGGCTGACTATCTACGCGCCGAAAATGTCCGACGCGAGCCCATCTATCTCTTGGACTACCATCTCGTGTACTGGCTGACCGAAACGCAGCCGTTGTCGCGGGTCGTCACGCACCCGTCGAACATCGTCCGGGAGTCTGTTCTCGAGGTTGCCGCCGCGCCCGGTGCGACACGGGAGAGCGAGATGACGCGTTTGCTCGAGATGCATCCGCTCTTCATCGTCAAAAAAGCCAACACCTGGTACGTGGACGCCCACCCGGAGACGAAAGCCATTCTCGAGCAGGCGCTCGGACGCGACTATGAGCTCGTGCGAAACATTCGGGGGGCGCTGGTCTACAAGAGAAAGGCGGACCGGCTCTCCGAGGCGCGGCCGGCACCGCCTCTCGAGGTCAGAGCTCCCGGAGCGCCACCGCGATTCGCGCGCGGGCAGCCCCGATAGCCGGCGGCACGCCGCCCACCAGCCCCATCAGGAGCGCGAAGGCAATTCCCATCGCCAGGAGGTCGGGCGTGACCCGGAACGCGAAGGCCAGGTGGGAGAACGTCTGCCAGTTGATCGTCCCCGTCGTGAGACCGTTCAGCGGCAGGACGACCACGCAGCCGAGGAGACCGCCCACGAGCGCGATGCACAGGGACTCGAGCACGAACGACACCACGATGCTGCCGCTGCCGAAGCCCAGCGCGCGCAGGGTGGCGATCTCCCGCGCGCGCTCGGCGATCGCCGAGTACATGGTGTTGAGCGCGCCGAAGACCGCGCCGATGCCCATGACCACGGCCACGATCGTGCCCAGGACGGTGATCAGGGTCGTCAGCTGTCGCGACTGCTTCGCGTAGTAGTCGATCTCGCGATCGATCTGGACCGTCACGCGGGGATCGGCGGTCAGCGCGTCCTTGAACGGCGTCAGCGCGTCCGGCGACGAGAGGCGCGCGGTCGCCGACTGGAACATGTTCTGCGGGCGCTGGTAGACCTGACGCAGGACGCTGAAGTCGCACCACAGCTCCGAGTCGTACGCGGTACCGCCGCTGTCGAACACGCCCACCACCGTCCAGGTGCCGCCGCCGAACCTGACGGTCTTGCCGAGATCGAGGCCGACGTAGCTCGCCGCCACGTTCCGCCCCACCAGGAGCTCCGTCAGCCCGGGCTGAAACGCGCGGCCCGCGACGATCTTCACGGTCGGCCGGACGGCGAGCGCCTTCGGCGACACGCCGCGCACCTGGGCGTTGCCCTCGGTGCCGCGGCCCTTCAGCGGGAACGAGGCGATCACGACGACCTCGGGCGACACCAGCGGCCCGGCGCCCCCGCGCTCCACGCCCGGCGCGTCCTCGATGACGCGTACCTGGTCGAGCATGACGCTGCTGTCCATCTCCGACGTGGCGCCCGCGCGCCGGACGATCGCGTTGCGCGGGGAGCCCGAGGCCACCAGCGTGGCCTCGAATCCGCGCGCCAGCGAGAGCATCGCCACGAACACGCCCACCGTGCCCGCGATGCCCAGCACGGCCACCACGGTCGAGGTCCACCGCGCCCGGAGGCTTCGCACGTTGTAGACGAGCGGGATCGCCACGTCAGACCCGCCTGAGCGCGTCGACGACCCGGAGCCGGCTGGCGGAGAGAGCCGGCAGGACGCCGGCCGCGAGCCCCACCGTGAGCGCCAGTCCCAGCCCGAGGACGATGTCATCGGAAGCAAGGTAGAAGAAGGGCAAGAGGCCCCCGGTCGGGTCCCCGCGCAGCGTGAAGAGCTTCGCCAGGCCGAGGCCGACGCCGCCGCCGACCACCGCGACGACCATCGTCTCGGCGATGACCAGCATCAGCACGAACCGGTCCGAGAATCCCACCGCCTTCAGCACCGCCAGCTCCCGCGTGCGCTCGCGCACCGCGATCGCCATCGTGTTGCCCGTCACCAGCAGGAGCGTGAAGAACACGACGCTGCCGACGCTCACGATCAGGAGCTGGATATTGCCCATCTGCTTGACGAACGACGCAGCGAACGCTTTCTCGGTGTCGGTCTTGGTCTCGGCCGGGGAGTTCGCGAACTGCTCGTCGATCACCTTGACCAGGCGCACCGCGTCGTCGGGATTGGCGATCCGCACCGTGTACCAGCCGACCCAGCCCTTCCCGAACGCCTTCCGCTCGTCGAGGTAATCCCACCGGAACCAGAGCTGCGTCGTGTCGTCCTGAACCCGGCGGCCGCGATAGATCCCGCGGATGTTGAACTCCCAGGTGCCGGCGAAGATCGTGCCCTTGATCGGGATGCGATCGCCGATCTTCCACTTGAACCGCTCGGCCAGCGCCTCGCCGACGATCGCGCCCTCCTTGTCGGTCTGAAACCCCTGCCACTGATCGTCGGGCACGATGAACTCGGTGAACATCTGCCGGTAGGTCTCGCGGTCGACGGCGAACTGCGGAAAGAAGTTGCGCTCGTCCTGATAGACGCCGCCGAACCAGCTGGCGAAGGTCACGTGAGTCACGCCGGGAATCCGCAGCAGCCGGTCTCGATAGGCGAGCGGCAGCGGCTGGATGATCGAGACGCGGTTCAGGACCACGAGCCGGTCGACGCCCGCCACGTCCACGCCCTGCTGGAAGGCGCCGTCGACCACCGCCAGGATGCCGAAGAGAAACAGCGCCACCGCGAAGGAGCCGGTCGTCAGGGCCGTGCGGGTCTTCTTGCGGAAGAGGTTGGACAGGACGAGCGGAACGTATTTCATCGAGCCCGGCCCGTGGTCACCGTGTCCACGAGCACGCCCTTCTGCAGATGCAGGACGACGTGCGCGCGCTCGGCGGCCAGCGGGTCGTGGGTCACCATCAAGACGGTCTTGCCGAACTCCCGGACGAGCCGATCGATCAGGTCCAGCGCCTCGTCGGCGCTCTTGCGATCCAGGTCACCCGTCGGCTCGTCGCAGAGCAGAAACGTGGGATCGGCCACGATGGCGCGCGCGATGCCCACGCGCTGCTCCTGGCCGCCGGAGAGCTGCCGCGGATAGTGGTGCATGCGGTCGGACAGGCCCACCACGTCCAGCGCCGTCTCCACGTGCTGCCGCCGCTGGGCCTTCGACAGGCTCGTCAAGAGTAGCGGCAGCTCGACGTTCTGGAACGCGGTGAGCACGGGAATCAGGTTGTACATCTGGAACACGAATCCCACGTGGCGCGAGCGCCAGCTCGTCAGCTTGCGCGCCGACATGCGCGTGATCTCGTCGCCCGCCACCGTCACGCTCCCGGCCGACGGCACGTCCAGCCCTCCGAGCAGGTTCAGCAAGGTGGTCTTGCCCGAGCCGCTCGGGCCCATGAACGCGATGAACTCACCCGCGTCGACGTCCAGGTTGAGCCCGTGGAGCACATGGATCTCCTCGCCGCCGCGCCGGTAGGTCTTGCCCAGCCCCCGCGCCCGGATCAGGGCGCTTTCGTCTCCTCGACCATCGATCCTGACCATCGATGCTCCTATTTATAGGCTCGCCTCGGCCGGCGGGGCCCCAGCCCCGCGACGGCCTGCAACTCGCACTGCCCGATTCCAAGGCTCGCCTCGGCCGGCGGGGCCCCAGCCCCGCGACGGCCGGCGGCTCGCGCTGCTCTAGCGCTTCACGCGCGCGGCCTGGCCGTCGCGCAGGTCCTTGATTCCAGTCGTCACGATCTGCTCGCCGTCGGCCAGGCCCGCCAGCACCTCGCGCTCGTTACCGCGCACGTCGCCCAGGCGCACCGCCCGGCGTTCCACGCGCCCCTCGCGGTGCACGAAGACCGCCGCGGTGCCGCCCTCCTCGAGCACGGCCGTCTTCGGCACCAGAGTCCTCCCGGCGCCAGCGGGCACGCTCCGCTCCTCGCCGAGGAACGTCACCTTGACGCCCATGTCGGGCAGGATCCTGGGATCCAGGCGATCGAACGCGGCGCGCACCTTGACCGTCGCCTTCTGGCGATCGGCGGTCGGGATCACCGTGCGCACCTTGGCCGGGATCTGCCAGTCCGGGTAGGCGTCGAGCACGGCCGTCACCGGCTGCCCGGGCTTCACCCGCGCGATGTACGACTCGTTCACATCCACCTCGATCTCGAGCGAGCCCATGTCGACGATCGTGGCGATGCCCGTCCGCGTGAAGCCGCCGCCGGCCGACACCGGCGACACCATCTCGCCGCGCTGAGCGTCCTTCGAGACGACGATGCCGCCGAAGGGCGCGCGCACGATGCAGTTGTCGAGGTCCTGCTGGGCGACCTTCACGCGGGCCTCCGAGGCGGTCACCTGCTCGCGCGCAACGATGAGGCGGGCGCGCAGGCTGTCGACGGCCATCTTCGCCTGGTCGCGGTTCTGCTCGGCCACCAGCTTGCGGTCCCACAGCTCCTCGACGCGGCGCAGCTCCCGCTCGGCGTTGTCGAGGTTGACGCGCAGGTCGCCCAGGGTGGCGGCGGTCGCGTCGCGCTCGGCCAGAGTGGACAGCAGGCGGGCGCGCGCATCGGAGTCGTCGAGCTTCGCCAGGATCTGGCCCGGCTCGACGCGCATGCCCTCGTCGACGTAGATCTCGTTGACGCGGGCCGTGATCTTGGCAGCGATGGTCGCCCGCTGCCGGGGCGTCACGTAGCCGCTCGCATTCAGGAGGGCGGGACGCCCTCCCTTGTCGGTACGCACGGTCGTCACCTCGATCTCGGGCGCGCGCTCGCGCAGAAGGAGCCATGCGGCGCCGCCGAGTACCAGCATCGCCGCCACTCCGACGGCGATCAGGCGTCCCGTCGAGCGCTTCGGATCGCGCCGCGCGCGCTCGTCGATCCTGAGGGCCGACAGGTCGGGGCCCCCGGTTCGTCCCGTCACTTCCGACATGGCACCTTGCTCATTCTCCCGGCCGAAGGCTTCGAGGATACCGCGACGACAGAGGAGGGCGCGCCTCTGGAAGTATAACAACCGTCGCCAGAACGATCGGCTACTCTAGCGGCTCGGGAGGCGGAACGTGAACGAACCCTCGGGGCTCGCGCGCCTGGCTCTGGTGCATCTGGAACGGGCCGCCCAGCTGGGGGTATCGCGGGACACGCTCCTGCGAGAGGCCAAGCTCGACGAGCGCCAGCTTCGGGATCCCGACTCTCGCATTCCCCTGACCGCGATCGCCCGGCTGTGGCGCGCCGTCACCAAGCACGTGCCGGATCCGGCGATCGGCCTGCGCATCGGCGCCAACACCCGCGTGCGCGAGTTCGGCCTCGTCGGCTACTCGATGGCCTTCAGCAGCACGCTGGGATCGGCGTTACGCCGGCTCGTCCACTACAGCCGCATCGTGTCGGATGCTCTCGTGGTCACGCTCGAGACGGATGGCGAGGCGACGTGGCTGCGTCTGGACGTGCAGCCCGCGTTGCGCGCCTTCCGGCCCGCGGTCGATGCGCGACTGGCGGCCGTACTCTCGACGTGCCGGGAGATCGCGGGCGCGCCCATCGCGCCCTTGACCGTGCAGCTTCCGTATCGACGCCCGGCGGACGTGAAGGACTACGAGACCTTCTTCGCCGCCCCGCTCGAGTTCGGCGCACTGGCGACGGCCTTTCTACTGCGGAACGAGGATCTCGCGCGCCCGGTCGCGGTGGCCGACACCACCCTCACCGGCTATCTCGACCGGCTGGCCGAGCAGGCGCTCGCGACGCTCGGCAGCGAGCGAACCGTGCGCGAGCGGGTGCGCCGGGTGCTGTGGTCCGAGCTGACGGAAGCGGTCCCGAGTCTGGACGGTGTGGCGAAGGCGCTGGGCGCGAGCGCCCGCACCCTCCAGCGCCAGCTCCGCGACGAGCAGACGTCGTTCGCCGCCGTGCTCGCGGAGCTCCGCCGGGAGATGGCGCCATCGCTCCTGCGTGACGGCCAGCTCGCCGTGGCGGAGGTGGGGTTCCTGCTCGGCTACGAGGACCCGAGCGCGTTCCAGCGAGCCTTCCGGCGATGGTTCGGCCGGTCCCCGCGGGCCTTCCGCAAGGCTCCCGACTAGTGGTTCCCGCACGACCCGACGTTTGTCGCGTAGAACCGCAAACTTGGCGTCCGCAACCCCGAAGCGCGGCCCGCGTTTTCGATACGTTGTTGTTGCCATGCGTGATGTCCGTCTCACGGAGCTTCAGGGCGTTCACGTGCTGGTCATCGACGACGACCTGCACGCTCGTCATTACCTCCGGTCGGTGCTCGAGCTGTGGGGCGCCATCGTCACGGCGACCAACGCTGTCGACGCCATCCGCGTGGCCCTCATCGCCGACGTCATCGTGTGCGACCTCACCTCGGCCGAGAACGCCAACGGCGAGTTCCTCGAGCGGCTTCGCCACATGCACGTCCGCCAGGGGCGCCGGGTTCCGGCCGTCGCCCTCGTCTCGCGAGGCCTCAAGGATGCCCGCGGGCGCGCCCCGGGCTTTCAGCGCTATCTGTCGAAGCCGGTCGACGGCGACGAGCTTCGGGCAGCGGTCGTCGACCTCGCCCGCGAGTAACATGGCCCGGGGCTGAGCCCGGCGAGAGTACCGTAGCTACGTGGGGCCAGGGCCAGCGACCGGATCCCGCGCGCCGTCCAGTCAGCCCCGCCTCGTCTCGCTCGACGCGCTGCGGGGCCTCACGGTCGCCGGAATGGTGCTCGTCAACAACCCGGGCACCTGGGCCGCCGTTTATCCTCCGCTTCGCCACGCCGCCTGGCACGGCTGGACCCCCACCGACATGGTGTTCCCGTTCTTCGTCTTCATCGTCGGCGTCGCGGTGCCCTTTGCCCTCGGTCCCCGGCTCGAGCGGTCCGGGCACGCCGGGGCGCTGACGCGCGTGGTGCGGCGCTCGGCGATCATCTTCGCGCTCGGGATCATCCTGCAAGGCCTGCCCGCCTTCGACTGGGCGACGCTGCGAATCCCCGGGGTGCTCCAGCGCATCGCCCTGTGCTATGTCGCGGCGGGCTTCCTGTTCCTGCTGACGAGCCGGCGGACGCAGGCCCTCGTCACGGCGGGGCTCCTGCTCGGCTACTGGGCTGTCATGACCACCGTCCCGGTTCCCGGCTACGGCGCCGGCGACCTCAGCCCGGCCGGCAACCTCGCGGCTTACCTCGATCGCACGATTCTCGGACCTCAACACTTGTGGCGGGTCGCCAGCGTCTACGACCCCGAGGGCATCCTGAGCACGGTACCGGCGGTGGCGACGGCGCTGCTGGGCGTCCTGACCGGACAGTGGCTGCGCCGGCAGCCGACGACGGGTGCGACCGCCGCTCGCCTCGCGCTCGCCGGAGTGCTCTGCGCCGCGGTGGGCCAGATCTGGGGCGCCTGGTTTCCGGTGAACAAGTCCCTGTGGACGAGCTCGTACGTGATGCTCATGGGCGGGCTCGCGCTGATCACGCTCGCCGCGTGCTACTGGCTGATCGAAGTCCGGGGCCATCGCCGCTGGGCCGTCCCCTTCGTCGTGTTCGGCGTGAACGCCCTCGCCCTGTACTTCCTGTCGACGGCCGTCGCGCGCGTCCTCGTCCTGATTCATGTCGGGCCGGAGAACGCGAGCCTCCAGTCCGTGCTGTTCAACCGCCTGTTCGCCCCGTGGGCCTCGCCCGTGAACGCTTCGCTCGCCTACGCGTGCGTGTACGTGCTCGTGTGGCTGGGCCTCATGTGGCCCCTCTACCAGCGACGCATAGTACTGCGGGTTTGATACGAAAACGCGCGCTTACGCGCGGTCTAGCCGCGGAGCTTGTTCGAGGCGTCGAGGGCAGCCACCTTGTAGCACTCGGCGAGCGTCGGGTAGTTGAAGACGGTCTGCAGGAAGTAGTCGATCCCGCCCCCGAGACCCAGCACCGCCTGCCCGATGTGAATCAGCTCCGTCGCGCCGCTTCCGATGACGTGCACGCCCAGGAGCCGGCGATCGTCCCGGTGGAAGAGCATCTTGAAGAGGCCGCTGTCGTCGCCCAGGATCTGGCCTCGGGCGATCTCCCGGTAACGGGCCACGCCGGTCTCGTAGGGAACCTTGAGCTCGGTCAGCTCGTGCTCGGGCGCACCGACCATCGAGATCTCGGGGATGGCGTAGATGCCGATCGGGAAGTGGGGGGCCATCGGACCGGCCTCGACCCCGAACGCGTGGCAGGCCGCGAGCCGCCCCTGCTCCGACGACGTGGCGGCGAGGCTCGGATAGCCGATCACGTCGCCCGCCGCGAAGATGTGGGGCACGCGCGTGCGGAACGTCTCGTCCACCTTCAGGCGCCCCCGATCGTCGGCCTCCAGCCCGGCGGTGGCGAGGCTCAGCGAGCCGGTGGCGGCGATGCGCCCGGCCGAGAAGAGCACCACGTCGGACGTCAGACGCTTGCCCGACTCGAGGCGGATGACGGCCCGTCGAGGCGGGCCGTCGGATATCTCGATCGACTCGACGGTTTCGCCCAGACGAAACGTCACGTTTCGATGCCGCATCTGGTGGATGAGCTCTTCGACGATTTCCCGGTCCAGGAACTCGAGCGGCCGCTGGCGCTTCTCGATGAGCGTGACGGGGACACCGAGCGCCGAGAACATCGAGGCGTACTCGATCCCGATGACGCTCCCGCCCACGACGGCCATGGTCTTGGGAACCTGCTTGAGCTCGACCACGTCGTCGCCGGTGATGACCACTTCTCCGTCGGCCGCGACGCCGGGCGGGGGCGCCGGCCTCGTCCCCACGGCGATCACGATGTTCTCGGCCGAGATTCGTCGCCAGCCGTCTCCCTGGCGCACCAGGAGAGTGTGGGGGTCGGCGAACGAGGCCTCGCCCCGAACGATCGTCACGTCGTTACGCCGCAGCTGGGCCTCGATGACGTCCTGCTCGCGCGTGATGACCTCGCCGACCCTGGCGAGAAGCTGCTCCGCCGTCGGACGGGCGTCGGGCTGCGAACGCGACCGGTCCCGCGCCGCAACGCGGTTGAAGAACAGCACCGCCTCTCGGAGGGTCTTGCTCGGAATGGTCCCGGTGCCCAGGCAGACTCCGCCCAGGCACGGGTCCTTCTCGATCACCGCGGCGGACTTTCCGAGCTTCGCCGACTGGACGGCGGCCCGCTGGCCGGCGGGGCCGCTGCCGATGCACACGAGATCGTAGTCGTACGTCCGCGCCACCTGTGAGACTCCCCGAAACTGCTGTGCGCTGCCCGGATCGAGGCGTCAACTGTAGCGCGGCGGGAGAAGCCTGGAAAGGGTCAAGAGCCCGGACCGCCTGACCGCTCGGGCAATCCGCCCGACTTCGAGCCGCGGGGTCGGCGAGGCGGTGGCGCGAACCTGAGCATTCTCAGGAGGATCGGAGCGTGGCATCAATGTTGCCATTTCGCAGTGGGTCACGATAAAATTTCGGGCGCGACGTGGGCCAAACTTTAGGTGATTGTCCACTCCAGTCGTACAGCCCTGAGGTCTCGAGCCCAGTGTTTCCGGAAGCGCACGGAGGTGGTGGAGGGCCGTGATGGGCACGTCCTCAGCGCGTCGGCAGCCTTCAGGTCTCACGGTTGTAATAGTTGCTGCGTCGTTGCTCGCCGCGGCCGCCTGTGCGTCCCACCGCGCCGACCAGCCGGCCGTCTCCGGCGAGCCTTCGTCCGGCAAGCCGTCTACTCCGTCGAGGGCGGCCGGGAAAGATCTCGAAGTCTTCGAGTCGAAGGACTTCATCGTCGCCGCCGCGAAGTCGGGAGACACCCCCGAGACTCTCGCCGCACGCCACCTCGGCGACGGGCGAAAGGGCTGGATGATCGAGGACTACGGCGGGGTCCGGTCGTTTGCCGAGGGCCAGGAAGTCGTGATCCCCAAGCACGAATGGAACCCGGTCGGGGTGTTTCCGTGGGGCTACCAGCTCGTGCCCGTGCTCGTGTACCACAACATGAGCCCCGAAGACCGCGGGCGGCTGTCGATCGGCGTGAAGAAGTTCGAGGCCCAGATGCGCGCCCTGCACACCGACGGATTCCAGTCGGTCAGCCTCTCGGACTACCTGGAGTTCACGGCCGGGCGCAAGCAGCTGGGGCGCAAGTCGGTCTTGATCACGTTCGACGACGGCTACCGGTCGTTCATGCAGTACGCGCGCCCCATCCTGAAGGACTTCGGGTTCACCGCGACGCTCTTCGTGTACTCGGACTTCGTCGGCGGTGGCGGCATGTCGTGGAAGGAGCTCAGCGCGATGATCGCCCAGGGCTTCGACGTGCAGGCGCACTCGAAGACCCATAGCAGTCTCCGGCGTAAGGAGGGCGAGCCGCAAGAGGCGTACGCGAAGCGCATCGAGGCCGAGCTGGCCTATCCCGCCGAGCAGTTTCGCAAGCAGCTCGGGCGCGCGAGCGACGTCCTCGCCTACCCCTACGGAGACACAGACGACGAGCTCCTGCCGTACGTGGTCAAGTACGGCTACGTCGCTGCCTTCACGGTCCGCCGGCAGTCGAACCCGGCGTGGGCGTACCCGCTCAGGATCAGCCGGAGCCAGATCTACTCGGAGATGACGCTGAAGGACTTCACCGCGAACCTCACCAACTTCCAGGATGAGGAAGTCGGCGCGGCGCGAGGCTCCGACGGAAGGGTTGCGGGCGCCACCGGCGCGGTCACCCGGCCAGTCTCCACGGCGGCCGCGCCGCCCGGTCAATGGTCGCGAGACTCCCTGGCGGCGGCGCATAACGAGCGCTCGGAGCTTCTGGAGCAGCAGGGCCGGCTACGGCAGGCGCTCGAGGAGCGCCTGGTCACGCTGACGATCAACCCGCGGGATCGCAAGGCCCAGGACGCCCAGAAACGCCTGGAGGGTCGGATCGCGCAACAGACCGCCGCGCTGGTCCAGGAGGGACGCGCGCTCATAGGGCGGGGCTTGCTCGGCGAGGCCCAGCAGCGTCTTCTCGTCGGGCTCAGTCTCGATCCCACGAACCGGGCGGCGTTCGAGACGATGCAGAACGACGTGCGCGAGGTCCTGTCGATCATGCACACGGTTCGAGCGGGCGACACGTGCGCCTCCCTCGCCGAGCTCTACTACGGCGATCGCCTCCGCTGCGAGGTCATCGCCGAGACGAATCGCCTCGCCTTGAACGTCCCGCTCCGACCGGGCCAGAAGCTCAAGATTCCGGAAATACCCGGTGTGCCGTTTCAGCTGCGCTGATCGCGCACACCGCGCGGTCGCGGACTTCCGCGGATCGCTGCGATCTGCGATCATGCAACGACGAGAGGGCCTTCAGGGATGATTCAATTCTGCGGCCGCACCGACGTAGGTAGACGGCGCCACCGGAACGAGGACAGCATCCTTGTCGGTGACGGCATCCTCGTGGTGTGCGACGGCATGGGCGGCCACCAGGCGGGCGACGTCGCCTCCCGCATCGGTGTCGACACGATCGGAACGTTCATCAGCCGCTCGGGAGCCGATCCGGACCTGACCTGGCCCTACGGATTCGACCCGAGCCTGTCCTTCGACGCCAACCGCGTCCGCACCGCGATCAAGCTCGCGAACCGCGCCATCTTCACGCGCGCCGCGGCCGAGGACGAGTACGCGGGGATGGGAACCACGGTGGTTGCCACCATCGTCGCCGCGGACGACGCGCGGTTCACCTACGGCCACGTCGGCGACAGCCGCCTCTACATCGTCCGGGGCGGGTGCGTGATCCAGCTGACCCGGGACGATTCGCTGGCCAACAGCGCCTGGGCCGACACCGAGGAGGGTGGCGTCGTCGGGGCGATGAAGAACGTCCTCACCAAGGCGCTCGGCGTCCGCGGCGAGGTGGAGTTCGACGTCGCCGCCCACGACCTGATCGCCGGCGACACCGTGCTGCTGTGCTCCGACGGGCTCACCAACATGCTCGAGGACGACGCCATCCTAGAGATCGTCGGCCGCTACGACGGTCACCTGGCCAAGACGTGCGATCAGCTGGTGGACAGCGCCAACGCGCGGGGCGGCCGCGACAACATCAGCGCCATCCTCCTGCGGTACGAGTGATGGACCAGACGATCGGGAAGTACCGGATCCTCGAGCGCATCGGCCGCGGCGGCATGGGGAGCGTCTACAAGGCGCACGACCCGGTGCTGGACCGGCTGGTCGCGCTGAAGGTCATCTCCGCCGAGACCGATCACACCGACGAGCTCCGCGCCCGGTTCTTTCGCGAGGCCCAGGCCTGCGCCAAGCTGAGCCATCCCAACATCGTGACCATTCACGATCTCGGGGAAGCGGAGGGCAACCTCTTCATCGTGATGGAGCTGCTCGTTGGCGACGAGCTTCGCCAGCTCATCGCCAAGAAGACGCTCACCAGCATCGAGGACAAGTTCCCGCTCATGGTCCAGATCTGCGACGGGCTGGAGTTCGCGCACGAGAAGGGCATCGTCCACCGCGACGTGAAGCCCGCCAACATCTTCGTGCTCCGGAACGGGCAGGTGAAGATCCTCGACTTCGGCATCGCCCACATCGCGGCGGCCCAGACCGGGCTCACGCGCGCGGGGCTCATCGTCGGCACGCTGCAGTACATGGCGCCCGAGCGGGCACGTGGGCAGGGCAGCCATCACTCGGACATTTTCTCGGTGGGCGCGGTCTTCTACGAGCTCCTGACGAACCGAGCGCCCTTCACGGGCAACGACCCGATCGAGATCCTCGAGAACCTCCGCTCGCAGGATCCGCCGCCGCTCGCCGAGGTGGACCCGACCTTGCCGTCGGAGCTGGGCACGATCCTCGAGCGGGCGCTGCAGAAGGATCCGACGCGGCGCTTTGCCACGCTCGGACAGATGCGGACGCAGCTCGTGCAGGTGCGCCGCAAGCTCAGCGAGGACGCGGAGCGAGTTCGCCGCGACGTGCAGTCCCGGCTGCGCCGGCTCCACGAGCTGCGCGAGGCGCTCACGGCCCGGCTGGGCGGCCCATGGGCCGACGAGACCGTGTTCGTCGTCGAAGACCACGCCCCGCTCGCCACGCTCGAGCGGGTCGACAAGGACACCACGGCGCGGATCGAGCGGATGCAGGAGCTGCTCACGCGGGCGGAGGGGCTCCGGCCGGCCCTGGACCGCGGCCTCGAGGCGCTGCAGCGCGGCGAGTACGAGCAGGCCATCTCCGAGCTCGACCGGGTCGTCGCCGAGATGCCGGAGCACGCCCGCGCCGCCGAGAGCCTGCGAGAGGCCCAGCACCACGTCGACGCCCGGAACCAGAGCCGTGAGCAGCTCACCTCGCTGATGCGAGAGGCGAGCGCCGCCTACGACGCCGGCGCGTTCACCTGGTGCCTCGAGATCCTCCGCAGCGTCGCCGACAGCGCCGCGCCGGCCGCCGCGCCGCCCGAGGCCGATGCGCTGCGGCGCAAGGCCGAGGCGGCGATTGCCCGCGAGCAGGCGGAAGAGGCGTCCCGGATCGAGGCGCGCCGCCGGGCGGTCGAGACGGCCACGGGAATGCGCGGCCAGGCGGAGATCGCCCGGCGCGACGCCGAGATGGCCGCCGCCCCGCGCTATCAGGCGACCCTCTGGAATTCGGCGCAGGCCAAGTTCTCCGCCGGCCAGTCCGCCCTCGCCGGCGAGGCGTACACGCAAGGCGAAGGGCACTTCCAGGAGGCACGGCAGCTCTACGAGCAGGCGGCCGCGGGCGCCCGAGAGGCGCAGGCCGCGGCGGCAACCGCGGCGCTCCAGGCCGAGATGGCGAAGCGGGCGGCCGCGGCCGCGAAGCCGACTCGCGCCGACACCACCGACGAGACCGTCTTCGTGGACACGGCGCGCATCCTGACCGAGCAAGCAGTGACCGCTACCGTCGCGTCCCCGCCGACGACACCGGTTGCGTCCCCGCTCACCGTGTCCATGCCGGCTGCTCCGGCGGCGTCGGTGGCGGCGCCCCCGACGGGCCCGATCGCGGCTCCGCCCACGGGCCTCGTGGCCACGCCGCCGACGTCGCGCGGCGCCGATCCTGTAGCGTCGCCGGCTCCGCCGGTGAGAATGGGCGGCCCGGCGGCAACACCCGCGCTCGAGCGCTCCTGGCCGGCGCCCGTCACGACGCCAAGCGTCGCGACGCCCAGCACCCCGACGCCGCGCGCGCGCGCCCGCTCGCCGCTGAGCGCGCTGCCGTTGCGATACCTCGCGATCGCGGGTGGAGGGCTGGCGGTTGTGCTCATCGCGCTCGTCGTCTGGCTCTCGGGCGGACGTGGCGCGGCGCCCGACAAGGGCCTCCAGCAGCTGATCGCGACGGTCGCGGCGGCACGCGATCGCGCGACGAAGGCCGATGCGCCGGCGCTGGCCGCGGACCTCCTGTCGAAGGCGGACGCGTCGAGGACGGAAGGCGAGCGCCTCTGGGCGGCGCGGGACGTGGCGGGCTCGACGCAGGCCTACCAGGCGGCCGCGGCGCGGTACGGCGAGGCCGAGCGGCAGGCCCAGCTCAAGCGCGAGCAACGGACCGAGGCCGACGCGGCGCGCGCCAGGATGGCGGGGGAGAAGCAGCGCGCGTCGCAGGACGCCCCGTCCCTAAACTCAAGGCCGACGCCAACCTCGACTCCGACCTCGGCCTCAGTTCCCTCGACCGGGTGGAACTTCTAAGTGCGCTGGAAGACCGCTACCAGATTGATCTGAGCGAAACCGGATTCAGCTCCGCTCGCACCGTAGGCGATCTCGAACGCATGCTTCGCGGAGAATCCGTGCAGCGCAAGGTCTACCACTATCCCGTGTGGGCGCTTCGCTGGCCCATCACCTGGATTCGCCTGCTCGCCCACTATCTCCTGCTGAGACCATCGATTCTCTTGCTAGGCTGGCCGCGCATCGAAGGCCGCGAAAATCTTCGGGGAGTAAACGGCCCGCTCCTCGTGATCGCCAACCACATCGGACACGTAGACGTGGGCTTCATCCTGACCGCGCTCCCCACTCGCTTCCGCCACCGCCTCGCGACCGCCGCAGGCGGCGAAGCGCTCGAAGCTTTGCACACGCCGCCGCCCGAGCGAAACCCTATCGCAAAAATCTACGATCGCCTGCAATGGTTCCTCGGCGGTTCTCTCCTGAATGTCTTCCCGCGCCCCCGCGAAGCCGGATTCCGCCAAAGTTTCGCCCATGCCGGACGCGCCGTCGATCGCGGTTACAGCGTCCTCGTTTTCCCCGAAGGCCGCCACACCACCGACGGAAAAATGAATCCCTTCCGTTCCGGCATCGGCTTGCTCGCCAACAACCTGAACATCCCAGTCCTACCCATGCGAATCATCGGCCTGTTCGAAGTAAAAGACGCCGGAAAGAGATTCGCCCCACCATGGAAAATCCGCGTGCGCATCGGAAAGCCCATAACGTTTGACCCAGGAACAAGCCCGCAGCAGATCGCTTCGGAACTCCAAAAAGCCGTCGAAGCGTTATGACGATCCCAGCGAGGTA
>Ga0137409_10001210_pt2 | contig 24006 bp, 24 predicted proteins | sample CZODoug1_16funga_FD_122059 | JGI IMG/M metagenome (GOLD analysis project Ga0137409, IMG submission 122059) | Vadose zone soil fungal communities from Angelo Coast Range Reserve, California, USA - CZODoug1_16fungal (Hybrid Assembly) | ecosystem: Environmental > Terrestrial > Soil > Vadose zone...
ATCGGCGCCGACATCGCGCGCGCCGTGAAGTCATCCGACCTCACCGAGCGCATGAAGCAGCAGGGCATGGAGCCGATCGGCTCGACGCCGGAGCAGTTCGATACGGTGATCCGCAGCGAGATCGAGAAGTGGGCGAAGGTGGTGAAGGTCTCCGGCGCGAAGGTGGATTGACCCTGCGGTTACGGGACTGTCGAATCGAAGGCTTGCCCGTCGTCGATCGGAACGCTGCCGGCTCCCTGATCATGAGGGACGCCGACTGACACGCTCCCGGTGCACGTGCCGCCCTTCCCGTCGCTCGCCGAAAACGACATTGCATACACCCTTCCGTTTCCAAGACCGGAGCGCTCGGCGCGCAGTTGCGCCTGGCTGGTTCCCACCCCAAAGCCGTCCGGGGACGTGTCGCCGTCGCCGAGACCGTTGACGGGCTCGTCCTGGGTGATGCCCGTTATCTGAATAGCGATCTGATCGTGCTCGGGGTCGGTGACACCCAACACCGAAACAGTCACCAGCTTGTGATCGGGTGGCCAGAGCGTCGCGACGCTGGGTACTGCCGTATTGCAGATCGGGGGATGATCCGGCGTTTGCATGGGTACGTGGAAGGACTGCCGACCCTGGATCTGAATAAACGAGCAATTGTTGGTTTCGTCGAGCTCTACGACGACGTTGTTGGCGTCGGCGCAGGCCGCCAGGAAGTACACGCCCTGCGGCAGGTCGCTCGGTATCGTGAAAGGCTGCATCTTGATCCCGCTGACATCGTTGGGCTGAAGCGCGGGTATCGCGCGCTCCGCCACGAATCGCGCCGTACTCGGGTCGAACGTTTGATCGGGGAAAAGGAAGTAGCGGGTGACCGTAGGCAGGGTCGCGATATTGCCGATGTTCTGAGTCTGCTCCGTGATATAGAAAGTGTTCCCTTCGGTGGTCATGAGCGTCGGTGGTATGAACACCGGGACAACAAGGTCGGGACCGCCCGACCATAGAACCAGTCCCGAGTCGCTGAACGTAAGCTCCCCTCCGCTGAAAGCCGTCGCGGTGACCGTATCCGTGCCCGTGCCTGCACCGACATAGCTGAAGACGGCCTTCCCTTGCGCATCGGTCTGGAAGCTGCTGCTAATCCCGGAATCGGGACCTGAATCGACGTGAAACCTTATTTGAAAGCCTACGAGCGGCCGGTTTCCGTTCGCGAGATCGATCAAGGTGGCGGTAAGCGTCTGGGAGCTCCCCACTGACAAAGCCGCTGTCTTAAAAAAATGGTGATCTGGGGCTCTGTCAGATTGTCAGGTGTGTTATCGATCAGGGACTGCACGTTCAAGGCGACCAGCGCGAACCCTTCGCTCGTACGTTGCTTGGGGGTCGATCGGTTGATCGTATCGAGTAGCGTTTGCAGCTGGGGTTTCGTCGTGAAGAGGTCGTGTGACTCGAGAGTCTGTCTCGCCGTGGCAAGTTGAGCCGTTAACGTCTTCGCCAGCTGATTATCTGAAATCCAATTGATCTGGACCGCCCTGGCCAGATCGTCTCGCAGCCGATTCCAGTGAGCAAAAGAGCCGTATGACACTCCTGACGCCCCGAGCGTGATGGTATTGAAGATGATGCTTTGCTCGAGCTGGCCCGCAGCTTGAAGGTCGGCCTGAGTGACCGTCTCGTGATTGTCGACCACGTGCATCCAGAAAGGCACGAACTGCACGTTGCGAATGGTGGGCACACCGAAGCTGAGCAACTGGAATCCGCTGAGGGTCGATCCGGGCATGATTCCGGAGACACCGGCCTGAGGACTGAAGCCCGCGAACCCTCCCACTCCTAAGCCGCCGTTCCAGCCTGTGGGAACGTTCTGCCCGAAAGGAACGATGCTCGAGAAGAACACTAGGGCAGGCGTCGAAACCGACGCGTTCAACGAGAGAAGGCTGGAGAACAAATCGAAAAAGTCGAACCGATTCGAACCGAGCGGTATCGTCAATCCGAAACTGCCTGCCGAATTGCCCGACGGGCCCGCCGTCATGTCGATTCTGAAATCCACGATTTCGCCGACATTCTTGGGTGATGAGGTCACCGTGTACGAATAGGCATAGCCGTTGAAGGGATCAAATGTGGCGGTCGTGCTGATCTGCACGTCCTTGACGCTCGGTGTTGGAAGCAGACCGACAGTCTGAGCACCGGCGGAAACCGCAAGCAGCCAAAGAAGAAGGATTTTGGGTATGCGCGACATGGCGTCTCTCCCTTTTTTCTTATTCAAACGGCGGAGGTGATGGCGGTGCTGTTATGTCAAGATCGATGTGGATATTCCCGTTCTTTTCGCACAGAAAATGTCCCTGGCTGGGATACATTCGTTGGTCGAAAAAACTCCCCGGCTCAGCTGGCAGAACCATATTCACGGCACGCCGCAACTGATAGTTTGCTCTGCAATCACCCAGAGTCTTGTTGATGTCGACGCTTTGTCCGGTTCGATGGAGGATGTGCGGCGAATCAAAGTCTTTGTTGAGATCGAATACTCCGCCCTTCAGAAGGCTCATGTCGTTTATGCTCAACCTGCTCCCGTTGGTCAGCTGGTTGTATGTGTCTGCTATCTGAACGAGGTAAAAGATAGCGTCGGCCTTCCCGGAGAAAGCAACCGCGTCGGTGTGTGCGGTGTCGGGCGAGCGCACTTTCACGATGGACGGAACGCCGCTGGGCATGGCCAATAGGCCGGATAGACCGACATCTATCGTCGTGAAGAAGCACCAAAACGTGCGCGAAGCATCACAGGACTCCGGGGATACGGTATGCCAATCCGGCGGCGACGGTGGCACATGCAGATTCAACACCGTGTCGATCTTCCCGCTGGCCTCCGGCATTTCATGGGAGACGAAATAGGTATCGAAGTTTGTGTTTCCAGACTGGAACGTACTCGGGGCGGTAGTAATTGGAGCGACGACTTGGATAGTTCCTAAAGGGTGGGTGTCGAAATTGTGTGTGTGTCCACCGTTATTTTCCACGTCAGCGGTCGGCTGATGCAGCTGGATTATTGTCGTATCGAAATCGCAATTGAGAAGGTTCCCGGTAAGGAAGTCGTAGCACGCGATACTTGTGACCTTTTGGACGGTGTCCGACAGGGGACCGAGAGGCGTTTCCAGATTAGATGGAGCTTTCGACACCGTCTCGAATATCGGCCCGCCCATCGACACCTCAACAATCAACATGAGCACCACAAACCCTACTAATAGTCTCGCTCGCCTTATCACGCCCGCCTCCCTTGAATGCATCGAAATGTTGATCCCCAGAGTGCCCTAATCGCCCCTAATCAGAGACCAAGCACTCCGAGTAGAGCGTCCTTTCTTGAAATACATAGACGATGTCTCCGTTTCCCATAGTTCTGAAGTAACCGACAGCATCTGACTTGGTCGTTATCGTCACGTTGCGTTGCCTCTTTTGATCCGCCAGCGTCCGTTGCTTTTGTTGTGTATCCAGTTGCTTAAGAACTATGCACGACTGCTCGCCTGGTGAGACCTTCGTGACATACCAACCAAAGGGCAGGTGGTACTCCCTGGGCCTTTGGCTCATGGTGATACAGTCGAAGCCGCCGTTCGCCGCCCCGTAGCAAATCACGAGATAGCCGTCGTAATACGGATTTCCCATTTGATCTATCTTTTTTTCAGCCCCTCGGATAAGTGCGGCAAAATCCATGACCTCGTCCGCGTTGAACTTCCCCGTCGCCAAGCCCGGATGATCCTTGACGCTGTTATAGACTTCATTATCCATTTCGTCTTTGTAGAGCTTGATGTCTTGCGGCGACATGATTCGGAAGCCCGGGAACGCTTTGTCGATTGCGTCCTGGTACGGGTCGGCTAGAACGACGGGAGAGGTGAGAACAAACAAAGTCGCCGTGAAGAGCGCCCACGCGATGGATTGATGCACGCGGGGCAGACACTTGGGCTTTACAAGCGCGCAGTCATCGAAGTACACGCCGACGCGCGATGGCTCAATCAAATCCGCCGAGGACTTGTATAGGAACCCGCTCACGGCCCCTCCCAAAAGGCCTTCTAAATATCTTTTGTTCACGCGGACTACCTCCTTAATAATACCGGGGTTCGAAAAGCGTATCTGTCCGGTAACACAGCGCAAGTTGTGTGAGGACTATCCGGACAAATAAGTCTCGACTGATGAATCGCTGTATACCGTACGTACCGCGCAAGGTCTTGTTGCGCAAACACAAGTCACTAAGGTCGCATGGTCGAGGGCATCGGGCGAGCTGGGAGCCTTATCGGCGCCGACATCGCGCGCGCCGTGAAGTCATCCGACCTCACCGAGCGCATGAAGCAGCAGGGCATGGAGCCGATCGGCTCGACGCCCGAGCAGTTCGACGCGCTGATCCGCTCGGAGATCGAGAAATGGGCGAAGGTGGTGAAGGTGTCCGGGGCGAAGGTGGACTGAAGGAGAAGCCGGTCAAAGCAGCTTGTCTTTCTTCATTGCATCGAGGATCACCGCGATGTACTGCGTCGCAGCGGCCGCGCCGCTCTTCACGTTCTGGGCGTTGGTCGTCCTGGTCCTCGCGGACCAGATGAGCTTCTCGCCTTTTTCCGCAAAGATCGACGCCTCCGCGGTGACGGTCTTCACCGGGTAGTCGCCCCCAACAGCCCCCGGGTAGTAGTACCCCCCATAGACGCCGTAGATGGTCGCACCCGCGTACGGCACGCCATTGCTCCCGACGACCGTGTCCGCGCTATGCTGCGTGCTCGCATCGGTAATGGTCACGCGGGCTAGCAGCACGAAATCGGCGTCCGATTCCTCGATGCTCTGCTTGAAGCGCTCCCGCTCCGCCGCGGTGTAGCGTGTGAAGTAGCGGCGGGACGCGACGGCGTTCACTCCGAGCTCCTTGAGCTTCGCTGCCATCTGGTCCTGGAAGGCAATCTGGACGAACTCGTCGCTCGCCACGGTAATGATGAGTAGCTTCTTGAAAGGCGCTTGCGGCAGTTGCGGGGTCACCCAGCTCACTTCGAGCGACGTGACGGGGGCTGTGCTGCAACCTGCCACAAGAGCGGCGGCGAGCAGTAAAGAACGAACGGGAATTCTCATGAAAGCCACTCCTTCGATCTACAGGACCCGGTCGCTCACCATCGCGTCGAAAATGACCTCGATGTACTGCGTCAATGCCGCACTCAGATCGTCGTTCTCCCGCGTGTCCATGACTCCGGTCCACGCGAGCGCACCGTTCTTTGCGTCGAACAGGCGCGTCTCGGAGACCGTCCACGACGGCCCGGTGATTTTCTCAGGTGCAATATTGACCGCGTCCCACACCGTCGAGTAGTAGCCGTAGAAGCCTCCGCCGACGCCGAGGTAGACCGTGGCGCCGGGCACGGTCCCCGACGACCGGTCGATCCGCGTGACCCGCGTGACGAGCACGCCTTCGGCGCCGGACCGGGCGACGGCCTTGCGCAGGTCGGCTTCCTCGACCTGGCCGCGCGATCCGATCGCGTCGTAAGCGGGGATCCCCTTCGCCCCGCGCTTGGCGAGCAGCACGACCATGCGGTCCTCGAACGTGCGGCGGACGAGGTCGTCGCTGGTCACCGCCACCACCATCACGCTCTTGAAGGACTTGCCGACGTAGTCGGGGTTGGCTTGCTGCGTCACCAGGCGGCTGGTAGCGCAGCCCGCGAGAAGCGCGAGCGCGACGCCGAGAGCGGCCAAGCGATGCTTCATGGCGTGAATCATTCTGGCGTCACGGTTTGATCAGCCCGATCCTCTTCAATATGTCGGTGTTCAGCTTGTACTCCCTCCAGAGATCGGCCTTCAGCCTCTCCCCCTCGCGGTCGTCGACGTCCACGCCCCGCGCGTCCATGGTTTTCGCGAATTCCGGGCTGGTGACGACCGCCTTGGCGGCATCGTGGACGTGCTTCACGACCGGCGCGGGCGTGCCCTTCGGCACGGCGATCAGGTACCACACGCCGTTCGCCACGTCCCACCCCGCCTCCTTCGAGGTCGGCGTGTCGGGGAAGGCGGGATGACGCTTTTCCTGGAACACGACCAGCGCGCGCATGCGCTTGCCCTCGACCTGAGGCTTCGCTTCGCCTGGCTGCGCGACCACCGCTTCGATATGTCCGCCCAATAGCGCCGGCGACGACTGCCCCCAGCCGGCGAAGGGCACGGGCGTCATCTTCGTGCTGGTGCGGAAGATGAACTCCTCGAGGTTGAGATGGCTTGCGGTCCCTTCGCCCGGCGTGCCGACGCGCATCTTCCCGGGATTCGCCTTCGCATCCGCGACGAACTCCTGGATGGTCTTCCACGGCGACTCGGCGTTCACCACCAGCAGCGGGTAATACGCGACCGTGTTGATCACCGGCTCGTAGTCGTCGGGCGTCTTGTAGCTCAGCTTCGGATTCATCTGCGGCGCTATGACCAGCGACGACTGCGGCGTGAGGAGGATGGTGTAGCCGTCCGGCTTCGCCCGTATCAGCTCCTCCACCGCCACGGCGCCGCCCGCGCCGGGCTTGTTCACCACCGTGAGGCCCTTCGGAAACTTCGCTTTCATCCCGTCGGCGACCACGCGCGCGACGATGTCGACGAGGCCCCCCGGGGGGAAACCCGCGAGCAGGGTGACCGGACGGTCGGGATACTGCGCATGCGCCGGGAAAACGGCGAGCGCGAGGAGTGCGTACAGGGCGATGCGTTTCACGGGGCCTCCTCCGGCTAGATGCGCGATTCCTGGTAGTCGAGGTCTTCCTCGATCTTGTGCAGCACTTCGTCGCTGATCTGGTTCTCCCGCCACAGGCGGATCAGCTCGCTGCGCTCCGCCTTCACCGCGGCCGCGCGCAAGCGCTTCGCGTCGTCGGCGCCAGAGTGCCGCAGCACGATCCCGTTGGGCACCGCTAGCGTGATCTGCTCGGCGAACTCGGCGCGGATGCGCTCGGCGAGATCGTTCGAGATCCCGTCCTGCGCGACCACGCCGTCGATCGCCGCGATCGCCGCCTTGCCAAGCGCCATCTTGGCGCGCTGCTGCTCCTCCTGCAGGCTCCAGTCCCTGCCGACCTCGAGGCGCCGTATCAGCGGCTTGAGCGACAGGCCCTGGATCACCAGCGTCACCGCGATCACGACGAACGTGAGGAAGATCACGAGGTCGCGCTCCGGGAAGGGGCTTCCGTCGACCAGCTCCGTCGGCAGCGCGAGCGCCGCCGCGAGCGACACGATACCGCGCATGCCGCACCAGCTCATGATGAACACCTCGCCCTCGTGGGGCGCCGGCACCTGCTGGCCGCGCGCCGCCCTGAAGATGAGCGGCAGGTAGATCGCGGGATAGATCCACATGAAGCGCACCACGATTGCTACCGTCGAGACGAAGGTGCCGTAGAAGAACAGCTGCGCCACCGTGTAGTCGGTCAGGCGCGCGACGATCGCCGAGAGCTGCCAGCCGATGAGGATGAACACCAGGCAATTGAGCGCGAACACCAGCAGGTTCCACACCGAGCGCGCGATGATGCGCATCTCGGCCGAGACGATCTCCGGCGCGTAGCGGCCGCGCACGATCCCCGCCGCGACCACCGCGAGCACGCCCGACACGTGCAGCGACTCCGCGGTGATGTACGCGACGTACGGCACCGCGAGCGTGGTCAGCACCTCGATGAAGGCATCGCCGAGGTACTTGTGCACGATCACGAAGGCCTGCCCCATCAGGAAGCCGAGCGCGATGCCGCCGATCGCCACGCCGACGAACTCCATGCTCGCCTGCCACAGCGAGAACACGCCGGTGAGCACCGCCGCCACCGCGAACTTGTAGATCACCAGGCCGGTGGCGTCGTTCACCAGGCTCTCGCCCTCGAGCACGGTGACCACGTGGCGGGGGATAGTGAGCCGCGAGAGGATGGCCGTCGCCGCCACCGCGTCCGGCGGGGAGACGATCGCGCCAAGCACGAACGCGGCCGCCCAGGGCACGTCGGGGATGAGCAGCTTCAGCGTCGCGCCGACGGCGAGCGTGGTCGCGATCACCAGGCCGATCGCGAGCAGGCCGATCGGGCGGATGTTCGACTTGAACTCGCGCCAGGAGGTGAGCAGCGCCGCCTGATACAGAATCGGCGGCAGCACCAGCACCAGAGTGAACTGCGGATCGAACTGCGGCTGGGGCAGCCGCGGCACGAAGCCGAGCAGCCCGCCGCCGATCACCAGCGCGATCGGATAGGGAAACTTGAAGTGCCGCGCCACCCAGCCCAGCGCCACTGCGGACAGCATCAGGAACAGGACGATCTGCAGCAGGCCCATGGCGCCTCCCTCGAGCAGGCGCCATTAGATCACGCCGTGTGCCCGCGCACCATCGCGCGTTTGACCGCAGCAGCCCTCGCTTGCTAGCCTAGCGAGCATGAAATCCCCGCGAGCGTTCATGGCGGCACTCGCGCTCGCAGCGTCGGCCGCGGAGCCGCCGGCGGCTGCCCTGAAGGACCTCGCACCGACGGGCAAGCTGCGCGTCACCTTCATCGTGTCCAACGCGGTCCAGGTCGTGAAGGACGCGGCGGGATTCCGCGGGCCGGCGGTCAAGGGACGCGCCGCGGGGCTCGCCTACGTCGAGGCCTTCGTGGCCGACGCCAAGGCCTCGGGACTCGTCGCCGAGGCGATCTCGCGCGCCGGGCTGCGCGGCGTCAACGTCGCGCTCTGACAGCGATGGCAGCAAGACCCCCGGTGCGCGGAGCGACGACGAGGAGCGCCGTCTTCGGGCTCGCCGCGGTTCTGATCGTGTCGGGGCTCGGCTACTGGGGCGTGCACGTCTACCGCAAGGCCCAGATGCAGAAAACCGTGACCGCGCTCGTCAGCGACTCGAGCCGGCGCTTCGAAGCGGCGCTCGCGCTCGAGGCCGAAGCCGCCAGCGCGAGCAGCCCGCAGACCTTGGGCAAGCTGGACGAGCATGCGCTGGAGGTAGACCGCCACGTGGTCGAGCTGCACGACCTGGGCGAAGCGCGCAATCGCGCCCTCGCCTCCGCCGCCGACGATTACCTGCTCACGGTCCGCCAGATCCTGCGCCAGCAGGCAGCGAGCCACCGCTACCGGCTGCAGGTCGCCGCCAGCGAAAGCGCGCTGCGCGAGCACATGCGCACCGCGGGTCGCAGGTCCGGTGCGTGGATCGACGAAGCGGTCCGCGCCAAGGACCGCATGGACAGGAATTTCTTCGACTATCGCGTTTCGGCGGAGGCGCTCCAGCGCCTGCTCGCGTCGTACCCATCGGCGAGAAAGGCCATGACGGCGCAGCTGGGCGTGTCGCTGCTCGCGGACGAGGTGGTCGAGGACGCGCGCAGGCGGGGCGCGGCCAGCCTGAAGCGCATAACCGCGAGCGTGGCCCAGGCGAGGCAGCTCGCCGCCGTGCGCTGATTCATCAACCAGGGGGAAACATGGCTTCATCGGAAAAAGTCGCGATCGTCACCGGGGCGGGAAGCGGAATAGGGCGCTCGGTTGCGCTCGCGCTTCTGAAGGACGGCTGCAGCGTCGCGCTCGCCGGCAGGCGCGCCGACCTGCTCGAGGAAACGGCAAAACTCTCCGGCGCGGGCGGGCGGGCACTGGTCGCCCCGACCGACGTCACCGACCAGAAGCAGGTACAGGCGCTGTTCGCCGCGACCAAAGCGAGGTTCGGGCGCCTGGACGTGCTCTTCAATAACGCCGGCATAGGCACGCCAGGCAAGATCCTGCTCGAGGACCTGACGCTCGAGCAGTGGCAGGCGGTGGTCAACACCAACCTCACCGGCATGTTCCTGTGCACGCAGGAGGCGTTCAAGATCATGAAGAGCCAGACTCCGCGCGGCGGACGCATCATCAACAACGGCTCGATCTCCGCGCACGCGCCGCGGCCGAACTCCGCGCCCTACACCTCGACCAAGCACGCGGTCACGGGCCTCACCAAGTCGAGCGCGCTCGACGGCAGGAAGTACGACATCTGCGTCGGCCAGATCGATATCGGTAACGCGCGCACGCCGCTCGCCTCGCGCATGGCCGACGGCGTGCCGCAGGCGAACGGCGACATCCGGCCCGAGCCCTTGATGGACGTGGACCACGTCGGGGCGGCGGTGCTGCACATGGCGAACCTGCCGCTCGACACCAACGTGCAGTTCATCACCATCATGGCGACCAAGATGCCGTTCATCGGGCGCGGGTGAAATGAAGACCCGGCGCGAGTTCCTGGGGAACGTCGCGGCGCTCGGCGCGGCGGGGCTCTCCGGCTGCGCCTCGCTCGCGGGCGAGGACCGCGAGCCGGCCGCGCTCCCGGTGCGGGACGAGTTCGTCGTCCGCAACGCCTACGTGATGACCATGGACGCGACGACGGGCGACATCGCGAACGCCGACGTGCACGTGATGAACGGCGCGATCGTCGCCGTCGGCCGCAACCTGCGCGCCGGCAGCGCGATCGCCATCGACGGCGGCGGCATGATCGTCCTGCCCGGCTTCGTCGAGACCCACTGGCACATGTGGAACTCGCTCCTGCGCAGCATGGCCGGGGACAAGCGCGAGCACGGCTACTTCCCCACCACGCTTGCGCTCGGCAAGGCCTACCTGCCCTCGGACATGTACCAGGGCACGCGGCTCGCCGCCGCCGAGGCGCTGAACGGCGGCATCACCTTCGTCCACGACTGGTGCCACAACGTCCGCTCGCCGCAGTACGCAGAGGAGGACATGCGCGCGCTGCGCGAATCGGGGATCCGCGCCCGCTTCTCCTACGGCGCGGCCCAGGGCCACCCGGCGGACCAGACCATCGACCTCGCGGACCTGGAGCGCCTGTGGCGGAGCTGGGCATCCTATTCGAACGGGGGGTTGATCTCCCTCGGCGTCGCGTGGCGCGGCGTGTCGACCGGGGCGACGGGAAGCGTGTCGGCCACCGCGTACCGGCAGGACTTCGAAGCGGCGCGGCGCCTGAAGATTCCGATCTCGGTGCACGCCAACAACCGCAAGGGCTCGGACGCGATCGCGCTGCTCGCGCGCGAGAAGTTTCTGGGCAGGGACGTCCAGGTCATCCACGCCACCTGGGTGACGCCTGAGGAGATCCGCGCGCTCGCCGAGAGCGGCTCGCCGGTGAGCCTGTCGCCGTATACGGAGCTTCGCATCGGCTTCGGCTTCCCGCCCACCGGCGAGCTCCTCGCGGCGGGCGTCGCGGTCGGGCTGTCGGTCGACACCACCGAGCTCTCCGGTAACGCCGACATGTTCGCCATCATGAAGGCGATCCAGAACGTCGAGAACGCCCGCGCGCTGAACGAGTTCAAGCTGCCGGCGCGCCGCGTGCTCGAGCTGGCCACCATCGAAGGGGCGCGCTCGATGGGTATGGACTCGAGCATCGGCTCGCTCGTCGCGGGCAAGCGCGCCGACCTCGTCATGGTGAACACGCGCGACGTGAACCTCGCGGTGTTCAGCGACCCGGCGCACCTGCTGGTCGAGGCGGCGCAACCTTCGAACGTCGACACGGTGATGGTCGACGGGCGCATCCTGAAGCGCGGGGGCAAGCTCACCGCGATCGACACCGGGCAGATCGCCCAGGAGGCGCAGGCGGCGCTCGGCGCGCTGCGCAAACGCGCGGGCTGGTGGTAGAGTGCCCACCGGGCGATGGGCACTGTCTTTCTCTCGTATTCCTCGGAGCAGTCCGAGACCGCGACGCGCATCGAGCTGTCGCTGAAGGAGGACGGGCACTCGGTGTTCCGCGATCGCTCGTCGCTCCCGGCCGGCGAGGGCTACGACACGCGCATCCGCGCCGCGGTCGAGGACTGCGAGGTGTTCGTATTCCTCGTCAGCCGCGAGTCGGTGTCGCAAGGCCGCTACACCCTCACCGAGCTCGGGTTCGCGGAGCAAAGGTGGCGCAGCCCGTCCGGCCACGTGCTACCCGTGATGGTGGAGCCGGTTCCCAAGGAGTCGATCCCCTCTTTCCTGCGCGCCGTCACGATTCTCAACCCCAAGGGCAACCTCACCGCCGAGGTCGCAGCGCAGGTCGCGCGCATGACCGCGTCCTGGTGGCTGAGGATGCTGGAGCCTCGACGCCTGATTCCAGCCCTCGCCGCGGCGGCCGTTCTCGCCGTGACCGTGTGGCTCGGGCTGCCGACCTATCTGGATCGCCGCGCGCAGCTCGCCCAGGTGAGGGAGCTCGTGAAGCAGAGCCGCTCAAAGGTCGATGAGTACAGATACCAGGACGCGTGGAAGCTCCTCGAAGATGCCCGCGCCGTTGCACCCACGTCGGCCGAGTTGAGCGAGGCCGAGGTGCGGCTCGCGATGGAATGGCTTCGCGGCGCGGGCCTAGGGCGCTGGACCGGCGACTATGTCCAGAATCTCGTCGACAAGACGACGCCCGTCCTGCTTAAGGCGGTCAACGAAGCGAAGGGCGAGCAGCTGGCCGACGTACTGGCTCACGCGGGATGGGGCGAGTATCTGCGCGTTCTTCTGGGGGCGACCGGACCGCTGAAAACGGTGGAGTATTACCGCCGCTCGCTCGACGTCGACTCGCGCAACGTCTACGCGCACGCCATGTGGGGCTTCGAGATCCTGCGGGTGGTGTCCGGCATGGACGATGCGATTGCTGAGGCACGCAAGCACTTCGCTTCCGCGGTCGCGACCGGGCGCGAGCGCGAATACGTGCGCGAACTCGAGATCGCAGCCCTGCTCAGAACCTATGAACAGATGTGGGCCGGAGATCGCGCTCGCGAGGGCGAGGCGATCAGGGTGGCGGACGAGATGCGCCTCGCCGGCGAGGCGAGGCCGATCGGGTTGAAGCGAAGGCTCTGGAGCATCTATCACTTCGACGTCGTCACCTCGGACCGCCTGGAGCCGCTTTCCCGCGCGCTGCCTCCCGCCGAGCATCTCGCGACGTTCCGTTGGCTGTTTCCCGAGAATGAGCTCGTGCCGAACCAGTCGCCCTCGCCGTTCGAGTATCTCCATGTCCTTGCGCAGCTCGAGGAGCGCGCGGGCGACCGCGCCGGCGCGCTGGACTCGTACCGGCGGGTGCTCGCCGAGTTCACGAGCAGGAAGTACGACGCCAGCTCGGCGACAAGAATCGCCGACCATGCCAAGGCGGCGATCAAGCGTCTCTCGGGCTGACGAAGAAGACCGCTCGTGTTCGCAGGCGCTCAGGCCAAGCTCGCCCAATCGGGGCCGCGCAAGCTCCTTTCTCTCGACGGCGGCGGCATCCGCGGGCTGATCACGATCGAGATCCTGGCGAGGATCGAGGCCATCCTCCGCGCGCAGTCGGGCCGCAGCTCGCTCGTCCTCGCCGACTACTTCGACTATATCGCCGGGACGAGCACCGGCGCAGTGATCGGCACGCTCCTCGCGCTCGGCAAGCCGGTCGACGAGATACGTCGCATCTACCTCGATTGCGGGAACATGATGTTCGACAAGGGCGCGATCCTGGAGCGGCTCGAAAGGAACCGCAGCTCGCCGTTCGTCGACGAGCTGGAGAAGGTTGCCGACATCCTCCACATCTGCAAGTACTACGCCAAGCGCTGGGCGGGGGAGAAAGAGGCGTACGCGAAGTACCCCGACGTGCCGCTCGCGGAGAAGCTGAAGGACCTGGTCGGCGGCGGGGCGGTCACGCTCGACGGCGACAGCCTGCGCACGCTGCTGCTTGTGGTCCTCGCCAACGCGACCACCGATTCTCCCTGGCCGATCTCGAACAACCCGCGCGCCAAGTACAACGATCCCGCCCGTCCCACTTCGAACGCGAAGTTCCCGCTGTGGCAGGTGGTGCGGGCGAGCACCGCGGCGCCGACGTTTTTCCCGCCGCAGGAGATCAGCGTCGGCGGCCGCAGCTTCGTGTTCGTCGACGGCGGCGTGACCTCGTACAACAACCCCGCCTTCCAGCTCTTCCTGCAGGCGACGCTCGAGCCTTACGGAGTGATGTGGCCCACGGGCGAGAAGAGCATGCTGCTCGTGTCGATCGGCACCGGCGTGCACCCGGACGTCCAGGAAGGACTGCGTCGCAGCGACGTCGACGCGGCCGCCGCCGTGTCCATAGCGACCGAGAGCCTGTTCGACGCCGCGATGTACCAGCAGGACCTGCTGTGCCGGGTATTCGGCCGCTGCCTTTCCGGCGAGCCGCTCGACCGCGAGGTCGGCGACCTGATCGGGGCCAAGGGCCCCGCGGACCCGGGACGCTTGTTCACCTACGTCCGCTACAACGCAACGCTCTCCCCGGAAGGACTTGCCGGTCTGGGCCTGTCCGATATCGATCCGGAAGCGGTGCAATCGCTCGATTCGGTCGAGCACATGCCGGAGCTGCAGCGCATCGGCAAGGCCGTGGCGGAGCGCAAGGTGAAGCCCGAACATTTCGCGGGCTTCGGGGCGTGATCCCCCTCAGGACGGTCGCATCTTGCGGCTGATCGCCTCCCGCAGCGCCTCGGGATTCACGGGCTTGAGCAGCAGGTCGTAGCGCTTCGCGTCCGCCTCGGAGACGCGCTCCGGGCCGGTGCTGCCCGTGACCAGGATCGCGGGAATCTCGGGGTCGAGCTCGCGCCGCAGGCGCTCGATCACGTCGGTCCCGACGACGCCCCCGCCAAGCCGGTAGTCCGCGATGATGGCATCGGGCATGCGCTCCTTCGCGTGCACCGCTTCCACGACCTCGTCTCCCGTCGCCGAGCCGATGACTTCGATGCCCCATCCGGACAGCAATACCCGCATGCCTTCGACGATGGTGGCCTCGTCGTCGATCACGACGACGAGCCGCCCCGACAGGTCGGCGCGGCTGCCAGGCGCGGGGACCTCGCGGCGGGCGATCTCGCCCTGCACGCCGCGCGGCAAGTCGAAGCCGAAGGTCGAGCCCTTGCCGGGCTCCGAGGCCAGCCGCATCTCGTAGCCGAGGAGATCGCACAGGCGCCGCACGATCGACAGGCCGAGCCCCAGCCCCTTCCTGCTGGTCCGGCCCGGATTCGCGAGCTGCACGAATTCCTCGAAAATCCGCTGCTGGTCCTCGGCGCGGATGCCAAGGCCGGTATCGCGCACTTCGATGCGCAGCGAACCGCTTGCCGGCGCCGCCTCGAGGCCGACCTCGCCCTCGGAGGTGTACCGAATGGCGTTGCCGAGCAGGTTGCGCACGATGCGCTCGAGCAGCACGGCATCGCTTTCCACGACATGCTCGCCGCCCCTGACCACCAGCTTGAGGCCCTTCGCCTGCGCCTCGGCGGCGAATTCGTCGCGCAGGCGGTCGAATACCTGGGAGAGGGGAAAATGCGTCAGCTTAGGTCGGATCACGCCCGAGTCTATTTTCGAGATATCGAGCAGCTCGTTGAACAGCCCCTCGAGCGCAGCCATCGAGGCGTCGATGCTGTGCACGATGTTCAGCACCTCCGGGTCCCTGATCTTCTCGTGGAGCGCCGCCGCGAAAAGCCCCATGGCGTGGAGCGGCTGGCGCAGGTCGTGGCTTGCCGCGGCGAAAAACTGGGTCTTGGAGCGGTTCGCCGCCTCCGCCGCCTGCCGCGCCTCGTCGGCGATCGCCTTCTGCGCGCGCAGCTCCTCGATCAGGCCCAGATTTTCCAGCCGCTTCATCTGCCACTCGGTGATGATGCGGTTGATGGTCCTGCCGAAAGACAGCACCACCGCGAGCACGATGATCCCCGGGATGGCGAGGTAGATGCGCGCCGGCCCGTCGTCCGTCAGCATGCGGGCGATGATGGGGAACATCGCGAGCAGCACCAAGGCGTAGAACGCCGGGGCAAAGGCCGAGAGCGAGCCCATGGAGACCGTCGCGATCCCGAACAGGATCAGCACCAGCATCGCCTGGTGCGCCAGCGAATCGGGCACGAACATCAGCACGCCGGCCGAACCCCAGATCACCCCGGCCGTCGCCGCGGCAACGACGTAGAGCCTGCCCCAGCGCACCGACTGCTGGCCCTCGGTGCCGGCGCCGAGGTAGCTGCGGTAGTGATAGACGCGGAGCGCCTGGTGCAGCCCGAGCACGATCAGCCAGCCGACGAGGACCGCGTGCGAGACCCGGCTCCACATCACCGCCACCAGGGTCACTCCAGCGACGAGCGAGCCTATCGTGGTCGTCGGCGAGTGCAGGTACACGGTGCGCACCTGCTCGCTGCGGATCTGCGCGCTCCGCGCAGCGGAGGCGGCGCTCGCGGCGTCGTGATCGGTCCTTGCGGCTTCCATGGTCACCCGGTAGCGAGTCTCGCCCGCCGCGTCCGCTCGAACACCGTGCGCGCCGTCAGCCATTGCGGCAGCACCGCGCCCCTCTGGTCGGTGACCCTCCAGGGCTCGACGACGCGGGCCCGCTCCGCCTCGGACTCGAAGTCGCGGTCGTCGAGGGGCACGGTCTCCGGCGGCGGCGTGTCGCTTCCGGCGACGAGCGAGCGGGCGGCGTCGGGCACCGGGTCGACGGCGAGCGTGTCGACGCTGTCGAGGAGCGCAGGAAGCCAGCGTCCCCGGGGGAGAAAAAACGAGAGGTCGTCCGCCAGCTTGCGCAGGCGCCGCGAAGGCGCGTACACCTCGCCGACCAGCCGGCGGTAGGCTGCGATGAATTCAGCGAGCCCGGCGCGGGCGGGCCTCACCGTCAGCGTGTAGCCGCTGAAATCCCGCAGCAGCGCGTCTGGCAGCAGCGCCGGCTGCGGCCGCGCCGCCAGGCGCCCGAAATGCGGCGTGCCCGGTATGGGCGACTCGAAGCAGACGAAGGTAGGCAGATGCAGGCCGCAGGTCTGCAGTTGGTCTGGAATGGATCCGATGTAGTCCAGGCCGTCGGTGAGCGGTGAGAGCATCAGTCCCGAGATAAGCAGGATGCCCTCGCGCCGGCAGTTGTCGATCGCCGTGCGGATTTTGGCGACCACGTTCTGGTTCTTGTTCATCTCGCGTAGTGCCTCGGGATTGAAGCTCTCCAGCCCGACGTAGAGCACGCGGCAGCCGGCGCCCGCCATCAGGCGCGCCAGATCCCGGTTCGCGGCAACATTGAAGGTGGCCGCGGCGTACCACTGCAGCCGGAGCGGGGCGAGCGCCAGGCAGAGCTCGCGCAGGTAGGGAAGGTTTCCGCCGATATTGTTGTCCGCGAAGCCCACGACGCGGTGCCGCCACGGCCGCCCGACGCGGCTAACGGCCCGCTGGCCCGCGCAGATGTCCCGCACGACGTCGGCCACCGGTCGGGTGTGATGGCGCGTCCCCAGCCCCGTCAGAACGCAGAACTCGCACTCGAAGGGGCAGCCGCGCGTCGCTTCCAGGCACAGCGGCGTGTAGGACTGGCCGGCGACGACGTCGAACCGCGGCGTGGCGACGCACTTGGCGTCGTACCGGGTCGCGACATAGCGCGGCTTGAGCGCGCGCCGGGCGAAATCGGCATGTACCGCAGGCACGCTCGCTTCGGGATCGCCGACCACGACGGCGTCGAAGAAGGGCTGGCACAGGTCCGGGTAGGAGCTTGCGAAGGCCCCGCCGTACACCGTTGCCGCACCGCGCCTGCGCCAGTAATGCGAGATCGCCCGCGCGCGGTCGAAGTCCGAGTGCAGGCTCGAAACGAACAGCAGATCGTAGTCCTGCGACCAATCCGGATCGCGCCAGGTCTCGTTGATCACCTCGACGTCAGCGTCGCGCGGGAGGAGCCCGGCGAGCAGCGGCCCGATTCCGGGCTGCATCGCCAGGCGGTTCTTGCGGCCGCGGCGATGATAGTCGACGTAGACAGAGATGATCCCGATTCTCATGACGCGGCGGGCAGCTTCAGGCCGAGCTTGCCCACCGCGACGACCGCCTGGGTGCGGTTGCTCACGCCGAGCGCCTTGAGTATCGCGGTGACGTGGATCTTCACCGTGCCTTCGGCAAGCGCGAGCTCGCGACAGATGATCTTGTTGGGCTTGCCCTGCACCAGTAGCGCGAGCACCTGAGCCTGGCGCTGCGTCAGGCCGACGTCCCGGTAGGTCGTCTCCGCCGCGGCTGATTTCCGGGCGAGCGTCGGCGCGGGCGCGTGGCGCAGCACTTCGGCCGGCAGGTAGACGCCGCCTGACAGAACGAGCCGCAGCGCTCCGAGCAGCAGCTCGTTCGAGGCCGTCTTCGGGATGAAACCCATCGCCCCCGCGTCGAGCGCGCGCATCACGACCTCCGCTTGCTCCGACGCGGAGAGCACGACCACGGGAAACGAGGGATGGCGCTCGCGCAATTGGCCCAGCACCTCGAAGCCGTCGGCGTCCGGGAGCGCGAGGTCGAGCAGCACGAGGTCGAGCCTGTCGTTCTTGTCAGCTTCCGAAAGCGCCGCGCTGCCGCTGCCCGCTTCCAGCAGCTCGATGTCCTTGTCGAGCGCCTTGAGGACCTGCCGCAGGGCTTCGCAGATAAGGGGGTGATCATCGACGACCAGGATTTTCAAGCCGCCTCCTTTCTCTCACACCTTGCGCTGCCATGACCAGGTCATAGCACTTAGGTCATAGCGAGTCTATTACAAAACCCGCGTCCGTCACATCGATGCATGCCGTTCTCCGGCCTGCGTTTTCTCCGTTTTCCGCTCGATCGCTCTGACTCCCGTCCTAGCGCTTCGTTCCGATTCCGGCGCGAGCGCGGCACGCCAAGAATTGGCGTCATGAAAGGACACCGAGCATGAACCCCGCGCCGTTCCTCGATTACTTCGTCGCCCTGCTCAACGCCGCTTCGGTGGCGCTGCTGCTGTGCGGAGCCTGTCTGGTGCTCGGCTGCCAATTTCTCGGCGTCGCCCGGCGACGTGGGGATACCGAAGGGCTAGAGGAGAGGAACCACTCGAAGGAGGTCACATGAAGCTCGAAATCAGCACCGTTGTGATGGCTGCAGCAACCATCGCACTCGCGGCGCCTCTCGCGTGCGCAGCGGGCGCGAGCGCCGGGGAATGCTTCGCGCCCTACTGCGAGGACTACACCCGGGGCGAGCCGATCCTGCCCGCGAAGCCGAAAACCATCGAGCACGCCAAGCCCGTTGTCGTTGTTTCACCCCAGCCCACGCGCAAGAAAACCGAAAGAACGGCGCAGAGGTCCACGCAGTCGACGTTCCGCACGCCGCGTCCTTAGCCATATGGGAGATCACATGAAAACGCACGCCGCAGCCACACTCGCTTCCCTGTTGTTCCTGTCCGCCACGACGCCCGCCGGCCTGAGGGCCGAGGAGCATTCCTCCGGCTCCACTCAGTTCTCTCGCCTGCGGTTTCTCCCCAATGGGTTGCCGTTTCCCAACCCGAGCGGATTTGCCGCCACCAGCAGCACCTCGGGGCGCATCGACCTGGGCAACGAGTTCTTCCAGGACCTGGGTGCGAACGGGCGGCGCTGCGTGAGTTGCCACCTGCCCAGCGCCGGCTGGACCATCACCCCCCCGCAGGTGCAGGCGATCTTCGATCGGAGCAAGGGCGGGGCCATCGCCGACGAGCTGGGCCTGAGCGCGATCTTCAGGACGAACGACGGGTCGAATTCACCCACGGCGGACGTCTCGACGCTGGCTGCGCGGCGCAAGGCCTACAGCATGCTGCTCACCAAGGGCCTGATCCGGGTGGGCATCGGCGTGCCGGCCAACGCCGACTTCGAGCTGATCGCAGTCGACGATCCCTACCACCATGCGAGCGGCGCCGAGCTGTCGCTGTTCCGGCGGCCGCTGCCGACGACCAACCTGCAATTCCTCTCCACGGTGATGTGGGACGGGCGCGAGACCTTCCTCGGCAGCGACCACTGCAACATCGCGGCCGAGGGCGGCAAATGCTTCGCTTCGATCCACTTCGATCTGGCGACCCAGTCGAACGACGCGACCCAGGGGCATGCCCAGGCCCCCAACCCGATCAGCGACGCGCAGCGCGCGTCCATCGTCGCCTTCGAGACTGCGCTCGCCACCGCGCAGGTCTGGGACAGGGGCGCAAGGCATCTCCACGCAGCCGGCGCCAAGGGCGGGCCCGAGGCGATCTTCGGCGAGATCTTCTACTACGGGATCAACGACAACCTCGGCGACTACCGCACCGGTGCGCCGTTCTCGCCGATCGTGTTCGACGTCTACGACGCCTGGGCCGGCAGCCGGGAGGAAGCGCGCCGCTCGGTCGCCCGCGGCCAGGAGATCTTCAACAACCGCCCGATCACCATCTCGGGGGTAGCGGGGCTCAACTTCGCGAGCCCCTTCAACCCGCCGCTGCCCGCGTCCTTCCAGGGAGCGTGCACCACCTGCCACGACTCGCCCAATGCGGGCAACCACTCGATCGTGGCGCCGCTCAACATCGGCCTTGCCGACGAGTCGCGCCGCACCCCCGACATGCCGCTGTACACGCTGCAGCAGAAGTGCATCACCCTCGCCGACGGCAGCAAGGTTGTCGGACCGGCCTGCCCCGCGATGAGCGTGACCGACCCCGGCCGAGCGCTCATCTCCGGCCAGTTCGCCGACGTCGGCAAGTTCAAGGGCCCGATCCTGCGCGGCCTGGCTGCGCGCGCTCCGTACTTCCACAACGGCTCGGCCGCCGATCTGGGCGAGGTGATCGACTTCTACAACGAGCGCTTCGGCGCCGGCATCCTAGGACAGGACAGGGAGGATCTGATCGCGTTCCTTCGGGCGCTGTAGGCATCCGCGCCAAGGCAGGCACGGCGGCAGGGAGGGCCGCCGTGCCTCGCCTTTTAACTGGGGGCGATCGCGTGAGACAATCCGTCCCCGGCGATGAGCGAAAAAACAATACGCCGCGAGGATCCGCGGCTGCTCACTGGAAGCGGCCGCTACACCGCGGACTGGAATCTTCCGGACCAGCTGTACGCGTTCTTCCTGCGCTCTGACCGCGCGCACGCCGAGATCGCCTCGATCGACGCGACGGCGGCGAGAGCGCGCAAGGGCGTGCGCCTCGTCCTCGTCGGCGAGGACTACGCCGCCTCGGGCTGGAAGTCGCTGCCGGGCGGAGTCCCCTACGAAGGCGTGGGTGGGCAGAAGCAGAAAAAGCCCTTCTGGCCCGCGCTCGCTCAAGGCAAGGTCCTCTACGTCGGCCAGCCTGTCGCGCTCGTCGTTGCCGATACGTTGGCGCTCGCGCAAGACGCCTCCGAGGACATCGCGGTCGAATACCGCGAGCTGCCCGCGGTGATCGGTTTCGACGCCGCGACCCGCGCGGGCGTGCCGCAGCTCCACGCCGACATCCCCGGCAACCTCGCGTTCGAGTACGAGAGCGGCGATCGCGCCGCGGTGGAGGCAGCCTTCGCGAAAGCCGCGCACGTCTCGCGCTGCACACTCAGGAGCCAGCGCCTCGTGGGCAATCCGATCGAGCCGCGAGCGTTTCTCGCGAGCTTCGACGAATCGGCCGGCTTCACCGTCTATACGCCCAGCCAGGGCATGAACAACATGCGCGGCTTCCTGTCCGCCGCGACCGGGCTGCCGGTGGAGAAGATCCGCGTGATCACCGAGCTGGTCGGGGGCAGCTTCGGCATCCGCAGCTACTCCTACGCCGAGCACGTGGCGTGCATGCTTGCGGCGCAGAAACTCGCAGGCCCGGTGAAATGGGTCGCGACGCGCTCCGAGGTCTTCCTTTCGGACAACCAGGGGCGCGGCCTCACCATGACCGCCGAGCTGGCGCTCGACGCCGACGGCGGGTTCCTCGCGCTGCGCTTCGACGACCGTGCCGACCTGGGCGCGTTCTCCACCCCTTTCGGACCGCAAATCGGCTCGCGCAACATCACCATCACCATGGGCGGCGTCTACCGGGTGCCGGCGATGTACGCGCGCACGCGCTGCGCTTACTCGAACGTGGTCTCGATGTCGGCGTACCGGGGCGCGGGGCGCCCCGACATCGCCTGCGCGATCGAGCGCGTGGTCGACCGCGCAGCCGCCGAGCACGGCTTCGACCCGATCGAGCTGCGCCGGAAGAACTTCATCCCGCCCGAGGCGATGCCCTACAAGACCGCGAACGGCACGACTTACGATTCGGGCGAATTTGAAGCGGTGATGGACAAGGCCCTGCTGCTGGCCGACTGGAAAGGTTTTTCGAAGCGCCGCGAGCAGTCGCAGCGCAACGGCAAGCTTCGCGGCATCGGCATCGCGACCTTCCTGGAAGCGAGCGCCGCCGGCGTCGCCGCCAAGGACCAGGCGCACGCGCGCTTCGACCACTGGGGCAACTTGCACGTCTACACCGTGTCGCAGTCGACCGGCCAGGGACACGAGACCGCCTTCGCGCGCATCTTCCGCGAAGGCCTGGGCCTCGACGACAACGCGGCCGCGCGCATCCGCTTCCACGAGGGCGACCCGGACGTGTCCATCGTCGGCAACGGCACCGGCGGCTCGCGCTCGCTCTACGGAGCGGGAAGCGCGGTGAAGCTGCTCGTCGGCAAGCTCGTCGAAACCGCGAAGCCGCTCGCGACTGCGGCACTGGGCGCCGACGCCGAATACGCCAACGGACAATTTAAGGCCGGCGGCAAGTCGATCGGCTTCTTCGATCTTGCGAGGAAGCTCGCGGCGCAATCGCCGCACCCCATGGAGTGCGTCGCCGAAGGCGCCTTCGGCGCGACTTACCCTAACGGCTGCCACATCGCCGAGGTCGAAATCGATCCCGAGACCGGCGTGATCGAGGTCGTGAACTACGCCACCGTGGACGACATCGGCACGGTGGTCGACCACACCAGCGTCGAGGGCCAGGTGCACGGCGGCGTGATGCAGGGCGTCGGGCAGGTACTCGGCGAACACGCCGTATACGACCCGGACACCGGCCAGCTGCTCGCCGGCAGTTTCATGGACTACCCGATGCCGCGCGCCGACTGGATGCGCTCGATCGCCTGCGACGAGCACCCCGTGCCGACCAAGGCGAACGCGCTCGGGTCGAAGGGCGTGGGTGAATCGGGGACTTCGGGCGCGCTGGGTGCGACGCTGAACGCGATCGCCGACGCGCTGCGGCCGCTGGGCATCGCCGACGTCGACATGCCGGTCACGCCCGACCGGATGTGGCGGGCGCTGCGCCAGGCCAAATTGCGCTAAGCTGTTTACGACCGATCGGAGTCAGGAGCTCCCCATGAGCGTCACCCGCCTCAAGAAGCAGAAATCCGTCCGCGACCAGGTCTCGCCCGAGGAGTGGGCCAAGCGCATCGACCTCGCCGCCGCGTACCGGCTCGTCCATCTCTACGGCATGGACGAGATGATCGCGAACCACATCTCGACCCGCGTCCCGGGCGAGGACGGCGCGTTCCTCATCAACCCCTACGGGATGCTGTACGAGCAGATGCACGCCTCGTGCTTCATCAAGCTCGACCTGGAGGGCAAGATCCTGTTCAACCCGACCGAGTACGACATCAACAGGGCGGGCTACGTGATCCACAGCGCGATCCACCGCGCGCGCCACGAGGTCGACTGCGTCATCCACACCCACACCATCGCCGGCATGGCGGTGTCGGCGATGAAAGAGGGGCTAATGCCCTTCGCGCAGACGGCGATGCGCTTCCTCGACATCGGCTACCACGACTACGAGGGCATCGCGATCGAGATGGACGAGCAGCAGCGCCTGGTGCGCGACCTGGGCAACCGCGAGGCGATGATCCTGCGCAACCACGGGCTGCTGGTAGTGGGCGGGAGCATCCCGCAGGCCTGGGACAACATCTTCCGTCTCGAGCGCGCCTGCCAGCTGCAAGTCGCGACGCTCTCCTGCAACACCGAGATCTCGATGCCGCCGCGCAAGGTCGTCGAGGAGGCCTCGCACCTCTACCAGCCTGGCGTGCGCCGCAAGTTCGGCATCCTCGAGTGGCCGGCGCTGATCCGCAAGCTCGACTCGATCGACCCCTCGTACCGGGAGTAGACGCTACTTGGGAGGTGAAGGCGGGCGCTTGTCGCGGCGCCGGTCGAGCCACCAAGCGAGCAGCGGCAGGAGCGCCAGGCCTCCGGGAAGCAGGAGCAGCGCGACGTAGCGCCCCATTCCTCCGATGCGCTTCAGGTGATCGACCAGCTCGCGCTTCTCGCCCTTGGTCCACTTGGCGCCGTTGCGCGGCTTCATGAGGAGCGGCATCAGGCTCTGCGTGCGCGCGAGCTCGTCCTCGAGGTGTTTCTTCTCCCGCTCCACGATCCCGCGGAAATGATCGAACATCGGAGAACCGACAGGGCCTAGCGGCCCCAGAATTCCCGGGTCGCGATGCGCGCCCCTTCGGCCATCGCCGCCATCTTCGCCCACACCACGTCCGG
>Ga0137409_10001679_pt1 | contig 23993 bp, 22 predicted proteins | sample CZODoug1_16funga_FD_122059 | JGI IMG/M metagenome (GOLD analysis project Ga0137409, IMG submission 122059) | Vadose zone soil fungal communities from Angelo Coast Range Reserve, California, USA - CZODoug1_16fungal (Hybrid Assembly) | ecosystem: Environmental > Terrestrial > Soil > Vadose zone...
TGGTCGACACGATGCAGGGAATTTCCGACAGCTCGACTAAAGTGGGCGAGATCATCAGCGTGATCGAAGGCATCGCGTTCCAGACCAACATCCTGGCGCTGAACGCCGCGGTCGAAGCCGCGCGCGCCGGCGAACAGGGCCGCGGCTTTGCGGTCGTGGCCTCGGAGGTCCGGTCGCTGGCGCATCGCTCGGTCATCGTGGATGTCTGATCGCTACTGCCCTGGCGATACCAATCAGACATCCACGACGGCATCGGCGGCGGGAACTATTTTCCCGTCCGATTGCTTCAGAGTTACCTGTCCACGTAGCTGGCCATTCTGTGCGGAAGCCAGCAGGGTGGTTGACAAGATGAAAGCTATGCTGGCAAGGAACGGTAAAAAATATCTACGAAACATCTAAGATTCCTCCAGGGAACATGTAGAAGTATTTGGAATTACGGGAGAGTCCATAAGATGCACGGGCTCCGTTACTGGTTGTAATTAGCCAATCAGGATCGACCTAAAGTTAATAAGCAAACCTCTTACTGTCAAGCAGATATGGAATTGGATCTGTGACACCGGCAGCGCGAAAGGCCCGCAAACGGAGAGCGCAGGAATCGCAATCGCCACAAGCTACGTCCAAGCTCTGATAACACGACCACGTAAGTTCGAATGGGGCGCTGAGCTCTTGTCCCAGTTCGACGATTTGCGACTTCTTCAAGGCGATGACGGGAGTTCTGATCTCAATTTGAGTTTCGGGTTTTGTACCCAGCGTCATTACCTGCTGAAACGCTTCATAAAACTCGGGCCGGCAATCCGGGTATCCGGAAGAATCTTCAGCCACGGCGCCGATGTAAATGGAACCGGCGCCGATCACTTCAGCCCAGCTCGTGGCGATCGAAAGAAGATGGGCGTTGCGAAACGGCACGTAGCTTGTCGGTATGCCAGGACCAGAAAGATTTGCTGTTGCGACTGGTACGTCTTTGTCAGTTAATGACGAACCGCCGATTTTTGCCAGGTGCTCCAGTGAAACAATCAGGCGTTGCTTGACTGAGTAGTGGTTCGCAACCTCCTCAAAGGCACGGCGCTCGCGGGCTTCGGTTCGCTGTCCGTAGGAGACGTGAAGGAAAGCAAGGCGGTCTGCCTCGTTATCGGCGATCGCAGCGGTTACACACGAGTCCATGCCGCCGGAAACCAGGCAAATAGCCAGGCGTGATCGAGTCGCCGGAGGTTCGACTGATGAAGCAGTGTCGAATGCTGTTTCGTCATGTCCACCCATCAAACGCCGCGGGCCTCCGGTCCCCAGATATACTTATGAAGCTGCAATTGCATGCGCAGGTCCAGGCCGCTCGCGGAAACCCACCCGGCCACATCTTGCAGATTCACCGTGTCCCAGGCGGGTGAAACAAGCACGGCCCGGGCGCGTTTATCGAGCTCATGGCGTTTGATGATTTCCAGCGCGTAAGTCCAGTCTTCGAAGTTAGCGATCACAAACTTGACCTCGTCTTTGTCGGCACGCAAACGGTCAAGGTTGGGCCAATGATTGCGCGCTGCTTCACCTGACGCCGGGCACTTTACGTCCAGAATAATCCTGGCCCGGGGATCGACGTCTTCGGTTGAAACGTAGCCTCCAGTTTCCACCAGCACCTCGTAGCCTTCGGAACACAAACGTTCGATTAAGGTAAACGCCTCGCGCTGCGCCAGCGGCTCGCCGCCAGTTACCTCGACCAGCTTGCAGCCAAAAGCACGCACCTGATCCATCACGTCGTCGAGCGCAAAATACTCGCCGCCGGTAAAGGTGTATTCGCTATCGCACCACACGCAGCGCATGGGACAACCCGTCAGGCGCACAAATGTGCAGGGCCTTCCCGCGTGTGTGGATTCTCCTTGAATGGAGCGAAATATTTCGGTAACTCTCAGCATGAAAGTCGAATCTAGCCCACGTACCAGGACGTGTCAAAGTTAGTGGTTAAAGTGTACGACCGGCGGCAACTTGAAATCTTACAGGACATCCAAGCTTCTGCGTAACGGACAAATGGCGAGCCCGACGTGATAGCATAAAGGTCGAGACAGTATGAATCTTCGAGTCCACAGTGAGTCTGCAGTGAGTCAGGGATCAGAGCAAATGGAAAGGTTGTTTGCCGAAGGCGCCACTCGTTTGCTCGCGCGCGCCGCTGACAATCATTCATTAACTGCCGAAGCGCTGACACCGCGCATCAGGGCCGCGGTCGGCAAGTATGTCCTGCGCGATGATCCGCAGGCGGTGTTGGCGGTGATCAAAGACTTCATCGACAAACTCCAGGCTGACGACCTCTGTCTCATTGTCGCTTGCGAGCAGGGAAATCAGAAAGCCTGGAGCGATCTCGTCGAGCGTTTTTCGGCCACAGTGCGCTCAGCGGCGCGCTCGGCAAGTTCAAATGAAGAAGGAGCCGAGGACCTGGCGCAGTCAATTTGGGCCGAGCTACACGGTCTGCGGGTGCGCGAGGATGGAAAGCCGGCAGGTAAACTTGCTTACTACTCCGGACGTGGTTCGCTGGCAGGTTGGCTCCGCGCGGTCGTCGCGCAGCTCGCGGTCGATCAGCATCGTAAACAATCACGGCTGGTGCAGACTGAAGAAGACGCTGATTTCGATCGCATCATTCAGCATGGCCAGGAAGAAAACATCTGGTCAGGCCACGGCGAAGCAGTTAATCCGGAACTGGAGATCTCAAAAAAACTTGCGGGCACTGCAATGCAAAAGGCGTTGGCGACATCGATCAAACAACTTTCGGCTGAGGATCGTTTGCTGGTAAAGCTCTATTACTTCGACGGTCTCCGGTTGCGCGAGGCAGGCGCGGTGCTTGGCGTGCACGAGGCGACCGCAAGTCGCCGGCTGACGCGCGTTCACGCGGAGTTGCGGCAGCAAGTGGAAAAAATCCTGGTTGAAGAAGCAGGCTGGACTAAACCGGAAACCGAACGGGCATTTTCCGAGGTCGCGCTACAGCTCGAAGGCGACATCGAACCGTTGCTGACAACGGAAAGTTTACTAATGAAGAAAGAAAACGAGATTGCAGGGTAAAAATTAGATTTGAAACTCCTTTCGCGAAGTCTTGCAACGCAAGCAGCCACGAGGGAAACCGTTCTTTAGAGGGCACGGAAATTACGTCAGATGAAACAAGGTAACAACAACGAGGTCGATCTGCTGCTACGGTCTCTTGCGAGAGGGCGGGATGAATCGTCACTGGATAGTGACTCCACGTCTGGCGATGGCAATCGGACTCTTTCCGAGCACCTTGATGCAGACGAATTAAACTCCTACGCGGAAGGCGTAGTGCCCGCGCCTGCGCGCGCACGCTACACGGAACACCTGGCGGATTGCGAAGCGTGCCGCCGCCTCGTGATTGGTTTGACGCAGGCAACCGGCGCCGCCACTCGCTATGAATCGCCCGCGGAGACTGGGTTAGGCTTTTGGCAGAAACTGGCCGCGCTTTTCTCGCCCGCAGTTTTACGTTACGCCTTTCCGGCGCTGGTGCTGACTGCGGTAATTGGAATCGGCTTGGTAGCGCTACGGCAACAACGACGGTCTGACTTCCTCGCGCGAAATGAACCCGCAGGTTCATCATCTTCAACTGCTCCGCTTAAGCAAACTGAAGCGCCGACTAATTCCTCGACCAGCGAAGCGTCCGCGCCAGCGCAAAAGGGAACGGAAACTCGCACGACTACGGGCTCGCTTAAAGAAAAGAATGATCTCCAGGACGACAAAACTCATCTGGCTGAGGCGCCGGCTTCGTCTGTCGGGGGGGCCGTGACCACGGCGCCGTTGGCGAAAGATGCGTCGAAAGCCGGAGAGGGCGCCGGCGCGAACTTGCAGCCCTCTTATGCACCCGAGCCTAATGTGGCGGCTCCTCCGCCTGCGGCAACGCAAAACGAAACAGACTCTATCGCACGAGCAAACGATCAAGCGGCGAAGCGCGAAGATCGGGAGCGCCCACGAGACGCATTTAAGAGTGTACCGGCTGATGAGCATGGGCCGAATCGTTCGGCCGCCCCGCGAGCTGCGGCGTCTCCGGCTCAGTCGCGACCATTTTATGGGCTCGAGTCCGGCCGTGGTGGCCCGCACACCGCCAACAAGAATGCCCAGACCGTCGAAGTTGAAACGCGCACCGTCTCCGGCAGGCGTTTCGCACGCGAGGGCAACGCCTGGGTCGATACAGCCTATGAATCGTCGCGAGCAACGATTAGTGTGTCGCGCGGCTCGGAACAGTTTCGCGCGCTCGTCGCTGACGAACCCGGTCTTCGCGCGATCGCGGAACAATTGAAAGGCGTCGTGATCGTTGTTTGGAAGAATCGAGCCTACCGAATTCAGTAACGGTAGTTTTATGTCCGACAGGCTTCAGCTTGTCGTTGTGCCAAGACAAACTCAAGCGTAGCGAACACACTCTATCTTGCTAACCGTTCGCGAACATCCGGCGTGTTTCCTGCGTAGTAAGAAGCCGAAGCATTTCTATCCCGAATGTGTAGTGGTACATTAATGTCTTAGGAGAAAGATAACGTCACTCCGGAGGCTCTATGTACTGTCCATCATGCGGGAACGAAATCTCGGTTGAACTCAAATACTGCAACCGCTGCGGAGCTAATCTCTCGATAATCCAGGAAAGCTATCCGGCGCCGGTGGTCAAGCCGATGAAGTTGGGCCTGCCTTCGATTGTGCTGGGCTTAATGGTTACCATCGGAATTGGGATCATCTTTAGCAGCGCGACGGAATTGGCGCAGCGGCAACTTCATCCTGCCGCCATCGTCTGGATGGTCATCTTCAGCTTGGCCACCTTATTTGGTTGCACCGCGCTAATGCTTCGCTTTTGGCTGAAAGTCCTTAGTATGAATCGAGAAGTCTATCAGACGCAGAATCAGATGCGACCACCGGCGCAAACGCCTGCGCAATTGCCTGGTCCACGGCAACAATTCCCACGGCATCTCGAACCGATGCCGAGCGTAACGGAACACACCACGCGCACATTTAGTCCGGTCTACAGAGAAGGCTCCGATCCGGGCACCCGCTAAAATGTTCACGACGTTACATCTTAACAATGGATGACGCGAAGCAGATGACTCCAAGCAAACGCCTGAGCACCGCCAATTCAACCACCGCACTCTTAATCGCAGTTTCGATTCTGGTCCCGCTAATAAACTCGGCAAAGGCACAAACAGTTGGCACGGCAACAAGGCCCCAGCGCTCGTCGCAGTCAACGTGGACTTCGCGCGCGGGCAGCCTGCATGGTTCATCAACTGCTTCTGCCCGTCAGCAATCTGTCGCGCGGATCGTACGCGAGATTGATGCTCGCAACATCGAGCGGACGATTCGAAAGCTTGTCTCCTTCGGCACTCGCAACACGCTTTCACTTCAGAACGATCCGAATCGCGGCATCGGCGCGGCGCGCGATTGGTTGTTCAGCGAGTTTTCCAAAGTAGTGGAACAGTCGGGCGGACGAATGGCTGTCGAGAAGCAAACTTTCGAACAACCCAAGGCGGCGCGTGTTCCGGCTCCGACTATGATCACGAACATCGTGGCGACGCTTAAAGGAACGCAGCCTGAATCCGCTGGCCGCACCTATATCGTCAGTGGCCATTACGATTCGATGTGTACCAGTCCGACGGATGCCGTCTGCGACGCGCCCGGCGCCAACGACGATGCTTCAGGCACGGCCGCTGTTTTGGAAATGGCGCGCGTGATGGCGAAATACAAGTTTGACGCGACAATTATTTTCATGGCGGTGGCCGGCGAGGAGCAGGGACTGCTTGGCTCAACTTATGCCGCCGAGCAGGCAAAGCAAAAAAGCATGGACGTCGAAGCGATGTTCACCAACGACATCATCGGCAGCTCGCTCGGCGGTAATGGTGTTCATGATGCACACGCGGTGCGCGTGTTTTCGGAAGGAGTGCCATCAAGCGAGAAACCGGAAGAGGCTAACGTGCGCCGCGGCGTTGGCGGCGAGAACGATTCAGCGTCGCGTCAACTCGCACGCTTTATCAAGGAGACTGGCGAACTCTATGTACCGGCAATGCGCGTGATGATGGTTTACCGTCGCGATCGTTACCTGCGCGGCGGGGATCATATTCCGTTTCTCGAGCGCGGGTTTGCGGCCGTCAGATTTACTGAGCCGAATGAAGACTACCGTCACCAGCACCAGAATGTGCGCATTGAAAACGGCGTGCAGTTTGGCGACCTGCCGCAGTTTGACGACTTCAACTATGTTGCAAACGTCGCGCGCGTGAACACGGCTGCGCTGGCCACACTGGCATTGGCGCCCGCGCGCCCAAAAAACGCCGCCGTAGTTACGACGCGGCTGACGAACGATACAGACCTGAAGTGGGACGCAAACAAGGAAACAGATCTTGCCGGCTACGAGATTGTCTGGCGCGACACCACGTCGCCCGTCTGGACTAACGCGCGCGCGGTCAGCAACGTCACGAGCTACACAATGAAGGGCATGTCAAAAGATAACTACTTCTTCGGCATCCGCGCCGTGGACAAACAGGGAAACAAATCTCCGGTTACTTTTCCGAGGCCGGTGCGATGAGAAAAGCGGAGGGTTTTGTAAGCGAGATTTGCTTGTCTAGGTATTTGATCCACTTGAGTATCATTTTGTTTAAGAGCTCGACTTCGCACCTGGATAAGTTGAGCTTTCCTTTCAAAACGCAAAAATCTTTTGTGTAATCCATCTTGGGAAAAAGGCGTGAACGAGCGTCTGAATGTCCATATGACTCATCGCGGAGTTGTTTGATTCGAGCATGCATTTCAATCTCTTCTTCTTCGGTAAGAACCTCTGCGATACTTTCATCTAATTTGGATTGACGTTTTTGGTCCAAGTCGTATCGCGTGCTGAACGGTCTGCAATAGGAAATGATCAAGGCGGTGTTAAAGGCGTCAAGCGTTAGGTTTTTTTTTCGGTTAGACCAATTCTTGCTTAATATATGAGCAGCATAGTCTCGAGCTTCTCGCAAATCGATTCGGTCAACTCGCACTCGAGGTAAGACCTTTATCGCTCGCTCAAAAAACGCGTCGTCCAACGGCGGAATGTCTGAGGTATCAATATCCTCATCGCTCATTTGATCGATTCGCGCCCAATCGGTCTTAGATTTCTTCTTCAAATTTCTTACGCTCATGTCTTAGTGCTTTCCGCAAAGAGATAATTCGGATGCTCTTGTTGCCCCGGGAGACAAAAGTCACAACCACAATTCGATTTCCAAGCAAGCCGGTAACGTTCCAGCGATCTTCGCCATAATTAGTGCGTAAATCAAGCTCGGGAAACAATGGGCCTGCAAATATCTGCCAGGCATCGCCAAAGTCAAGTCCGTGTTTACGGATGTTCTCTTGATTCTTGTCCTCATCCCATTCAAAATCCACGGAAAAAAGTCTAGTAACAAGTCCCCGCTCCAGCAATCGTTTGAAAGGGGAGCCCTCGACAGCAGATATGAAAGGCTCCTTGCACTAGCGCCAAACCAGGAGGAGCGAAGTTTTCAACTAAAACCAATCATGCTGTCGTGGTTTCGCACTCAAGTTAAGGCGCATGGGCTGCTGCCGGCGACTCGGTTGTTTTCCCGAGTTGTGCGCTATCGAATTCCGGTCGTGCTCAGTAATCGGCTGTTGCCTGACAAACTTGAATGTCCTTGTTGTGGTTGGAAGGGCCGCAGGTTCCTCGATTACATCGAGCTTGGATACAGGGTTCCAAATGCGGCTTGCCCGAGCTGTGATAGTCACTCCAGACACCGCGCGCTATATCTTTGGCTGAAGAACGATTTTCAAATTGAAACAAAGACTGGCATAGCGCTCATCTTCGCGCCGGAGCGAGCGCTGGCCTCGCTGTGGCAGTCTGCTCGAAATCTGCGCACGATCAAAACTGACATAGAAGCTACTCGCGGTGTCGATCTACTGGCTGATGTAATGCAACTGCCACTCGCAAGCGAATCGATGCAGTTAATCTGGTGTCATCACGTGCTTGAGCAAGTGAAAGATGATCGACTCGCATTGCGGGAACTAAATAGGGTCTTGCGGCCGACCTTCGGGGAATTCCTGGTTTCAGTCGGACTGACCAGTCCCGAGCAGACGGTGGAGTTTGATCATGCGAACAAGATGCTATCCGGCAATCGCCGGCTCTACAGCGGTGATTTTAGTAAGCGTCTGGAAGAGGCGGGGTTTCAGGTTGAGCCAATGACTTATAGACTGACCGCCGAAGAATGCGCGCGCTACGCAATTTATCCGGAAACGTTTTATCGCTGCACAAAATTGGATAGGACGTCTCGGCCGACACTCGATCCAGATTCAAACTCTTCGATCGGATCGTAACAAATGGCAGCAGCGTCTTCCGGTGTCGTAGTTGTTCTCGTATTGAAGAGCGTGCCGATCCTGAAGTACCAGCCAGTAAGGCCGGAAAGCCGAGCAGCAAATGTAGGCAGGTCGTCATCCGAGGCGATCACCGTCCTACGCAACGCAAACAGATCCGCTTCGAGATCGTTCTGGCCCAAAGACGTCGTCACGGCACAAGAGTATCCAAGCGACTCCGCCAGAGAGCTGACTTCCTTTGATGTCCTCCCGTGAGGATAAGAGAGCGGGAAGTTGGTGGGACCGAGATGTGTGACCAGCGCGTTTAGTGACTTCTCCAACTCGCCCCGAGCTTCGGGAAGTGAAAGTTCAGGCAAAGCGTAATGGCTGCAAGTATGTGAGCCAAGCTCCAACCCGTGATCCGCTAGTTGACGAACTTCGCTCCAGGACAGATAAGAATCGTCGTCCTCTGAACTCCATTGCTCGTTTAGAGTCGAGGTCTCGCGGGTAAAATTCTTCCCGGTTACAATAAACGCCGTTGCCGGTATGCGCCTCGCCAGGAGAATTGGCGCGACCACTGTAAGAAAATTTCTGAAGCCGTCATCGAAAGTCAAGATGGCCGCCCGGGCAGGCAGCTTTATATTGTCCCGGCGAGCTCTGACAAATTCAGCGAGCGAGATAATCCGATGATGAGTTTGCAGATAGTCGAGATGACTTATGAACGATTCGATGTGTAGATGCAATTTGTGCGGGTCGCTGGGGGTGGCTTCCCACCGTCTGGTGACGCTGTGGTAACAGAGGATCGTTACCTTTCTGCGGTTAAGCCAGGCAACGAGTCGCGTGACGCGCGTAGCGAAGAGTAGGGCAAAGAGAAAATTTTTCGTCATGCGCTCCGTGGCGTTTAGCAGGCGAGACGCTCAATTCGCACAATCTTGCAGCGTTAAAAACGACGCTGACGCAGCGGTATCCGGCAAGTGAACTACTGCGTCAGGAAGTCTTGGCTTACATTGAACAACCGTGGGAGGGACAGAGGCTACTACATGGACAAGTTTTCGACAAGCAAATAAAAGAAGGGCGTTGCATTCTTGCCAAACGCAACGCCCGTTTCCCATCTAAGAACCCACTGGGAAGATCATCCCCAGACTCTCTTTGCCCGATTGTCCAGTGACGATCCGAACATTGGACGGTTGACCTGGAGATTTGGTCTTGATTTTTTGGTGAAGCTAATACCAGGAAGGGCGTGACCTACCCCTATCCGCACAGGCGGCCGAGCTTTAGCGTTTAGATAAATTTGTCAGACTCCAGCAAAGATGCAAGCGTCTAATCCACTGTTAGTAATTCGACCTGGCATGAGTGCCAATGCTTTCTCGAATGGTGAAGAATCATGACTCATAACAGACATTACGACGCTCGCATCGCCTTATTTTCGCGTTTCCTGGTTGTATTTGTGGTTTCGGCCGCAGTTCTCTTCAGCGTCTGTCCCTCCAGCGGCCAGCAGCAAATGCGAGCGGCGGCGCGGCTCAACGAGGACCAACGGATTCTGCATGTGCTGAATCGCCTGGGGTTTGGCGCCCGGCCGGGTGATATTGAGCGCGTCAAGGCGACGGGGCTGGAGAATTACATCAGCCAGCAACTCAGTCCCGAAAAAATTAACGACGCGGTAGCCGACGCGAAGGTCAAAAATCTTCCAACGCTTTCAATGACGACGGCGGAGTTATATGAAAAGTATCCGCAACCCGGCCAGATTATTCGTCAGCTGCAACGCCGCGGCGAATTGCCCGCTGACTTAGCTGAGGCGCAGAAGAACAGAACCAAAGCCGCGGGCGTAGCTCAGGTCGCAGCGCCAAACGTCCCGCAACCTGACGACGGAACGATGAAGCCCGCGGACGCCGGCGCGACAAATGACAACGCCGCGAAGAGTGAAACCGGCGCGAAAGTGGATCCTAACGCACCCGCCGCGCGGGACAATGAAGAGTATCGCCGCGCGGTGCGTGAATACTATTTGCAAAATGGTCTACAACTGCCGCAGCGCATCACCGGCGAACTGCAAGCCTCGCGAATCCTGCGCGCTGTTTATAGTGAACGGCAGTTGCAGGAAGTGATGGTCGACTTCTGGACGAACCACTTCAACGTGTTTGCCGGAAAAGGCGCCGATCGCTGGCTGCTGGTCTCTTACGATCGCGACACCATCCGGCCCAACGCGATGGGAAATTTTTTCGATCTGCTGTTGGCCACGGCCCAGAGTCCCGCGATGCTTTTCTACCTCGACAATTTTCAGAGCGTTAGTCCGAATGCTCAACCGCGCGGCGGCAATGCGCTGCGTGGTCAGCGCGGTCCGCTCGCGCAACTGCTCATGAATGACCGCGGCAACAATCGGCCGCTCAGGATGAGCAACGATCCGCAACAACAACGACCACAGCAACAGGCGCGGCGTGGCATTAACGAAAACTACGCGCGCGAGTTAATGGAGCTGCACACGCTCGGAGTGGACGGCGGTTACACGCAAAAGGACGTGCAGGAAGTTGCACGTTGCTTTACGGGTTGGACCATTTTCGCGCCGCGCGGTGGCGGCGCGGCTGCCCAGGCAATGCTCAACAAACCGCGAGCTGAAATCTTCCGTGAGAACGCAGGCAAGTTTTTCTTCAATCCGCGCGCGCATGACGATGGCGAGAAAGTTGTTTTGGGCCACAAGATTCCCGCCGGCGGGGGCTTCAAAGACGGCCTGATGGTGCTCGACATTCTGGCGCATAGTCAGGCGACGGCGAAGTTTGTAGCCACCAAGCTCGTGCGCCACTTCGTTTCGGATGATCCTTCGCCGGCGCTGGTCGATCGCGTTGCGGCGGCATTCACCAAAAGCGGCGGTGACATTCGGGAAACGCTGCGCGCGATCTTCTTTTCGCCGGAGTTCAATTCGACCGAGGCATATCGCGCGAAGATAAAGCGTCCCTTCGAGCTGGCCATCAGTTCTATTCGCACGCTGGGCGCCGAAACAAACGGCGGTCCGCAATTGCACCAGTGGATTGCGCGCATGGGCGAACCACTCTACGGATTTCAAACGCCTAACGGCTATTCGGACACAGCGGAAAGTTGGGTCAACACCGGCGGACTTCTGGAGCGTTTGAATTTCGGCCTGACGCTGGCGAGCAATCGCATCCCTGGAACGCGCGTGGACCTGAGACGCTTTCTCGGAGGCGCCGCTGCGGAGCAGTCGCTAAACAAAACGGAGATCATGGATCGCTTCCTAAACTTGATCGTCGCCGGAGACACCACGCCTAAAACTAAAGAGACCCTGCTGAAGCAACTTAATGAACAGACGACGCTGGCGGTCTCGCCGATGCCGGCGACAGCGAGGGCCAACGATGGTCCGGCCGGCGAAATGATGGATTCGCAGTTGCCCATAAGACCACAGCGTGGACAGCAGTTGGCGCGCGCCGATGCCAACATCACGGATCCGGTAACGAAGATTGTGGGATTGATACTGGGTTCGCCGGAGTTTCAACGGCAGTAACTAGTAAATCGTAAATCGTGAATAGTAAATAGAAGTTGTTTTATCTATTCACGATTTACGATTTACGATTCACGAGGTTAGTTATGAATCGAAGATTTTTTATTAAGTCGGGAGGTGTCGCGCTCGCCAGCTTTGGCTTGATGGGGTTTTCTCCGTCATTTCTCCAGCGTGCAGTTCTTGGTCAGGAACGTGAGCGAATAACCGGCGGCCGGCGCAAAACGCTGATCGCGATTTTTCAGCGTGGCGCGGTGGATGGTTTGAATATGGTCGTGCCTTACGGCGAGCGCGCCTATTATGATTTGCGTCCGTCGATCGCGATTGCGAAACCCGAATCGGGAAATGCCGAGGCGGCAGTCAACCTCGACGGCTACTTTGGTTTGCATCCTTCGCTCGCGCCGTTCAAGCCTTTGTGGGATTCGAAGCGGCTGGCGATAGTTCATGCGGCGGGGTCGCCTGACAACACGCGTTCCCACTTCGACGCGCAGGATTACATGGAATCGGCAACTCCGGGCGTGAAGTCGACAGCCGATGGTTGGCTGAATCGCTACCTGCAAAGCAAAACCGATCCCGAGCGCAGTCTGTTCCGCGCCGTCTCGATGACGCAGACCATGCCGCGCGTGTTGCAAGGCAAGTCGCCGGCGCTCGCGATTTCAAATCTCGCTGATTTCACGATCCGCGCCGGACAGAATTCGGCTAGCGTGCAGGGTGGCTTTGAAGCAATCTACGATCAGACGGTCAACGACCTCCTGGGTGGAACCGGCAAGGAAACTTTCCAGGCGGTCAACTATCTGAAGAAAGTTAATCCGGCACAATATCAACCGCAGAATGGCGCGCAGTATCCGCGCACGCCGTTTGGTAATTCGTTGTTACAGATCGCGCAGTTGATCAAGGCGGGCGTCGGTCTCGAAATAGCATTCACGGACGTGGGCGGTTGGGACACTCACGTGAACGAGGGCAGCGCGCGCGGGCAACTTGGCAATTTGCTGCAACAGTTCAGCAGTGGAATCGCCGCGCTTTATACGGACCTCGGGCAGCGCATGGACGACGTAGTGATTCTGACGATGTCGGAGTTTGGCCGCACGGTTCGCGAGAATGGGAATCGCGGCACGGACCACGGTCACGCGAATGCGATGTTTGTGGTTGGCAACGGCGTTCGCGGCGGTAAAGTCTATGGTCAGTGGCCTGGACTAAAGAGCGAGCAGCTTTATGAAGGACGCGACCTGGCGTTGACGACAGACTTCCGCGACGTCTTTGGCGAGATCGCGCGGAAACACCTCGGAACTTCAAATTTGCAAACTGTTTTTCCGGGTTATCCCGCCAGCGAAACAAAATTCAAAGGGTTCCTCTGAAGACAGTGAAAAGTGAAAGGTGAAGAGTGAAAGGTGAAGGGTGACGACTGCTTCTTGTATCTCATACTCTTCACCTTCACTTTTTACCCTTCACTGTTTTTCCTACCACCTCAATCGTCCAAAACGATTAATGAAGTAGAGCATCACGACCGCTATCAAAGAAACGATCACGGCAAGCGTAAAGGCTTCGTTATCTCGTCCCGCCTGAACGGCATCATAAATCGCCACGGAAGCAGTTTGTGTTTTGCCGGGAATATTTCCGGCAATCATGATCGTGACGCCGAAGTCGCCCAGGGCTCGAGCGAAGGCGAGCGCAGTGGCGGCGAGCACGCCACGCGAAGCGAGTGGCAGCGTGACACGAAAGAAGATCATGGCGCTGCCGAGGCCCAACGTGCGCGCGGCTGCTTCGAGTTCGGTGTTAACTCCTTCGAATGCCGCGCGAAGACTCTTGGTCACCAACGGCAGGGCGTGAATCGTAGCCGCGATAATCGCCGCGCCCACGGTGAACGTCAGCCGAATACCCAGGCGATGATACAAGAATCCGCCGAGCGACGAACGCGTGCCGAGTAAAACGAGCAGGTAATACCCCAGCACCGTGGGGGGCAGGACCAGCGGCAAGGTAATCAGCGAATCGATTAGGTTACGTCCCGGAAAACGTTTGCGCGCCAGCAGCCACGCCAGCGCGGAGCCGGCCACGAGCGCAATCAACGTCGCCGCACTGGCGACGGCGAAGGAAAGTTTTATGGGGAACCAATCGATCATTTGCAGACGGCATGTTAGCGCAGACTGTGTGCTTATCAGAACCGGGAGTTGTAGCCACCGGATAAATTAGCCGCGGATTAACGCAGATAGTCGCGGATTAGATCAAAGCAGGAAGCATAAGAGTGCGACGGCTTTTCAGATTCGCGTAATCTGCGTTAATCCACGGCTAAGTTACCCAGTCGCTACGGCTCCCGGTTCTGATCTGCGCTGTCTTACAGTTACAATCCCGCTGCTCTGCCGTCATCCTAATCCAACTCCTGCGCGCCGGAAGGTTAACTCGATGATTGACTTCAGCATTTCTCCCGAACTCGAAGCGATGCGGCAACGCACCGCCGCTTTCATGGACGAGTTTGTCTATCCAAACGAAAACCAGATCGTCGAGGACGAAGGGTTGCCGGCTGATCTCGAACGCGATCTGCAACAACGCGTTAAGGCGCTCGGTCTTTGGGCGCCGAATCTGCCACGCGAATGGGGCGGCATGGGAATCGGTTACATCGGCCAGGCGCTGGTCAACGAGATCGTCGGCCGATCGGTGATCGCGCCGCGCCTCTTCGGCAATGCCGCGCCGGACGCAGGCAATGCGGAATTGTTGCTCGTCGCCGCGACGCCGGAACAGAAAGACAAATATCTTCGCCCACTCGCCGCCGGCGAGGTGCGTTCATGTTTTGCGATGACGGAACCGGAAGTTGCCGGCTCAGATCCTACTGGCTTGCGCACAACCGCCGCGCGTGACGGCAACAATTGGGTAATCAACGGACATAAGTGGTTTACCAGCGGCGCGATCGGCTCGACCTTCGCAATCGTCATGGCCGTCACTGATCCAACCGCGGACTCGCATCACCGCGCCAGCATGATCATCGTCCCCACAGACACGCCGGGATTCAACATTGTCCGTGCTGTTCCGGTGATGGGATCGGGTGGCGTCGGCGGTCATTGCGAAGTTCGCTTTGAGGACTGCCGCGTGCCTGTTACCAACCTGCTCGGCGAGCTGGGGCAGGGCTTCAAGTTGGCCCAGGCGCGACTCGGCCCGGGCCGCATTCAGCACTGCATGCGCTGGATTGGCGCTGCGCAGCGCAGTTTCGAGATGATGTGTAGGTATGCGCTCCAGCGGCAATCGTTTGGTGAATCGCTCGCGAAAAAGCAGACGGTGCAAAACTGGATTGCCGACTCGGCTGCCGAGATCAACGCTGCTCGCCTGATGACGCTGAACGCGGCGTGGAAGTTGGACCGTGGTGACGATGCGCGCATCGAGATTTCGCTGATCAAGTTTTTCGGCGCGCGCGTTTTGCATGACGTGATTGATCGGGCGATCCAAGTCCATGGCGCGCTCGGTTATTCCAAAGATACGCCGTTGGAGATGTTCTACCGCGATGCGCGAGCCGCGCGGATTTACGATGGGCCTGATGAAGTTCACCGGCAAGTGGTGGCGCAACGGATTCTGAAAACTTTCCAGTAACTCAACGTGTTTCACTGGGACCGCGGGCGTCTCGCCCGCCACCGGCAACGGGTTCACTCACGCGACGGTTGAATTTGTTTGCCTGGACATCGTGTATTCCATGCAGGCGGGCGAGACGCCCGCGGTCCCGGCAAAACGTCGACCTCAGTGAACCGAACCAAGGTAATCGTTAATGACAACGAGCAAAGAAAGCACAGCGATAAGAGCAGGCGAGGAGTTGGATACCGCGGCCCTTGATCGTTATCTGCGCGAGCACGCAGTCGAAGTTGATCCAACCGCAACGATCGCGATCGAACAATTCGCCGGCGGCCATTCAAATCTCACTTACCTGATTCGCTACCCCGATCGGGAGCTCGTCCTGCGTCGGCCACCTGTTGGTCCGGTGGCGCCGACAGCGCACGACATGCCGCGCGAATACAAGCTCCTCTCAGTCATCAACCCGCACTTTCCGCTTGCTCCCAAACCCGTTCTGCTCTGCGAAGACGCGTCAATCATCGGTGTTCCGTTTTATTTAATGGAGCGATGCCGCGGTTTCATCGTGCTTCATAAAGTGCCGAGTCGGATTGGCGAGAACCTTGAGCTGCGCCGGTGGCTGAGCGAGGCAGTGGTTGACACTCTGGTTGCGCTTCACGCGATTGATATTCAAGCGACGGGTATTGTGAACATAGGAAAACCCGAAGGTTTCGTCACGCGCCAGGTGCGCGGCTGGGCTGACCGCTGGCGGCGCTCGAAAACCGGTGAACTGCCCGAGATGGACCAGGTTATTCGGTGGCTCGTAGATCGAATTCCTCCGGAGACAGCCAGTGAGGCGACCATTGTTCACAACGACTTCAAACTCGACAACATTATGCTCGACGCAGATGACCCAACGCGCGTGGTAGCTGTGCTCGACTGGGAAATGTGTACCGTCGGCGATCCACTCATCGACCTCGGCCTCTTGCTTTGTTACTGGACGATGTCGGCAGGTTCGTCGGGAGCAGGAGGCGCTGGAAAAACGGGAAGGGCCGAGAACAGTTCATTGCGCGCGATCACAAATGGGCCGGGCTGGATGACGCGCGAAGAGATCATCGAGCGGTATGAAGCGAATACAGGCCGCGAGCTTTCGCGCATCTTGTTCTATGAAACGTTTGCGCGCTTCAAAGTGGCGGTAGTGATTCAGCAAATCTATTTTCGCTACGTGCAGGGACAGACGCGCGACGAGCGCTTTCGCAATTTTGATCACTTGGTAAAGGCACTGACACGAGAGGCACTTGAGTTGGCGGAACGATCAGAAATCTAAGCTAGAGGCGGGAAGTTCAGAGTTCAACCTTTAGGTTGTGCCTTTCAAACGGAGCAAGCTGAAGCTTGAACTCTAAATTACTTGAGCTTGGGAAACTTTACCCCACAAATTCTGCGCTGCGATTCGCTGCCTTCGACTAATCTCGAGGCGGCGAGGCGTGCCATCGAAGGCGCCGCGGAAGGTCTCTGCGTTGTGGCTGGCGAGCAGACAGCAGGGCACGGCCGTATGCAACGTGAATGGGCTTCGCCGAAAGGTGCCGGACTTTACTTCAGCATCATTCTTCGCCCGCAGTTTCCGCAGAGCGCCTGGCCACTGCTTACCTTGATGGCGGCGGTGGCCGTGCACGACGCCCTGCTTGACGTGTGTGCGCTCGAGACCGACATAAAGTGGCCGAACGATATTCTGGTTAATGAAAAAAAACTTGCCGGCATACTCGCGGAAACAGTTGAGGCAGTATCGGGGCGAGCGGTTGTCGTAGGCATCGGAATTAATCTTACTAATCCCTCCGGGAACTCGTTTCCGTCTCAGTTTGATCGAGAAGCAACGTCAGTAGAAGTTGCCACCGGAAAAAAGCCGGAGTTGGAAGTAGTACTGGCAGCTTTGGTCGCCTTGCTTGGCAGTTACTATCAAACACTGCAACAGCCCGGTGAACCGGATCAGATATTGCGCGAATGGTGCCTGCGTTCGTCGTATTGCGAAGGCAAGCGAATTCGCGTGGTGGAGAGTAATGGGAGTTTCACGGGCACAACGCGCGGGCTTGAATGTGATGGAGCGTTGCGCGTCGAAACAGACGGCGGCGAGATGCGAATTGTCAGGGCTGGAGATGTCACGGCAGTGCGGGCCGTTTCCGCGTAGCGAGATTTCATGTCGACTGGTAAGCGCATCGTTCTGTCAACCTTCGGCTCGTTTGGCGACGTTCATCCGTACATCGCCATTGCCCTTGAGCTGAAGGCGCGCGGACACTCGCCAGTGATCGCTACGTCGGAAGTTTATCGCGAAAAGATGGATGCGGTGGGCCTCGAGCTGCATCCAGTGCGCCCTGACGTTCCTGCTTACGACGAGCCTGAGAAACTCAGCAGGCTTGTTTCCGAATTGATGGAAGCGCAGGGCGGCACCGAAAAAGTTATCGAGATGATCACGCCTAACCTGCACGAGGTTTATGAAGATCTCGATGCGGCAGTGACCGGAGCGGATTTATTGTTGACGCATCCGCTGCCGCTCGTTGGTCCCATCGTCGCGCAGATGCGCGGACTGCCGTGGGTTTCGAGCGTGCTGGCGCCAATTTCGTTCTTCTCCGCGTACGACCCGCCGGTGCTGGCCCAGTTACCGGCGCTTTATCATTGGCAACGTCGCAGTATCACTCTGAGCCGGCTGCTTTATCGCATCGCATCTTTCCGACTGGAAAAACTTATGAAACCAGTCTACCGTCTGCGAGCGGAGTTGGGATTGCCGCGCGGCGCGCAACCGCTGCTTGCCGGGCAACATTCGCCGGCGTTGGCGCTCGCTTTGTTTTCAGCGGTGCTGGCAAAGCCGCAGCCAGACTGGCCGCCCAACACGCGCGTCACGGGCTTCGCGTTTTACGACCGGCGAGACTTTTTCGGTGAAACCGACATGCAGCCGGAACTCAAACAATTTCTTGACGAAGGTACAGCTCCGATTACTTTCACGCTCGGCTCTTCCGCGTTCTGGGTGGCGAAAGATTTTTATCGCGACTCGATCAAGGCCGCGCAGGCGGTGGGCGAGAGAGCACTGCTGTTGATAGGCCACGAGAGCAACCTGCCGCCGGGGCAGTTGCCGGAAGGGGTCGCGGCTTTTGAGTATGCGCCTTTTGGTCAGGTCTTGCCGCGTGCGCGCGCGATCGTGCATCAGGGCGGTGTTGGCACGACCGGACAGGCGCTACGCTCCGGCCGGCCGGTCCTCGTCGTGCCTCATGCGCACGATCAATTCGACAACGCCGCGCGAGTTGTTCGCTTAGGTTGTGGACGCATGATCGCGCGGCCGCGTTACAATGCTCGTAGCGCCACCAGGGAGTTGGCAGCATTGTTGACACAACCGGACCATGCAATCAAAGCTGCTGAAGCCGGCGCGGTGGTGCAAAATGAAAACGGCGCCCGCGCTGCCGCGGACGCAATTGAAGAAGTGCTGACTGCCCAAACCACATCGGAAACAGATTATGCTGCTAGTCATTGATGCTGGAAACACCAACACCTCGCTGGGCGTGTTCAGGGAAACCGAGCTGGTCGCGCACTGGCGCCTGACCACGGCGCGTTCGCGTACGGTGGATGAGTATGGCGTGCATGCGCGCAATTTGTTTGAGTTGGCCGGCATCGATTTCAAGGCCATCAACGCGATTGCCATCGCTTCAGTTGTGCCGCCCCTAAACTACACACTGAAGACAATGGCGGAAAGTTATTTCCATCTGACTCCACTCTTTGTGGACCACACCACCGATACCGGACTAACAATCCTTTACGAGCCTGCATCTGACGTGGGCGCTGACAGAATTGTCGATGCGGTGGCGGCAATTCAAAAGTATGGCGCGCCGTGTATCGTGGTTGATTTTGGCACCGCCACAACTTTCAATGCGATCAATCGAGAGGCGCAATACGTTGGCGGGGTAATCACTCCCGGCATCATGATTTCGTCCGAAGCTTTATTTGAGCGCACCGCGAAGCTGCCGCGCGTGGATATCCGGCGACCGCAAAAGATTATCGGCTCGTCCACCATCGCGGCCATGCAGTCGGGGCTTTACTACGGCTTCGTCGGCCTGGTGGACGGCGTGCTGCGGAAGATGATCGAGGAGATGGGCACGACGCCGCGAGCGCCGCGAGTGATCGCTACCGGCGGACTCGCTTCGCTGATCGCCACCGGCTCGGAATTCATCGAGCAGGTGGACGACACCTTGACGCTCGAAGGACTGCGACTCGTCTACGAACGGAATGCAAGTCCAAAGTCCAAAGTCCAAACTCCAAACTCCGAGAGTTGAGAGCTGGCTCTTATTTGGACCGCTCTTACTGGGACCGTGGGCGTCTCGCCCGCATCAAGCTACAAGTTCACTCAAGTTAGGGTTGAATCTGATGACTCTGACAAAGTGGCATCCAACAAAAGCGGGCGAGACGCCTGCGGTCCCAGTAAGAGGGACATTGACATTGAATTACTTCAATTACTTTACGGAAATCGAAGACGCATTTATCCGGCGGCGCGCAAAGCATCTGCTGCTGAGTCCGATGGACTGGGCGCTGATCGAGAGTTGGAAGGAGATGAACGTCCCGCTTCACGTCGCGTTGCGCGGGATCGAAAAGGCTTTTGATTCCTGGGAGTCCAAACCTCGCAAGCGGTCCATCAAGAGTTTGCTGTATTGCCAGGAAGAAGTTGAAGCGCAATTTGCGGAATGGCGTGAGTCGCGTGTAGGTGCGGCGGATGAGCCGATTGACGAAAGAGAAAATGCCGCCCAGCGGGCGAGCAAGAGCGAAGGCTTACCGTTTTCCCGAGCGGCAATACTCGAACATTTGCAGCGAGGCCGATCGCGCCTCATTGAAGTTTGCAATGAGAAGGTGAGCGAGGACGACTACTCGGATGCGCTCAAACGCGCAATAGCTCTGCTGGCGGAACTGGAAGAAGACTTCGCTGCCGCAAACTTACCGGACGCGCAAAAACTAGAGTTGTCGCTTTCGGGCCTGGAAAGAATGTTGAGCGACGCCACCCGTTCAATAGCGGGCTCGGAGCAGATCGCATCGATCGAACGTGAAGTGAAACAGGAATTGAAGCCCTATCGCAAACACATGGAGCCGGCAGTTTATCAACAAACGTTTGACAACCTGCTGCTGAAGCGTCTGCGCGAGCAGTTTGGTGTGCCGCGACTCAGCTTGTTTTATTTGTAGGCGGTTTAGCATGCGGACTTGTCCGCCCCGGCAAGCCAGGGACAAGTCCCTTTTCTAAACGAATCCAGTTCTGCCTGGGTGAGGCGATGCCGACGATCGCGCTCCAAGCAACGTTCCCCAAAGGAGAATACTTTCATGGCCGAAATGACTATCAGGCGCTTTAGTGTTTTTTCAGTTGCCAAGATCCAGGGTTTCCTCGCGTTTGTGATCGGGTTGATCATCGGAGTGATCTACGGGCTCATCTTCATGGTGTTTGGCACGGCCATTTCTTCGTCGTTGCCTCAGAGTGAAAACCAGGCGATCGCAAGTGTGGGGTCGGTCGTGGTCGGGATCATAATCATGGTCGCCGTTCCCGTCTTCTATGGGACTATCGGCTTCATCGGCGGCGTCATCGGTGCGCTGGTCTACAACATGGCTGCTGGAATTGTCGGTGGAGTCAGGTTTGAACTTGAAGGCGTCGCCCCAGCTTATGCGCCACCGCAGCCGCCGGAGCAATGGCGCGCGGCGTAGGAAGGATTTGGCCGACGGATTACGCGGATGGAACGCGGATCAGACTGGCAGTTCCAGTTTAGAGGCGGGCATTGCCCGCCGTCTCAACTCGCAAATTGAACCGGCGGGCAATGCCCGCCTCTAAACGAACGAGTTGGCTCATCCGCGGCTGCTTCCTAGTGCGACTATGGCCGACGAAAAAGATCAAACTCTGGAAGTGGAAATTGAACGCCTACTGCCCGGCGGCATTGGTCTGGCGCACGCGGAAGGCCTGACGTTATTCGTCTCGCTCGCGGCGCCGGGCGATCGCTTGCGAGTAAAGATTGATCGGGTACAAGGCAAGGTGGCCTTCGCGTCGATTATTGAAATTCTCAAACCTTCTCACGTTCGCGTCGAACCGCCGTGCACCTATTTCGGCCGCTGCGGTGGCTGCGACTTTCAACAGCTAACTTACCAGGCGCAACTCGAAGCGAAAGTTGCAATCATTCGCGATTGTTTGCATCGCATCGCCAAGCTTGAAACGCCGCCCGAGATTTCTATTAGACCTTCACCCAGCCAGTGGCGCTACCGTGCACGCGCCAACTGGCAAGTTGATGCCAACGCTAAACTCCTGGGCTACTTCGAACGCGGCTCGAATCGCGTTTGTGACGTGGAATACTGTGGCGTGCTCGTGCCCGCGTTACAGGAGACACTCGAGCAGGTGCGACGTGAGATGTTTGTGGACACCAGCGGCCTGCAACTAAGAGATATTGATGCCGTGGTGGGCGACGAAGGCGTCTCAGTCGCGCCGCCTGTTGCCGGTTTCAAATCGGATGTCGTCAGCCGCCGTATCGCGGGTGAGACTTACTACTTCAGCGCCGAAGCGTTTTTTCAAGTCAATCATGATCTGCTCGCACCGTTAATCGCCGAAGCGCTGCGCAGCGTTGAAGCCGGTAGAGAAGATGTTAACGGCAGAACCGCAATTGATCTCTACTGTGGGGTCGGGCTCTTCACACTGCCACTCGCGCGGCGGTTTGAACGAGTTGTCGGAGTTGAAGGGCATCCGCGCGCTGCCGATTTTGCGCGGCGCAACGTCGAATCCGCCAAACAAGCCAGCGGCCCGACCGATGAGCGGGGCGGAAACCCGACCATAAGGGAGGGCTCAGACTCCAAGGTGGGGCCGCAGAACTTGGGAGCCGTGCAGATCGTCACCACGCGCGTTGGCGATTGGTTGAGCCGGCACGCAAATTCATTTAGGCTGGTCGATTTTCTCCTGCTCGATCCGCCGCGCACCGGCTGCGAGAACCGAGACATCGCCGGCATACTCGCCTTGCGTCCAGCGCAAATCTCCTACGTCTCCTGCGATCCGGCCACGCTGGCGCGCGATCTCAAGAAACTCATCGCAGCCGGTTATTCTCTTGACTCTGTCGTGGCATTTGATATGTTCCCGCAGACTCATCACGTTGAAACCGTCGCCCGCTTGTCCGTTGTTATTATTAACCGCTAAAGCAAACGACCGCTAACAACCCTCCGCTTCGGTTTAGATAACGTTCAATGCAGAATCGTGCTCGCGTGCAGGCCGATGCCGCCCAGGCTAAGGCACAGTCTCTTGCTGCGCATCCGTTGGCGCAGCTGGCGGCGGCGCTTGCGATGGGGATACTCGCAGCGACGTATTTTGTCGTTCCACTTTCGCTGTTCGTTTCGATAGCGGCCATCGCAACTATCCTGGCGGTGACGGCCCTCCTGTGTCGCAGGATGAAACTCGCCGCGCTTCTGGTGACGGTCGCGGTACTGTTTCTTGGTGCGTCTTTGACGGCGATTGAAAAGAACAACGTTCCACCCAATCGGCTCAAACGCCTGCTCACCGAACGAACGACCACTGCGGGCACAGTCGGCGAAGGAACGATTGTTGTGGGCGAGCCCGTTGAGCTGACGGGAGTGTTGGAACGCGATCCGGAAGTTGCGCCGGAGCGGTTGTACCTGTTCGTGCAGGTTCAAAAAATAAGATTCAAACAGACGGAGAGAGAAGTTTCCGGCGAGGTGGTCTTGCTTGCTCCTGTTTCAGGAAAGTCGACGCAGGCAGAATTCGATCAACTCGACCTGCGCTATGGCGCGCGGGTTCGGGTGATGACGCTGCTCGAGCGTGCCGATAGTTTTCGCAATCCGGGAGTTTCCTCGTTTACAGAATATCTGGATCGGAAAGGCTACGACGCGACGGGCGTGGTTAAGAGCCCATTGCTCATCGAGCGTTTGGAGAATACGCGCGTCTTCCTGCCGCTGGCTTGGCTCTACGAATGGCGACGCAAACTGCAAGCGGAGATCGACGCGCGATTCTCAAGAGACACCGCCGGGGTCCTTGATGCAGCTTTGCTCGGGAACCGCTACAAACTTTCGCGCTCAACCTCGGAACGGTTTCGCGACGGCGGGACCTTTCACGTGCTGGTAATCAGCGGCTTGCACATCACATTTCTCGGCGGTTTGGTTTTCCTGATCGCGCGACGGTTTACTAAAAACAGCGCGCTGCAATTCCTGCTCTCGGCCAGCGTGTTATGGGCCTACTCGCTGGCGGTCGGCGCTGAGTCGTCAGTAGTGCGAGCAGCTTTGATGTTTACGGTTGTGCTCTTGGCGCCGCTCGTTTCGCGTCGCGCCGCTTCCCTCAACGCGCTTGGCGGTGCGGCATTGGCGTTACTTGCGTGGCGTCCGAGTGATTTGTTGGATCCTTCGTTTCAACTGACGTTTGTTTCGGTGCTGGCCATCGTGATATTTGCCTGGCCACTACTCGAAAAAATGTCGCAGGTCGGTTCGTGGAGGCCGACGCGCGAAACACCATACCCGCCAGCATGCGCGATCTGGCTGCGCAATATTTGCGAGAGCCTCTTTTGGAGTGAACGAAAAGCCCAGCGCGAGCTCGAGCGCGCGAACTACAGTTATAAACTCTTCAAAGTACCGTTAGCCGGAACACTGGAGCGCAGCCGTCTTCAACGTTTACTCCGTTACGCCTTTGGCGCCGTGG
>Ga0137409_10001680_pt1 | contig 23991 bp, 24 predicted proteins | sample CZODoug1_16funga_FD_122059 | JGI IMG/M metagenome (GOLD analysis project Ga0137409, IMG submission 122059) | Vadose zone soil fungal communities from Angelo Coast Range Reserve, California, USA - CZODoug1_16fungal (Hybrid Assembly) | ecosystem: Environmental > Terrestrial > Soil > Vadose zone...
GGGCGAGCTTTGATTCGTTGGCGCCAACCGTCATCGCTAAAATGGCCGTGGAAAGATCCCATCGGCGCTGGGTCACTGCCTCATACGAGTGGGCGGCGATCTCAGCCAACTCGGCGTCGGCCTCGTGGATGCGAATCCGCGCGGCGTCGATCTCGGCCCGGATTGGCTTGGTGGGTTCGCCAGCCATGAGCGCATCACGCAAGCGAACCTGCGCTGCGGCAATGGCCTCGTCCGCGACGCGGATTTTGAGGCGGGCTTTTTTCTCGCGTTGGGTCATTCGCGCAACCCTTCGGCTGCCCGGGCAATCGCCATAGCCAATCGAGCGCCCTGCTCGCCGGATATCAGGCCGGCAGCAATGGACGCATCGACCTCTGCGATCAACTCGGCAAGGCGCTGAAGCTCCACCTCATCGGCGACTTCGTCGCGGGTAAGCCGGAGCAGGCGGTGCTCATGGTGCGGCATCCTAACTTCAACGGCATGCAGATGAACCAGATTACGCGGTACTACACACCGCCGCTCTTCATCCGCACGATCGACGCCACCTACGAGGGCGACCTGGCGGCCCAGGCCAAGATCACTTAACCGAGCCCATCGTCCCTTAAAGGAATTATCCGCTAAAGGGAATAATCGCCTCTCAGCTTCCCTTCTGTTGGGTCATGAGACACCTGACGCTCGGGCCACGAGCTCGCAACGCGATTCGCTTTGTCGCCAGGTTTGTCAACCCGCTGACGCTTCTAGTCGCGGGCCGGAGCTGGATGCGGATCGTCGGCGTGATCCGCTTCACCAGCCCGCTCAACAGCGAATACGGAAAGGGCACATTTGTCTGCGCCGGCTGTGGTCAGCCGCTGTTCAGGTCGGACATGAAGTTCGACAGCAAAACTGGGTGGCCCAGCTTTTTCACCGCGATTCCCGGCGCGCTGGAAACCAAGGTCGATCGTACGTTGTTCATGGAGCGCACCGAATACCATTGCGCGAACTGCGGCGGCCACCAGGGGCACGTCTTCGAAGATGGCCCCGATCCGACCGGCCTGCGTTACTGCAACAACGGCGTGGCGCTCAAGTTCGAGCCTGATTGACGGGTTGGCAATTTCAACAACTTGTTTGCGCCTGACTACCTGATACGATCACTGCGCGGAGGCGCCGGTTGGCCTTCTCTTTTTTGGCTTGGGCTTTTCTTTCTTCTTGGGAAGTTCGATCGAAACTGCAGCCGCCTCGGTGTACGTGGCGACGACGTTGTCGCCCGCGGTTAGCGATTCCAGTACGTTCGGGTCACGGACGTAGAGGTCGACGAGGTTTCCGTCCGGCCGCTTCAGGGTGAGCGTCTTCTCCTTCGGACTTACCGCTTCAACGTAGGCTGCAATGGTGAATAGTTTCGCCGCGTCCGAAGCCGGTGTCTGTCCAGGCTCAGCGCCGGCTGTTGTTTCCTCGAGGGGGGCCGCATCGCTAGCCTCCGTCTTGCGTACCTGCAATCCCACCGACTCGTAATAGCGCACGATGACTTCGTCGCCTACCTGGACCTGCGGCAGATTCCGGGCCCGCGCCTTCACCCGTAGCGTGATCAGGCGGCCTTTCGGTCCTTTCAACGTAATCTCGCGAGCATCCAGATCGATCGCCTCGACCGTCGCCTTGATTTTTGCCGACCGCCCGTACATGACCGGACTGGCATCTCCCAGCACCGTGATGGCTGCGGGCTTCGTGTCCTGGGCAGGCTTCGTGTCTTGGGCAACTGCCATGCCTCCGCAGAGTACCGTGAACCATGCGGTGCACAACAATGCCGGAATGAATTTCATTGGACTGTTTCCCTTGATTCCTGAACGCGTCGAGAGCCGGGATCGGCATCCGCCCGGATCTGAATCTGCCGCTTTCCCGATTCAGACCTGCGGGTCTGGCTTTCCTTCAGCCGGCGGCGGTGCGGGAGCATCAGCCGGCGGTGGCTCGTTCTTCTCCGCCTTGCGCAGGCGCTTTTCTTCCTGCTTTCTCTTTTTCGCCAGTTCTTTCTGGCGCTTCTCGAATTGATAGTTTGGTTTCGGCAATCTGTGGTCCTTTCAAGAGAAATTCGTTAATCGTATGCCGCCTCAGCACGCCGCCGCCTGCGGCTCCTCCACCCCGTCAGCCGCCGGGCCGGCGAGTTCGCGTTCCAGGAACTCGCGTGGGCTCGACTGCAACTGTGCCATGTTCTCACGAGCCTGCTCCGGATGGCGATCGCAGCATTGCGGTATAACGCCAGCCCATGACATCAAGATCGAGCAGATTCCAGTGGATCGGTCCCAGGACACGGGTTCCGGTTCGGCTGCCCAGCTCCTCAACTGCGTGCGAGAGGCGGTTGCGCTTTCGCGGACGAGCCGCCTGACGAAACATTTAAGTGATATGGATCATGCGGATAGATAATTCATCATACCATCGGCGCTATCCCGACGCCGATGAATCTCGGCGAGGCCTACCAGGCGCTGGAACCGGGCGTCCCGGATGCCGCCGGACCTGCAGAAGCTCGTCTTCGAGGCGGCGCGCGATGCACCCGCCTACGAACGGCGCCGGGATGTGCGGGCCATTGAAAGTATGAAGGCAGAAGGCACGCAGATGGTCATTCCCGAGCGCACCAGGAAGGAGATTCCATGATGGCTGTCATCGAACTCGATACGCCCGCTGTCACCGTCGACCTCGACGTGATGGAGGACAACATCCGTCGCGTGCAGGCGCACCTGGCGCGCCACGGCATCGCCAACCGCCCGCACATCAAGACGCATAAGATTCCGGCGCTCGGCAAGATGCAGATGCAGGCCGGCGCGGTCGGCATCACCTGCCAGAAACTCGGCGAGGTCGAGGTGTTCACCGACGCCGGCGTCGCGGACGACGTATTGCTGACGTTCAACATCGTCGGTGACGCGAAAACCGACCGGCTGATGGCGTTGACCAAGCGCCTCAGGCGCCTCTCCGTCGTGCTCGACAGCGAGGCGGTGGCGAAGGGGCTGTCCGAGGCCGGGGTACGGCACGGCGCGGACGTGTGCTTCCTGGTGGAGTGCGACACCGGCATGGGCCGCAACGGGGTGCAATCCCCTCAGGCGACGCTGGACCTGGCGCGCGCGGCGATGAAGCTGCCGCGCATGCGCTTCGAGGGCATTATGACCTTCCCCACCCGCCAGCCGCAGTCCTATCAGTTCTTCGAGGAAGCGCTGGCGCTGTTCAAGCGCGCCGGCATTCCCGTTCCGGTCGTTTCCGGCGGCGGCACACCCGCCATCTTCAAGGCGCAGGAGTTCCCGATGCTCACCGAGCACCGCGCCGGGACCTATATCTACAACGACGTGATGACGGTGGCGTCCGGCACCGCTACCTGGGACAACTGCGCGATGCGGGTGCGGGCCACGGTGGTAAGCCGCCCTACCGGCACGCGCGCGGTCATCGACGCCGGCACCAAGGTGCTGACTTCGGACCAGTACACGGTCAAGGGTTACGGCCACGTGCTCGAGTACCCGGAGGCGGTGATTCCGCATTTGTCGGAGGAACACGGCGTCATCGATCTTTCGGGCTGCCGGGAGCGGCCTGCGGTCGGCGACATCGTCCACGTAGTGCCCAACCACTGCTGCGTGGTGAGCAACATGGTGGACGAGGTCTACGGCGTGCGCGGAGAGCGGGTCGAGGTCACCTGGCCAGTCGCGGCGCGCGGCACCGTGCGTTAGCTCGGCTGAAGGGTCAGGAAAGTACAACGCTCACCGCTGAGGACGCGGAGGACACGGAGGAAAGGCAAGAGAGAAAAATGGGTCGAGGAAGACCTTTGGGCTGATGATCCACTGCAGTAAAAAGTTGCCGGCGCAGGTTCGCGAACAGTCATCACGCTTTGACTCCAATTTACTTTTCCTCGTTTTGGTTTTCCTCCGTGTCCTCCGTGGCAAGAGCTGAGCTTTTTTCTTGCTTCGGTTCATTTCGCCTTGGGAACGATGACCGCAATATGCGGATGCCTGGGCAGGTAGCGTATCGCGACTTTATCGCCGACCGCGAACTTGCTGCCTCGCGGGAGCCTTTGGGTAACGACGATCGGATGCTCCCAGCCCGGGGCGAGAAACCGGTATCGAACCGTTGCGCCCCGCAAACCAGGCGCGCAGGCGATTATTTCCGCTTGCGCCGGCAGGCCTTTGCGCAGAACCGTTTCGGTTTCCTCGCGCCTGGCCCTCAGGAACTGGCCGAATATCCACAGCAGGAAACCAATCAGCGGCAGCGCCACCATGGCGAAGATCAGCCAGCCATGCCAGCTCATCGGAGCCATGAGGGCCCCATTACGCTATTTCATGCCCATGTGAAAAGGCAGCCATAAGGAAAATGCCGGCACGAAAACCAGCAGCATTAACCCGGCGAACAGAACGGCCAGGTATTTGAGCATCGGCCCGGCAACGTCCTTCATTTGAGTGCCGGTGATCGCACAGGTGGCGAACAGTCCCAGGCCGATCGGCGGCGAAAACAGGCCGAGCCCCATGGCGATGACCATCACCGTGCCGAAGTGCAGCGGATGCACGCCGAGCTGCTGGGCGATCGGCGCCAACAGCGGACCGAAGATGATCAACGCGGGCGCCCCTTCCAGTATCGCCCCGAACACGATCATCAGCAGCGCCGAGACCACCACGAAGGCCTGCGGACCGTGCTGATGGCCGAGCGCCACCATGGTATCCGACAGATACTGTGGAATCTGCTGGATCGTCAACGCGAAGGAAACGCTGGATGCGGCGGCGACGATGAAGAGAATCCCGCCGGCCATGGATGCAGAACGGACGAACAGCCCGACGATGGACTTCACGCTCAGTTCGCGGAACGCCAGGCCGCCGACAACCAGTGCGTAGATGACGGCGAAGGCGGAGACCTCGGTAGAGGTCGCTACGCCGGAGACCACGCCCTTGCCGATCATGAGCACCATGACCAGGCCGACCATCGCTCCGCCGATCAGGCGTATCAGCGGCGTCTGCACCTCGAAAGCGTCATTCGGGTTGATGCGGGATCCGCAGTAGACCGCGACCGCCGCCAGAGCCATCGCCAGGACGCCCGCCGGCACCAAGCCGGCAAGGAACAGTCCGCCGATCGAAATATTGGCGACGAACCCCAGGATGATCATGTTGATGCACGGAGGAATGGTCTCGGCCATTACCGCCGTGCTGGCCAGCAGCCCGGCCGCGTCGTTGGGATCCTGTCTGGTCCTGCGCACCGCCGGCATGATGATGCCGCCCACTGCGGCGATGTCCGCCAGCTTCGATCCCGACACGCCGGAAAAAAACGCGGTGGCGGCAATCATGATCAGGTTCAGCCCGCCCCGTAGCCGCCCCATCATCCTCAGCAGCAATTCGATCAGTCGCGCCGACATGCCGTTGGCTTCCATGATCAGACCGGCCAGCACAAAGAACGGGATGGCCAGCAGCACGAAGTGATCCATTCCGGACAAGACTTGCTGCGAATACACCAGCATCGGCAAGGACGGATCGACCAGAAAATACAGCAGCGACGAAAATGCCAGCGCAAATGCGATCGGCACGCCGATCACCAGGCTTGCGACGAATCCCGCGACCAGCAAAAAAGCCGGCGTGACCGCGTGCGTCGGGACCGTCGTGTTCCAGCCCCATACCGCCAGTGCCAGCCCGAGGGTGGCAGCCAACGTCCCCCACACGTGCTTCCAGCGCCCATCGAGGGCCGCGGCGGTTCCGAACACGATCATCAGCAGGCTTCCGGCTACCACCGGCCAAATGTAAATCCATTGGGGCAATCCGATCGGCGTGGTCTGGTCGCGCGAATCGATCAGCATGGCGGCAGACGAGAACAGCAGAGCAACAGAAACCGCGACGATGATCCAGTCGCACAGTTGAATCATCGCCGGGCGCCAGCTCAGCGGAAACAGGGTGCGGAAACTGTCGATGCCGACATGCTGGGCCCTGCCTACTGCGGTCGCGGCACCCAGAAACACCTGCGTGACCATCAGCGCGCGCGCGATCTCCTCGGCCCAGTTCAGCGGGTCATGCAGGAAATAACGCCAGATTACCGAGGCGAAAACCATCAGCACATCCACCGCGAGGACGAATGCGGCGAAGTACTCGATGACAGCCAGCAACCCGGCCAACAGGCGATGTGCCCCACCTGCGCTTGCGAACCCCTTGGCGTAGGGCCTGGCGTCGTGCGGGTTCATGCCAACCGGTCAGACCGCGCGACCGGTGGCGGCGATGGTGCCCGCAAGGCGGGCCGGGTCATGCCCGGGCCGCCGCGATGGCTTCGAACAGCGGCTTGGTTGCCGGGTATTGCGCCGCAAACGCCGCCCACAGCTTCGTTTCCATTTCCTTGCGGACGAACTCACGCTCGGTTTTTGCCATCGGCTGGAACGTGATGCCCAGGCGTTTCAGCTCCTCGACCGCCGCACGACCCTTCTCCGCGGCATGCGCGCGCTGATAGGCGGTCGCTTCCGCCGCCGCCTTGAAAAGCACCGGGCGAACGTCGGCGCGGATTTTCTCCAGACCGCGCCGGCCCATGACGGCGATCATCGGACTGAACAAATGTTCCGTCAGCCAGCAGTATTTCGATACCTCATAAAGCTTGCTGGCGACTACCGTGGCCGCGTCATGCTCGAAGCCGTCCACCACTCCGGTCTGCAGCGCGGTGTACAACTCGTTGAAGGGAATCGGTGTCGGGATTGCTCCCATGAGCTTGAAGGTCTCGATGAAAGCCGTCGTAGGCAGAACGCGCAGCTTCACGCCCTTGACGCCGGCAAGCGACTTGATCGGGTTCTTGGCGTAGACGCTGCGCGCGCCGAAGTGCGATGCCCAGCCCAGCACCGTGCAGCCCGTCCGGTCAAAAAGCATCCTGGCCAGACGCTCGCCGACCCCGCCGTCCAGCGCCTTCGCCACGTGCGCATAGCTGTCGAACACGTATCCCAGGTCGAGCATGCCGAATTCGGGCGCGACGGTGGCCCAGATCGACGATCCCGTGATCATCATGTCGATCGATCCGACTTTCACCTGCTGCACCACGTCGGCTTCCTTGCCAAGCTGGCTGTTCGGAAAATACTCGATCGCAATGCCGTTGCCAGTCGCGCCTTGCAGATTGGCGGCGAAGCGTTGGTACCAGGGGTAATGCGCCGCGTTCTGGTCGGCCGGCAGCGACGAGGAAATCCGCAGCGTCACGGCGGATTGGGCGCGGGCCCGCCGCATCCCGCCGGCGAGCGCGAGTGTCGCTACGGAAGCGGACGCCAGAAAACGACGGCGTGAATCCGAATTCATGATGCGCCTCCCCCTGCAGCCAAATTGCGGCGGACCGCCTTACCCGTAGCGGCGCTCGCCAGCAGCGCGTCGATCAACCGGTGCACGCGCAGCGCCTCCGCGCCGTTGACGCGCGGTTCGCCGCCGCTCTGGACGGCATCAATAAAATCCCGCCACACACTACGGTGATAATCGTGCGGGAACGCCATTGGATCGGCGCCTGCGCCGCCCGCCGAACCGTCCGCCGCCATGGTCTCGCTGCCGCCGTCGTGCCAGCGCAGCTCCAGCGCCGTGCCGGCGAGACTCGCCGTGCCGCGCGTGCCGGTCAGTTCGATGCGCTCCGCCGCACCCGGATGAGCAGCGGTCGTGGCCTCGATGACGCCCAGGGCACCGCTGCCCCAGTGGACGGCCGCGCACACCAGATCCTCGCACTCCATGCGATGGACCGGCGTGGTGGCCGCATAGCTCATCACCTCCTGCGGGTCGCCGGCAAGCGACAGCAACACGTCGAGCGTATGGATTGCCTGAGTAATGAGGACCCCACCGCCATCACGCGCACGGGTTCCCCTTCCGGGTTCGTCGTAATAACTCTGCGGACGCCACAGCCGGACGACGGCCGATGCCCCGACCAGCATGCCCAGTTCGCCCGAGGCCAGCGCACTCGCAAGGCGCTTCACTGCGGGCTTGTGGCGATGCTGCAGGACGACACCGAGCGTGACGCCGGCGGCGCGGCAATCGGCAACCATTTCCTCAGCTCTGGCGGTGGTAATCTCGAGCGGCTTCTCGACCAGCACGTGTTTTCCGGCCACGGCGCAGCGCCTCACGAGGTCGAGGTGCGTGTTCGCCGGCGTGAGCACGGCGACCGCATCGATCGAGCGGTCATTGAGAACAGCCTCCATGCTTTGGCACTGCGGAAACGCAAAGGTCTCCGCGAACTTCGCGCGGCGTGCCGGGCTCGGGCTAAAGGCATACGCGACCTCGACCCGGTCCGAGAGCTCGATCAGGCTTTTTGCGTGCGGCACGACGGCCATGCCGAGCCCGACGATGGCGATGCGCGCCTTTTTCATCGTGGAAATCCGTAGAGTGCTGCGGGATTGTCCACCAGGATTTGCCGGCGCGTGGCATCGTCCGGCGCCCAGTCCGCCAGCAGATCGAGCATCGCGGCGCTCGACGGAACCGGGCTGCGATACGGATGCGGCCAATTGCTGGCCCACAGCATGCGTTCCGGTGCGTGCTTCACCAGTTCCCGGGCCAGACGCGCCACGTCGTCGTAAGCAGGGGCGCCGGATTTCGACGATTCGTAGGGTGCGGACAGCTTCACCCAGCAGCGCCCGGTATCGAGCAGCCGCCGCAGCGCTTGAAACGCCTCGTGTTCAGGCGGCACCGGATCGATGTATTTGCCGACATGGTCTATGACGAAATGACCGGGGAGCCTCCGGAGTTGCGCCTCGTAACGCGGCAGATCGCGGCCATTCAACTGAATGTTCGCGTGCCAGCCGTAGCGGTGCACCCGCGCCATGATCTGGTCCATGCGGTCGAAACCGACCGCCCCGCCCGGCAATGCAAAAATGCGCTGCGCGCAGACGCCGGCCGCGGTAAGCCGCTCGATCTCGGCATCCGAGACGTCGGGCCTGACCACCGCGACGCCTTTCGCGCGCGGGCCCAGTTCCGCAATTGCGGAGAGCGTCACGCCATTGTCGTACTGGTAGGCGTTGGGCTGCACGACTATGACCCGCTCCAGGCCAAGCTGCTTTTGCAGCTCCCGGTACATCGTCACCGTGTAGTGGCCGGGCAGTGGCGGGCCGCCGGGTGCGGACGGCACGGCACGGTCGTAGAAGTGCATGTGCGTGTCGCAGCTTCCGGCTGGTGCGGGAACCTTCGGAACCTCGCTCATCGCTTTTTCTTCTTGATTTTCGGTAATGCGCGGCTCGGGTCGCCGCCGATCTCGGCGAGCACGAAGGTGCCGCCCTGGAACATCTCGGTGCGCGGGTCGGCGCCGGGTTTCTCTTTTGCCAGTACTGCGGCAGCGTAGGCCTCGGCATCGTCCTGTGGCCGGTAACCGAGCCGCTCGGCATTGGAATTGTCGTACCAACTGCGCTGGTTCCCCGACACCCCGTACACGATCTCGAAGCGGATGTCCGGATGCTCGACGCCGATTATCACCAGTTGCGCGAAGTCGCGCGGGCTGATCCAGATCGAAAGCCGGCGTTTGTCCGCCGGTGCGAGGTTCACATTGCCGATGCGCATGCAGAATACCTGCATGCCGTACTTGTCGGCGTAGAGACTGCCGAGCTGTTCCCCGAATACCTTGGACAGGCCGTAACGGCTGTCCGGCTTCGGGTATACGCGATGATCGATCTTCTGGTCGCGGCGGTAGAAACCGGTGGCGTGATTGCTGGAAGCGAACAGGATGCGCTTTACGCCGTTCTCCCGCGCCGCTTCGAAGGTGTTGTAACAGCCGGCGATGTTGGCGCGCAGGATCATGTCCCACGGTCCTTCGACCGCGAAGCCGCCGAGATGCACGATCGCGTCCGCGTCCTTGGTCACGCGCCGCATGTCGGCCATGCGCGCGATGTCGCCGGGCATGGATTTTTCTCCGGCGGCGAGCTTCTTCACCGGCCTGATGTCCGAAAGCCGCAGATTGTACTTGCCGGCGAGTTCGCGGCGCAGATGCGTACCGACGTCGCCGGCCGCGCCGGTGATGAGGATGGTTTTCATGGCTTCTTGTTCCGAATTATTGCCGGGGTCGGGCCCGGACGCACCTGGGCGCGCCCGGAACAACAACTCAGCGGATGCCCTTCTCGATCAACGGAACCAATGTCTTGATGGTATTCGGCGTAACCACGTCGGCACCGGTATTGATCGAGAGACCGGCAAACCCGTACTTCTTCGACAGCACGCACTGCATCACCGGGAGGAAGCCCTGCAGGTAGAGTTGCTGATCGAGCGTGACGGTGATCCAGCCCTTCTGCAGGCCGTCGATGGTCGCGGGAGAAAGATCGATCCCGCCGACGATGACGTCGCCCGGCTTCTTGCCTGCCGCCTGCAGCGCCTTCGGAATCACGGAGGTGACGCCGCCGTGCTGCGTACCGATCCCTTTCACTGTCGGGTTCTTTGCGATGTAAGCCGTCAACACCGGTACCGCCAGCGAGCTGTCGGAGTTCACTTCAGCGGAAATCTCGAGGTAATCGACTTTCACTCCTGCCTTCTCCAGCGTGTCCTTCAGGCCTTTGTCGGATTGACCGCGCTCGGCCTCGCTCAGGAGGCCGTAGACCAGGGCCTTGTCGCCGGACTTGAGTCCTGCCTCGAGCATCTTGGACGCCGTAATCGCACCGCCGGCATACAGTTCGACGCCGGCATAGCCGGTGCCCTTCGACCCGTACATCTTCTGGATCTTGGTCAGCGGCGAGTTGCCGACGGTGACGAGAATGCCCCGGTCCTCCGCCTGCTTCACCAGCGGTTCGAAAGCATTGTTGCCCGGATGGCCCATGATGCCGATGCAGTCCGGCTTGGCGGCAAGCGCCTGGCGAAAATGTTCGAGCATCTTTTCCGGCTGCCAGGCCGAATACTGCTCGATCACCTTGATCCCGAACGCATCGGCCGCCGCCAGGGCACCGTTAGTCCGCGCCCAGGTCGCGCCGTCTCCGGCATTGCCCCCCATCTGCATGTACATCGTCATGCCCTTGCCAAGCGGCTCCGCCGCCTGCGAGGGAACGTAAAGCGCCGCCAAAATGACCGCGGCGGCGGTCGCTGCCAGAATTTTGCCTTTCATGTTGGTTCCTCCATGTCGTGTAACGTCGCTTGTTGTCGGGGCATTGATCCCCTGCCCCACGTCCCGAGCGCCGAGATACAGCGCTTTCCGGCCAACGGCACCGTGCCGCTGAACGGATACTCCGGTTCACTTCCCCGGTTTTATACCGAATACGCGCGCAAGCTTTGCCCTGCGCTGCGGTTGTTCCATCGTCAGATGGAAGATGACGGCGGCCAGGAACACCAGTCCGACCACGGCCCGCACCCAGAAACCCTGAATCCCGGTCGCCGTCAACCCCGCCTCGATCATCGAGATGATGAAAGCACCGAAAAACGTACCGACGATCGTCGCCTGGCCTCCGAAGATGGACGTGCCGCCGATGAATACCGAAGCGAGCGCAATCAGCAGATAACCCTGGCCTTGCGTATTGAAGAAGTTGCGATTCTCCAGTGTCAGCAGGATCGCGGCGAAACCCGCGAGCGTTCCCATCAGGGTAAACAGTTTCACCCGTTCGCGGGCAACATTGACGCCGACCACGCGCGCGACGTTGGCATTGTCGCCGATGAACAGGACGTGCTCGCCGAAGCGATGCCGGTTCATGATGAACCACAACAACACCGCCAGGCCAGCGGCCCACAGCGCCTGCGCCGGGAAATCGCCGATCTTGCCAACGAACACGACCCACATCGACGTCTCATCGACGGTTCGCAGACTATAAGAGGTGCCGCCCGAAATGACGGTGGTGATGCCGCCCCAGAAGAACTGGGTCGCCAGCGTGGTGATGATCGACGGCACGCCGATGTAAGCGACGATCAATCCGTTGATCAGCCCGATCAGGGCGCCGCCGGCGATGGCGGCCAACACCGCCAGCCAGATCATGTCGTGGTCCCGGTAAAGCATTGCCAGCAGGTAACCGGAGAAGGCAATGACCGACGGAAAGGAAAGGTCTATCTCCCCCGCGGCGATCACGAAGGTAAGGCCCAGCGCCAGCACCAGCACCGGCGGGACCGTGGTCAGGAACGAAAAGTAGATGGGGAGGCTGAGAAATACTTCCGGCGCGGCAACAATGAAGCAGCCGATCAGCGCAACAAACACGACGATGATCGGCAGGCCTTCAACCCGGGACATCGATATGCGCTGCATCAGACGGCGACCTCGGCGTTGTCGTTCTGCAGATCAAGGAGAAAACGGGTGAGTTCGGTCAGCGTGACTTCGCCCTTGTGGAAAATTTTGCTTATCTCTCCCCGATCCAGAATGACGAGTCTGTCGGCCAGTTCATGGACATGCGCCAGATTGTGCTCGATGTAGACGCAGGCGCGTCCGCGCTGCTTGATGGAACGCACGAAGTCGAGCACCTTCTGCACTTCCTTGATCGCGAGCGCAACGGTGGGCTCGTCGAGAACGACCAGATCGGCATCGAAGTACATGGCTCGCCCGATCGCGATGCCCTGGCGTTCGCCGCCGGAAAGCTTCTGCACCGGGCTGTCGGCATCGACACCGGCGCCGCGAAACCCGATCTGGTTCTTCAGCACGTCATTGGTGATTGCCTTCTGCTTTTTAATGTCGATGAAGCCGAAGCGGTTGGTGATCTGCCGCCCCACGAAGAAGTTGCGCCACAGCGGCTGCTTCTCGCCGAGGCTCTTCTCCTGATAGACCGTTTCTATGCGCCGGTTGTGAGCCTGGCGCACCGAATAATGCGAAAGATCGATCCGTTCATCGCGGATGTAAAGTTCGCCGCCGGTCGGTCTGACTACGCCGGTCATGATCTTGATCAGCGTGGACTTGCCGGCGCCGTTATCGCCGATCAGTCCGACGATCTCGTCGCGGCCCACGGTAAGGCTCACGTCGTTCAGCGCGATTACATTGCCGTAGGCCATGCGGATCCGCTCCATCCGCACGATGTACTCATATGTCCGCTTGCCCATTGCAGCTTATGGAAACAACGCCGTGCTAGCCAGCAACCGCGGCCACCGGCTTGCCGCCACCAAAGCTCATCTGCGCCGCCATTTTTCCTCCGCGTGTCACTTTCACCGCGCAGTACTTGAATTCCGGGATCTTTCCGACGGGGTCGAGCGCCGGATTGGTGAGCAGATTCGCCGCCGCTTCGTAAAAGCAGAATGGGATGAATACCGCGCCTGCGGGCGTGCCGTCGTCCGCGCGGGCGTAGAGCGCAATCCTGCCGCGCCGCGATTCCACGGTCACGACGTCTCCGGGCCGGATAGCCAGTCTTGCCAGATCCAGCGGATGAAATGATGCGACTGGATCCGGTTCGATCGCATCGAGCACCGAAGCGCGGCGCGTCATCGCGCCGGTGTGCCAGTGTTCGAGTTGCCGACCGGTGATGAGCACCAGCGGGTATTCCGCATCGGGACGCTCTGCGGCAGGAATGACGTCCGCGGGCACGAACTTGCCGCGCCCGGTCGGCGTCGGAAAGTGATCGGTGAAAACCACCGGTTCGCCGGGGTCGCCTTCGTGTTCGCATGGGTAGGTCACCGAACTCTCGCGCTCCAGCCGTTCCCAGGTAATGCCGGCGATCGAGTGCATTGCGCGGCGCATCTCGTCGAACACTTCTGCCACGCCGCTTTCCGGCCCCCGGTAGCACCAGTCCAGTCCGAACCGCCTCGCCATTTCCTGGATGATCCACAGGTCCTGGCGGGCGTCGCCGGGCATGTCCAGCGCGCGCCGCCCGAGCTGCACCATGCGATCGGTATTGGTCACGGTGCCGGTCTTTTCAGGCCAGGCGGAAGCCGGCAGGACGATATCGGCGAGATACGCTGTCTCGGTCAGGAAAATGTCCTGCACTACCAGCCAGTCGAGGGCGGCCAGCGCTTCTCGCGCGTGATCGAGGTCCGGATCGGACATCGCCGGGTTTTCGCCCATGACGTACATCCCGCGGATCTCGCGCTTCCTGGCCGCGTGCATGATTTCGACCACCGTCAGCCCCGGCCTGGGATCGAGCGCCACACCCCACAGCTTCTCGTACTGTCCGCGGAACTCGACATTGTCCACGCGGTGGTAATCGGGAAACATCATCGGGATCAATCCAGCGTCGGAAGCTCCCTGCACGTTGTTCTGCCCGCGCAAGGGATGCAGCCCGGTGCCGGGCCGCCCGACCTGCCCGGTCATCAGCGCCAGCGCTATCAGGCAGCGCGCATTGTCGGTGCCGTGCACGTGCTGGGAGATGCCCATTCCCCAGAAGATCATCGAGGCCTTCGAGCTGGCGTAGAGCCGTGCCACTTCCCGGATGATCTGCGCCGGCACCCCGCACACGGGCGCCATCTGTGCCGGGCTATAGCCCTCGACGTTCTTCTTAAGATCGTCGTAACCGATGGTGCGGCTCGCGATGAAAGCTTCGTTCACCAGCCCTTCGTACACTATGACGTGCATCATGGCATTGAGCAGCGCCACGTCGGTGTCGGGCTTGAACTGCAGGAAATGCGTCGCGTGACGCGCCAGGTCCGAGCGGCGCGGGTCGGCGACGATGAGCTTGACCCCCTTCTTCGCCGCATTCTTGAACCAGGTCGCTGCAACGGGATGGTTCATCGTGGGATTGGCGCCGATGATGATGACCACTTCCGCGTTCATGCAGTCGGACACCTGGTTGGATACCGCGCCCGAGCCGATCCCTTCCAGCAGCGCTGCGACCGACGAGGCGTGGCACAACCGTGTGCAGTGATCGACGTTGTTGGAACCGAACCCGGTGCGCACCAGTTTCTGGAACAGATAGGCCTCTTCATTGCTGCCCTTGGCGGAGCCGAAACCTGCCAGCGCGCGTTTGCCGTGGCTGTCGCGGATTCCCCTGAGCCGGCCGGCGGCCAGATCGAGCGCCTCGTCCCAGCTCGCCTCGCGGAACACGTCGAGAAAATTGTCCGGATCGACGACGAAATCGGCGCTCTTCGGTATGCCGGACTTTCGGATAAGCGGTTTGGTGAGGCGTTGCCGGTTGTGCACGTAATCGAAGCCGTAGCGCCCTTTCACGCACAGGCGCCCATGGTTGGCCGGGCCATCGCGGCCGGTCACCTGAAGGATGCGGTCGCCCTTGACGTGGTAGGTGAGCTGGCAGCCGACGCCGCAGTACGGGCACACCGAATCCACTTTCCTGTCTGCGACCTTCATGCCCACGCCGTGCGCCGGCATCAGCGCGCCGGTCGGACAAGCCTGGACGCATTCACCGCAGGCCACGCAAGTCGAATCGCCCATGGCGTCGTCGAGATCGAAAACGATTTGCGATTCATCCCCACGGAAAGCGTAACCGATCACGTCGTTGACCTGCTCTTCGCGGCAGGCACGCACGCAGCGCGTGCACTGGATGCAGGCATCGAGATTGACCGCGATCCCGGGATGGGACAGATCCGCCTTGGGTTGGTGGCGCCCCGCAAAGCGCGGCTTGCCGACTTTCAGATTGCGCGCCCAGAGGTCGAGTTCCGATTCCCGCGAATACTTGTGCTCGGGCATGTCGGAAAGCAGCAGCTCCAGAATCATCTTCTGCGCCGCCACCGCCCGCGCGTTCTTCGATTCGACTTCCATTCCGGCCTTCGGCGCGCGGCAGCACGAAGGCGCCAGCACCCGCTCGCCCTTGATCTCCACCATGCAGGCGCGGCAATTGCCGTCGGGGCGATAGCCGGGCTTGTAACACAGACGCGGGATGTCGACGCCGTAGCGCTCCGCGGCCTGGAGTATGGTCTCGCCCGGCGCGGCGTGGATTTCCACGCCGTCCAACCTGAACGCGATCATCTCGCTACGCTGATTCATTCGTGACTCCTAACGGAAGGGACTAGGGGCGAGGGATGAGGGGCGAGGGACTAGGGGCTAGAGGCTAGAGGCTAGAGGCTAGAAGAGGCGCGGCCGCGCGCCGGCCGTTCCCTCAATTCCTAATTCCTCATCCCTCGCCCCTCGCCCCTCATCTCTCGTCCCTGTATCACTTCAATTCGTGAGAGAAGTATTTGATGACACAGCGAATCGGATTCGGTGCGGCCTGTCCCAGGCCGCAGATCGACGCATCCGCCATCGCCTGCGACAGTTCTTCCAGCAGATCCTTGTCCCAGTCGTCCTTCCGCATCAACTGCAGCGCCTTGACTGTGCCGACGCGGCAGGGCGTGCACTGGCCGCAGGATTCGTCGGAGAAGAACGCCATGAGGTTGCGCGCGGCGTCGGACGCGCGATCCCGATCCGACAGGATCACCACCGCCGCAGAGCCGATGAAGCAGCCGTATTCGTTCAGCGTGTCGAAGTCCAGCGGTATGTCGCCCATCGAGGCTGGCAGGATGCCGCCCGACGCACCGCCCGGCAGGTAGGCGTAGAACGCATGTCCCGGAGCCATGCCGCCGCAGTGTTCCGCGATCAGCTCCTTAACTGTAATCCCGGCCGGCGCCAGATGCACGCCCGGCCTTGCCACGCGTCCGCTCACCGAGAACGAGCGCAGGCCCTTGCGGCCATGACGTCCCTGCGAGGCGAACCACTCCGCGCCCTTTTCCAGGATGTCGCGCACCCAATAAAGTGTTTCCATGTTGTGCTCGAGCGTCGGCCGCCCGAACAGGCCGACTTGCGCCACGTACGGCGGGCGCAGCCGCGGCATGCCGCGCTTGCCTTCGATCGATTCGATCATCGCCGACTCTTCACCGCAGATGTAGGCGCCGGCCCCACGGCGCAGATGGATCGGTGGCAGCGCGCAGGGCGGCGCCTTTTTGAGCGCCGCGAGTTCCTTTTCCAGGATTTCGCGGCAGCCGGCGTATTCGTCGCGCAAATAAATGTAAATTTCCGCACAGCCTGTGGCCCAGCCCGCGATGAGCATGCCGTCCAGGAACCGGTGCGGGTCGCGCTCGAGATACCAGCGGTCCTTGAATGTGCCCGGTTCGCCTTCGTCGATGTTGACCGCCAGCAGCCGCGGTGCGGGCTCGGCCCAGACGATGCGCCATTTGCGTCCGGCCGGAAAGCCGGCGCCGCCCAGTCCGCGCAGGCCCGAATGCTCCATGGTCTTGAATACGTCCTCGCGGTCCAGCTTTCCGTTCAGGCATTTTGCCAGCGTGGCGTAACCGCCGGTCTTGCGATACGCCAGATAACCGGTGTAACGCGTCGTCGGACAGGCCGTCTTCGCCGCGCTCACGGCGGCTTTAACCGTCTCCGGCGTCGCGTTCGGCAAAGGGTTCCGTCCGACCACCACCACCGGCGCCGTCTCGCAGCGCCCGACGCAGGGCGCTGGGATCACCCGGAGTTCCCGGCCCAGGATCGCGGGCAGGCGCGCCAGCAGATCCTTCGCACCAGCCAGCTCGCAGGACAGCGAATCGCACACGCGAACCGTGAGTGGCGGCGCCGCGGCCTGTCCTTCCTTGACGATGTCGAAGTGGTGATAGAAGCTCGCGACCTCGAAAACCTCCGCCTGCGACAGTTTCATTTCCTGGGCAAGCGCAGCCAGGTGCGCCGACGAGAGCTGGCGGTAGCGGTCCTGAATCCCGTGCAGGTGCTCGATCAACAGGTCGCGCCGGCGCGGCGTCTCACCGAGAAGCGCCTGTACTTCAGCGAGCGCCGCGGGATCGACCTGCCGCCCTTTGGGGGTACCGCGCATCCTGCGGCTATCTCCGCGGGCAGTTCCAGAGTCGTTTGCAGCCTGCTTTGGCAAATCGGACTACTCCTGTTGACACAGCCGCAGACTGTTGCAGGATGGCAGGCGGGACAGCGCTACAGCGGCCACCCGCGGGGGAGAACTACTTGCGCTTCCCAGACTTCTTGTAACGCGCCGCAACGCGATCCTGTGCTTTGGCGAGCGCCTGCTTGGCCGCTTCCTCGTCTTTTACTTTCTTGTCTGCGGCAGCCTTCTTCGCCTGGGCTTCGGCTTCGGTCGGCGGCGGCAGCTTCCCCCACGCTGCATGGGTTGCCAGCAGCAGCATGCCGGCCAGGCCGGCGAGCGACATCTTTCCTTCAATCACGTCAGCTACCTCCCAGCAGTTCGGCTCGTCGCGTGTCACCGCCGCCGCGTTTTCCCGCCTTGACTTCCTCGTACCAGAGCTGGTGATGCTCCCTGGCCCAGGTTTCGTCCACCATCCCGGTTTTCATCGCCTGGTAAGCGCCTTCGGTACCGATGGTTCCCATGTAAATGTGGCCGAACGAAGCCAGTACGAACAGAAGCGCTCCGACGCCGTGCACGATATTGGCGATCTGCATCGTGTTGCGTGTCTGGTCAAAATTGGGGAAGTCCAGCACCAGGCCGGAGGCGCTCACGATCAAACCGAGCAGTGCCACTCCGCCCCAAAACCAGCCTTTTTCCGCGCCATTGAACCGCCCCGAGGGAACGTGCGCCTTGCCGGTCAGCACCTGCGGCATTTTCAACAACCACTGAATATCGATCCTGCGGAAAAAATTGTCGCGCACAAAAGTCACGAAAATGCAGGCCACGCAAAAGATGAACAGGGGACCGACAAAATTGTGCAGGTTCTTCGAGAACGCGCCGAACCACGAGAAGGCGCTGTATCCGATCACCGGCAAAAGAAAATGCTTGCCGAAAAGCATCAGGATGCCGGTGACCGCCAGCACCACGAAGCTCACCGCCGTGAACCAATGCACGATGCGCTCCCACTTGTTGAAGCGCTCGATCATCCGTCCGGTGCGTTTGCCGTGCAGTTTCATCGGTCCGCTGTAGCGGTAAAACGACCCGATCAGGATGGGCACCAGGATCAGCAGGGTGCCGAAAACCAGCGTGACCGGGCCGTTGCGGATCTTGCGCCAGGTCTCGCCGCCCGCCTGGATCAGCACGCCGGTCTCGCGTCCGCGCACCTGCGTGGTGTGCGATTCGCCGGAGCGCACGTCGCGCCAGGTCGGCGCATTGTTCAACGGCTGTTTCTGCTGGCGCTGGGCCTGGGTGTCGTTTTCCGCGGCCCGGTTCGGGGCGGCCTGATTCTCCGCCGCGCGAACGGCGGCGACCGGTACGGTGGCCGAACCGGCTATCGTCACCAGCAACCCCAGCCACACACTCAGCAGCGCGCGTGTCAGCATGGTCAGCCGCCGCGACCCGAGGTGCGCTGGTATTCGTTCTGGCGCAGGTTGCGGGCCTTGATCGCGCGCTCCCAATCGGCGCGGTTCTTGAATTCATCCCCGGCCCAGGCGGGCGTATCCGGCTTGCCCGCGTAGCGGCCATTGCTGTAGGAAACCTGTTGTGATTTCTCGCCGCATCCTGCCAGCGCCAATGCGGCGCCAAGCAACACGGCCGGCAACACGCGCATCACGATTTCGGCTCCTCGGCTTTCTTCTCCGGCTTGCCGTAGGCGGTGCCCCAGCCCCACACTTCGGCGCCCTTGCCGCGCACGACGACCCTTTCGCGCAGAATGTCCGCAAGCACGTCGCCGTCACCTCCCAGCAGCGCCTTGGTGGAACACATTTCGGCGCACAGCGGCAGCTTGCCCTCGGACAGCCGATTGCGGCCGTACTTCTTGAATTCCTCTTCTGAGCCGTCGGCCTCTGGGCCGCCGGCGCAGAAGGTGCACTTGTCCATTTTGCCACGCATGCCGAACGTGCCGGTCTGCGGGAACTGCGGCGCGCCGAACGGACAGGCGTAGAAACAGTAACCGCAGCCGATACACAGGTCCTTGTCGTGCAGCACCACGCCGTCCTCGGTCTTGTAGAAGCAGTCCACCGGGCACACCGCCATGCACGGCGCGTCCGAGCAGTGCATGCAGGCAACCGAAATCGTCTTCTCGCCGGGTACGCCGTCATTGATCGTAACCGTGCGCCGGCGGTTGACGCCCCACGGCACCTCGTTCTCGTTCTTGCACGCCGTGACGCAGGCGTTGCACTCGATGCAGCGCTCCGCATCACAGATGAATTTCATTCGGGCCATTTGATCTCTCCTTCTCGCGCTCGCCGCACTAGGCGCGAGTGAACCGGCAAAGGGTCACCTTGGTTTCCTGCATCATGGTGACCGAGTCGTAGCCATAGGTCGTTGCGGTGTTCACCGCCTCACCGCGCACGAAAGGCGCTGCGCCCTGGGGATACTTTTCCAGCAGGTCCTTGCCCTCCCACCAGCCGCCAAAGTGATAGGGCATGAACATCACGCCGGGCGCCACCCGTTCGGTGATCTGCGCCTTGACCTTGATGCGTGCCTTGGTGGGGGTTTCGACCCAGACGTACTCGTCGTTGCGAACGCCCTGGTCGTTGGCGTCCTTCGGATTGATCTCCGCGAACATTTCCTGCTGCAGCTCCGCCAGCCAGGGATTGGAGCGCGTTTCCTCGCCGCCGCCTTCGTATTCGACCAGACGCCCGCTGGTCAGAATGATCGGATAGGCCTTGCCGATGTTCTTGTTCTGCTCCTGCACCGACCGGAACAGCGTCGGCAGGCGCCAGAATGTCTTCATGTCCTTGTGGCTCGGGTACTTTTCGACCAGATCGGCGCGCGGTGAGAACAATGGCTCACGGTGCACCGGGACCGGGTCGGGGAAATTCCACACCATTGCGCGCGCCCTGGCATTTCCGAAAGGCGCGCAGCCATGCTTGATCGCCACGCGGATGATTCCGCCCGACAGGTCGGTCTTCCAGTTCTTGCCTTCGGCGGCCTTTTTTTCCGCGGCAGTGAGATCATCCCACCAGCCCAGTTTCTTCAGCAGCACGTGGTCGAACTCCGGATAACCGCCATCGAGGTCGGAATTCTTCGGCTGCGAACCGTCGCCGGCAAGCAGGTTGACGCCGTTGCGCTCGACGCCGAAATTGGCGCGGAAGCAAAGGCCGCCGTCCTTCACCTCCTTGGAAGTGTCGTACAGAATATGGGTGCCGGGGTGTTTCATCTCCGGCGTGCCCCAGCACGGCCACGGCAGGCCAAAGGTTTCGCCATCGCATGGCCCGCCCTTCGCCCGCAGCGTTACCACGTCGAAGGTGTACATGTTCTTCATGTGCAGCTTGAGCCGTTCCGGCGACTGGCCGCTGTATCCAATGGTCCAGGTGCCGCGGTTGATCTCCCGGAGGATGTCCTCGGTCCCAGGCTCTTCCCAGCCGTCCCTGCCTTTGACGAGCTGGAAGCTTTTGGTGAGTTCCTTGTCAAAGCCGAATTTTTTCGCGAACGCATACATGATCGCTTGATCGGGCCTGGACTCGAACAGCGGATCGATCACTTTCTCCCGCCATTGCAGCGAGCGGTTCGAGGCAGTACAGGAACCCGAGGTCTCGAACTGCGTCGCCGCCGGCAGCAGGTACACTCCGTCCTTGCGATCCGGCATCACCGCCGCCGCGGTCGGGTACGGATCGATGATCACCATCAGGTCGAGTTTCTCCATCGCCTGCTTCATTTCCGCGCCGCGGGTCTGGCTGTTGGCGGCGTGGCCCCAGTAAATCAGCGCGCGCAGGTTCGAGTCCTGGTCGATGTGTTCGTTGGCTTCCAGCACGCCGTCGATCCAGCGCGACACCGTCATTCCCGGCTTTTCCATCATGGCCTGGGACGCATAGCGGCTCTTCACCCATTCGTAATCCACGCCCCACACCGCGCACCAGTGCTTCCAGGCGCCCTCGGCAAGGCCGTAATAACCGGGCAGCGATTCCGGGTTCGGGCCGACGTCGGTCGCGCCCTGGACGTTGTCGTGACCGCGGAATATGTTCGCCCCGCCGCCGGAGACGCCGACGTTGCCCAACGCCAGTTCGAGAACGCAAAGCGCGCGCACATTGGCGTTGCCCACCGTGTGCTGGGTGATGCCCATGCACCAAACCACGGTACCCGGCCGGTTCTCGTGCATGATCCTGGCGACGTTAAGCACGTCTTTTTCGTCCACGCCGGTCACGTCCCTGACCTTGTCCGGGGTCCATTGCATGACTTCCTTGTGCACGTCTTCCATGCCGTAGACGCGGTCACGGATGAACTGCTTGTCTTCCCAGCCGTTCTTGAAGATGTGATAGAGCACGCCCCAGATGAACGGAATATCGGTACCCGGGCGTATGCGCACGAAATGGTCGGCCTTGGCGGCGGTGCGGGTGAAGCGCGGATCCACCACGATCATTTTCGAACCCTTCTCCTTGGCGTGCAGCACGTGCATCATCGCCACCGGATGCGCTTCCGCGGCGTTGCTGCCGATGAACAACATCGCCCTGGAGTTCTGCATGTCGTTGTAGGAGTTGGTCATCGCGCCGTAACCCCAGGTGTTTGCCACCCCGGCCACCGTGGTCGAGTGGCAGATGCGCGCCTGGTGATCGCAGTTGTTCGAGCCCCAGAAAGAGACGAACTTGCGCAGCAGGTAGGCCTGCTCGTTGCTGTGCTTCGAGGAACCCACCCAGAACACGGCGTCCGGGCCGCTGGCGCTGCGAATTGCCAGGAGCTTGTCGCCGACTTCATTGAGGGCCTGTTCCCAGGAAATCCGCTGATACTTGCCGTCGACCAGCTTCATCGGGTATTTCAGGCGCCGCTCGCCGTGACCGTGTTCGCGTACCGCCGCGCCCTTGGCGCAGTGCGAGCCGAGGTTGATCGGCGAATCGAACACCGGCTCCTGCCGTATCCAAACTCCGTTCTGCACTACCGCGTCCACGGCGCAGCCGACCGAGCAATGGGTGCAGACGGTGCGATGCACTTCGGTTGCGCCGCCCTTGGCGGCCGCCGCTTCGGCTTTCGCCCTGCCGATCATGTTGAACGGCAACTGGCTGACGGCAGCGCCCAGGCCGACGGTCAGCCCGGAGCGTTTGAGGAAAGCGCGGCGGTCCATCGTACCTGCAGGTACCGCCTGGACAAACCGGGATAGACGCGACGCCTGCGCCGCGCCTGGGGGTAATTTTCTGGTGAGTTGCATAAACCCTCCTGCGCCTAAACGCGGGTGGTCCGGTAGTAATTGCGGATATGGGCGGAAACCCGGTAGGCCTTGGACCCGGGCTGTGCCGTGTTTGCGGCAGGCTGCGCCGGCTGGGGATGCTGTCCCGCCACTGCACCGGCTACTGCGCCGGCGCTGCCCAGCCCCAAGGCGATAAGGAAGTTCCTGCGATCGACCTTTGACTTGCTCATCGGTCTCCTCCTTCGTGTAGCCGCTGTTTTCAGTCTTCGGCTCTAGTAAGTCTCGAACAACTCCGCCTCGGTGTCCAGAAACGTCTTGGCCAGCTCCCCAACGACGCGGTAGAAATTGGCGTTCGGCGCCTTTGCCAGTTGTTCGGTGAAGCCTGCATACCAGGGCCACAGGTGGCGCGTGAAAAAAGCTTTCTGTACCTCGAATGCGGCCGCCGCAATTCCCTCGCCGCCCCGCACCAGCAGCCGCATCACCTCGGCAAGCGCGGCGACGTGGTCCTCCGGCTCTGCCGCAGATTGTAAGCGAGAAAATCCAAGTCGAGCGAGATCGTCGCGCAGTCTGGCGAGCGGCTCCTCCATCAGAAAGCCGGTGAGATGCCAGGAGCCGTAGGCCATCACCTCGCCGCTGCCGACACCCACGAACAAGTCCTGAAACTCCTGCGCCAGAGCCTCCGGGTCCGCCGCCACAGCCGCCGATTGCAGCTTGCGCCAAGCCTCGCCCACGGCGCCGTGCGGCGCTTCGCATGCAGTTCGAACAGCAACATGCCGGTGGCCCGCCCCATACCAGCTTTTGGCGCGGCGGGGGCTAGCAATCGGCCTATGTATCATTTGTCGAAGCCCTCATATTCATGCCTATTCACATTCTCCTGAGCTATGCTATTATCTATTACCTTTTTCCACGGTACCTTTTTACAGGAAAATACCTCTCACTTTTCATTGGGTTTGTCGTCCTGATTTTCATCACAGCGTTGCTGTCTCATTTCTTCGCAATCACATTGATCAATATGTTCCGGCGTTGGATTGGATTCTATACTTTCCAAAACAGTCTGGTTTACGGATTCATGGCCGGCCTTAGGGGATCGAACACAGTAGCAGGATTCGCAGCTGCCATAAAATTGGTGAAGCACTGGTACACCAAGCAGGCAGAAAACGAAAGGCTGGAGAAGGACAAGCTGAAGGCCGAACTGGAAGTGCTGAAGGGCCAGCTTCAACCCCATTTCCTATTCAATACTTTGAACAATCTTTACTCACTGATCATGCAGCAATCCAGGGAAGCACCTGAAGTGGTC
>Ga0137409_10001681_pt1 | contig 23985 bp, 17 predicted proteins | sample CZODoug1_16funga_FD_122059 | JGI IMG/M metagenome (GOLD analysis project Ga0137409, IMG submission 122059) | Vadose zone soil fungal communities from Angelo Coast Range Reserve, California, USA - CZODoug1_16fungal (Hybrid Assembly) | ecosystem: Environmental > Terrestrial > Soil > Vadose zone...
CGCAGGTCCACGGCTCGTTCGGCACGGCGGTCGGCGCGCTATGGAAAATCGTCCTCGCGACCGCGTTGTGCGAGCTCTGCTTCTATTACAACGACCTGTACGACTTGACGATCGTCCACTCGAAGAGCGAGCTGCTGGTGCGCATCCTCCAGGCAGCGGGGGCCGCGGCGATCGTGCTCGCGGTGGTCTCGACGCTGCTGCCGTCGCTCATCATCGGCCACGGCATCTTCATCACGCTGGTCTGGATGCTGCCCATCACCATTCCAGCGTGGCGTCTGGCGTTCGACAGCCTTACCCACGATCCCCATCTCGAGGAGCGCGTGCTCATCATCGGCACGGGACCGCTCGCGTGCACGATCGCCGGTCAGATCGGGGCGCAGCACGATTTCGCGTACCGAATCGTCGGCTTTCTCGAGGAACCGTCGGCCACGGAACCGGCCGTCGCCGGTCTCCCGGTGCTCGGGACGCCGTCGGATCTGCCCCGACTCGTCGCGCAGCACGACATCGATCGGATCGTCGTCAGCCTGGCTGACCGTCGGGGACACCTGCCCGTCGGCGAGCTCCTTCAGGCCAAATTGGCCGGCGTGCGCGTCGAAGACGCCGCCACGACATACGAGCGCATCACGGGAAAGATTCTGACCGAGGGCCTCAAGCCGAGTTGGCTGATCTTTTCCGACGGGTTCAGTGCGTCGCGTGCGACGCGCATCGCGAAGCGCATCTCCGATCTGCTGTTCGCGGGCATCGGACTCATCGTTGCGGCACCGCTCATGCTGCTGACGGCCCTGGCAATCCACCTCGATTCGCGCGGTCCGATTGTTTACCGCCAGGAGCGGGTGGGAGAGGGTGGACGCATCTTCACGCTGTGCAAGTTCCGCTCGATGCGCGCCGATGCCGAAGCGGGCACCCCCGTGTGGGCCAGAGACAGGGACGATCGCGTGACGCGCGTCGGCCGCTTCATCAGGCTCACGAGGCTGGACGAGCTGCCGCAACTCTGGAACGTGCTGCGTGGCGACATGAGCTTCGTGGGTCCGCGGCCGGAGCGGCCGTACTTCGTGCAACAGCTCGCGTCGGCCATCCCGTTCTATACGGAACGGCACGCCGTGAAGCCGGGCGTCACCGGATGGGCGCAGGTCAAGTACCGCTACGGCGCGTCGATTGAAGACGCAATGGAGAAGCTGCGCTACGACCTCTACTACATCAAACATCTGTCGATCGTCTTCGACCTGACGATCGTCATCGACACCGTGAAAGTGATTCTCTCGGGGAAGGGCGCCCAGTGATGCACGTAGACGATGCAGTGCAGCTCGGGGCGCAGGCCAAGTTGCCGTTCGAGCTCGCCGGGCTCGGCGGGCGTTGGGGTCCGCATACGCGGGCTGTCTGGGAGCGTGCATGAGAGCCATCGTACTTGCTGCCGGCCGAGGGGGACGCCTTCGAGGCGTGACAGGCACCCTTCCGAAGTGTCTCGCGCGTATCGGTTCCTGCACGCTGCTCGAGCGACAGTTGTCGACGCTGCGCGCCTGCGGCATTGAGGCGGTGACCATCGTCGCCGGCTACCGCGCCCACGACATCGGCCGCGTCTGCGGTCCCGGAGTTGAACTTGTCCAGAACGTGCGCTTCGCCTCGACCAACAGCCTGTACTCGCTGTGGGTCGCCCGCGATCTGCTGGCCGACGGATTCGTCGTCCTCAACAGTGACGTGCTCTTCCCTCAGCAACTGCTCGAGGATCTGCTGACGGCGCGCTACGACGATGCCCTGCTGGTCGCGGCACGCGGTGACGGCGAATATTCGGACGAGGAGATGAAAGTCCAGATTCGCGCAGGGCGCATCGCCGCGATTTCCAAGAGCATCGATCCGGCAGAGGCCGATGGCGAGAACATCGGCGTCGGAAAGTTCGGCCGGGCAGGCGCAGCGGTACTCGTCGAGGAGATGAACCGCCTGGTCGCCGGCGGCGCCGTTCGGGAATGGCTGCCGGCAGCCTTTGGGGCGTTCTGCCAGCGGCGTCCGCTCTGGGCCGTCGAGAGTCGCGGCTATCCGTGGATCGAAATCGATTTCCCTGAAGATTACTGGCGCGCGTGCGGGGAGATCTGGCCCGCGATCGACGCGCTCGACAACCCTCGATCTGACGCACCGATCGTCGCGCGCGATGCGACGACCGGCGTAACCCGGAGAACGCTCCATCATGTATGAACGTTTTTATAACCTCCGCGAGCGACCGTTCTCGCTCAGTCCAGACCCTGACTATCTCTATCCAAGCCGCGTTCACCGCGAGGCGCTCGGGTATCTGCGCTACGGCATCGAAGGACATGCCGGGTTCGTCGTGATCACCGGCGAGATCGGCTGCGGCAAGACGACGCTGCTGCAGACGATGCTCCGCAGCCTCGACCGGCAGACGTCGGTGTCGCGCCTGGTGAACACCATGCTGGATGCCCGGGAGCTCGTCGAGGCCGTCATGCTCGACTTCGGCCTCGATCCGGGGCAGGGGCGGAGCAAGCCGTACCTCCTGCGCGATCTCGCGCAGTTCCTCGTCGATCAGCGGATGGCCGGGCGCCTGGCGCTGCTCGTCATCGACGAGGCGCAGAACCTGAGCCTGTCGGCGCTCGAAGAGGTCCGCATGCTGTCGAACCTCGAGACCGAGAAGTCCAAACTGATTCAAATCTTCCTCATCGGACAGCCGAACCTGCGCGAGGTGCTCGCACGCCCGGAACTCGAGCAGCTGCGGCAGCGAGTGACCGTGAGCTATCACATCGAGTCGCTCGACGTGGGCGAGACGGCGGCCTACGTCAATCACCGGCTGCGGCGCGCCGCCATCGGCGCACCGCTCGAGTTCTCGCGCGGCGTCACCGACCTCATCTATCAGCACAGCAACGGGATTCCCCGCAAGATCAACGTCATCGCCGACGCGATTCTGCTGTTCGGTTACGGCGAGGAGCGCAGCGTCATCGACGTGAACCTGGCGAAGGAAGCCGTCGAGGAGCTCGTGTCGATCGGCGTCCTCTCGCGCGGACCCGTCCCGAGCGTTCCCGCACCAGCGCAGATTGCGGCGCCGGCGCCGGTTGTGGCTCCGGTCGTGCCTTCGGCGGCGCCGCCGCCAGTCACTGCCGCGGCGCCGGCCATTGTCACACCGCCGCCAGCCACGGCACCCGTGGCCGCCGCCGCGATGCACGAAAGCGAACTGCACGCGCGCGAGATCCGCCTCGCGGAACGCGAGACACGGATTACCGAGCAGCAGCGCGTCCTGATGGAGGGCTACCGGCTGCTCGGCGACGCCCGCAACCGGCCGGCCGGGCCCGCGCCACCGGCCGGCGCGCCGCGTCCGGCGTGGCCACCGGCGAAGCCTGCGTCGGACGGCAGGCCCACGCCTGCGGCCGCCTCCGCCGCGCCCCGCGCGAGCGACGAGGCTCTAGCGTCAACACGCCGCCCGGTGTACCGCGACCCGTTGCCGGCCCCCGAAAGCCTCTGGATGCGTCTGCGACGCGGTCTGTTCGGCCCCGGCAAACCCGTCATCGAGGACTGGAGGTTTTGACTCCGATGTCGTCGCCTGGTCAGCGTTTGCTCGATCAAATCCAGACTCGACGCGCGCGCGTCGGCGTCGTTGGCCTCGGATACGTCGGCCTGCCGCTCGCCGTCGAGTTCGCGCGAAGCGGTTTCGTGACGACCGGCATCGATGTCGACAGCCGTAAGATCGAGGCGATTCGACGGGGTACCTCGTATATCGCGGACGTCCCGACTACTGAAGTCGCTCGCCTCTTGACCGCCCGCCAGCTCCACGCGACGACCGATTTCTCCGTCGTGGCCGCACTCGACACGATCAACATCTGCGTGCCCACCCCGCTTCGCAAGACGAAAGACCCCGATATGTCGTACATCGGGTCGGCGGTCGAAGCGATTGCGGCGCACCTCCACCCCGGCATGCTGATCGTCCTGGAATCCACCACGTATCCGGGGACGACCGAAGAGCTGGTCAAGCCGATGCTCGAGGCGACCGGCCTCAGAGCAGGCGTCGATTTCTTCCTTGCGTTTTCGCCCGAACGCGTCGATCCGGGGAACCCGAGATTCAACACGCACAACGTGCCGAAGGTCGTCGGCGGCGTCGACGCGGAGTCGACCGCGCTCGCCGCGGCGCTCTACTCGGCAGCGATCGAGACCATCGTGTCGGTCAGCTCCACGCAGGTGGCCGAGATGGTGAAGCTGCTCGAGAACACGTTCCGCGCCGTGAACATCGGCCTGGTGAACGAGATCGCGCTGATGTGCGATCGGCTCGGGATCGACGTGTGGGAGGTGGTTCGGGCGGCGGCGACCAAGCCATTCGGGTTCATGCAGTTCTATCCCGGTCCCGGCCTCGGCGGTCACTGCATTCCGATCGATCCGTTCTACCTCTCGTGGAAGGCGAAGCAGACCGGGTTCGATCCACGCTTCATCGAGCTGGCCGGACAGATCAACGCCTCCATGCCGCACTTCGTCGTCGACAAGATCGTCGACGCGCTGAACCGGCATCGCAAACCGCTCAACGGGTCGACGGTGCTCGTCCTGGGACTCGCCTACAAGCGGGACATCGACGACATTCGCGAGTCGCCGTCGCTCGATGTGATGACGCTGCTTCACCAGAAGGGCGCGATAGTGCGGTACGCCGATCCGTACGTGCCGGGCTTGAGCGCGCGCAGCTGGCACGGCGGTTTCGACCTGCGCGGGGAGCCGATTACGCCGTCTTCGCTGGCGGAAGCCGACTGCGTCGCGATCCTGACAGAACATCGGGTGGTGGACTACGAGATGGTCCTGCGGTCGGCGCAGCTCATCGTCGACACGCGCGACGCGATTGCCGGCCGGCATTCGCACGTGCTGAAGCTGGGAGCGCCGAACCCCGCCCTCGATCCCGCGCCGCCGATTCCGGCTCAGAAAGGGGCGGCGTAACGAATCATGGTCTCGTTGTTCTGGATCTCCTGCGCGATCGTCGCCTACGTGTACGTCGGCTACCCGGCGCTCATGATGGCGTGGGCGCGGCTCCGTCCGCGCCCTGTCCTCGATACACCGGCGTCCGGCGCGCCGGCTGTGTCGATCGTGATTGCGGCGCGCAACGAGGGCCAGCGGCTGGCCAACCGGATCGACAACCTGCTGCGGCTCGAGCACGGCGGCGATCGCCAGATCGTGGTGGTCTCCGACGGATCGACAGACGACACCCTCGATGTGCTCGCGAGATATCGCGCGGCGATAGATATCGTGACAGTCGAGGCGGGCGGCAAAGCCGCTGCGCTGAACGCCGGCGTGTCGCGCGCAAAGCACGAGATTATCGTCTTTGCGGATGTACGGCAGGTCTTCGCCGCGGATGCGCTCGTCGAGTTGACGGCGCCATTTCGCGATGCGCGCGTCGGCGCGGTGACGGGCGAGTTGCTCCTGGACTGCGAGTCTCCGGGCCGGCGACCGGACGATCGTCGAACGCGGTCAGACCGCGTAGGGCAGGCTCTCAGGGCGGAACGGCGCGCCGGCGGGGATCGTCGTCGCACCGTCGAATCGACGATCGCCGATGGCGTCGGGCTGTATTGGCGATACGAGAAGCAGATTCGGCGTTGCGAGAGCGCGGTGGGGTCGACGCTTGGCGCAACGGGCGCGATTTATGCGATGCGACGCTCATTGTGGGCTCCCCTGCCGGCGGAGACGATCCTCGACGATGTCCTCGCGCCGATGCGCGCGGTGCTGGCCGGATATCGCACCGTGTTCAACCAGAAGGCGCGTGCATTCGATCGCGCGGCACCGGACGCGAACACCGAAACAACCCGGAAGGTTCGCACGCTTGCGGGAAATTTTCAGATCCTGAGGCTCGAGCCGCGGCTGCTCTTGCCGTGGACCAATCCCGTGTGGTTTCAGTACGTGTCGCATAAGCTCGGGCGTCTGGTGGTTCCCTACGCGATGCTCGCGTTGATCGCGTCGAACATGGTCATCGCCGATCGATCGTTGGTCTATGCGGCGGCTCTCGTCTCGCAATGCGTGTTTTACGTGCTCGCCGCTTACGGCGCCTGGCTCGACCGGCGCGGCCGGATTGCGGCCAGCCGAATGCCCCCCGCGTTTGCCGCGGCGTGGCCGACCGCCGCTTCGAGCGATCGGCGAGGAGCCCTGAATGCGTGAAGGTCGATCGCCTCGTCAATCGCTCCTCGAGCGCTCGGCCTGCATCGCGTTCACATTTCTCGTTTTCAATTGCTCCGCGGTCGTCGGCCTCTGGTCGGCGCTGACGCGGAAGAGGGTGTGGCGTTAGCGATGGAGCCCAGGGCAGACCTTCCGCCGCTGCGTGTCGTCCGAGCGCCCGATCGCGCGCTGGCGTCGCGCGAACGGCTCGCGTTCAATTACAGGACCGGCTCCGTGCCGAGCCGGCAACTCGTCGAGACGGTGCTGGCGAACGAAGCCGAGCCCACGTTCGCAACCGCCGCATACGCCGAACCCCGTGACTGGGGCTACGTGGGCCTGTACGCGTTCACGGCGGTTCTGCTGCTGCGCCCGCAGGATCAGATCACGGCGTTGAGGCCGCTGCACCTCGCTGAGATTTGCGCGCTCATCGGCGTCGCGCCGATGTTGCTGCACCGGTTTGCGCGGCGGCTGCCGGTGTTCCGCGTGACGCCCGAGACGATAGGCCTCCTCTTTTTCGGACTGGTCATCCTGGCCACCGTGCCGTTCTCGATCTGGCCGGGCGGTGCGCTGACGGAGTTCACCGACTCCTATCTCAAGATTCTCCTCGTGTTCGTCCTGATGATGAACACGCTCACGACGCCCCAGCGCCTCGAGCGCATCACGTGGCTGATCATCCTCTGCGTCGGCTACATCGCCGCGCGCGGCGTGATTGACTATGCGCGTGGGATCAACATGGTCGAGAACGGACGACTGAGGGGCGCTGTCAGCGGCATCTTCGGCAACCCGAACGACCTCGCCATGAACATGGTGACATTCATGCCGGCCGCGGCAATCGTGGCGATCTCGCGGCAGCAGGCCGCGTGGCGACGTCTGACTGCCGCCGGCATCGTCGTCCTGATGCTGGCGACCATCGTGTTCACCAAATCGCGGGGCGGCGTCGTGGGACTCACCGTGATGCTGGCGTCGTTCATCGTGCTCGGCGGCAAGGTCCGGCGGGGCTTCGGGGCAATTGCCGTCGCGTGCATCCTCGCGGCGACGCCATTCATGCCTGCGTCGTTCTGGGCTCGCATGCAGTCGATGTTCGATGAGCAGCAGGACCGGCAGCAGTTCACCGGCTCGAGCGAAGCCCGCCGCATTCTGATGACGGAGGGGATCTCGACCTTCATCGAGCGGCCCTTTACCGGCGTGGGAGCCGGGCAGTTCAAGAACTACAACCCGCCTGGACGGAGGGAGCGGTGGCGCGAAACGCATAATGCCCTGATTCAAGCCGCGGCCGAAACCGGTGTCTTCGGTCTGTTCGCTTTCAGCTTTCTTATCGTTCGTGCGGCGATGGCGGCCGCCGCCGCACGCCGGATGCTGAGCCGCCCGCGAAAGCGACACCAACCCGACCTGCTCGCCTCGGTGCTGAGTGCGCGAGATCGCGCCATTCTCTACAACCACACCGTCGCGATGACGGCGGGCCTGATCGGGTGGTTCGTCTGCTCGATGTTCGGATCGATTGCCTACAACTGGACGTTCTACTACGTCCTGGCGCTCATCAGCGCGGCGCGCGAGATGACACGCGACCGCCTGGTCGCGGCGCACGTCCTGGCGATGCCCAGCAGGAAGCCGATGTCCGTACCTGCGGCAAAGTTTTCTCGCACAGTGGCACCGGGCGTCGCATAGGCGGCTCAGAATCAGAAAGCCACTCAATGTGTGGGCAGGCAGCGCGGCAGTTTCTCGGGATCGCGCGCGGCATCGCGTCTGGCGCTCGGCGCATGATTCGCCCACCATGAAGCACCGCCGTGGCAGCAGCCCATGGCTAACGCGCACGCACCCGGCTGAACAATTCAGCTTTCGCCTGCAATGGGTTGTCGAGCGCATGGCCGTATGCGCCGACGTTCAGGCTCACACGCAACTGCTGGCCTGCAGTTTGCGGATGTTCGAGCGACGGCCCTGCGAAGAGCTCTGCGGTGGAACATCACTTCCACTAAATAGCAACCGGCCGAGCAGAAAGGCGACTATGTTGACTCAGCGACACTTCGTAGCAGCAATGACCGGACTCGCTCTAGCGGCCACGTTGGGGGCGACGGCGTCAGCCGAAGGGAGGCGGAATGACGGCTCGCGACATCGAGGGTCGCACGAGGATTCTTCGCAGTTTGTGTCGGCACCCGCGTGCAGCGTTCCGCACGACGGGCACGTTCAGTTCGTCAACGACCGAAGCCCCTTCCGCGGCAGCTCTCGCGGCGCGTATGGCCACATCTTCTTCGCCGGCGGCGGTACGACAGTTCCGTCCGGGAATTCATCCCAGAGGTCGGTGACAGGAGCCTCTCCGTCGACCGGCGCCCCCGGCACCCCCTCTCCGACGCCGCCGGGTCGGCCGGGTGGCCCGGCTATGCCTGTGCACGGCGGCGACGATCCTCCCGGTCTATCCGTCGGAGGGGACGGGGACGGGCCGGATGGACCTGCTGGACACGGCGATAACGGTCTCGTGACCGGCGGCTCGGGGACCGGCGGGACCGCCAGCCGTGTTAATCCCCTTGCGGTCAACCCGGAACCAGCCAGCCTCCTGCTGGTCGGCACCGGTTTAGGCACCATTCTGCTCGCCCGCCGTCGCGCGCGGAAGCAGAGGCCCTAAATGGTCGGCGTCGGCGCCTGGGTGCTCTCCGCGGCACTGCTCTACGCCGCAGTCCTGGTCAAGCTCGTTCAACAGTGGGGGACCGACCCGACGTACTCTCACGGGTTTCTTGTGCCGCCGATCGCGCTCTTCCTCGCGTGGCAGGAGCGCGATCGGTTGCGCGACGCTCCCTCCCGGCCGTCGGCGCTCGGTCTCGTCCTCCTGGCGGTCAGCCTCGGGTTATATGTGATCGGCTCGCTCGGAGCCGAGCTGTTCGTGACACGCGTCTCGCTCATCGGGGTCGTCGCGGGAACGGTGCTCTACGTCTTCGGATGGAACCATCTCCGCCTCGTCGCCTTTCCGCTGGCGTTTCTCGTCTTCATGATTCCGCTCCCCGCGATCGTGTTCGACCGCGCGACGGTCTCACTTCAGCTCGTGGCGTCCCGGATGGGCGAGGATCTGCTGCGCGCCGCAAACGTGCCCGTCTTGCGCGATGGAAACATTCTTACGCTGCCGACGATCACACTTGAAGTCAACGACGCGTGCAGCGGGATTCGATCGCTGATGGCGCTGCTGAGCGTGGCGGCTCTCGTCGGCCACTTCTCCGACGGCGCGCGGTGGAAACGCGCGTCGCTCGCCTTTGCCGCCCTTCCGATCGCCATCGGGCTCAACGGCGTCCGCATCGCCGCCACGGGCCTGGCTGCCTCACAGTTTGGTCCGGCAGCCGCCAGTGGCGCGATCCACACGGCCTCGGGATGGCTCGTCTTCGTACTCGCGCTCGGCGCCGTCTGGGCGCTGCAAAAGACGCTCGGCTCAAACGCCGCCCGTGCGGCGCATGCGCGGCTGGGGACCGTATGACGTCGCGGCGTCTCCTGATCGTTGCGGCATGGATGGTGGCGGCTGGCGGCTTCCTGCGAATCGTCTCTGCAGCCGACCTCGTGCCGGAGGCGTCCGGGCTCCGCTCCTTGCCGCTCCAGATTGACGAATGGCGCGGTCAGGACCTGGGACGATTCGATCGCGATACCGAGGCAGTCCTGCAGGCCGACGACTATCTATTGCGCAGGTACGCACGCCACGGCGTGCCGGTGGATCTGTTCGTCGCGTACTACGCGACGCAGCGCTCCGGCCACACGATCCATTCGCCGCTGAACTGCCTGCCGGGCACCGGCTGGGAATGGGTTGACCGACGCCTCGAGCGGATCTCGGTCGGGCCCGGACGCGGCATCGACATCAACGGCAACGTCGCGAGGAAGAACGGGGAGCAGAGTCTCGTCTACTACTGGTACCAGAGCCACGGCCGCGCGACCGCGAGCGAGTATCGCAACAAGCTGCTGCTCGTTCAGGACGCATTGACGCTTCACCGGAGCGACGGCGCGCTGGTCCGTGTCACGGCGCCGGCTTTCCCGCGCACGGCGCGCTCAGCCGACCTCACCGCCTTCATTCGCGCGTTGTATCCGATACTCGCGCGTCATCTTCCGGAGTAAACGCATGCGCAGTCGGATTGTCTCAATCATGATCGTCGCCGCCGCTTGTGCCGGCTGCTCCCGGCATTCCTTCGAGCGATTCTTCACGAGCGGCGAGCGATACCTGACCGCGAAACAATACGCCGAGGCGGCGATTCAATTCGAGAATGCGGCCCGGGCCGATCCACAGTCCATCACGGCGCAGATGAAGCTCGGCGATTCGTATGCGGCGCTGGGCCAGGAGAGCAACGCCGCTGCCGCGTACGAGCGTGCCTGCGCGCTCGATCAGCACAATGTTCCCGCCTGCGTACGGTCGGCCGCGGCGCTTCTCGCAATGGGCAACTTCGCGACCGCCGCATCGGAGGCGCGTGTGGCGCTCGCCGCCGATCGCTTCAACCTCGATGCGCAGCTGATCCTCGCCAGCGCGCTGGCCGGCGTGCGCCGGTTCGCCGAAGCCGAGGAACGCCTCCAGGCCGCGCTCGCCTCCGCGCCTCAGGATCCTCGCGTCTACAAAGCGCTCTCGGCGCTGCAGTTGCGCCGAGGCAACACGAAGGCGGCCGAAGCGGCACTCCTGCAGGCGATCAAGCTTGGCCCTTCGACCGCGGATGCACGTGTCAGCCTCGCGCAGTTGTATCTCGAGACCGGCCGCGCGGTGGACGGCGAGAAGCAGCTGCGCGACGCGCTCGAAATCGCTCCGGAGGATTTGGACGCCAATCGGACGTATGCAAACTACCTGGCCACAACCACCGATTGTGCAGACGCGGAGAAGTACTGGCAGATGGTCGCCGCGAAATCGCCGGACGACTCCGGAAAGCTCTCGCTCGCAGACTACTACGTCTGGAGCGGACGGCCCGAGGACGCACTCCGCGTGCTGGCGAACGTGTCGTCCAAAGACGAAGGCGGCGCGGCAAAGGTGCGCGTGGCGTCGATTCTGTACGACCGCGGCGAGCATTCGAAGGCGGCGACGATGGTCGACGAACTGCTGGCCCACGACCAGGCCAGCGTCAACGGACTGCTGTTGAAAGCGCGGATGTCGCTCGATGGCGGTGACGCCGCGTCCGCACGCGATTACGTGCACCGCGCCGCGGAGGTCGCCCCCGACGCGCCCGCCGTACGCGACATGCTCGCTCAGGTGAACGCGCAGCCGTGAAGCCGGCCGATGAGCTCGCCCGACATGACGCAAAGCGTATGGGTGAGACGTGGTGCTCAAGAAAATAAAACGGAGCGTGCTTGGTTCGGCGAGAGGTTGTGGCGTCTTTTCCCTCGTCCAGAACAGTAAATGGCGGCGCGACCGCCTGCTGATTCTCGCCTATCACGGCATAGCCATCGATGACGAGCACTGCTGGAAGCCGACGCTCTTTCTGCAGCCCGAGTATTTCCGCGACCGGCTGCGCCTGATCGAGAAGGCGGGCTGCACGGTTCTCCCGCTGCGCGAAGCTCTTCGCCGCCTGTACGCGAACGACTTGCCCGAACGAAGCGTCACGCTGACATTTGACGATGGCACGTACGACTTTTACAAGCACGCGTACCCGATCCTGAAAGAGTTCGACTTCCCGGCCACGGTTTACCTGACCACGTTCTATGCGGACTACAACAGACCGGTGTTCGACGTCATTGCCTCGTACATTCTCTGGAAACGGCGCCGCGCATCCGTGAACATGAAGAAGCTCACAGGTCAGGAGATCAGATTCGATCTGGGAAATGAAGCGGCGCATGCCCGCGTACTGCGAGAGCTGCATGGCTTTTCCAGTCTCCGGAATCTGTCAGCGGAAGAAAAAGACGAGCTCATCGTACGGCTGGCTGATGCGGTCGGCGTGGATCATGGAGAGATTCTGCGCAAGCGGATCCTCCATATCATGACGCCCGAGGAGGTCGCCGCCGTCGCATTCGATGGGATAGACATTGAACTGCACACGCACCGCCATCGCACACCTTCGGACAGAAAACTCTTCCTGCGGGAGATTGAAGACAACCGGAAGCGCATCGAAGCGATGACCGGGTCGCTTCCCACACACTTCTGTTACCCGAGCGGAGTCTACGAGGAGGCGTTCCTCCCGTGGCTGAGGGAAGCGGGCGTCGAATCCGCCACCACGTGCGATCCGGGAATCACGACGCGGAGCTGCGACCCGCTGCTTCTGCCGCGCCTGGTAGACAGTTCGACTCTTTCCCCGGTGGAGTTCGAAGGCTGGCTGGCCGGGGTGGCCGACATGCTCCCGCACCGGGCGCGGGCGTGAGCGCCGTGTGAGTCAACGACGCGCAGGTTGACGGATGGATTCGCAGATGTCCATGACCCTGGTACTCAGATCGTTTCGCCGCCGCTGGACTGCCGAATCGTCGCCGTGGGCCCTGCGGACCAAGCAGTTCGTCGCCTCGGTTCTGCCCGACCGTGTGTTGGTGGGCTTGAAGAAGCGGTACTACCTGAGTCTGCTGCGCGCTGACGCCGACGAGCTGATGGAGACTGATGCGCGGGCCCTTCCATGGCTTCTGAAGCCCGGCGACTTCGCCATCGACGTCGGGGCCTTCGTCGGGTTCTACTCCCAGCGGCTTTCGCGGCTGGTGGGTCCCGCAGGGCTGGTCTGGAGCTTCGAGCCGATGCCGCCAACCTTCGAGATCCTCAGCGCGTCACTGCAGCGCCTCGCCCTGACGAACGTCTTCGCCTTCCCTTATGCGGTCAGCGACCACGACGGCGCCGCCACGATGGAGATCCCCCGCTTCACCGGCGGCGGCGAGTCATGGTGGGACGCACGGATCGTCGAACAGGGAGCGGCAGAATCGTTGAGGCGGTTCGACATCGTCACGAAAACTCTCGATGCGCTGCTCGCCGATTCGGACCGTCCGGTGACCTTCATGAAGATCGATGCCGAGTATCACGAATTGCACTGCGTCCGCGGTGCGGTCGACACGCTTCGCCGCTGGCGACCGGCGATTCAGGTCGAAACGCTGGGCGACCTGGACGAGCCCAGGTCCGATCTCAGCACGCTCGCAGCGGAACTGTCCGGCGTCGGGTACTCGCCATATTGCTTCGACGGCGAGCGATTCCACCGGCGCCGACACGGTGAACGCCAGCAGAACGTGTTTTTCCTTTGCAGTCACCACGCGTCGGTCCTGTAGCGCGGCGCCACAGACGTGCTGGCGTGCTGGAGCATTGGCCCGGCAAGGTCCGCACACGGTTGAGGTCGGCCGACGCGAATCGTCCTCCGGCAGAGATTTTGCTCTGCTGTTAGTGCAGATGGAGAATCGGGGTGCGCTCCCCGTCAATCGTATGACCACCTCGCCGGTGGCGTATCACGACGACGAACTACGGATCGCGCTGGACGGAGCGAACCCGCTGCGCGCCGTGCCCGACACCAGGAACGCCGAGTCGGTTCTCGACATCGGTTGCGGAGCGGGCCAGACCCTCGCAGCGATCGGCAACCACAAGCGCCGCGTGGGCGTGGACATCGATCTCGACGCTTTGCGATTCGGGTCGGCTGGGACGACGACGAGCGGGATCCGCCTGGCAGCCGCAAGGGGCGAACACCTTCCGTTCGCCGATCGGACGTTCGATTTCGTCTATTCACGCGTCGCACTCCCGTACATGCACATCCCCGCGGCATTGGCGGAGATGCACCGCGTGCTTCGGCCTGGCGGTCGTCTGTGGCTGACACTTCACACGATCGCCATCCCGTCGGCGCAGTTCCGGCGCGGAAATCTCAAAGGCAGGATTTACGCGGCTTACACCGTGCTGAACGGCTTGTGCTTTCACGTGAGCGGCCGCACGATCCCCTTCCTGCGCGGGCTCTGCGAGTCGATCCAAACCGAGCGCGGGATGCGCATCGCGCTCTCACGCGCAAACTTTTCACACGTCGAGTTTCACCAGACGACGCACCATTTCACGGTCACCGCTGTACGATGATGCCTGAAGCCGCTGATGCGCTCGCGACCTCTCCCTCCGCGGATCCGAAGGCCGCTGGGCATGCAACGGCGACCGCCACGCATCACGCCCGTCTTCCGCTCGAGCGGCCGACGCCCGTCGAGAAGATCGACACCTATTGCCTCACCGACCTGCCATCGCTCGAAGCTGCGCTGTCGAACGGGCTCCTGCGCGAATGGCGGCGCGTCGTAGACGAAGACCCGCTCGCGAGCCTGTTCCAGTCGCCTGGCTGGTGCATGCCATGGTACCGCTGCTATCAGCGTGAGTACGATCCGTACGTCATCGTTGTCAATGGAAGGCGCGGCCTGGTGGGCATCGTGCCGATGGCGGTTGATCGCGGCACCGGCGAGCTCGCGTTCGCCAGCAACACGATGGCGGACTACCGCGACATCGTCGCGGTACCCCGGAGTCGCGCGACGGTTGTGTCGGAGCTGATCCGGTGTTATCTGGCCGGGCGCTTTCCCAACCCGCTCGAGATCGGTTGGATCGATCCTGCCTCCGATACGCCGGCGTTGATCGCCGACCTCTGCCGCCAGCGCGGCTTGAAATACACCACCCGGCATCACCCGTGCTGGCGCTGGTTCCCGCCGCCGCCGCAGAAACCGAGCGCTCAGAAATTCCTGAACTGGTACAAGCGGCGCGGAAACATCTCGTTCGAGGTAGTCGATTCCGAGGCCGCGTGGGCGCGCTTTCGCGAGGCGTATTACCACCAGCACTCGCTCCGGCAGATCCAGGCCGGCCGGAAGACTGCGTTCGACGCTCGGAAAGCCGAGTTCTACGAACACCTGTTTCATTCGCAGGAGCTGCAAAGTCACGTCACCGCATTCCGGGTCGACGGCACCATGCTCGCCGGCCACTTTGGATACGTCTGGCGAGGTGTACTGCTTCTCGGGCCTCCCGCGATCCGCCTCGAAGACGAACAACGCTCGCCCGCCATGATCCTGTTCGGCTGGATAGTTCAGAACGCGTCCGACCTGGGTCTCGCGGGGTTCGACCTGACCATCGGCGACAGCGATTTCAAGAAACGCCTCGGCAACACGTGCGTCGAACTGACCGCCGTAGACGTCTACGGCCGCCCACGCGACTACCACCTGCAGGCGATCCGCAGCCACGCCATCTCCGTGGCGAAGAAAGCGGTCGCGGCGGTCGGCGGCGAAGACGCGTGGAAGACGAAGATCAAGCCTGCCGCCGCCTGGCTCGATTACAAACGGCTGCGCGTGGCCGAGATGGGCGTGCCCGCCGCAATCCGGATGGCACTGGGCGGCGCGTCATCGACCGTGTACGAACGGCGCATCGGGCAGGTGTACTCGATGACGCCCCGGCAGCTGCGGCCCGTTGAACCGAGACTCGAAGTTGGCGAGCATTACGACGTTCACGACAACTGCGTGGAGGATCTGCTCCTCTGGAGCGGCACGTCGCCCAGCACGGCGAGCGCCATCACCGCCTGCGCGCGGTCGTACGCACGGATCCGCAACCTGGGCCGTTCGTTTCACACGATCCTCATCAACGGCAAGCTCGCGGCGTGGGGGTACTCTTACTGGGCAACGGAGCCGGCGAACCTGACGGAGACGCCAGGCGCAGTGCTCGACTTCGAGGCGGACTCCGTCTCGCTCTACGACTTCCACACGATTCCCGCGTTCCGCGGCCGTCGGGTGTATCAAGCGCTCCTGACACATATCCTCGAGAAGCGGTTCGCAGAGGGAGCGGCTCGCGCGTACATCACCGTGCTCGAATCGAACACGGCGTCCCGAATCGCCATCGAGCGCGTGGGGTTTCAGTTGATGCGCGAGAACCACTACCGGCGTCTGCTGCAGCGGCGCTCCCTGACCTCGCGCTCGCCCGACCGCTGACGCCATACGAGCGAGGGCCACGTCCAACGCGCGTTTACGCGCGCCTTACCGCCGACGGACGGCGATGCCACCTGGCCCACATCTCCAGCACCCGTTCGGAGCCCGGCACGCGCATGAGGATCAAGCTGCGCGAGGCGGGATCCAGCACTGCGAAGAAGGCGAGGCTGAAGTACAGGCTCGCGAGAATCGCTCCGGCGCCAATCACTTCGAACCAGTTGCGGCCGGGAAGCAGCCTGAATCTCAGGAGCCCGGCAACCATGATGACCGGGATCGCGCACAGCAGAGGGCGGGTGTAAATGGCATCGATGTATTCGTAAACCGAGAACCGATTGATGCGGCACATGATGACCGCGAGATACACGCAGCGGCTCACCATGAGCGACACCGCCACCACGCAGGCGGCGCCGAAAGCGCCGTAACGCGGTACCACGAGGAACATCGCCGCGATCGAAGAGATCACCTCGACGACGATGCCGTAGGCGTACAGCGCATGTCGCCCCTGGCCCAGGAGAACCGCTCCAGAGTTGAACTGCCCCGCGATCGCGAACAGGAAAGGCACCGCCAGCACCGGGAGCAGCGGACCACTCGTCCGGCCAAACAGCGGTGACACCCAGACCGTCAACAGCGGAGTTCCATAGAACGACAGGAAGACCGCGAGCGGCATGAACAACGCCAGGCAATGCCGGTTCGTCACGACCGCCATGTTCCAGACGTTGCGCGAATCCCGCTTCTCGTCGAACTCTGCGGTGACCGACGCGGTGATGTACCCCACTTTCGCGAAAGCCTCCGCCGTGTACATCAACAGCCGCCATGGCAGCGCGAAAAACGCGACGTCGTTCGGGCCCCGCAGGTAGCCCAGCATCGTCGAAGGCGATTGAATCGATATCAGGTTCGCCGCGGCCATGACCGACGAGTGTTTGCCATAATGAAACATCCCCTTCAACGCCTCGACGCGAACCAGCTGCGGCGACAGTTTCAACTCAGGGAACGCGCGTTTGAGGTTAACGATGTTCCAGAGGTCTTCACCGATCTGAACGCAGACAGTCAGCACGGCAAGCCCGATCAATCCGTACCCCGACAAGAGCAGCGTAATCGATCCGGCGGCGCGAGCCATCAGCGCGACAATGTACGCGCGGTTGATGAGATCGAAGCGTTGGAACGCTTCGAGCGCCCCGGTTATCGGCGAAACGATCAGCCGCTCCGATATGGAGAACGCAATGATCAGAATCAGGAGCCGCGCGTCGTTCTGCAACGTCGGCTGGATTTTGAAGAAATCCATCGCGGCGTAACGACCGAGGATCGCGAGCAGGAAGCATGGCGTCGAAATCATCATGAAATACACAACCGCGCTCGCGACCGTCTGATTGACCTCCGTCCATTCCTGCCGCGCCTTGTAGCGCGCGCATCGGTTGATCACGGCCGACCGGAATCCGAAATCCAGCAGGCGCAGGTAGTCCATCGTCGAGAACAGCAGGACCCACACGCCGTATCGCTCGACGCCCAGCCGGCGAACGATGATCGGTGAGAGCACGATCCCGAGGAGGAGGTTCACCGCGACGCCGATCCAGCTCCACACGACGTTGACCAGGAACCGTTTCTTCTGCGACGGAGGGTCGGCGGCCGGAGGATTGACTGCGGTCATTTCCTGAGAGGGGTCAGAGGAGAGAGTCCCGGAAGGTGCGCGCCAGCGCCGTTCGTGTCCGCGAGGAACCTCTGCCATTCATTGTTGAGATACTCGTCATACGCCACGGGCACGCCTTAGCTGAAGCAAATCGGAAGCCGGAAATGGACGAGCCCGATCAGCCCTCGGCCAATTGCGGCGGGCGGACGACTTCGAGCTCAGATTTCCGTCGCCGAAAAAGTCGGCCCTCGAGGCGATGGCGCATGCGGAGCGATGGCCGTTCGACGAGGTAGAACGACGCGAGCGCCGAGACGGCGACCAGGACGATGTTCAACGGAAACGTCGCTACGACCGACGTCGAATATCGGTTGAGAAACAACTGCTGCCACAGGTAGATCGAGTAGCTGATCACACCGACGAACGCGATTGGAGGAGCGTTCAGAAACCGGCCCACGCGGCTTGTGTGGTACGTCACGGCCCAGTGGACGCATAGCGCGGCACCAAGATTCATGACCGTGAAACTTACGAAGAAGTAGGGCCGCGGATGCTCGTGGAGAGCGCTGGCTGCCAGCACGGCCAGGGGCACGAGCAAGAAGGCAGAGGATTCGAGGAAGCGCCGGTACCATACCTGCGCCATGAGCCAGTTGGCCAGACCCGCAAGCAGACACCCCATCGCGAGAGAATCGGCGACCGTTTCGAAACCGTGCCCGATGCCGCCGTAGGGTGACGGCGCGAGCTGCCACATGGCGAGCCGGACGAAGGGTGAAATGAGGACGACCGCCGCAGCGACGCCGAACCCTCCTGACGGCCCGGCGAGCAGCAGCACCGCGGGCCACAGCAAATAAAATTGTTCCTCGACAGCGAGCGACCAGGTGTGTCCAATCCACCAGGAGCGCTGCGGATAGTAGTTCGACGTATACGTGATCGCATGCGGCAAGTCGCCGGGCGCAAGCTGGATGAGCTGCAGCACCGCCGCCGTCGCCACCGCCGCGACCAGCACGTAGTACGGCGGCAGAATGCGGAAGGTTCTGCGGAAATAAAAGCGAGAAAGGCTGACGGTGCCGCGGCGATTCCACTCGTCGAGGAGCAGATTCGTGATCAGGAAGCCGGAGATCACGAAGAAGACGCGCACCCCGAGCTCGCCCAGCGCGAGGATGTTCACGACCCATGCGTTTGCCGGAAACCCACGAGTGCCCGCGAGGTGGCTCAGCACGACCATTCCAATGGAAACCGCTCTCAACCCGTCGAGCGATGGGATCCTCCTGTCGGTCGACGCCGAAGCTGGGCTTTCCGCCCTCACTTCCGCAGGGGTCACCCGCCGGTCCGCTTCGGCACCTGAATGCTCGAGGTTTGCCTGAGCCACGGTCGAAGGCAGAGCAAAACGAGCGCCGAAGGTCGAAAGGATTTTGCAGCTTCCCGGGCGTCAAAAGTGGAAAGACAGAGTCGCGGTGAGGCCCGCAGCTTCCGCTAAACGGAAAAATAGAAGCTCGATGCCGAAGTCCAACCACTGGACCGTATCCGCTGATTCACGGTCTGGTCGCAAGAGTCAGCGTGGAGCGTGGCGTCTGGCAGGGCTTGAGGCTGCCAGACGGAACGCGAGGTGCGTCCCCGCAGGCGCTACTGCAGGAACCGGAGGAAGTTGACATTGGTGATGCCGTTGGTTCCCGCCCCCACGAAGACCAGGCGGATGCGGCGACGTCCAGCCTGCAGAGCGATGCCATCCTTGCGGATCGTTTGCCACGCCTGCCACCCGCCGGTATTCGGCACGACGAGCGTGCCGGTCACGTCCACTCCATCCACCTCCACTCGCAGGGTGCCGCCGGTGCTGGCGCTTGCCACGCGCAGCTCCAGCGCGTAGGTGCCGGTCGCGCTCACGTCCGCGGTGTACAGCAGCCATTCGCCAGCACGCGTCCAGCCAACGTTCCATCCGCCTCCGGTATCTGTGGTTGCTTCGATGTCCACGTCGGTCTGGCGATATGCTCCGCCGCGGTTGCCTGGCGTGGTGTCGAAGTAGGCCAGCGAGGCCCCGCCCTCGTCGAAGTTCTCCGCCTCGATTGTGCCGGGCAGGATCACAGCAGTTCCGAGGTACGGGGACGACCCGGTCGGCCGTGTCAGCTCGAGCCAATTCACATTCGCGACGCCACCGGTGGACCCGTTGGAATCGAACGCGAGCCGCAACCTGCGCGCGCCGGCTCTGAGCGGCACCTGGTGAACCGTGACCGTGCTCCAGGTCTGCCAGCCGCCGGTGTTCGGCACTTGAATGGCACCCGTCGCGTTCACGCCGTCCACGTCGAGATGCAGCATGCCGCCGGACCCTGTCGAGGCGAGCCTGAGCATCAGGTCGTACTGCCCGTCCGCGCTCACGTTCACGGTGTACTGGAGCCACTCGCCCGGTCGCGTCCAGCCCACGTCATAGCCGCCGCCCGCGTCCGCAGTGCTCTCGATGTCCACATCCGTATTCCGGAAGGTCCCTCCCTTGTTGCCCAGCGTCGTGTCGTGATAGGCGACGCCTTCGCCGCCCTCATCGAAACGTTCCGCCTCGACGAGGCCGGGTATGACAGGGGCAGTACCTCCGAACGGCGACGCGGAGGGCGGCGTGGGTCCACTCACACCCTTCACGATCGAGAAGTAGTCGCGCCGCACGCCCGTGCTGTCGAGGAACGTCGCGTCGAGCCGGTTGCCGAGCACATCCAGAACAAGGGACCCGAGCACGGCCTGCGACAAGTACATCGCTGCATGATTGAGCGTGCCGCCGCCAAGATGCCCCGCCGTGCCGGCAACCGTGTACACCGTGCCCTCGTGCGGGGCCATCGAGTAGGTCGGCTTCTGGTAGGCGCCCGATGCGTCCGGACGCCCGCTGCCGCCATCCTTCTTCATCGCGGCGCCGAACGTCGTCGAGTCGCCGTAATGGCCGTCGATCAGGAACGACCGCTCGTACGAGTGGCTGTGGCCGGAGAGCACCAAGTCGACGCCGAAGTTCTCCAGGATAGGCACCACGTTCTGCCGCATCTCCACGAGCTCGATCTCGGTGTCCGAGTTGTGGGAGCCCTTCGAGTACGGCGGGTGATGGAAGAAGACGATGACCCACGGCTGCGTGTTGGCCGCGAGGTCGCGCTGAAGCCACGTGAGCATCGGGCCGGTCGGCGAGCGGTCCGTCTCGAACGATTCGAGTTCCACGAAGTGGATGTTGGCGTAATCGAACGAGTAGTACGCCTCCGTCCCCGAGGCCACGCCTCCCGCCTCCCCCTGTTTCGGCAGCGTGAAGATGTCGTAGTACGGCCCCGTGTTCGTGGCGGAGTCGGACGCGGATCCATCGTGGTTGCCGTATGCCGGCCACAGTACGCTGGTGCGCAGCATCGCCGGATACATGTTGAAGACGGCTGCCTGGTACTCCTGATCCAGCCCGTCGTTGTAGGCGTTATCGCCCAGCATCAGCCAGAGGTCGGTGGGACGCGGGCCCGTGAAGGCCGTGTATGCGTCGCGCACGGCCGCCGCGTTCGCGTCGGCGGTGCCGGAGTCGCCGATCACCCAGACGCGCAACGGTCGCTGCGTGCCCGGGATCGGAGATGTCCTGAAGTGAAACGTCGCGTCGCCGGCGATCGTCGTCGTGGGCGTTCCGATGGAGTAGTAGTAGATCGTGTCCGGAACGAGCCCTGCGAGGCGCACCTCGTGCTCGGTGCGCGCGGACGTCTCCTGGCCGGACCCGGAGACCACGCCTGGCGACGGTCCGAACTGAACGCGGCCGACGACGGGCGTCGTGGTCCGCCACCGCACCACGATGCTCGTCGGTGTGCCCAGCTGCAGGTACGGACCGCGGGTGACGGTCGCCGACTGTCCCTCGAGCGGAATCGAGGCGGCGGTGGCGATCGCGAAGAAAGCGAGGAGCGAAACGAAGCGACGCAGCATGGCCTGCTCCCGGATACTGCCGGACTGCGCCAGAGCGGCGTCGGCGTGCAAACGTCGGCTCGGACTGCTTCGGAGTCCGGCGGCTCGATTCACGAGCGGTTTAGATGGCGGTACTCGGACAATGCCTCAGCGAGCAAAACGCTTACGCGCGGCTCCCACACGAGCCTCCCTCAGCCGCGCGAGACGATCTCACGTGACGTTTGCGCACAACGAGAACGGGACGCAGTTTACGGTGGGCCAGGACCGCCGGCGAGATCCTCTACAAGATTCGGCGGTTCGCCCGCACGCGCGGAGCACGTGCAGGCATCGCAATCGGCCTTGCTCAAGAAAAGACCGAATCCGGAGACCAGTGGCACGATGGCCTGAAACGTCGCTGGCGCTCATTGGCGCGGCCAGCGAAATCGAGCTTGAAGGTACGCTTTGACTGGTCCTCAATCCGCGCGGCCACCCGACTACTTCACGGTGAACACCGCGACCACCGGATCGTGGTCGGACGGATAGACGCCATTGACAACGGTGTTGGGCACGTTCACGCTCTGGAGCGCGAGGGTTGCGACGTTCGAGAAGAACGCGTAGTCGAACCGCGAAGTGCCGTGCGTGGCGCCAGTCCCGTTGTAGGCCGTGGCCGTCCCGGCGTTGGATGCTGCCGCCCAGGCGTCCAGGTACGGCGTCGCGATGATGTAGTAGTCGCTGGTCGCCGGCCAGGTATTGAAGTCACCCATCATGATCCGCGGCTCTGAGAAGTTCGTCATCCAGCTCAGTGCTTGCGCGATCTGGATGGGCCGCCAGGAGGGGTTGTCCCACTCGATGTGTGTCGTGAACAGGTTGACGTTGCGGCCGTTCACGACGATGCCGATCTGCGCCACGTCGCGGTTGAAACTGAGCAGAGTGGAGCTGGATGTCGACAGAGGATATCGCGAGAGGAGGACGTCGCCGGCGTTGATGCCGGGATTGGCGGACTGGCGGTACCAGGTCACGCCGGTCTTTTGCTGGATCAGCGATCGCAAGTACTCTCCCATATCGAAAGTCCAGGCGCAGACACCTGAGAAGACGTTCACCTCGTTGAGACTGACGACGTCGGGTCTCAGCGCGACGATCGTGTTCGCCGTGAAGTCCGGGTCGCACACGCCGTTGGAATTCTTCGTCTTGTGGATGTTCCACTGCATGACGCGAAGCGTGGTGCCGGTCGAGGGCGGGGGCGGCGGCGGGGGCGGCGGCGGCGGCGTGGGAGTCGTTGCGGACCCGCCGTAGGTGATGACGAGGCGAGGCCGCACGGCTGCGTCAACCGCCCGGGTGGAGTGGAACTCCCTGTAGTTGCCGCTGCCGCTTCCACCGGTGTCAACCAGAGCGACGCGGGTGTAGCGCGACCCGAATTCGCCGTTCACCGTACGCTGCACCATGTCGGTGAGATCGAACGAATAGGTCGATCCAACGGCGTTGCTCACGTACGTAGTGCCGAAGCTTGGACCGAAATCGCCGCCCGGCGTGCTCCAGGCTTGACCGGATCGGAAGTAGTACCAGTTGGTCTCGCCTCTGACGAACGACCGAGCGACGTCAAAGGCGGTCAGCGGCCGGTATTCACTGCTTTCTGCGGCCTTGAGAACGAGGTAGAGCCGCGCGCTCTGGATGACCGCGTTTGCGGGTATGAAGTTCTGCGTGTCGAACTTCAGCAAGATGCGCCGCGTATAGCTCGCCGAGCTACTGACCTTCGACACCAGCACGTCGCTGGTGCTGAAGTCCACCATTCCGGAGGCACCGCCCTGGATGGTCAAATCGGCGTTGATGTGCGACCCGGGTGTACTGAGCGTCACCGTGGTTTGCGCTGACACGGTGGCAGCAAAGCTGCGTGTCGCGATCAGCACGATGACCAGCAGGTGAACGAATCGCATCGTACGAGTCGGTGAGCACACGACGTTCGTCATAGAAGGGCCTCTGCGACCTTCACGCGCGGAGGCGTGGAGGTTTGAACGACTGCGGGTGTTGTCGGAGGGAGCGAGCTCCCTGCTTGATATCGGCGGTTCCACGACAACCCAATAAGGTCGCGCCCAGGCGTAAGGCCGGCGTCAAAGCCGCGTACAGGCGCTCACTTTTTTGCTCGGTCGGTTCATTGGAACCGTCAAGCAGAACGATCGCGAATCGGAACCGGCTTGGACCTTGGGGCGGGGCCGAGATTGTGGCCGCCGCCGCCCCTGAGGCAAGCTCGGCGCCATTTCCGCGGACGCCCGTTTTTCCTCCAGTTTCAGGCGATCGTCGTGTGCAGCGCGACGCCAGGGCGAGCAGCTGAACCTGCTTCGAACTCTGCCGTATGTAAGTTTTACAGCGCAGCTGAGCGTGTCGCCGTTTTGCGGCGCATTATAAGACAGTTACCGAGCGTAAACGCATACTGATGTGTTCAGTCCAGATACATTTCGCCAGATGAGGTCGAGTCGCAGGCCGCTGGTGTCCGTAGTTGATACTCAACCACACGGCAGCAGGTGGACGAGGTGCCGGTGCTCGAGGGGGCCGGTGAACAGGGTCCGCGT
>Ga0137409_10001682_pt1 | contig 23984 bp, 22 predicted proteins | sample CZODoug1_16funga_FD_122059 | JGI IMG/M metagenome (GOLD analysis project Ga0137409, IMG submission 122059) | Vadose zone soil fungal communities from Angelo Coast Range Reserve, California, USA - CZODoug1_16fungal (Hybrid Assembly) | ecosystem: Environmental > Terrestrial > Soil > Vadose zone...
TGTACGCACGTGGGCGAAATGGGGTCGACATCGACTGGATGAAGATGTGGCCGGATACGAATGACGCGATGCTTTCCGCTTTGGTCGAAGGAAATCAGTTTCCCGTATCTGCAGCAGTTTTTCGGCGATCGGTAATCGACGATATCGGATACTTCGATGAAGCTCTGCCCTCGCACGAAGACTGGGAGTTCTGGCTCCGCTGGGCATTCGCCGGCAAGCGCTTCTTCGGCCTGGATGCGTCGGGAACGAGGACGCTGATCCGGGAGCACGGCGAAAGCTTGACCAGGCGCACCGTCACGATGGCCGAAACGCGGCTGTTGGTCCGAGAACGGATCGAAAAGCTGGCCCCGACGGACGCCTTGCGGGCCAAGAACCGCGAATGCGCGAGCTACGACGAGTGCGATCTCGGGGCCGCACATCTGGCGGCCGGGCATTGGAGCGCCGCCATCCGCTGGTATCTCTCGGGTTTCACCAAAGCAGAGCGCAAGGCCCGGGCGATCCGCGTGTTGCTGGTGCACCTGGCTCCAAGCTGGCTGCTGAGCCTGTGGCGACGATTACGCTGGGGAGCCTTGGCGCGGGAAACCGCCTAGGGAGACCGGATGGCCGCGACGCGGAGGTAGCGCTCTATCCGCGCCGGCTGCGCCGGCCACTTCAATCCGTCCATGGTTCCCTCGACAACCGCCCTGGCCTGTGCGCTCCGTCCGGACAAAAGCAGCATTCCGGCGTGCAGTGCCGCCCGCGCCACGCGCCTTAGCACCAGAAGGACGAGGTGCAGCGTTCCGCCCGCGTGCTTTTTCGCGAGTAGCAACCGGTTGCGGTAGGCAAGATAGAGCACGAGAGGTCGGCTTTGCGTCCAGGAATACCGCGGCGCCCCGTGATCTCCTGTCCCGGCCCTCCGAAAAGAGTGCGAGACGTCGTGCCGGACGACGGCGGCAGGCACATAGAGGAGTCGCTCCTCCGCAGCCTTCGCGCGCAAGCACCAGTCCACGTCCTCGTAGTAAGCGAAGAAGTCCCTGTCCAGAAGCCCTATCCCGCGCAGCGCATCGGACCGGAACATCAGGCAGCAGCCCGTGATGAAGTCCGTCGGCCGGGGTGTGCCGGAGGCGTCGGCCGGCGCGGTCTCATGCCGCGCTTCGAGGGTCAGTCGGCTGATCGACCCGCCGCTGTACCAGATTCTCCCTGGGGCCGAAAGCTCGTAGATGGTGGCGCCGTACGCCGCGGCCGGCTGGGTTTCCGCTGCCCGCTTCAACTCACGCAGACAATCGGAATCCACGACAGTGTCGTTGTTGAGGAGCAGTACGAGGTCGAAAGCGCGCTCCAGCAGGTAGCGGATGCCGACGTTGTTGCCCTCGGCGAAGCCGAGGTTAGAATCGTTTACGATCAGGACAACTTGAGGGTACCGGCCACGAATGAGGTCCGCGGACCCGTCGGTGGAGGCGTTATCAACAACGACAATCTGATCGGGCGGGCTGGAGCTGCGGAGAATCGAGTCCAGGCACCGCGGCGTCACCTCCATTCCATTCCAGTTCAGGACGACGACACCGAGCTTCATGGCGAGAGATCGCGGGGCAAGACGTGCACACCGCGGGATTCTACGCGGCGAGCGATAGCGTCTCAATGACGCCCGGCGTTTAATGAACCTCGCGATAGACGCGCGGATGCTGAACAGCTCGGGGATAGGCACGTACGTGAGCAACGTGCTGCCTCGCCTGATCCCGCTTTACCGCGGGGAAAGGGTTCACCTGCTCGGCGAGCGCAGCGAGCTCGCCCGCCTGCCGTGGGCGCGCGGCGATGCGGTTTCGCTGGTGAACTGCGCGAGCCCGATCTTCTCGCTCGATGAGCAGCTCCGGTTGCCGCGCGCGATACCCGCCGAAACCGACGTGTTCTGGTCGCCGCAGTTCAACATCCCGCTGCTGTATCGCGGCAGGCTGCTAGTCACGATTCACGACGTGCTGCATCTTGCAATGCCGCAGTACATGGGAGGCGTGCACAAGGGCTTGTACGCAAGGGCCTTGCTCGCGGCGGTGAGGTGGAAGGCTGACGCGGTCGTCTGCAACTCACGCTTCACGGCGAATGAGCTGATGCGACGGGTCGGCGTGAAGGCCTCGAAAATCGAGGTCATACACCTGGGCGTCGACGAAGCATGGTTCTCGGTCGACAAGGGTGCACGTCCCCACGAGAAACCCTATTTCGTGTTCGTGGGCAACGTGAAGGCGCACAAGAATATCGCCGGCCTGATCCAGGCGTTCCAGGACATCTCCGGGAGGATCCCGCACGATCTCCTGATCGTCGGCAAGAAGGATGGGTTCGTTACAGGAGACCGCAAGGTGGAACACTGGGCGGCCGCGCTGGGCGAGCGCGTGAAGTTCACCGGCCTGGTGGACGACGCGCTGCTGAAGAGGTATGTCGCTTGGGCGGACGCGCTCGTCCTGCCGTCCTTCTACGAGGGCTTTGGACTGCCGCCCCTCGAAGCGATGGCCTGCGGGTGTCCGACCATCGTGTCCGATCGCGCATCGCTGCCCGAGATATGCGGGGACGCGGCCCTGTATTGCGATCCGAGCGACGTCAAGGACATCGCAGCCAGGATGCTCCAAGTGGCGACAGACGGCGCCACGCGCGCGCTCCTGCGCGAGAAAGGCCTGCAGCGCGCACGGCAATTCACGTGGGACAAGTGCGCCCGCGAGACGCTCGCGGTCATCGAAAGCCTGTTGGTCTAGCGGACGCCTGCCGGTGAAGATCCTGCAGCACGTCAAGTCATTCCGTACCACGCACGGCGGCGTCGAGCGCGTGGTCGAAGAGCTGGTTCCGGAGCTGAACCGCTACCCGGACCTAGAAGTCGACGTGCTGTGCCAGGGGCCCGACAGCCGCGACTACGCCCTGCCCGGTCGTGGCAAGGTGTTTCAGGCGAGGACCGATCTCGCCGTTTCGGCCGCCGCCCTGTCCTGGCGGGACCTCCGCGTCTGGCAGCGGGTCGCCGCGCGCTACGACATCGTCCATGTGCACCTGCCCTGGCCGCAGAGCAACCTGAATCTGCTGCTCAAGCGATTCGAAGGCGCGGTGGTCGTGCACTGGCACAGCGACATCGTCCGTCAACGCTTCTTGTACCGCTGCTACCGGTGGCTCGAGCGCCGGCTGCTGGAACGAGCCGACAGGATATGCGTCACTTCGCCCAAGCTGCTGGAGGAATCTGCAGCGCTCGATGGATTCCGCCACAAGGCGGTGAGCATCCCGATCGGCATTCCGGAGGCCGCCGATGAGATCGGCGAGGAGGAGATCCAGGCGCTGCGCAGCCGAAACGGCGGGCGCCCCATCGTCTTTGCGCTGGGCCGCCTTGTCCCGTACAAGGGCTTCGAGCATCTGGTGCGGAGCGCCGCGTCACTGGTCAAAGACGGGCTGATCCTGATCGGCGGCGAGGGACCGCTGCGCGGCGCGCTCGAATCCCTAATCCGGGAGCTTGGCGTGGCGCACAAAGTCAAGCTGCTGGGAAGCATCGCCGACCGCGAGGTCGAACTCCACATGCGGGCGTGCAGCGCTTTCTGCCTTCCAGCCGTCCAGAGGTCCGAGGCCTTCGGCGTGGTGCAGATCGAAGCCATGCGCGCCGGCCGCCCGGTCGTGTCGAGCCGGATTCATGGCTCGGGCGTGGACTGGGTCAATCAGGACGGCGTAACCGGACTTACTGTGGAGCCCGGCAATCCTGCAGCACTGGCGCAAGCCCTGAACCGGATTGTCGGCGATGCCGAGGCCGCTCGCCGCTTTGGCGGCAACGCGCGCAAGCGCTACGAGGAGCTCTTCACCGCGCGGCGCATGGCCGAGCAGGTGCGGGCGATGTACGTGTCGCTACGCATATAATCGTTCTCGACTCGAGCTCTTTTCGACTTGGCGAACCCCGACCGACCCCTAGCGGCCGCCGGCGCGGCGGCGATCGGTCTGCCGCGGCGGGTGGCGCTCGCGCTGCTCGCCCTCGACACCGCTGGCCTGGTGCTGTTCTTCAATCTCGCCTTCTGGTTGCGCCTGGACTTCATTCCCTGGTTCACGCCCGGGATGCTGGTGCCGCTGGGCCTTCTTTTTCTGAGCATGTATGTGCTCGACACCTACGTGCTTGAGCGGCAAGTCTCCGGGCTCCGGCCTCCCGCGCGCGCTATCCTGGGCGTCGGCGTCGCCGGATTGCTGACCGGCGCAGCCGCTTACGCGGGCGCGTTCTGGGGCGCCGATCCGACATTCGGCCGCGGGATCTTTCCCGTGGCGTTTGCGCTGCAGGCCTTGTGGAGTCCCCTGTGGCGGCTTTACCTCGGCCGGTGGCTGCGCGAGCAAGCCGAGCAGATCCGCTGGCTGGTGATCGGCACGGGTGAGCAGGCGCTCGGCCTGCGCGAGGACTTCGTCCGGTCAAAGACCCAGGGCGAAATACGGTTCCTCGCGGACGCGAGCGGCGTAGCGCCCGAACTCGCGCCCATAGGCACTGTCGACGACCTGGAGCGCGTTGCGACAGAACCTTGGTCGGGAGTGGTAGTAGCGCTCACCGACGCGGCGCCCGAGCCGCTGGTCCACCAGCTGATGGATCTGCGTTTTTCGGGAGTGCGGGTATACGGCATCGCCGACTTCTACGAGCGGATGTGGTTCAAGGTGCCGGTGCTGCACACCAGGCACGGCTGGCTGGTGTTCGCGCATGGCTTCGACCTGCTGCACAACCCGCTCGGCCTTCGCATCAAGCGGCTGTCCGACGTGGTCCTGGCGATCGCGCTGCTGCTCGTCGCGATGCCGGTGATGGGGCTGGTCGCCATCCTCATCAAGCTCGAAAGCCGCGGGCCAGCGATATTCCGGCAGGCGCGCACGGGGCTGGGCGGCAGGGAGTTCGAGATCCTGAAATTCCGCTCGATGACCGACGACGCGGAGCGTGACGGACCGCAGTGGGCACGGAGGTCCGACCCGCGCGTGACGCGCCTGGGACGCGTGATCCGCCTGTTGCGCATCGACGAGCTGCCGCAGCTCATCAACGTGCTCAAGGGCGAGATGAGCTTCATCGGGCCGCGCCCCGAGCGGCCGGTGTTCAACGCCACGCTGGAACAGGAGATTCCTCTCTACAATCTGCGCCACCTGGTCCGGCCGGGCATCACCGGCTGGGCTCAGGTCATGTACCCCTATGGAGCTTCGGTCGAGGATGCGCGCGAGAAGCTTCAGTACGACCTGTACTACATCAAGAACTATTCCGTGCTTCTGGATATCGGCATCGTCTTCAAGACGCTGCGCATCGTGCTGCTGGGGCAAGGCCGCTGATGGCGACACACTCCCTCGGTGCCACCGCGGCGCGCTACGCTGACCGCGCGAGCCTGTGGGCGGCCGTGGCGATCGGGTTCTCGATTCCCGTTTCCACGGCGCTGGACAGCCTGCTGGTCGCAGCGCTGCTGTTGTGCTGGATCGCCGGCGGCCGATACCGCGAAAAACTTGCGGCCATTCGCGGCAACGATTTTGCGATCGTCGCCTGCGCGCTGTTTTTACTCTCCGTAGCGGGATCCGCATACAGCGTTGGCACAGCGAGCGATGTGCAGCATGCGCTCGGCAAGGCATCGAGGCTGCTGCTGATACCGGTGCTGATATCGCTGCGTCCGGGAAGGGATTACCAGGAGCGCGCGCTGCGAGCCTTCAAGGCCGCGGTCGTCCTGACTTTGGTGCTGTCGTTCCTTGTCTGGCTGGGGCTCACGCCGGAGGCCGGATTTGTCGAGCATTCGCAAATCGATCCGGTGGTATTCAAACTCAAAATCACGCACAGCGTGCTGATGTCCTTCGGCGCCTTTGCGTTCGCTCTCCAGGCGCGCGAGGCGGCGGATTCGCGATCGAGAATGCTTCCCGCGTTGCTCGCCGGGCTGGCGGCGTTCAACGTGTTCTACATGGTGCCCGGCAGGACGGGGCAGCTGGTGCTGTTGGCGCTGCTGTTCTATTTCTTTTTCAGCTGGCTTCGCTGGCGCGGCCTGCTCGTCGCGGCGGCGGCGGGTGCAACCATTGCCGGTACGGCCTATCTGGCGCCCTCCAGCGCCTTTCACCAGCGCGTGCAGACCACCATCGGGGAAATCAGCGACTGGCGGGCTGGCAAGCCGGCGCAGCTCTCGAACATGCGGCTGGAGGCGTGGAGCAACAGCGTGGAAATCGTCAAATCGCACCCGTGGGTTGGCGCGGGCACTGGCGGATTCGCCGCCGCCTACGCCAGGCAAGTGCAGGGCACCTCGATGATGCCGCTCCGGCAGCCGGAGAATCAGTACCTCCTCACCGCCGTGCAAATGGGGGCGGTCGGGCTTGCTGCATTGCTCGCGTTGTTCGCCCTCCAGTGGCATCTCGCTTCACGCCTGGCGACGCGCACAGAGACCGATCTCGCGCGCGCTCTCGTCATCACGATGGCGGTGGGCTGCCTGTTCAACTCCTTCCTGCTGGACCACACGGAAAGCCTGTTCTACGCGTGGCTGACGGGCTTGCTCTTCGCCAGTCTGCGTCCCGGGAGGAATGGGGCGCGTTAGTCAGGGAGCGCGGGCCGGTACAATTCACCCATGCCGGAGACGCGCAGCCTGGGGAGCCGACAGCTGTACCTGCGGCTGCTTTCCTACGTCGGGCCGCATTCCAGGATGCTCTCGCTGGCCGTGCTGGGCATGATCTGCGCCGCGGCGACCGAGCCGCTTTTCCCCGCGCTCATCAAGCCGCTGCTCGACGGCGGGTTCGCCTCGTCGGGCGCGCCGAGCTACCCGCCCGCGGTATTCGCCGGGGCGATCGTCGGCATTTTTCTCGTGCGCGGAATTCTGACTTTCCTGTCGTCGTTCTGCCTGCAATGGGTCGGGCACCGCGTGGTGCTCGATCTGCGCTCGGCGATGTTTGCGCGGCTGGTACGCTTCCCTGCCCGGCATTTCGACGACCAGAGCTCCGGCGCGCTGCTGTCGAAAGTGGCCTACGACGTCTCCGGCGTCATCGGCTCGGCGACCACCGTGGTCACCGTCGCCGTCAAGGATACGATCGCGGTGATCGGGCTGTTCGCCTGGCTGCTCTATCTCAACTGGAGGCTGACCCTCATCGCGTTTGCCATCGTGCCGGTCGTCGCCTTGTTCATTCGCCTGCTTTCCAGGCGGCTGCGCCAGATGGCGCGCGGGGCGCTGCGCGCGATGGGCGGGGTGGTGCACGTGCTGGAGGAAACCATCGAATGCCACAAGGTGGTCAAGATCTTCGGCGGGCAGGATTACGAGTCGAACCGCTTCCTGCGCGCAAACCAGGCGCTGCGCGGCTTCTACATGCGCCTGGTCATCCCCGAGGCGCTCACCACGCCGGTGACGCACACGCTCGCCTCGGTCGCGCTGGCGGTCATCGTCTATGTCGCGATGCAGGACTCGATCGCCGATCGCGCCACGGTCGGCGAGTTCGCGTCCTTCATGACCGCCATGCTGATGCTGCTGGCGCCGATCAAGCGCCTCACCGAGCTCAATGCGCCGCTGCAGCGCGGGCTGGCCGCCGCGGAAAGCGTATTCGGCGTGATCGACGCGCCGGTCGAGGAGGATCGGGGCAAGCGGGCGCTTTCCCGCGCCCGCGGGCGCGTCGCGTACGAAGGCGTGAACTTCACTTATGAATCGCGCACCGAGCCGGCGCTGGTCGACATCGACCTGGACATCCAACCCGGCGAAACGGTGGCGCTGGTGGGCGGCTCGGGCGGCGGCAAGACCACGCTGGTCAACCTCCTGCCCCGCTTCTATGTGCCGGGCTCCGGCCGGGTGCTGCTCGACGGTCACGACATCCAGACCCTGACGCTCGAGAGCCTGCGCGGGAATATCGCGCTGGTCAGCCAGGAGATCGTGCTCTTCAACGACTCGATCTTCGCGAATATCGCCTATGGCGCAATGGGCGGCGCGAGCGAGCGCGACGTCATCGCCGCCACCGAGGCGGCCCACGCGACGACCTTCATCCGCGAAATGCCCGAGGGGCTCAACACGCTCATCGGCCAAAGCGGGCTCAAGCTGTCCGGCGGCCAGCGCCAGCGCCTGGCCATCGCGCGCGCGATCCTGAAAAACGCGCCCGTGCTGATCCTCGACGAGGCGACCTCGGCGCTCGACTCCGAATCGGAGCGCCACGTGCAGGCCGCGCTCGAGACACTGATGCGCGGCCGCACGACCATCGTCATCGCCCACCGGCTCTCGACCGTCGAGCGCGCCGACCGCATCGTCGTGCTCGAGCGCGGCCGGATCGTCGAGACCGGGAGGCACGCCGAGCTCCTGGCAAAGCGCGGCATCTACGCCAAGCTCTATGAGCTGCAGTTCGCCGAGGCAATTAAATCAGGGACAGACCACGTTTTCCCGCTTGCAGGGACCGTTGCGCCTGGTTAAACATTGTTTTACTATCGCGTCATGGTCAAGACCATCACCAAAATCGGTAATTCGCACGGCGTCATCTTCGACGCTGCTCTCCTGGACCTCACGGGACTTCGCGCCGGCGACCAGGTCGCGGTGAGCGTCGCGGCGGGAGGCTCGATCATCCTCACGCCGATCCGCAAGGCTGCCCGGCAGGAGGAAGTGACCGCGACTGTCAGGCGCACCGTGAAGGACTACCGCAGGACCCTGCGCAAGCTGGCGTGACCGCGGCGACGGCCGATGACTGCATCCACCTTACGGTGGACATCGTCAAGGAAATCCACAAGGCGGTTATCGATGAGTTTGGCGGCCTGCGAGGCGTGCGCGACGAGGGATTGCTGGCGTCGGCGGTAGGCGCTCCGCAGGCCAGCTTCGGCGGCAAGTCGCCGTACGCCGATGTCGTGGAAATCGCCGCCGCCTATCTGTTCTACCTGTGCCGGAATCATGCTTTCAACGACGGCAACAAGCGCGCTGCGATGGCTTCCGCGATCGTCTTCCTGCGGCTGAACGACATCGAGCCGGCGCCGGATAGCGATGCCTGGGAAGCGCTCGTGCTCGACGTGGCGGCTTCGAAGCTCGACCGCGAGCAAACCACTGCCCGCCTGCGCCGCCTCGCGGCATCGCGGCGCAAGCCGCGCGCACGGAAGAAAAAGCGGTGACGCCACTTACCATCGTCCACACCGAGTCCTCGCTGGACTGGGGCGGCCAGCAGATCCGGATTCTCTCCGAGTCGCAAGGCCTGATCCGCCGCGGCCACGACGTGAAGCTCATCTGCCCGCCGGAGGCGCGCATCTTCGCCGAGGCGAAGAACTGGGACGTGCCGGCGATCGCGCTGCCCATCGCGCGCAAGCGCCCCCTCGGCGTGAAGGTGCTTTTCGAATGGCTGCGGCGCAACCGCTGCGATGTCGTCACCACGCACAGCTCGACCGATTCCTGGCTCACGGCGCTCGCATTGCTTGCGCTCGGCCGGCCCTACCCTGTCGTGCGATTGCGCCATCTCTCCGCGCCGGTTCCCAGGAACGCCGCCACGCGCTGGCTTTATACGCGCGCGACGAAGCGCATTGTCGCCACCGGCGAGGCGCTCAAGCGGCAGTTGATCGAGCGGAACGGCTTTGCCGCCGAACGCATCGACTCCGTGCCGACCGGCGTCGACCCCGCTCACTACCGGCCGGGCGATCGCACCGCCGCGCGCAATGCGCTTCGACTGCCGCAGGACAAGATCCTGGCCGGCATCGTCGCGACCCTGCGCGACTGGAAAGGACATCGTTTCCTGATCGAGGCAGTCGCCGCCTTGCCGCAGAACGTGCACCTGGTCATGGTCGGCGACGGCCCGCAGCGCGAGGCGCTCGAAGCGCTCGTCGACCGGCACCGCATGCGTCCGCGCGCCTGGTTCGCCGGCAACCAGCGCGACGTCCTGCCCTGGCTCCAGGCGCTCGACGTCTTCGCGCTTCCCTCTTACGCCAACGAGGGCGTGCCGCAGGCGCTGATCCAGGCGATGCTTGTCGGATTGCCCTGCGTCACCACGCACGCGGGCAGCATCGCCGAGCTTGCGATGGATGAAAGGACCGCCCTCGTCGTCGCGCCGCAGGACGCGGAAGCCTTGCGCGCCGCTCTTTCACGTCTGATCCAGGACTCGAATCTTGGAAAGAATCTGGGCGAAGCCGCTCGCCGGCACTGCAGTCAGCATTTCGCGTACGAGACCATGCTGGATCGCATGGAAGCGATCTATCAGCAGGTGAGCGGAAAGCGATGATGTTCGGTTTTTCAGGCGCCGTTCTGCACGCGGAGCTCGCGCGTGTACGCAGCCCGGAGCGCGACGGCCGCCAGGCCTGCAAACAGGTAGAACATCACCCAGTCCGGCACGCCGAGCTGCCAGGCGCCGATGCCCATCGCGCCCGTGACCGCCGAAGCGGCCATCAGGATCGCCACGCTGCGCGAGACGGAATAGCCGCGCGCGATGAGGTAGTGGTGCAGGTGCTCGCGATCTGCGTCGAACATGTCGGTGCGCCGGAGCAACCGCAGGAACATTACCCGGGCCATGTCGAGCAGCGGCACAGCGAGGATCCACACGCACGCGATCGGCGGCATGGTCCTGCGCTCGCCCTGCGTCACATCGATCGTGAACCAGCAGAGCGCCAGGCCCAGCATCATCGCGCCCGCGTCGCCCATGAACACGCGCGCGTGCGCGCGGCCCGGCAGGCGCATGTTCCACATCAGAAACCCGGCGATGGCGGACGCCAGCATGAGAAGCAGCATGGTCTGCGTGCCCAGGCGCTGCAGGTAGGCCGCGAGCGCGAGCCAAAGCATCGCGACGAGCGCGATCCCGCCCGCCGAGCCGTCCAGGCCGTCGACCATGTTGATGGCGTTGATCACGCCGAGCGCGCACACGACCGAGAACGGAATTGCCCAGTTATACAGGGTCGCGGGCCCGAACCCGAGAAGAGGTCCGAGAGAGCTTACATACACGCCCGCCCAGGAAGTCATGAACAGCGCGGCGATGAGCTGGATGAAGAATTTGCCGCGCGGCGTGATGTCGTGCATGTCGTCCGCGACGCCGCCGACCACCAGGAGGCCGAGCGCGGCGATGAGCGCAAGATTGGGTCCGACGACCAACCCCGATCCCAGCGCCGCCGCGGCGAAGCCGAAGAACATGGCGATGCCGCCGATGACCGGGACCGGCTCCGGGTGCTGCTTGCGTCCTCCCGGCATATCCATCAGGCCGACGTGCGTCGCTATTCCCGCCAGCCCGCGCGCCGCGGCTGCAGAGAGCAGGAACGCCAGCAAGAGGTAAAACGCGAGCCGGTTGGCCGCAAGGGGAAAAGTGTCCTGCACGGCGCAGGATTATGCAGCAGAATGAGATAATTGGCCGATGCTGCTCGTGACCGGCGGGGCGGGCTTCATCGGCTCCAACTTCGTGCTGTCGACGATCGCGGAGACCGGCGAGACCGTCGTCAACCTCGACAAGCTGACCTACGCGGGCAACCTGCGCAACCTCGATTCGTTGCGCGGCGACCCGCGGCACGTCTTTGTGCAGGGCGACATCTGCGACCGCGAGGCCGTCAGGCATGCGCTTCTCAAGCACCAGCCCCGCGCTGTCGTTCACTTCGCCGCGGAGAGCCATGTCGACCGCTCGATCGCCGGCCCGGCCGCCTTCGTGCAAACCAACGTCGTGGGCACCTTCTGCCTTCTCGAGGAATCCCGAAGTTTCTATGAATCTCTCGCGGGCACGGAGCGCGAGCGTTTCCGCTTCCTGCACGTTTCGACGGACGAGGTTTACGGATCGCTTGGCCCGGATGACCCGGCGTTTACCGAGACGAATCGCCACGCGCCGAACAGTCCTTACGCCGCCTCCAAGGCGTCGGCCGACCACCTCGTGCGCTCGTATCACCACACGTACGGATTGCCCACGCTCACCACGAACTGCTCCAATAACTACGGCCCGTACCAGTTTCCCGAGAAGCTCATCCCGCTCATGATCCGCAACGCCCTGGCGGGCAAGCCGCTGCCGGTTTACGGCGACGGCAAGAACGTGCGCGATTGGCTTTTCGTGCTTGATCACTGCGACGCGGTGCGGCTCGTGCTCGAGCGCGGCAGGGTCGGGGAGACCTACAACATCGGCGGGAACAGCGAGAAGTTCAACAACGAGGTCGTCAAGACCATCTGCGATCTTCTCGAGGAAGTGCTGCCGCGCAAGAAGGGCAAGTACGCGGACCTGATCACGTCCGTGAAGGACCGGCTGGGCCACGACCGGCGGTATGCCATCGACGCCACCAAGATCAAGCGCGAGCTGGGCTGGGCGCCGCGGGAGAGCTTCGCCTCCGGCATCCGCAAGAGCGTGCGCTGGTACCTCGATAACCAGGCCTGGAGCGACGCGGTGACGAGGCGGGCGGCATGAAGGGCATCGTCCTCGCCGGGGGGGCAGGAACGCGCCTTCACCCGGTGACGCAGGTGCTCTCGAAGCAGCTTCTGCCGATCTACGACAAGCCCATGATCTACTACCCGCTGTCGACGCTGATGCTCGCCGGCATCCGGGACATCCTGGTCATCTCGACGCCGCAAGACACCCCGCGCTTCGAGGAGCTGCTCGGCGATGGCAGGAAATGGGGGATCCGCCTGCATTACCTGGTGCAGGCGAAGCCGGAAGGCATCGCGCAGGCGTTCCTCGTCGGCCGGGAGTTCATCGGCAAGGAACGAGTTGCGCTGGTGCTCGGCGACAACATCTTCTACGGCCACGACCTCACCGACCTGCTCAAGCGTGCCGCGGCGCGCGACAAGGGCGCCACGGTGTTCGCCTATCAGGTGACCGACCCGCAGCGCTACGGCGTCGTCGAATTCGACGCTCGCGGCAAGGCTCTGAGCATCGAGGAGAAGCCGAAGCAGCCGAAATCCCGGTATGCCGTCATCGGCCTCTACTTCTACGACGGCAAGATTGTGGACATCGCCTCTAAGCTAAAGCCCTCGGCGCGCGGCGAACTGGAAATCACCGACGTCAACCGCGCCTACCTCGAGCGCGGCGAGCTGGAAGTGATTCCAATTGGCCGGGGCATGGCGTGGCTGGACACCGGCACGCACGAATCCCTCCTCCAGGCGGGGCAGTTCATCGAGACCATCGAACGCCGGCAGGGTCTCAAGATCGCCTGCCCGGAGGAGATCGCCTATCGGATGGGCTACATCGATGCGCGGCAGCTCGAAGCGCTTGCAAAGCCGCTGGAGAAGAGCGGCTACGGCGAGTACCTGCTGAGGGTGCTCTCGGAGCGGCTTCTCTGATGAAGGTCATCCGCACGGAAATTCCGGAGGTCCTGATCCTCGAGCCGAAGGTGTTCGAGGATCCACGCGGCTTCTTCCTGGAAAGCTACAACCGCAAGACGTTCATGGAAGCAACAGGGGTCGACGTTGAGTTCGTGCAGGACAACCATTCGCGCTCCGGCAAGAACGTCCTGCGCGGTCTTCACTACCAGATCGGTCAGCCGCAGGGAAAGCTGATTCGCGTCACTTTCGGCGAGGTCTGGGATGTCGCGGTGGACTTGCGCAAGAGCTCGAGCACCTTCGGCAAATGGGTGGGCATCCACCTGAAAGGCCTCTCCAAGCAGATGGCGTGGATTCCACCGGGGTTTGCGCACGGCTTTGTGGTGATTTCCGAGGTCGCGGACGTGCAATACAAGACCACCGACTACTACTCGCCGCAGGACGAGCGCGTGCTGCTCTGGAACGACCCGGAAGTGGCGATCAAGTGGCCGGTCGGCACCCCCGCACTGAATGAACGGGATCAGCGGGGCATGCCGCTGCGGCGCGCCGAAGCGTTTCCTTGAGAATCCTTATCACTGGCAAGGAAGGACAGGTGGGCTGGGAACTCCGGCGATCGTTGGCCGCCTTGGGCGATGTCGTGGCAACCGATCGCCGCGAGCTCGATCTTCGCGATTCGAGCGCCATACAGCGCACCGTTCGGAAAACTGGTCCGGACATAATAGTAAATGCCGCGGCGTATACGGCTGTCGATAACGCGGAATCTGAGCCAGATATAGCGATGCAAGTCAACGCGATCGCGCCTGGAATTCTGGCCGAAGAGGCAAAGCGGCTCGGTGCGCTGCTAGTGCATTATTCGACGGACTATGTCTTCGACGGCAGCAAGAAATCGCCGTACAAGGAGGAGGACGCGCCGAAACCGCTCAGCGTTTATGGACGCAGCAAGCTCGAAGGCGAGCAGGCCATCGCGGCCTCGAAATGCCGCTATCTCATTTTCCGCACCAGCTGGGTGTACGGCTCGCGCGGGCGGAACTTTTTGCTGACCATCCTGAAGGCTGCTCGCGAAAAGCCCGAGCTCCGAGTAGTCGACGACCAGTTCGGTGCGCCGACCTCGAGCTCGGCCATCGCAGACGCCACGGCGCGCGTGCTACCGCTGCGCGCAGCGCAAGGCCTCTACCACATGACCGCGGGCGGCCAAACCAGTTGGTTTGGCTTCGCGCAAACGATTCTCCGTAATGCGGCGATTTCCACGCCGGTCTTGCCCATCCGCAGCGATCAATATCCTGCCAAGGCGACGCGGCCGCGCAACTCGGTGCTCGACAACGCCAGGCTGAAGCAAGCATTCGGCGTGAGCCTTCCCGGCTGGGAGAGCCAGCTCGAGCAAGTGATGGGTCAAGTTCTGCGGTAGTCGTCGTCGAAGCGCTCGATGTCGTCCTCACCGAGGTAGTCGCCCGACTGTACCTCGATGACGAAGAGCGGATCGGCGCCCACGTTTTCGAGCCGGTGCTTTTCCCCGATTGGGATGTAGGTCGACTCGTTTGCGCCGAGCGTCATAACTTCGTTCCCGCGCGTCACCTTGGCGCGTCCCGAGACCACCACCCAGTGCTCCGCGCGGCGTCGATGCCGCTGCAGAGAGATCCGCGACGCTGGCTTGACCATCAGGCGCTTCACCTGGAATCCGATGCCTTCGTCGAGCGTCTCGTAGTAGCCCCAGGGGCGGTAGACGCGGCGATGCGAAATATGCTCGTCGCGCTTGCTCGCCTTGAGGTGCTCGACTGCCTGCTTGACGTCCTGTGTGCTGTCCTTGTGTGCGACCAGCACCGCATCATCGGTTTCGACGATCACCAAATCCCGCACGCCGACCGCTGCCACAAGCCGCTCCTCCGCGCGCACGTAACAGCCACTCACTTGGTCGAGGTAGACGTCGCCGCGCACCGAGTTGCCGAGCGGGTCTTTCGGCTCAAGCTCCCAAAGAGCGCTCCACGAGCCCACATCGCTCCAGCCGATGTCCGCGGCGACGACGGAGGCGTCCCGGGTGCGCTCCATCACCGCGTAGTCGACCGACTCCGCCGGGCAGCGCCCGAACTCGCCGGCGTCGAGCCGCAGGAAGTCCAGGTCGCGCGTCCCTTTTAGAACGGCCGCCTCAACAGCGGCGACAATGTCCGGACGGAAGCGCCTCAGCTCGTCGATGTAGCGTCGCGCCCCGAAAAGGAACATGCCGCTGTTCCAGTAGTAATCGCCGCGCTTGAGAAATGCACGGGCTCGCGCCTCATCGGGCTTCTCGACGAACTCGGCGACCGCAAACGCCTGCGTCGCGCCAGCCTCAGGCGAGCCGCGACGGATGTAGCCGTACCCGGCCGCCGGCGAAGCCGGCACGATACCGAAGGTGACGAGACGACCTTTCGCCGCAAGCGCTGCTGCCTTGGCTACCGCTTCGTGAAATCGCGGCACATCGTGGATCGCGTGGTCCGAAGGCAGGATGAGAAGCAGCGCGTCTGCGTCCTGCCCGGAGACGCAGATCGCAGCCGCGGCGATGGCTGGCGCGGTATTGCGCCCCTCCGGCTCCAGCAGATGCATTGCAGGCTCGGTGGCCACTTCTCGCAGTTGCTCGGCGACCAGAAAACGATGATCGACATGCGAGACCAGTACTGGGCCGGTTGCGTCGCATAGGCCCGCGAGGCGTAGCGCTGTGTCCTGCAGCATCGTGCGCGTGCCTGTAAGCGGCAGGAACTGTTTGGGCAGCAGCGTGCGCGACAGCGGCCACAGCCGCGTTCCTGAACCGCCGCAAAGAATCACCGGGTGGATTCTGCGCATTACGGCATCTTCGCGAAGCGGTACCAGTTCGTGACGCTGCCGACGATCGGCACGATGACGAAGAACAGGCCGGCCAGGTCGTCCTCGACCTCGGCCACGAGGTAATCGCCAGCCCTGTGCAGGGTGAGCTTTGCTTTTTCGCGTGCGAACATCACATCGGCGCGCGTCCAGTGCGTGTTGCGGAGAATGAGCCGGCCCGCGTCACAGGCGAGCTCGCCTTCCGCGGCGCTGAAGGTGCGCGTCATCATCTTGTCCGCTCCGCTCCACACCGTGACTTCGAGAGCGTCGTCGCGCGGCAGCGAGAAATCGACCCGTGTGGCCTTTTCCCAGTCGGTGTTGAAGCCGAAGAGCTCGCGGGTCAGGGAAGGCTTGACGTTATCGCTCGAATCGGCCTTGTCGGAATAGCCGCCTTGAAACAGCTTGCAATCGGCGGCAGCCGACGGGCGCAGGGGTTCCCAGGCCGCCGGATACGGATTGACCGCCGCGCAGCCGGCGAGGCAGAGGGCGGTTGCGAAGGCGGCGAATCTACGCGTAGCCATAGTAGGACTTGAACCACGCGGCGAACTTCGCCAGCCCCTGCTCGAGCGGCGTCGAGGGCGCGAAGCCGACCGCGCGCGCAAGCGCCTGCGTGTCCGCGCAGGAGGCTTTCACGTCGCCCGGCTGCATCGGCTTCATCTCGATCTTCGCCTTCCTGCCGAGCGCGCGTTCCAGCGCCGCGATGTAATCGAGCAGCGGCACTGGCCGGTGGTTGCCGATGTTGTAGATCGCATACGGCGCGGGCTGGTCGAGGACCCGGAGCGTGCCTTCGACGATGTCGTCGATGTAGGTGAAGTCGCGCTGCATGTCGCCGTGGTTGAAGACCTCGATCGGCTTGCCTTCCATGATGGCATGCGCGAACAGCACCGGCGACATGTCGGGCCGCCCCCAGGGGCCGTAGACCGTGAAATAGCGCAGCCCGGTTGCGGAAATGCCATGCAGATGGCTGTAGACGTGGGCCATCAGCTCGTTCGATTTCTTGGTGGCGGCGTACAGGCTGATCGGGAGATCGACGCTGTCGGACTCCGACCAGGGCAGCTTCGGGTTGTTGCCGTAGACGCTCGAGCTGGACGCGAACACCAGGTGCCGCGGCGGGGAGCGCCGGCAGCCCTCGAGGAGGTTGGCGAAGCCGACCAGGTTGGATTGCACGTACGACGCCGGGTTCTCGAGCGAGTAGCGCACGCCGGGCTGCGCGGCGAGATGCAAGACTGCGCCAGGTTGTTCTCTCTCAAATGTCCTTGTTAAAGATTCGGCATCGGTCAGGTCCAACTGCTGGAAGCGAAACCTGTCGTGCTCGAGGCGCTTGAGCCGCGCCTTCTTCAGCTCCACCGAGTAGTACGGGGAAAGATTGTCGATGCCCAGCACTTCGTCGCCGCGCTCGAGCAGGCGCTTCGCGCAGTGCATGCCGATGAAGCCGGCGGCGCCGGTGACGAGCAGCTTCATTTTTCGTCGGCTTTGCGCAGCTCGATCAGCTTGGCGTACTTGAGGTAGCTGTTGATGCAGCCGATCGAGATGTGCAGGAGGCCCGGCATGCCGTCGAGAAAGCCGAGGCGGAAGACGTAGAACTTGAAAAAGCGCACCACCGGCGAGAGCAGGAGGTGGAAGAAGCCGGCGCTGCGCCCGAGCTCGTACGCCTGGCGCGCCGCGAGCGTGGTGTAGCGGTTCTGCCGCTCGAGGTACGCCGTGAGGTCGTCCGAGGAGTCGTGCAGCAGGTCGCCCTGCAGCGTGCCGGGCGTCACGGCGTACAGTACTTTTTCGTGGACCAGGTCGTCGCTCCAGCGCGCGTTCATGCGGTTGAACAGGCGCGGGCTCCAGTCGGGGTAGCCCTCGCCGTGCGACAGCCACCGCCCGAGAAAGCGGTTGCGGCGCGGCACGCGGTACACCGGCGACACCGGTGCCGCGAGCGCGGCCTGGATGCTCGCGGCGAGCCGCGGCGAGACCGTTTCGTCGGCGTCGAGGCACAGCACCCAGTCGTGCCGCGCCTGGTCGACCGCGTACTGCTTCTGGCGGCCGAAGCCGAGCCATTCCTTCTGCACGAGGCGCGCGCCGTAGCGCTTCGCGATTTCCGCGGTGCCGTCGCTGCTTCCGGAATCGACGACCACGATCTCGTCGGCGAAGGCGAGGCTCTCGAGGCAGGGCGCGAGAACCGCCGCGGCGTTGCGAGTGATGAGGACGGCCGAGAGCGGGGCTCGTGGCGCGGCGTTCAAAGGTTATCCCGTAAAATCGGCGGGCCCTATTCTAAACAACAATGACGCGCATTCTCTTCGTAAAAACATCGTCCTTGGGCGACGTGGTGCAGAACTGCCCGGCGGTGAGCGACGCGGCGCGAATGCTGCCGGGCGCGCAGATCGACTGGGTGGTCGAAGAGCCGTTCGCCGGCATCGCGGCGATGCACGCCTCGGTGCGCCGGGTCATTCCGGTGGCGTTGCGCCGCTGGCGCAGGGCGCTGTGGAGCCCGGCGGTGTGGGGCGAGTTGCGCGCGTTCCGGCGAGCGCTCGCAGCCGAGCCCTACGACGCGGTGATCGACTCGCAGGCGCTCCTGAAGAGCGCGGCGATGTGCTTCCTGGCATCAGGCAGGAAGCACGGCATGGATGCAGCGAGCGCGCGCGAGCCGCTCGCCGCCCGCTTCTATGACGTGGTGCACACGGTATCGTGGCGCCTGCACGCCGTGGAAAGAAACCGCCGGCTTACCGCCGAAGCGCTGGGCTTCGCTTTGGATGAAGACGTGCGCTATGGCCTGCGCGCCGAAGGCGCGTCGCCGCTCGAGCAGGATTCCCGCTACGCGGTTTTCCTCACCATGACCAGCCGCAAGGACAAGCTCTGGCCCGAGTCGCGCTGGATCGAGACCGGGCGGGCGCTCGACATGGACGTCGTGCTGCCTTGGGGAAACGACGCCGAGCGCGGCCGCGCCGAGCGCATCCGCGCCGCGGTTCCCAAAGCCATCGTGCCGCGGCGCATGGCGCTCGAGGAGCTCGCTCGGCTCTTCGTCCACGCGCGCGGCGTGATCGGCCTCGACACCGGCCTCACGCACCTCGCGGCGGCGCTGGGAGCGCCGACGGTCGGCATCTACTGCGGCTCCGATCCGGCGCTCAACGGGCTCTATGGCGCGCCGAACGCGAAAAACGTCGGCCGGCCGGGGCGGGCTCCCGAAGCCTCCGAAGTGCTGAAAGAGTGCGCATGAGGACCCTCTACACCGCTCTCCTGCGCCTGGCGCTGCCGCTCATCCTGCTGCGGCTCTGGTGGCGCGGGCGGCGCGAGCCCGGCTACCGCGAAGGCGTCCCGGAACGCCTGGGTCATTACGACCTCGAGGCGCCGCCGAAGCTCCTCTGGGTCCACGCCGTGTCGGTCGGCGAGGCGCGTGCGGCGGCCCCGCTGGTGCGTGCGCTCACGCAAGCTTTACCGGACCACCATGTGCTCGTCACCTGCACGACGGCGGCCGGGCGCGAGACGGTGAAGCAGGTGTATGGGGAAACGGTCCTCGCCGCCTACCTGCCCTTCGACTTCCCGGAGCCGGTGCAGCGCTTTCTCGAGCACTTCCGGCCGCGCCTCGGCGTGCTGATGGAAACCGAGATCTGGCCGAACCTGCTCGCCGGCTGCGCGCAGAACGGCGTGCCGGTGCTGCTCGCCAACGCCCGCATGTCGGAAAAATCGGCGCGCGGCTATGCGCTCTGGAGCGCGCTCACGCGGCCGGCGTTTGCCGCTCTGGCCGCGGTGTGCGCGCAAAGCGCCGCCGACGCCGGGCGGCTGCGCGCGCTCGGCGCGCGCGAAGTCGAAGTGACCGGCAACCTCAAGTTCGACGTCCACCCCGAGGCCGCGCAGGTCGCCGCCGGCGGCGCCTGGCGCGCCGCGCTCGGACGGCCGGTGCTGCTCCTCGCCAGTACGCGTGAGAATGAAGAAAGACTTTTATTGGATAAATTAACTGGGTGGGATGGCAAGCTGCTGGTGGTCATCGTCCCGCGCCATCCGCAGCGCTTCGAGGAGGTCGCGCAATGGGTGCCATCGCGCCGTACCCGCACTGAAATGCCTGGTTCTGCCGACAAGATCCACCTGGGAGACACGATGGGCGAGATGTCCTTCTACTTCGCCGCCTGTGACGTCGCGGTGATCGGCGGCTCCTTCATGCCGCTCGGCGGGCAGAACCTCATCGAGGCGCTTGCCGTCGGCGCGCCGGTCGTGGCCGGCCCGAGCATGTTCAACTTCGCGGAAGCGACGCGCCTCGCGGTGGAAGCCGGCGCAGCCGTCCAGGCTTCAGACGCCGGCTCGGCGATCCGCACTGCGCTCGGGCTGATTGCGGACCAGTCTCGACGCCGGCGGATGGGCGAGGCGGGAAGGAAGCTCTGCGAGGCGCACCGCGGCGCGACCGAGAAACACTTAAAACGTGGTCTGTCCCTGATTAAAAGCTGAGGGCGCGGTTGACTTCCTCGAGGTCTTCGTCGCGCAGGCTGCCGGCGGCGGCCTTGAGGCGCAGCTGGTTGAGGATCGCGTTGTAGCGCGCCGTGGAGAGGTCGCGCCGGGTGGAGAAGAGCTGCTGCTGCGCGTTGAGGACGTCGATGTTGATGCGCACGCCCACCTCGTAGCCGAGCTTGTTGGAGTCGAGCGCGCTTTGCGAGGAGACGAGCGCCTGCTCGAGCGCGCCGACCTGCGCGATGCCGTTGATGACCGAGAGATAGGTCTGCTGCGCGGTGAGCTGCGCCTGGCGGCGCGAGTTCTCCAGGTCGTCTTTCGCCTTCAAGTGCAGCGCAGCCGCTTCGCGCTCGCGCGAGCTGATCGCGCCGCCCTGGTAGAGCGGCAGGGCGAGCTGCAAACCGATCTGCGTGGTCGTGACATCCGACCCCACCGGGCTGGTGATGGTGGCGCTCTGCCCGGTCTTGCCGTAAGTGGCGATGAAATCCAGCGTCGGCAGGTGAGCGGCGAAGCTGCGCTTCGCTTCGAGCCTGGCGACCTCGGTGGTGGCTTCCTGCAACGCGACCGGATAGCTCTGCTTCTCCGCGAGATCGACCCAGTCCTGCATGTTGTTGGGGTTGGGCGGCGCGAGGCGCACGTCCGCCCGCAGCGGCGCCAGCTCCGCGTATTCCTTGCCGTTGAGCGCCTGCAGCGCCCGGCGCTTGTTCTCGAGGTCGTTCAGCCCCGCGATCTCCTGCGCCACGATGAGGTCGAAGCGCGACTGCGCTTCGTGCGTGTCGGTGATGGTCGCGGTGCCGACCTCGAAATTGCGCTTGGCCTGGGCCAGCTGCTCGGCAATCGCCGCTTTCTGCGCGCGCGCGAGCCCCAGCGTGTCCTGCGCCGAGAGCACGTCGAAGTAGGCCTGCGACACCCGGACGATGAGGTCCTGGCTCGCCTGGCCGAAGGCGGCCTCGGCCTGCCGCACCTGCTGCTCCCCCTGCTCGAACTGGTACCAGCTCTGCAGGCGGAAGACCGGCTGGGAGAGGGTGAGCGTGTAGCCGTCGACCTCCGGGCGGCGCAGGAAGTTCAGGTTGGGCGCGGTGGCGGGGTCGCGCGACTCCGAATCGACGCGCGACCTGGTGAAGCTGCCCGTCAGGCCGAGGCTGGGCAGCAGGAGCGCGCGGCCCTGCGGCAGCTTCTCGCGTCCGGCCTCGAGCGCATGGCGCGCCCCCGAATAGACCGCGTCATAGCGCTGCGCGTCGCGGTAGACCTGAACCAGGTCCTCCGCGGCTGCGTCGAGCGAAGCTGCGACAAGACTAATAAACAGGATCAACGGTCCTTCGCCGCGCCGCATCGCGCTCAGAAGCGGAACCGCGGCGGCTGCTCGGCGTTGACGAGCGGCGCGATGACGGTCTCGAACAGATCGGTGCTGTGATAGGCGCCGGGCGCGGTGCACACGACCAGCCGGGCGCTCATCGCCGGCGCTTCTCCGGTGACCGCGAACAGGCGCCCGCCGACGGCGAGCTGCTCGAGGAAGGCGCGCGGCAGCAGCGGCGAGGAGCCGGTGAGAACGATCACTTCGTAAGGAGCGTACCGGCTCCAGCCGCGCGCCGCATCGCCGAGTTCCAGCGTGATGTTTTCAGCGCCGTGGCGCTCGAGATTGCGGCGGCCGAGCTCGGCCAGCGCAGGCTTCACCTCGACCGAGTAGACGTGCGCGGCGCGGTGCGCGAGGAGCGCAGTCAGATAGCCGCTTCCGGTGCCGACTTCCAGCACGCGGTCGGTGCTTTTCCGGACGGTCAGCTCCTGGAGGACCCGCGCTTCCATCCTGGGTTCCCACATGCTCTCGTCTTCGCCGAGCGGGAGGTGGATATCGGAGAAGGCGAGGCTGCGATGCTGCGGAAGAACGAACTCCTCGCGAGGCACGAGATACAGCAGATCGAGCACGTCCTGATCGAGCACCTCCCAGGTGCGGATCTGCTGCTCGACCATGTTGAAGCGCGCCTGCTCTAGGTTCATGGGAAGCGGATTATAATCGGTGCCTTAGCGTTAGGGGTCCTGCGCCGGCTCTGAGAAGGCGCGGGTGAGACAGTCCCTCACAACCTGATGCGGGTAATCCCGCCGTAGGGAAGCGCATATGAACGCCAATCCGAAGTTCCTAGCCGCCACCGCCCACGTAGACGACGCAGCGATCCAGCCGCTGCCCAACTCGCGCAAGATCCACGTGGGGACTTTGCAAGTCCCCATGCGGGAAATCTCGCAAAGCGGCGGCAATCCGCCGCTCCTGGTCTACGACACCTCGGGGCCGTACACCGATCCCGCGGCGCGCATCGATATCCAGAAGGGTCTGCCAGGATTAAGAGATCGCTGGATTGCCGAGAGAGGCGATTCCGAAGTCCTGGAAGGCCCGTCCTCCGAGTACGGGCGCAAGCGGCTGACCGATCCGAAGCTGGCCGAATTGCGTTTTGATCTCCACCGCAAGCCGCGGCGGGGGCGCTGCGTCACGCAGATGCATTACGCGCGCAAGGGCATCATCACGCCCGAGATGGAGTTCATTGCCATCCGGGAGAATCAAAAGATGATTCTGGGTCTTGAAAGGCAACATCCCGGCGAAGCGTTCGGGGCGAAGCTGCCGAAGAGCGTGACGCCGGAATTCGTGAGGGACGAGGTGGCGCGCGGGCGCGCCATCATCCCGGCCAACATCAATCACCCCGAGACCGAGCCGATGGTCATCGGCCGCAACTTCCTGGTGAAGATCAACTGCAACATCGGCAACTCGGCGGTGACCTCGTCGATCGGCGAGGAAGTCGACAAGATGACCTGGGCGATCCGCTGGGGCGCCGACACGGTGATGGACCTCTCCACCGGCAAGCACATCCACGAGACGCGCGAATGGATCATCCGCAACAGCCCGGTCCCGATCGGAACGGTGCCAATTTATCAAGCATTGGAAAAAACAGGAGGAAAGGCGGAGGACCTCACCTGGGAAATATTCCGCGACACGCTGATCGAGCAGGCCGAGCAGGGCGTCGACTACTTCACCATCCACGCCGGAGTCCGCCTGCCGTTCATCCCGCTCACCGCCAATCGCATGACCGGCATCGTGTCGCGCGGCGGCTCGATCATGGCGAAGTGGTGCCTGTCGCGCCACGAGGAGAGCTTTCTCTACACGCGCTTCGAGGAGATCTGCGAGATCATGGCGGCGTACGACGTCTCCTTCTCGCTCGGCGACGGCCTGCGGCCGGGCTCCATCCACGACGCAAATGACGAAGCCCAGCTCGCTGAATTGCGTACATTAGGCGAATTGACGAAAACCGCCTGGAAGCACGACTGCCAGGTGATGATCGAGGGCCCGGGCCACGTGCCGATGCAGCTCATCAAGGAGAACATGGAGCTGCAGCTCAAGTACTGCGACGAGGCGCCGTTCTACACCCTCGGGCCGCTCGCGACCGACATCGCGCCCGGCTACGACCACATCACGAGCGCGATCGGCGCGGCGCTGATCGGCTGGTTCGGCACGGCGATGCTCTGCTACGTGACGCCCAAGGAGCACCTCGGGCTGCCGAACAAGAAGGACGTGAAGGACGGCATCATGGCGTACAAGATCGCCGCGCACGCCGCCGACCTCGCCAAGGGCCATCC
>Ga0137409_10001062_pt2 | contig 23977 bp, 20 predicted proteins | sample CZODoug1_16funga_FD_122059 | JGI IMG/M metagenome (GOLD analysis project Ga0137409, IMG submission 122059) | Vadose zone soil fungal communities from Angelo Coast Range Reserve, California, USA - CZODoug1_16fungal (Hybrid Assembly) | ecosystem: Environmental > Terrestrial > Soil > Vadose zone...
CCAGACGATCGTCCACGCGGGCTTCGATCCGTTCTTCGTCTCGGAGGACGAGGTCGCGGCGGGCGCGCTCGAGAAGAAGGGCGTGCGCGTCCTGGTGCTGCCGATGACGCTGGCGATGGGCGCGCTGCCGGCCTGGAAGGGGCTGATCTATGCGACGAACCCCGTCGCCTTCGACCCGTACCTGCAGCCGCGCGCGCTGTCGGACGCGTCGCGGGTGAAGCCGCTGCCCGCGAAGGCCGAGGACTTCGCGAGGGAATTGGCGGGGTCGGGCCTGAAGCCCGAGGCGTCGGTGCGCGACCTGGAAGGGAAGCCGATGCCGACGGTGGTGGTCTCCGTCCACGCGCTCGGGACGGACGCGGCGATCCTCTGCGTGCTGCGCGACCCGGTGGGGCAGCAGGAACTGGTGGGCGCGGACGGCGTGGTCCATATGGTCGACGACCCGAAGGGCGGGCGTCCGATCGAGGCCGCGTCTCTCGACGTCTCGTCGTTCGCGGGCCGGCACTTCTTCGACATGAGGCGCCGGGTCGAGCTGCAGCCGGAGGGGGGGCGTCTGCGTCTCGATCTCCCGGCGGGCCAGGCGGTGCCCGTCGCGGCGCTGCCGTATGGCGCGCCCGTGCTGACGGTGGACGTGACGCGGAAGGACGACCGGCTGAAGGTGGCCGCTTCGGAGAAGGTGACCCTCCCGCACGTCGTCCGGATGGCGGTCGTGGACAAGTCGACGGGGAAGGAGGATCCCCGGCTGTCGCGGAACCTGCTGCTCCAGGCGGGGCGGGTCGAGGTCGAGATCCCGCTGGCCGTCGAAGAGCGCGCCCGCCCCCTCGAGGTGCGCCTCACCGACATCCTGACCGGCGCCTCCGCCACAAAATAGCGCCCCCCAAACATGACGGTCTTGTTTGTGGTTCCAATATGAACCATCAACAAGACCGTCATGTTTGGGGTGAATTAGTGAACCTCAAACAAGCCCGTCTTGTTTGTGGTGTCCGGCGTGCGGGAGGGGGCCTCGAGGATCTCGAAGTCGACGACGACCGGGAGATGGTCGGACGCGAGAGTGGTCAGCGTCGTCCGGGGAACCTCGACGCGGTGGACCCGGATCCGGGGACAGACGAAGACGTGGTCGTAGCGGAACATCGGCAGGAAGCTGGGCCACGTCCGCCCGGCCGGCGCGGCGCAGAGCGTGTCGGCGTCCTTCAGCTCGCCGCCCATGAACAGCCGGTAGACGCGCGACGCCGTCGTCGCGTTGAAGTCGCCGCAGAGGATGCGCGGCTGGCCGCGGTACGTGGGGTGCGTCAGCCACTCGTCGCTGCACAGCGCGCCGGCCTGCTTGAATCGCTCGTGATGAAAGAGGCCCAGATGGGTGTTGATGATCTGGACGTCGACCTCGCCCATCCGCACCTGCACCCAAAGGGCGCCGCGGGTCTGGAGCGGGATCTGCGGGAGTGTGGGCAGGATCGCGCACTGGATCTTGCGCATCGGCAGGCGGCTGAAGATCGCATTGCCGAACTGGGCGTCCCCGCGCTGCCGCGCCGCATGATAGTGGAACTCGGCGTTCAGGATCGTCGCGATCGCCTGGGCCTGGTCGATGGAGTCCGTCCGCGGGTGGCCCGTCTCGAGCTCCTGCAGCGCGACGACGTCGGGCTCGTGCAGGGCGATGACCTCGGCGATGCGGTGGGGGGAGTGGCGCCGGTCGATGCCGACGCAGCGGTGCACGTTGTACGTCATCAACCGCAGGGGCCTGGAACTCACGCCCCATCTACGGCGTATCCCCCGGGGCGGTTACAAGGGGGTGATGACAAATCTGCGGCGCGGTTTCGTCATCCCTCTGATATAGTGACTCGCGGCGGGTCTTGGGAGGATCGACGATGCGGTACCTCATCATCGCGCTGCTGGTCGCGTCGCCCCAGGCCGAAAAAGTCTCCTTCGACGACAAGGTCCTCGCCACCCTCCCCGAGGGCGTGACCGCCAAGGACGTCACCTTCTACAAGGACGGCCGCCAAGTCGCCTACCGCGCGATGGGCAACGGCAAGATGTACGTCTGCGTCAACAACACCAAGCACCCCGAGTACCCCGTCATCGCCGAAGGCCTCGGGTGGAGCAACAGCGGCAAGCTCGCCTACCGCGTCGCCAACGGCGCGATGGGCTTCGTCGTCATCGGCGGTCAGCCGGGGCCCTCGTTCCAGTCGGTGGGGATGCCGTCGTTCAGCCCCGACGGCAACAAGTTCGCCTACGAGTGCAACCGGGGCGTCGGGGCGCGGACGGACGCCAGCGCGTGGTCGATGAACGTGAACGGCCAGAAGGGCGCCGACTGGGCCTCGTGCGGCAAGGCGTTCTGGAGCGGCGACAGCGCGACGGTGGGGCACTACGTCCGCATCGGCAAGCCGGGCACGGCGACGCGGCCCTTCCACACGGTCGACGCGATGGTGATCGGCGGCAAGATGCTGGGCGAGTTTGAACACGTCTCGAACCCGTACTTCGCGCCGAAGGGGGCGCGCTGGGCCTACAAGACGAACACGCCGCCGAGCTGGACGATGGTGGTGGACGGCAAGGCGCAGGAGACCGCGGAGGACCTCGGCGAGGCGGTCTGGAGCCCGGACGGGAAGAGCGTGGCGTACAAGGCGGGCGCGCGCGGGAAGTACTCGGTCGTGGTCGACGGGAAGAAGGGCAAGGTCTACCCCGACGTCGGCGATCCCGGGTTCAGCCCGGACGGGAAGACGGTGGCCTACGTGGCGAAGGCGGAGAACAACGCGGGCGAGTTCGTGGTGTACGGGGACAAGCAGACGGAGGTCTTTAGCCGCATCTATCCGCCCGTGTTCTCGGCGGACGGCCAGCATATGGCGTATGCCGCGAGGGGCGAGAACGGGAAGTACATGGTCGTGCTGGACGACAAGCGGGGGCCCGCGGAGTTCGAGGCGGTGGGCCCGATCCAGATCAGCCCCGACGGGGCGCACGTCGCGTTCGCCGGCCAGTGGAACTTCCGCTGGACCTGCGTCATCGACTCCGGGCGCTCGTCGCTGAACGACATCATGCTGACGCCCGTCTGGGGGCCGGACAGCAAGAAGGTCGCGTATGCGGGGCAGAACCTGGGGAAGTGGTTCGTCGAGGTGAACTACCGCCGCGGCGACGACTACGACGAGGTGCTGACGCCCCCGGTCTTCAGCGCCGACGGCCGGAAGTGCGCCTGCGGCGTCCGTCGCGGCCCCGACCTCCTCTGGAAGGTCGTCCCCGTCATCGACTAGGAATTAAAACAGACCGTCTGTCTTATTCCAGCATCAGGACCGACTTGAGGGTGCCCGCGACGTCGGCGCGCGCAGCCGCGAGCACCGAAGCGTCCGCCCCCAGGGGAAGCAGAGGAGCGTCGGTCACCCCGAGCGCCGCCAGCGCGCGGGCGAAGTCGGCCGGCGAGCCGATCGGAATCCCCATATTGCCGCGAACCACCGAATAGGCGATCGTCGGCTCCCAGCCGCGTTCCTTGAAGACCGCCACGAAATCGGTGGACGAGAGCTCCACCAGCCCGGGCGCGGACGCCGTCGCCTGCGTCGCATCGAGGAAGTTGGGGTCGGACGGCTCCCGCGAGTTCAGCCACGAGTTGGCGGCCGAGAAGACGAGCCGCGCCGCATAGAGGGCGTTCGACAGGGGCCAGCTCTTCGGGACGAAGAAGACCCAGTCCCTGGGGCGGTCGCCCGAGGGCAGGAAGTCGAGAGTCCCGACCTGGTAGCGCCGCAGCGTGTGCTGGATCGACATGCGCCAGACGGCGACGTCGCCGGCGTCGCGGGCGGGGGAGGCCTTGCGCCAGAGCAGCTCCAGGTCCAGCGCGTCCCGGTCGCGCTGGCTCTTCGACGCGGCCGAGAGGCCGGCTTCGGTGAAGAGGTAGTTGGCGCGGCGCGCGAGGGCTTCGCCCGCGCCGACGTCGCCGAGCCGCACCTGGCGCCGGGCCTCGGTGAGGAGCGCGTCGCCGAAATACGCATGGGCTTCCCCGACCTGCGCGAGGATGACCCCGGCGGCGCTCCGGATCTCCGGGCCGGCGGCGGCCAGGTCGCCGGTCTCGATGCGGGCGTAGGCCCGGATCAGCCGCGACTCGATGGTGTCGGGATGGTCGACGCCCTCCGCCCGGCTGTGAAGCTCGACGGCTTTGGTTGCCGCCTCGAGGCCGCCGGCGGCGTCGCCCGAGCGCGTCCGGGCAATGGCCAGATTGTGGCACGCGATCGCGAGGTTCCCCGGGTCCTTGCCCATCGCCTCATGACGGCGCCGCGTCGAGTCGAGAATCCGGACGGCGTCCGCCCAGCGGCGATGCCGGATCAGGGCCAGGCCGTAGTTTCCGCCGACGCTGCAGGCGGTGTCGGCGTCGTCCTCTGCGTTGTCGAAATGCCGCCAGGCCGGCTCGAACGCCTCGATCGCGTCGTCGAGCTTGTCCCGGGAGGCGAGCGAGAGGGCGAGGTAGTACTGGGCCAGGGCCCAGGGTTTCGTAAACTTGGGCGCTTCCATCGTCGCGGAATTGAAGCGGGACGCGGCCTCGGCGTGGCGGCCCTGGGTCCGCAGCGCCTGGCCTTCGCTCATGTACTGCTCGTAGGGGAGCATGTCAGTCGACGCCGGCGCAGCGGCCGCGCGCCCAATCGCGGAGACCGTCGACGCGTTCCTTCATGGTGACGGACAGGGGTGGCGAGAGTCGCAGCGCCTGGAGGATGTCCGGGGTCTCCATTTTCTGTCCCCGGCTGAAGGCCTGGTGCATGCCGGAGAGCACCGCCTGCTCGATCTCGGCGCCGGTGTAGCCGTCGGTGGCCGTGGTGAGCGCGTCCAGATCGAAGACCGCCGGATCGTAGAGCCGTTTCCGGAGATGAATGGCGGCCATCGCACGGCGGACGTCGGGCGACGGGAGGTCGACGAAGAAGATCTCGTCGAAGCGCCCCTTGCGGAGCAGCTCGGGCGGCAGCGCTTCGACATCGTTGGCGGTGGCGATCACGAAGACCGGAGACCGGTGCTCCTGCATCCAGGTGAGGAGGGACCCGAACATGCGCGCGGAAAGGCCGCCGTCGACGCTGCGCGACGCGGCTCCCGCGAATCCCTTTTCGATCTCGTCGATCCAGAGGACGATGGGCGCCATCGCCTCGGCGAGCCGGAAGGCCGCCCGGAGATGCCGCTCGGATTCGCCGATGTACTTGTCGTAGAGGGAAGAGGGGTCGAAGCGGAACAGCGGGCGCTGCCAGGCGGTGGCCACGGCCTTGGCCGTGAGGCTCTTCCCGCTGCCGGGGACGCCGAGCATGAGGAGGCCGCGCGGCGGCACCAGGCCGTAGAGCCGCGCCTCGTCCATGAGCGCGTTCTTCCTCTGGGCGAGCCACGTCTTCAGCTTCTCCATGCCCGCGATCTCGTTGAGCGAGGTCGGCGTCTCCACGAAGTCCAGGAGGCCGTCCTTCTGGAGGATCTGGCGTTTGCGGGCCAGCACCCGGCCGAGGTCCTTTTCGTCCAACTCCCCGTCATCGCTGATGACGTCGAGGACGACCTGGCGGACCTGCCGCCGGGACAGTCCCCGGAGATTGTTGAGAAAGGAGGTCCATAAGGCGGGCGAGAGCCGGACCGGGCCCTTCAGGCGGTTGCGCTCGCGGGCCAGGAGCTCCCGGACGAATTCCCCCAGCTCCTTTTCGCCGGGCAGCGAGATCTGGAAGCGGGTGGCCTCATGGTCGATGGCGGCAGGGAGCTCGCCGCTGGGGTCGACCAGCACCACGTGAGCGTCCTTCCTGCGGGCCTTCTCGATCAGATCGCGGAGGAGCCGGGCGGAACGCGCGTCGCCGAGGTGGCCGACGAGATCATAGAGGACGATCAGGGAGCGGTCGGCCGCCGACCCGAGCAGCGACTGGAGGGCGGCGGCCGGGTCCTGAGTATCGGGCACCGGAGGATTGTCGGGGAAGTCGGTGTCGTAGAGGCCCCGGCTCTGCTTCCACGCGTGGGTGGGCGCCCGCAGCTCGACCGCGGCTTTGCGCAGCAGCTCGGCCGCCTCCTGCTCCTCGAGCGTCTGGATCAGGATGCACGGGTGCCCGGCCTGCAGGAGCTTGCGAAGGCGGTCGGCGTCGGTTTCCGGCGGGACGGGGCGTGGAACGGGACGGAAGCCGGTGTCCATCGCCGGATTCTACCCGACCGAAACGGAAGGGACCGTCACTTTTGTTACGATTGGGCCTACCATGGCTATTCCCACTGCAACCAAGGAGCAACCGATGAACCGCTTTCGCGGCGCCTTCGCGCTGATCCTCCTCGCCGGCCTGGCCCTTGCGCAGGACCCGCCGCCGAAACCGGCCCCGAACGAACCCCTGAGCATCTTCGGAATCGGCAGCTGCCACTCCTGCAACTGGGGCGCGCCCGCGAACCAGCGCTGGATGCCGCAGATGGCCGCCATCGGCCTCACGAACCACCGGACCTGCAACACCGGCTGGTCGGAGGTCGAGCCCGAGGAGGGGAAGTGGAAGTGGGACAACGTGGACAAGCAGATGGAGTACATCGACAGCCAGAAGATCAGCTTCGGCGGCATCTTCGCCGGCAACGCCAAGTGGAACAAAAAGGACAAAGGCGGCACGCTGCCCGTCAACAACATCGAGGGCTGGGGCCGCTACTGCTACGAGCTGGTCAAGCACTGCAAGGGCCGGATCAAGTACTACGAGGTCTGGAACGAGCCGCCCAACGGCACGGGCCGCGACCAGACCGCCGCCGACTACGCCAGGATCGTGATCGCCGCGTACGACAACGCCAAGAAGGCCGATCCGGACTGCATGGTCGGCATCGCGGCCAAGTCCGTCGCGATCACCTACCTCGACCAGGCGATCAAGGCGGGCGCGAAGGGGCACTTCGACTACGTCACGCTGCACCCCTACGAGGTCGCCGGCACGCCGATCAAGCATCCCGGCACCGAAATGGTCTACCTCCAGATCGCGAGCACGCTGAAGAAGATGCTCGCGGCGCAGGATCCCGCGAAGGTGAACTGTCCGATCATCTTCACGGAACTCGGTCACGCGGCGAGCGGCCAGTACGGCGCGCACCTGCCGGGCTTCAACGATCCCGACGTGATGGGCCACGCGGTCGTGAAGTACTACTCGATGGGCATCGCGCAGGGGATCACCTGCATCCAGTGGTTCGAGGCGATGGACGGCGACAGCGGCCCGATGGGGCTGCTGGACGGCAAGGGCAACCCGCGGCCCGCGTTCGGCGCGATGACGCAGATGCTCAAGTACCTCGGGCAGCACCCCGTGTACCTGGGCTGGGTGCTGCTGAACGACAAGCACTATGCGTTCGTCTACCAGGGCGCCCACGGCACGGTGATGACGACGTGGGCATCGAGCATGACGCCGGACCGGATCGACTTCGGCCAGGCCGCGAAGGTCGTCGATCCCTTGACGGGCGCGGTCAATCCGGCGGCCGACTATACGCTGACGGTCGCGCCGATCCTCGTGGACGGCGTGCCGGACGCGCTGGTGTCGAAGGCGAAGGCGAACAAGGCGAAGCCGTTTCCGTGGGGCGGCGACTATACGGGGGCGAAGTCGGTGTCGGTGACGTTCGGCGAGAAGCTCGTGGAGAAAGGGCTGCACACGAAGTCGGCGGAGTCGGTGGCGGCGGACGTGATCGCGTACGGCGGCGGCGCGCGGGTGGGGACGGTGCCGGGCGGGAACGTCTATATGGTGGACCCGAACTTCCTGGCGTACGCGACGGTGCCGATCGAGATCACGGCGGTGGTGCGGCGCAACGAGAAGAACGAGCCGGCGAAACTGACGCTGACGTACGAGTCGACGAGCGGCTACAAGAAGCCGGAGGCGTTCGAGGTGCCGGACAACGAGAAGTGGCACGCGGCGACCTGGAAGATCGACGACGCGCAGTTCGTGAGTCAGTGGGCCTACAACTTCACGCTCAACTCCGGCAAGTACGCCCTGCAGAGCGTGACGGTGACCCGCCTGGACCCGAAGTGACGGTCACTGTGCCAGCGTCTTGAGGCGAGGTTCGAACTCGATTCCCCAGGCGATGCGGGCCTTGGAGCGCAGGCGCAGGACGCGGCCGCGAAAGGTTTTCCACGATCTCCCCGCATGAGGGGTGACTTCGACGAAGAAGGATTGGGTCGGAAGCCTCGGGGTCGCCAGCCGGATGTCGGTCAGCAGCGCGCCCGAATTCGACAAGTTGCGGATGACGGCCGTCCCCCTGGCCAGGACGCGCCCCGACTCCGTGTAGAGGACCAGGTCGGATTCCGTTTGCGTCTCCGTCCTCGCATGCCGCCGCTGATGCCGGAACTTGAGCAGGTCCACGTCGAACCCCAGCGACTTCGCCATGCGAAAGACGCGGAGGATGGTGTCGTTCCGGAAGCGGTAGCCCGGGGTGCGGTTGAGGATCTTGTTGACGGTCGAGACGTCGATGCCGAGGGTCCGCGCCAGCTGCGTTTGCGTGACCATTGCCTCTCCTTCACGCCCCCCATCCGCGACCCTTAGTTAGGGGGAGTTGCGCCGCTGGTGCAAGGGCTTTCTGAATCCCCCTCGCAAAAGGGATTCTAATTGGGAGGATCCGGGAGCACGACGGGGGTCAGGCCAGCAAGGGAAACAGAACGCTGCCGTAGACGTCGGTGAGGCGGTAGCGGCGGCCGTTGTGCAGGTAAGTCAGGCGCTGGTGGTCGAGGCCGAGCAGGTGCAGGATCGTCGCGTGCACGTCGTGCACCGACACCGGCTTCTCCGCCGCCTTGTACCCGATCTCGTCCGTCTCGCCGTAACTGACCCCGCCCTTCACCCCCCCCCCCGCCATCCACATCAGGAAGCCGTGCGGGTTGTGGTCCCGCCCCTGGCTCTTCTCCGACACCGGCATCCGCCCGAACTCGCCCCCCCAGACGACCAGCGTCGTCTCCAGCAGCCCGCGCTGCTTCAGGTCCTTCAGCAGGCCCGCGATCGGGACGTCCGACTCCGCGCAGCGCGCATCGTGGTTCTTCCGGAGGTCGTCGTGCGCGTCCCATTCGTCGTTGATATAGACTTGGACCATCCGCACCCCGCGCTCCACCAGCCGCCGCGCGAGCAGGCACTTCTCCCCGAACGGGCGCGAGACGCCCACATCCAGCCCATACCGGCGATGGGTTTCCTCCGACTCGGCCGAGAAATCCACCAGCTCCTTCGCCGCCATCTGCATCCGGTACGCCATCTCGAACGACTGGATCCGTGCGTCCAGCTCGCCGTCCCCGGCGTGCGCCGCCAGATGCTCCCCGTTCAGCGACGCAGCCGCGTCCAGCATCGACCGTTGCCGCTCCGCCGTGACGTCCTTGGGGCGGTCGAGGTTGAGGACCGGCGTCCCGCTGGCGCGGAAGAGGGTGCCCTGGTAACTCGAGGGCAGGAACCCCGACCCCCAGTTCGCCGGGCCGCCCTTCGCGCCGCGGGAATTGCCCAGCACGACGAAGCCCGGCAGGTTGCGGTTCTCCGAGCCCAGGCCGTACGTGACCCAGGACCCCACGCTCGGGAAGCCGACGCGCGGCAGGCCGGTGTTGATTTGGTACATCGCCGGGCCGTGGTTGTTCGACTCCGCCCAGCACGATTTGATGAAGGCGATGTCGTCGACGCACTGGCCGATCGTCGAGTACTTCTCGCAGACCGTCGCGCCCGACTGGCCGTAGCGCTTGAACGAATACGGCGAGCGCAGCAGCGGGCCGGGGTTGCCGAAGAACGTCTCGATCCCGTCGACGCGCTTGCCCGCGTTCTTCTGCAGCTCCGGCTTGTAGTCGAACAGGTCGAAGCCGCTGGGGCCGCCCTCCATGAACAGCCAGATCACGGACTTCGCCTTCGGCGCGAAGTGCTCCTGCGCGTCGAGCAGGCTGCCGAGCGCGAGCATCCCGAGCCCGCTTCCGGCCTTGCAGAGGAAGTCGCGGCGGCTAGTCGACATAGGCAAACTCATTCAGCGTGAAAAGGACGTGGCAGAGGTCGACGAGGTTCAGGCGCGACGCGGTCTCCCTCTCCGACGCGGTCGGCGTCCGGCCGAGCGCCATCTCGAACGCGCGGGCCGGCGTCCCGGCGCGCTGCGCGAAGGCCCGGGCGCAGTCGCGGACGAACGGATCGTTGAGCAGCGCGAGGGCCTGCGGGGCAACGGTGGTCCGCGCGCGCCGTCCGCAGCTCGCGATCGGGGACGGCGCGTCGTTCACCTCGAAGAAGGGCAGGGCGACCGAACGCTTGATGAAGACATAGACGCTGCGCCGCCACTGCTCGGGGCCGTCCGCGATGTTCCGGGGATAGTCGTCCTTGCTGCGCGTCACGATCGCCTCGCCGGGGATGCGCACCTTGACGGCCGGTCCGTACATCTTCGGGTTGAGCCGGCCGCTCACGGCGAGGATCGCGTCGCGCAGAGCCTCGGCCTCGAGACGGACCGGGGCGCGCTTCGACCGGTATAAGGGGCTCGTCAGGATCAGGCGGTGCAGCGGCTTGAGCCGCCAGCCGCCCTCGATCAGGACGCGCGCGAGGCCGTCGAGCAGTTCGGGGTCCGCGGGCCGCTCGCCCTGCGTGCCGAAGTCGTTCGGCGTCGTGACCAGGCCCTCGCCGAAATGGTGCTGCCAGACCCGGTTGACGATGACCCGCGCGAGCAGACGGCCCGCGCCCTGGTCGACGTCCGTCAGCCACTCGCTGAGCGCGACGCGCGGCCGGGGATCCCGCGCGGCGCCGGCGTCGAGGATCTTGTAGAAGCCGGGGTGGACCTCCTCCTGCTTCTCGTCGACATCGCCGCGCCCGAGCAGCCAGGCTTTTTGCGGATCGCCGTCGGCGGCGGTGAGGGCCTTCTCCGGGTTGCCCTGCACTTCCTTCGCGAGCTCGTCCCAGCGGGCGAGGTCGTCCGGCGGCAGGGTCGCCCGGAGGCGCTCGTCCGTGGGCTTGACCGCGTCGCCGTGCTTCTTGTAGAGCCCCGCGGAGAACGAGTTGTTGGAGTGGACGGGCTGGCGGAGGATGTCCTTTTCGGCGTCGGGGATGGGGAGAGCGGCGATGAGCGACTCGCGCAGGGCCGCACGGCGGGGCTCGAGGAATTCCTGCAGCCGGCGGTGAGCCGGGGACAGCGGCTTCTCCTCGCGCCGGATCGAGATGAACGTCGCGAGGAGCTGGTAGTACTCCTTCGACGAGAGGGGGTCGTACTTGTGGTCGTGGCAGCGCGCGCACCCGATCGTCAGGCCGAGGAAGGCCTGGCTGGTCGTGCTGACGATGTCGTCGAGCTCGTCCATGCGGTACTTCTCTTTGTTCCGGCGCGAGTCGGTCGGGGTCGTTTCGGACAGCGGCCCGCAGGCGACGAACCCGGTGAGCGCGAGCGCCACGGGGTCGTCGGGCGCCAGCAGGTCTCCGGCGAGCTGCCAGCGGGTGAAATCGCTGAAAGGCAGGTCGGCATTGAGGGCGCGGATGACGGCGTCGCGATATGCATAGACGGTTTTGCGATCGACGTCGCTCTCGTAGCCGCCGGAGTCGGCGTAGCGGGCGACGTCGAGCCAGTGCCGCGCCCAGCGCTCGCCGTATTGCGGGGACGCGAGCAGCCGATCGACGAGCTCCGTATAGGCGACGTCGACGCGCTCGGGTGGGAGGCCGATGAGGTCGAAGGTCACGCGGCGGACGAGGACGCGGGGATCGGCGGAGTCGCCTTTCGACAGGGCCTCGAGCGATCCCTTGCGAAGCGGCGCGAAGGCCCAGTGGTCCTCGCGCGGCGACGTCGCCTTGAGCGGGCGGGCATAGGGCATCCCGGCCTGGGCCCAGCGGCGGATCTCGTCGATATCGGCCTCCGCCAGCTTCGGCGCCTTATGGGGCATGGGGGGGTCGTCGAGATGGGCGACCGAGCGCCAGAGGGCTTCGGGCCTGGTTTTGATGCCGTCGCGGACGGAGAGGTCCAGGTCGCCCTTATGGACTTTCTCGTTATGGCACTTGAGGCAATGGCGCTCGAGGAGTTCGGGCGCCCGGGCCTGGGCCAGCACCACGAGGAGGATCAGCTGCATCAGCCCCCATGCGCGCGAGCCCCCGCTTCGTGTAGGAAATTCGTGTTCGTTCCGGGGCTCCCGTTTTCGGGATAGTTTTCGAGCGTCCGCACGGTTGGTTCTATGGAGGGGATTGAAGATGCGCAGAACTGCCTTGATCGTCGGAGCCTTGTCGCTGTCGTTCGTCGTGGCGGCCATCGCGGCGGGGGAGCAGGCCAAGACGCCGCCGCCGGTGCAGGAGACGCCCGGCCCGCTGGGCTTCCCCAATGCGAAGCATCTGGCCGAGTCGCTGATGCTGAACGCCGACCAGACGGCGGCCGTCCACCGCATCTACGCCGACTACCAGAAGAAAGAGCAGAAGGCGCAGCAGGAAGCGCAAAAGGAAGCCCAGGCCAACAAGAACGCCGGCGGCAAGGCCCCGCGCGCGGACGTCAAGGGCCTCCGCGACGACATGGCCAATGAGATCAAGATGATCCTCACCGAGGACCAGCGGAAGAAGTTCGACGAGATGCTGGCCGACATGGGCAAGAAAAAGAAGAAGGGCACCTGACCTCGCCAACCCGCCCCGAGGCGGGTATCTTGTCCGGGTGACGAGCGAAGACCGTACGCCCGGTGCGCTGCTCCCCTGGCTGGTCGCGATCGCGCTGTTCATGGAGAACCTGGACAGCACGATCGTCAACACGGCTGTCCCGACGATGGCCGCGAGCCTGGGGGTCGCGCCCCTCAGCCTGAAGTCGGTCCTGACCAGCTACACCCTCAGCCTCGCCGTCTTCATCCCCGTCAGCGGCTGGATGGCGGATCGCTTCGGCACGCGCCGGGTCTTCTCGGTCGCGATCGTCCTCTTCATGGCCGGCTCGCTGTCCTGCGGCCTGGCGTCGTCCGTCCCGCTGCTGGTCGTCTCCCGCATCCTTCAGGGGGTCGGCGGGGCGATGATGGTCCCCGTCGGGCGCCTGGCCCTGGTCCGCGCCTTCCCGCGCTCGGAGTTCCTCCGCGTCCTCAACTTCGTCGTGATGCCCGCCCTGATCGGCCCGCTGCTCGGCCCGTTCCTCGGCGGCGTCATCGTCCACTGGCTGCACTGGCGGGTGATCTTCCTCATGAACCTCCCGTTCGGGATCCTCGGGCTGCTCCTGGCCTGGACGCGCATGCCCGATTTCCGCGACCCCGCCGCGCCCGCGCTCGATGTCGGAGGCTTCTTCCTGTTCGGATCCGGCGTCGCGCTGCTGTCCTACGTGCTGGAGGTGTTCGGCGAACATTCGCTGTCCACGCCGACGATGGTCGCCATGCTGGCCGTCAGCGCGGTGCTGCTGGCGGCTTACGGGTGGCACGCCCGCCGCGAGGCGCACCCGCTGCTCGGGCTGCATCTCTTCAAGGTCCGGACCTTTCGCAGCTCCGTCGTCGGCGGCTTCGTCACGCGCCTGGGAATCGGCGGCATGCCGTTCCTCCTCCCGCTGCTCTATCAGCTCGGCCTCGGGTACGCGCCCTGGCAGGCGGGACTGCTGACCATGCCCCAGGCGGCCGCCGCCATCCTGATGCGGGCGTTCAACCGCCCGATCCTCCGGCGCTTCGGTCATCGCTGGACCCTGCTGGCCAACTCCCTGCTTCTGGGCGGGACCCTCATGGGCTTCGCCGCCGTCGGGCGGGAGACGTCGCCGGCGCTGTTCATCGCGCTGGGGTTTGCCCAGGGCTTCTTCTCCTCCCTCCAGTTCACCAGCCTGAATTCGCTGGTCTACGCCGACGTCGACGACCGCGAGGCCAGCCGCGCGAGCTCGATCTCGAGCACGGCGCAGCAGATGTCCCTGAGTTTCGGCGTCGCGACCGCGTCGCTGGTCGTCGCCTGGTTTCTCGGCGCCGTGGACCAGCGGGATCCGTCGCGGGCGATCCCGGCGCTGCATCACGCCTTCCTGGCGCTCGGCGGGCTGACGCTCGTCTCGTCGCTGATCTTCCTGACCCTCCATCGCACGGACGGAGGCACGGTCAGCCGCTTCGGAGGCGGGGTTACGGCGGATTGAGGGTCGACGCGGCCACGTCCGACGTGCAGCGGGGGCACTCCCGGGTGTCGGGGGTGGGGCGGCGGAGTCCGCAGGACCCTCTGGACCCGCTGGATGAGGAAGAAGACGGCGACCGCGATGATGAGGAAGTCCAGGCAGCGGCCGAGGAACACGCCGTAGTTGACGGTGACGGCGGCGTCCGACCCCTGCGCGGGCTGGAGGACCCGCTTCAGCGGGCGGAAGTCGAGGCGGGCGAGAAGAAGGCCGAGCGGGGGCGTGACGATGTCGGCGACGAGCGATCCGACGATCTTCCCGAAGAAGCGCCGACGATGACGCCGACGGCAAGCTCCGGGACGTTTCCGCGCTTGATGAAGGTGCGGAACGGGATGACGAGGCCGCCGGTGCAGCCGAGCAGCTTCGGCAGGAGGCCCGGGGGCGGGGGTTTCTCTTCCTCGGTCATCGTTTGGGTCATGGACGTCGCGGCACCACAAAAGTGACCGTCACGTTTGTGGTGCCCGTATGATGGGTATTGTGGATCAGGAATTCCCGGAGACCCGCTGGTCGCAGCTGCTGGAACTGCGCGACCCCTCCCATCCCCGCTACGCCGAGCACCTCGAGCAGCTGGCGAAGCGGTACTACGGACCCGTCCATTCCTACGCGCAGGCGCTGAGCCGGACCGACGCCGACGACCTCACCCAGCAGTTCTTCGCGATGCTGCTCTCGCGGCGCGACCTGGAGAAGCTGTCGCCCGAGCGCGGCAGCTTCCGCGGCTTCCTCAAAACCGCCCTGCGGAACTTCATCCTGAGCGCGGGCCGGGCCGCCGCCCTGCGCGCCGCCGTCCCGCTGCGGGACGAAGCCGACTTCCGCTCCCCCGAGCAGGCCTTCGACCGCGAATGGGCCCGCGGGGTCCTCGCCGAGGCCGTCGCCCGTCTGCGGAAGGAGTCGGCGCCCGTCCCCTTCGAGATCTTCCGCGAGTATTGCCTCGAGGAGAGCGGGGCGTCCTATGCGGACCTCGCCCGCCGCCACGGCGTCAGCGAGGACGACGTGCGCAACCGGCTTCGCGAAGCCCGCCAGCGGCTGCGCGATATCCTCGAGGACCTGCTGCGGGACTACCTGGTTCCCGGACAGGACATCGACGCCGAGTTGAGGTTCATCCTCTCCAAATGAATTACGACCGCCTCCGGGACTTCCTCTCCGATCCGGGCCGGCGGATCGGTCGATACGAGATCGTCCGCAACGTCGGCGAGGGCGGGATGGGCGTCGTCTACGAGGCCTTCGATCCCGACCTGAAACGCACGGTCGCCCTCAAGGTGCTCAAGCAGGCCGACGCCGACCGCCTTCGCCGCGAGGCTTCGGCCGCCGCCAAGCTGCGTCACCCCAACATCGTCACCGTCTATGAGGTCGGCCCCGACTTCATCGCCATGGAATACCTCGGCGGCCCGGTGGCGAAGATCGACCGGGCCGTTCTGGAGACGGTCGCCGGAGCCGTCGCGTACGCCCACGCCCAGGGCGTCGTCCATCGCGATCTGAAACCGGGCAACGTGCTGAGGGACGCGGACGGCCGCGTCGTCCTGACGGACTTCGGGCTGGAGGGGGCGGGGACGCCGGGCTATAAGGCGCCGGAGGGCGTGAGCGGCCCGGCGATCGACGTCCATGCCCTGAAGGTGATGGCCCGCGAGGCGGGGTTGGCAGTGTCGGGCGACACGGCCGAGTCGATCGCCCGGGAGCTGCGGCCCCGGGCGCGCTGGCCGTGGGTGCTGGTTCCGGCGGTCGCGGCGGCGGGATTTCTGCTCTGGCCGCGGGCGGGCGATCCGCAGCTGGAGCAGTGGCGGAGCCGGGAATCGGAGCTGACGCGGCAGCTGGAGCGGGAGCCGGGGCGCGTCGATCTGCTGCTGGCGCGGAGCCAGCTTCGCCTGGACCGGACGGACTATGGCCGCAACCGGGGCCGGAACCCGCTGCCGGACTATGCGACGGCCGAAGAGGATCTGACGCGCGCGCTGACCCTCTCGCCGGGGTCGAAGGAGATCCGCTACCGCCGGGGCAGGGTCCGCACCCAGCGCGCGGTCTATAAGGTCCGCTACGGCCTCGATCCGCTGACGGACTGTGCGGGGGCCGAGGAGGACCTGATCGCCGCCGGCGGCATCGCGGACGCCGGGACCTGGCTGGGCAACGTCCGCTTCCACCGCGGAGTCTGGAACCAGAAGGCGGGACTGGACGCGACGCCGGACTTCGAGCAGGCGGAGCGCGACCTGACCCCGGCCGACAACCCCGACCGGCTCATGCGGCGGGGCCGGGTGCGCGCGTTCCAGAAGCGCTTCGACCTGGCCGAGTCCGACTTCGCGGAATGCGCGCGGTTGGGGTCGACCAGCGTGTGGGGCTGGACGTGGCGAGGGAGTGCGCGGCGGGCGGCGGGGGACCTGGCGGGGGCGGAGGCGCACCTGTCGAAGGCGATCGAGCTGGATCGGGAGTTCTCGGAGGCCTGGGAGCAGCGGGGGAATGTCCGCTTCGAGCGGAAGGACTATCCGGGGGCGGTGGCCGACTTCCGGGAGGCGATCCGCCTGAACCCCTCCTCGGAGCCCCTGGTGGCCGCCCGCCTGCAGGAAGCCCAACAAAAGTGACCGTCACTTTAGTTGTGGAGTTCCGATGTATCATTTGTGTAAGGAGTAGGGGGCCGGAACAGGGCGGGCCTCCGGGGAGATTCCCATGAAACAGCGGCAGGATCGGGGTCTGGCGCTCATCCTCGTCATGACCGTCGTCATGGCGCTCGCCATCATCGCCACCCCCTTCGTCCTCTCCATGATCCTCCAGGAGCGGACGGGGACCAGCGCCCGCTATCTCTCCCAGGCCGACTACGGCGCCGATGGCGCCAAGAACTACGCCATCTGGCGGCTGATGCCCAGCCTGGACTCCCTGGAGCGCCGCAGCCCGTCGGGACTCAGCTCCTCGTACACCTACGACACCGAGAAAGAGTTCGAGGTCAACCTCGACGAAGAACCGATCAAATCCAAGCTCAAGATTTCCGATCCCAAGGGATCCATCTGGGGCATCACCGTCCAGGACGAGCAGGGCAAGCTCAATACCAGGACCTGCAACCCTACCGCCCTCGAAAACCTCAGCCGGATGGTGGACGGCCGCGTCATCAACCTCAAGGACTACCTCACCCTGTACTCGGGCCGCGACGCGACGTGGGTCTGCCCCCAGCGCATCCGCCAGGTCGGCTTCAACAGCGGCACGCCCAGCGGAGGCGTCACCGTCGACAACCTCCTGTACCTGGGACCGCAGTCCCGCGTCCGCCTCTCGAAGAGCGGGATGAAGTCGATGGAGACGCGCATCGCCGGGAACGCGATGCTCGGCAGCGGCGGTCAGGACGGTTTCTCGACGGCCCAGTCGGCCGCGGGCTACGTCGACGGCGTCATCGAGGTCGAGCAGCGGCATCCCGTGAACATCAATACCGCCAAGAAAGAGACCCTGATCGCGATGTGGGAGGGGCTGAACCTGTACCAGGTGCCCGGCAGTACGGTCGACCGCGGCGACGCCCAGCAGCTCGCCACCCGCTTCTTCAACCGCGACATCCCCCGGCTCGAGCAGTTCCTCCTCCAGCTCGCGTCGACGTCGATCAGCCAGCCGAAGAAGCTCGCCGTCGCCCTGAACGCCGTCTGCCCCAACGCCGCCCTCCTCAACGGCAGTGGCACCGTCCCGATCTGCTTCAAGTCCTACGACGTCTACACGCTCGAGGCGTTCGCGTCGATGAACAACCCCGCGGGCTCCGAGGTCGCCGGGCGCGGCTACCGCGAGGTGGTCAGCGTCTCGCCCCCGACGACGCTGAAGCTCTACTGCGAGAGCCAGTACGACTTCAACCAGATGTACTCCCAGGTGCAGACCGCGCTGATCAACATCAACCCGAAGATGGCCTTCAGCGGCTATCCGTACGGGAGCCGGATGCTGACGTATCCCCGCCCCTACACCCAGCCGGCGGATACGGCGCTGAAACCGCAGACCGGCCAGAACGAGGCCTATGTCACGGTGCTGCCGACGGAGGACAACCGCGGCGAGCTGACCGACGGCCGTTTCGAGCAGCAGCTGACGGGCTGGACCGACCCGCACAACCGCAACCACTACGGGACCGAGATGGACGGGAAGAAGTCGAGCGGGCCGGAGAGCTTCGACTGGACCCAGTTCTTCGCGCTGAACAACGTGCCCGAGGACGACCTTCAGCCCGCGCAGGAGCGGCCGGACACCGGGTCGGGCGGCTTCGAGATCTGGGCACGCTGGAAGTCCGACCCGGGAGGCGCGACGATCTTCGACATCAAGGAGGATCAGACCACCAACCGGGTCTCGCTCCGCGTCGAGGGCACCGACCTCATCATGACCGTCGCCGACGCCACCATCCCGAACGGGGCCGACGCCAACTGGAAGATGGCCAACGGCGTCGCCGAGCTCCGCTGGCCGAACTTCAAGATCGCGGGCGACACCTGGACGCACTTCGCCGCCTACTGGAAGAGCAACCGCTACGCCGACATCGCGATGCTCGTCGACGGCTTCTCGGATCCGCAGGCGAAGTTCATGCACTACACCAACTCGGGCGGCGGCGAGCTGATGACGAAGCTGACGAGCGCCCTGACGAACAACTCGACGACCGTTTCCCTCAAAAGCAACGCGCTGCTGCCCTCGGGAACGGAGCTGACGCCGCTCCTCGTCGGCGAGGAGATCGTCCTCTACGACACGAGCGGCGGCGCGGCCATCCGGGGCGCGCGCGGCACGCTGGCGGCTTCGCATCCGTCGCAGGCCAACGTCCAGCTCTTCGGCTACTCCAGCAAGATCCGCAACGGGCAGGTCATCGCCCAGTATCCGGGCATCGGCTACAGCGTGTCGATGCAGTACGACCGCATCCCGAAAACCAACGCGAACACCCCCTACAAGTTCGGCATGGCTCCCGCGGCCGCCGTCTGCGGCGACAAACAGGATCCGATCACGATGCAGTGGCAGATCGACGCAACCCAGAACCAGATCGGGGTGCTGGAGATCGCGCCGTCGACGATCATGGACTACCCGGACCAGGGCTATATCCGCGTCGACGACGAGATCATCTACTACGCGACGCGCGCGACGGGCGGGGTCGCCGGAACCATGCCGCCGTCGACGGCCAAGTTCACCGGCTGCCTCCGGGCCCAGATGGGCAGCGTCGGGGCGATCCATCGCAGCGGGGCGCAGGTCCACCTGTGGTCCGTGGCGACGACCGACTTCACGGGCTTTCCCTCGCCGACGATCATTCAGATCGGCGACGAGTGGTTCGGCCCGGTGCAGAAGGACCCGAGCGGGAAGAACTTCTGGGTCGGCTTCATGATGGGGACGACGCCCATCAACTTCCGCCGGGGCAACGCCTGCTTCGCGTCGATCCCGCAGAACCATTCGCCCTCCGACCCGCTGCTGCCCACGTTCCTCGGACAGGACGTCAACAACTGGCCGGCGAAGGGGAACAGCATGGGGGCCTTCGACCGCGTCACGCTCACCGACGCGGCGAACCAGAAGATGCCGGCGCAGATCGGGCGGTGCAGCCCGTATCCGCAGCCGCCGGGTCAGCCGGCGATCTGGCCGGGAAACTTCTCGATCCAGAATGCGACGCAGGTCGCCGCGCTGCGGCAGCCGGCGTCCCGCGACTGGATCGCCGACGACCTGCACGTCCGCGTCCTCAAGTTCCCGTCGGGCGAGCTGCTGAGCCGCGCGTATCTCAACACCGCGTCGCCCAAGGTGACGATCGGGCCCGTGACGGACGGGCAGATCGACGAGCTGAAGGGCTTCGCGGGGACGAAGGGACGGCTGCGGCTCTTCGGTCCGGCCGGGGTGGGGGACACGACCCTGCAGATCACGCAGACGGGCATCCCGTTCTTCCAGAACGGCGGCCTGATGAAGGTCGGCGACGAGTACATCGGATACGGCAACTGGACGCAGAACGGCACGCAGGGCAGCGCCCAGCAGGCGAAGCGCGGCTGGCTGAATTCGACGGCCGAGCTGCACGACCAGGGCGACGCCATCTTCTATATCCCCTGGGTGCCGGTGGCGGCGCTGGCGGGGGACGTGTCCACGGACGACAAGGTGATCCGCCTCAAGCAGCGGATGTCGGGAGATCCTGCGCGCTACAAGTCGGGCTACGTCCTCCTCGACAACGAAATGGCGCTGTTCCAGTGGAATGCGGACGACGGGCTGACGCTGTCCATGCCGCCGCGCTGGGACGGCCAGAAGGGCCTGTATCGCGGGATGTTCGGGACGCAGGAGACGAACCACACGTCGACCACCTGCCTCGCCTACGGCATGCCGTTCCGCGTCTGGGACACCTATAAGGCGCGCGAATACGACAATTCGATGGTCTATTTCCAGTGGTCGACGAAGCTGGACCTCGCGCACTGGAACACGTTCATGTGGCGGCACGACATCCCGCAGTCGGACAAGAACATCCTCGTGCATGCCCTGGCGAGGATCGACGGCCGCGGAGAATTCTGGGACGCGCCGGGCATGAGCGACCTGACGCTGCTGGTCGATTCGATTGCGGGCAATTCGAACGTCAAGCTCAACCGCACCGGCCACCTGCAGGATTCGGGCCAGCTCGACGTGCGCTTCTACGTCGAGTACAAGCAGGGCGCCTTCGACGCGCAGAATCCGCGGCAGTCGGAATCGTGGAAGCGCTGCCCGAAGATCAAGGAGATCCAGGTCGATTACGACCGGCCGGTCCAGACGCTGCATCATGAAGATCAGTAAGGCCGCAAGCCCCGGGCCCCGGGCCACGGCAGGCATGACGCTGATCGAGCTGCTCGTGGCGTTCGTCATTCTGCTCATGCTGATCACGGCGCTGGTCACGCTCACCACGCGGAGCCTGGAGACGTGGACGTCGGGGGAGGCGCGGAAGGACGTCTACGATCGGGCGCAGGTCGTAATGGACGTCCTCTCGGCGGACCTGCGGAACCTCTACGCCGAGAACGAGTGGTATCTGGACGGGGTGAAGCCGCTGCCGGCGCCCGCGCTGCAGTGCGACCTCGACAAGAACAACCGCCCGCGGATCCGCTTCGTGCGCGACGGCAATCCCGCCGTGATCAAGGCGCCGGTCGTCAATCCGCCCACGATCCTGCCGCAGAACTATTATGGCCCGACGTGGGAGATCGCCTACGTGCTGGACCCCGACCAGGCGAAGAACACCCTCTACCGCGGCATCCGGGGTTTCGACCGGCGCCGGTCGGGCACGCTCCTGAACCCGATCGAGTACAGCTCGGGGACCGACTCCGTCTTCACGAATTACTTCACCCCGGTCGAGTACGGGATCCTCTACGTGGGATACAAGTTCTGGACGCAGTTCACGACGACGTGGGACGAGACGGTCCCGATCCGCGAAGTGTCGAGGACGCGCGCGAAGCAGTCGTCCGGCCCGGAGAAGCGCTGGGACTCCACGCGGAAGGAGGACCGCAACTTCCATTTCTATCGGAAGAGCAACGACCTGAAGGACCCGGACTTCGTGTACCCGGCGATCGTCCAGATCACGGTGACGGTGGAGTCGGGCACGCCGGATCTGACGGGCGTGAAGCTGGGCGATCCGGTCGACGAGCGGACGACGTACCTGCACCTGACGCACACGCGCGGGCTCACCGACGCGCCGGGGATGGTCAAGATCGACGGCGAATGGATCGAATACGGCGACAAGACGTCGAGCGATCTGAGCCAGCTGCGCCGGGGCCAGCGGAACACCAAGGCGGCGTCGCATGCCGTCGGCTCGGCGGTGCACTTCGGCGAGACCTTCACGTCGGAGGTGCGCATGCCGGTGTCGCGGGAGGCGCAGGAGCCGTGACGACGCGCCGCGACCGGGGCATGACGCTGCTCGAGGTGCTGATCGCGCTGATCCAGGCCTATATCTTCACCGTGCTCTCCGCCATATTCGTCAGTCTGGCCGTGGCCGAGGAACACTAGAAAGGAGAAGGAGAAGCTATGCACCACCTGCTCGCACTCGCCCTTGCCCAAGCAGCCACCCCGTCGCAACAGTTCTGGGGGTGGGGCCTCATGGGCGCCGGCCTCGGGGCCGGCATCGCCGCGATCGGTGCCGGGATCGGGATCGGCCGCATCGCGTCGACCGCCACCGAGTCCATCGCCCGCCAGCCCGAGGCCGCCGGTGACATCCGCGGCGTCACGATCATCACCGCCGCATTCATCGAGGGCGTCTGCCTCTTCGCCGTCGTCGTCTGCCTGCTCGTCCAGGGCACGGCCGGTGCCTCGCACCTCTAAGCCATGAGCGGAGCACTTCTCGCGGCGGAGGCCGCAAAGGGCGGCTTTACCGATATCAACCTCGCGACGGTCATTTGGGCCTGGGTGTCCTTTGGCGTCACGTTCTTCATCCTGAGCAAGGTTGCCTGGCCCATGCTCGCCCGGAAGATGGAGGCGCGCGAGCTGCGGATCGCGGAGGGGCTCAAGAAGGCCGAGGAGGCCGAGGCACGAGCCCGTGAGCTGGCGGCGAAGCAGGAGCAGATCCTCGAAGAGGCCCGCATCCAGGCGCAGAAGTTCCTGGCCGAGAGCCGCGCAATGGCCGAGAACATCAAGAGCGAGATGATCGCTGCCGCCCAACAGGAGATCGCGGAGCTGCGGGAACGGGCTAAGAAGGAGATTGCCCTGGAGCAAGCTAAAGCGGCGGAGGATCTGAAACGCGCCACGGTCGAGCTCACCCTCGTGGCGTCTGCCCGCCTCCTCAAGCGGGAGTTGCGGGACGAGGATCACCTGCGGCTGGCGCGCGAGGTGGTCGAAGAGGTCGCGCTCAGGCTGTGAGTGGCTACCAGGCAGCGGCCCGCGTCTACGCCAAGGCGCTCTTCGATCTCGCCCTTCAGGAGCAGGCCCTGGGCAGCATCTCGGACGACCTGCACGCGGTCCAGGAGGCTCTCGGCGGGCTCGATCCGGAGGTCAGGGCGTTTTTCTACTTGCCGCTGCTCCGCCGCGCCGACAAGCGGAGGGTCCTCGACATGACGTTCGAGGGCAAGGTGAGCCGGCCGGTCCTCGGGCTGTTCCATGTTCTGGTCCAGAAACGGCGGGAGTTGCTCCTCGACGACATCGTCGAGGAGTTCGACCACTACCGGGACGACTACGAGGGGCGCCTACGGGCCACCGTGATCACGGCCCGCAAGCTGGACGCCGATCTTGCCAAGGCGCTGCGCGACGTGCTGGAGCAGCGGACGAGGAAGACCGTCGTTCTCAACCAATTGATCGATCCGGAGGCCATCGGCGGCATCCGGGTCAACCTCGGCGACTTCGTCCTCGACGGAGTAATCGAAGATCGTGTCGACAAGGATGATCCCTGCCGACGTCGTCACGGCCCAGGCCGAGAACTCCGACTGGCCCACGAAGTAGAGGTTGTCAAAGACCTTGACCGGTTCCGCGTGCCACTGCGAGCGGGCCGGCGGATGCCCGGTTGCAGCACCTCAAGGAGATGCTGCAGTGCGGCACGAATTGCGGTTCCTGCGTGCCCGAGCTTCAACGCATCGTTCGAGTGCGTCTCCAAGCCGCGTGAGCGCTGCAGCATTGCAAACGCCCCCCACGAACGAAGGTCATCACGTGCGTGCATTGAAGGCACTTCGGCCTGAAACTTGCCTTAGTCTCGCGCAGGAGACAGCATGACCATCGCCGCATACATCAAAGAAATAGGCCGAGGCAAGGAAGGCGCTCGATCGCTCAGCCAGCCCCAGTCGTACGACCTCATGAGCCAGGTGCCGGGCTTCCCGTCCGACGTCTGGCGGCTGGTCGAGACCAAGACCATGGAGCCGCTCGGCTTTGTCGACCGCGTCGAGGTGAGCGATCCGGAGGGCAGCGCCTTCGGCTATGACGTCGACGAGGCCGGCGCCAAGGGCTGGGCCGCCGGCGTCTACCAGCAGGGGCACCTGTTCATGTTCCCCGCGCAGGCGACCGGCCGCTTCCCCTATTCGGTGATCGACTATCCGGCCATGGGCGGCTCCTACATTCCGCCGGTGCAGCCGGAGGTCACGGGCGTGATCGCCTCGACGCTCAGCCATGCGGCAAGCCATCCGCGCATGGAGATCAAGGTGAC
>Ga0137409_10001683_pt1 | contig 23954 bp, 19 predicted proteins | sample CZODoug1_16funga_FD_122059 | JGI IMG/M metagenome (GOLD analysis project Ga0137409, IMG submission 122059) | Vadose zone soil fungal communities from Angelo Coast Range Reserve, California, USA - CZODoug1_16fungal (Hybrid Assembly) | ecosystem: Environmental > Terrestrial > Soil > Vadose zone...
AGTTCAGCCGGGCGGCCGTCGCCGACCACGCCGCCACAAGGGGTTGGGGTCACCTGAGTGAAGCAGATAACCAGCATTCCCGATATGCTCGCTCCTCGCGCCTTGCCAGGCGGGCGCCTCGCCGCCCTCGGTGCGTCACCGTATTTATGAAAGGCAGCACTAAGATCGCCGGCGGCGCGAACACGTCGCGATTACATCCGGAGGAACCGCACACTTTCCGCACATCCCAACGCACACCCCAACCCGCGCGCCGCGCTACGCAGCAGGCTCGCGAGCAGGCCAGGCGGTCATGGAATGCCAACGACATCGTGGCGCGCAGCGTTCACGACATTCCCGTCAGCGTCGGCCATCATCGCCGTCTGGCCTTGCCATAGTGTGAAGTGACAACCTCCCGGATACGAATTGTGTAATGCGACTCGCCCTAGTCGGTCTCGGGCTTCCGACCGATAGACCGCGTGAGGGTACTCGAATGTTCTCTTATGACATTCAATCCAAGCGCAACCGCGCAGTTCCCGCGTATGTCGACGGTCTGAACAGTCCATGACTTCTTCAACCGACGTCATCATTCCCCTCTCTCGCCTGCGATCGGGCAATGCCCGAGGCGACCTGCGCGTGCTCCTCATCGGTCCTTATGATCCAAAAGGCGGTGAATACACTTTCCTGGCTCCGCCGCTCGGCGTGTGGCGCCTCGCTGGCGTCCTGCAGCAGGAGGCGACGACCACACACGTCTTCGATCCCAACTGCTGTGACGAATCACCTGAAGCCTCGCTGACGGCGCTGATGCGCCAGGCGCGGTGGGATGTCGTCGGCATATCGACGACCGGTATGACGCTCCAGTACGACCTGGCGCTGGCGCATCTGGTGAAGCGGTTACAGCCCGGCACGCTGTTGATCGCAGGCGGGATGGAGGCGACCTTCGAACCCGAGGCGATGCTGAACAGGGCGCCGTTCGACGTGGTGGTACTGCGCGAGGGCGAAGCACCGCTCCTCGAAATCGTGCGGCGTCTGAAGGCGCAGTCGGCCATCGACGGTATTCCTGGCACGGTCCGGCGCGCCGCTGACGGCACAGTTCAACGGACGAGCGGATCGGCGCTCGGTCGTGATGCGCTCAAACATTCCATCTTCCAGATTCCGTACCGGGACATGCCGTATCCGGCGTATTGGGCGCGGCTCGAGCACAGCTACAGAATCGGGGCGCTACCGATGAAAGCCGACCGGGAAGCCCGGCTCGCTGAGATTCGCTCGGTCCGCCTGATCACGCTGAACTATTGCCCCATGGGGTGTACGTTCTGCTCCTCCACGAACTTTCTGAACGCGGCGCAAGACAGCACGGCGAAGATCGCACGGCTGAACGCGCACGAATGTGTCTCGATGATCCAGGCCATCGTCCAGGCGCAACCGGGCGTCCGCACGATCATCTTCCAGGACGACATCTTCGTATTCCGGAGCGATGAACGCATCCTGCCGTTGTGCGAAGCCATCGTCACTGCGAAGGGGCGCGGGGACCTGCCCGACACGCTGCAGTTCATCAGCACGAACCGGATCGACGCGATGACACCGATCCGTCTCGCCGCGATGCGTCAGGCGGGCTTCCGGGTGCTGGGATTCGGGGTCGAGAGCTTCTCGCTGGGCATCCTGCGCGAATTCAACAAATCGCAAATCCACCCGTTCATCGAGTCGGTGCTCGCCTCCGCGCTGGCGCTCGGCATCACACCGTTCCTCGACATGATCCTCACGTCTCCGCGGTGCCAGCTCGAGGACGTCGCGGAAAACGTCCGGCAGGCGTTTCGCTGGATTGAGGCGGGCTGCGAAGTGGGAATGTATCCCTACGTCATTCCCTTTTCGGGCGCCGCGATGGCCCGCGATCCCGAGCTGCGCCCCGCCACAACGTTTGCTCTGCGCGACGTGGAGGGCACGAGCGTTTCATGGAACCAGGCCACCAAGATTCTCCCGATCGATCCGGTGGTGCGCGAGACCGTCGTGCAGACCGAGGCGACGTTCGACGCGTGGTTGACGGAGCTGTCGGCGGTGGTGCCGCACCTGCCGTCACGCCTCCGATCGCTGCTCTGGATTCTGAGCGCGATCCCCGAGCTCGAGCGGAGGCGATGCGATGTCCCTTCGCAGCAGGCGGTCGCACAGGCGCTGGTTCGACGGCTTCCCGCCGGCCGCGACTCATCGGCGCTCGTGTGGTCGATGGTGGGTCAGCGACGCGCGGGGTAGCCGATGACGTCACAGCTCAGCGTGGGTGTGTATCTGCTGGCGACCGTCACGTTCTTCGTCGATCTCCTCGATGTGATCCTGCGCGTCTACCTGCGGCGCGAAAACACGGTGCCCGGGCGGTCGAACGCGATCGCCGCCACATCGGTGCCGCTCGAAATCGGGGACTTTACGCCGTACGAGGCCCTGCTGCATCTGCGTCCGTTCGCCATTCTGGCGTCGATTCACAACCTCGATCAGGCCGCCCTCGACCGCTTTCTCGCGGCGATGGCGCCGCACCGGCAGCACCTGTGGGTGATCGACGACGCCTCGACCGATGGCACGTGGGAACGCCTCGAACGGTCGGGGGTCCACTGCGTCCGCGGCCCGCATAACCGACAGAAGCCGGCCGCGATCAGGGCATTGCTGGGCGTTCTGCCGCCGTCGATTGAGTCGGTCGTCGTCGTCGATCCTGATATGCGCATCCTGAATTCGGCGGCAGAGTTCCACAAGGTTGTGTTCGAGTTTCAACGGAGTGGCATGAGCGCGGCCTGCCCGCGCGTCACGATCAGGCCTGATGGAGTGCTCTCGCGGTTCCAGCAGCTCGAGTACTGCCTCTCGTTCACGCTCGGCCGCAAGGCTCTCGGCGACACCACGATCACGTCGGGCACTGCCGTGTACCGACGCGACGCGCTCCAGCGCGTGCTCGATCAACACAGCCTGTCGGTGTATGCGGAAGATCTCGAGAACACCTTTCTGCTGCTCCTGAACGGGGAGCGGATTTACTACGACGGGCGGTTGGTCGTCGAGACCGATGGCGTGGCAGGAATCCGGCGACTCTTCTCGCAACGGGTCGGCTGGAGCTTCGGGCTGATCAAGGTGTACATGCAGCACTGGCGCGGAATCCTGCGCAGCACGAAACGCGGGTTCACCTTCACGTATCAGTACATCGTCTACATGGGCATCCTGGTGCTCGCGTTCCATCCGCTGAAGCTGGTCGGGTTGGCGCTGCTGACGATCAGCGCCTTGAACGGCTTGGATAACCTCGCGGGCACGCACTTGATCGCCGATACCAGCCTGACCAACCCCGCGTACTTCGTCGCGATGTATGTGAAGTACACGGCGCTCATCGTCATCGCGACTCCGCTCGCGACCCCACGCGGCAGCCGTCTCAACGTGATGCCCGTGCTCCCTCTGTTTGTAATCTACGGCATCGCACAGATCGTGCCTGCAACCGTCGGCTATCTGAACTGGTTCGCGCTGCGGCTGTGGGGGCGCCGCGTGTACCGTGACCACTATGAGCCGGTGGCACCGTAACGACGCCATGGCGAATCTCTCGATTGCCGCAACGACCCGGTACTGGGAAGAGCGCGCCAAGCGGTTTGCCGCGACCGGCTGGGGTCTGCGCGCCGTGTGCGCGTATGGGATGCCGGCCTTCTACAACGGTCACATTCATCTGCTGCAGTCGCGGGCGCTTTCCCCTTGGATTCGCGTCTCTTCCGGCGGCTCGGTGCTCGAGGTCGGCTGCGGCGTCGGCCGCTGGAGCCGAAAGTGCGCCGCCCGGGGCGCCAGCGTCACCGCGGTCGATCTTTCGCCGGCCATGGTAGCGGAGGCCCGGCGCCGGGCCATCGCGGCGGGCGTCGATTCGCGCTGTGAGTTTCTGGTCTGCGACGCCGCGGAATTGCAGCTCGAGCGGCGGTTCGACCGTGTTCTGTGCGTCACGACGCTTCAGCACATCCTGGACCCGAACCGCATGCAGCGTGCAGTGGACGCGATGCGCGACCATCTGACCCCTGAGGGACGCCTGATTCTCCTGGAGGCTGCGCCTTCGTCGTCTCAGATGCGCTGCAATACGGACTCGTTCCTGGCTCGCGAGGAATCAGTGTACCGGCAGGCCTTCGCGCGCGCAGGGCTGCGCTCGGTCGCCACCGTCGGCATCGATCCGCTCCCGCTCAAGACGTGGTTCCTGCCTTTCTACCAGCGGCTGCCTCACGCCATCGCGGTTTCCGCGCTGTTCGGGATCACAGCCGTGAGCCTCCCGTTCGATCTGATGTTCGGTCGACTGCTGAGGCGTTGGTCGTGGCACAAGGTGTTCGTACTGGAGCGCGCGTGAGTCGATCGTGGTTCGTACGCCGCATGTGGATGGCGTGGGTCGCCGCCATGCTCGCCGGGCTGCTGGCCGCCGTCGTCCCGTGGCTCGACCGCCTGCGACCGGTTCCGATCGAGCTGCAGGCGGCGCTGGAGCTCCATGTGACCAATGGCGCCGACTCGGGCGCGGCGTCGTTGAGAGAGACCATCCTCCGGGCCGATCGTGTCGACGGCAGAGCGCGCATCGTGATCGACGTTCCGGTGGTGACCATCAGCTCGCCGCTCCCTCCGATCCTCAACCCCGCGGGCGTGGTGTTCGAGGGCAGACGTCCAGCGTCGCGCATCGACGCCGCCGGCCTCTCCGCCGGCCCCGTGCTCGACGTATCCGCGCCGAACACGGTGCTTTCGCTCATTGAAATCACCGGGGCGCCGCGCGAAGCCATTCTGCTTCGCAGCAGCGGCGCGCGCGTGACGGGCGTGCGGCTGCGGCAGGGCGCAACCGGAATTTATCTCGCTGACGGCGCGGACGATCTGACGGTCAGCGAGTCGGAATTCGACGGCAACACCGTCGGCATTCAACTGCCTTCCGACGCCCGCAGCGTTCGGATCTCGAACAGCCATTTTCAGGGTCATGCCAGGGCAGGCATCTGGTCGACCGCGCCAAGCGCCCCACCGGTCGCCACGGCGATCGGCATTCACATTCTGGCCAACCGCTTCGACGCCGATGCCGCTGGCCTCGTGCTGCTCAACACGCCCGCCCGCGTCGAGAGAAATACATTTGTCGGCGCGCGGACCGCGGCCTTGCTGATGAGCGGCGCGGCCATGATCATCCGCAGCAACCGCGTCCGATCGGGATTTGGGTTCGCGATCGACAGCGACGGGCTCGACCAGGCCCTCATTGCCGACAACGAGATCGATCACAACTGTTCCGGCGGCATTCTGGTGCGGAACGCCCGAAATACCCAGGTCCTGTCGAACCGTCTGTACTCGAACGGCTACGGCGTTGTCGTGATTCTTGGTTCCTCCAGCAGCCCATCGACGGTCGCCGACAACCTGATTGTCCGACACCTCGAAGACGGCCTCTTTGTCATCGGAGCGTCGCCGCTCATCCGGCGAAATCGGTTGATGGACAACCGTCGCGCGGCCGTCCGTCTGGTGGCGTGGCGGGCGGACGGCAATCAGCTGCGGGTGCCTCGACCTCTTCTCGAGGCGAACGTGTTTGCCGGCAACGGCGTCGATGTACCACCCCAGGACGTGTATCGGGCGTCGGCGGCGAGCGGTGGGACGGGCAGTCCGGCGGACTGTTCCTGGCGCAACGGCGCCGACGTAAACATTTCGGGGAGATAGCTGGACCTCATCGATGCCCACCGCCGCACCGATCACCCGGCCTTACGAGAGCCTCTCGTCTCTCCTCGAACGCAAGCGAATGATCGATGGCGCCTGGGTGATCTGCCTGACCGTCGTGCTCGGCGCGGTAACGATACCCTGGTTTCTTCACGCCCTCGACATCAATCTGGTTCACGTGGCGTTCTGGGTCTTCGCGTATGTCGTCGCACATCTCGGATTCTCCGCCGCCACAGACCGCCTGGGCACCAGCGCAGCCGTCGCGATGGCATTGCGCGCGATGCTGCTCTGCGGCGTGGCATTCCTCACGTTTTTCTGGCACCTGGTCGGAGGACTCCAGAATCCGATGTTCCTGGCCGTCTTCACGCTGCCGGTGATCATGAGCGGCGTCCTGATGACGGGCGCCCAGACGCTCGTGACCGCCTTGGGATCCGTGCTGCTGGTGACGATGGTTGCCGTGAGCGAGTCGCCGGACCTGCGGTGGTACGTCGCCCAGATGACCGTGCCGTGGATCGCGAGCATCGCGGCAGCCGGCGGTTCGCTGTTGCCACCGGTCCGGGCGGTCCCTGGCTTCGAGAGCAGCCCCACGTATGAGTTCACGCTGCTGGTGTTGTTCGCCGCCGTCCAACTGACGGTTGCTTTTCTTTCCCGGCCGCTGGCCGTGCTTCTCGTGCGCGTGAACGGCCGACTCGAGGTCTCGGGAAAGCTGCTCACGGAAGTGCAGGGCCTCTTTCATGCCGTGCTGCGCGCCGAGCCCGATCCCGCCGTCATCATCTATGCGGATTCCGGCCAGATCGTGCAGGCCAGCGACAGCTTCTTCACCAGGATGCTCGTCAGACCCAGCGAGATGGCGGGGCGCGGGTTGTTCGACGTGGTGCAGTTCGAGCAGGCCGAGCGCGTGCGTGCGGCGCTGTCGACCCAGAGCGGCGATCTGCCCTTCTGCGTGTATCGAGTCCACGAAGAGACGCGCATCGCAAATGTGTATTTCTACCGAACCGAGCACCACGGCGTGAACTACATCTACATCGGTCTGCAGGAAGTGACCGAGCTGTACTATCTGCATTCGGCGTTCGACGCGCTGGAAGACCCGCTGATGGTCGTCGCTTCCGACGCGCGGCTCCAATACGCGAACCGTCCCGCACGCGCGATCTTCGGCGATCTCTACTTCGGCATGGAGATCGCGTCGGTCCCGAAGCTGCAGGCGCTCTTCGAACGTCTTGGAGACACCGACGAAAGCCAGGACGATTCTTCCCGCATCATCGACGGCCAGCCGTACGACGTGCAGCGGCTGGTCGCCCATCTCCCAGGTGAAGCCACGGCCTGCACCGTCGTCTGGTTGCACTGCGTGGCGAAGGAGCGGGCGCTCTTCGAGCAGGCCGTGCGGGACCCGCTGACCGGCGCGTACAACCGCCGATACTTCGACGACGCGCTCGCGCGCCACGTGGCCAGCAGCAGAGCCGGCCGGCAGCTCGCTTGCGCCTATTGCGATCTCGACTACTTCAAGAGCATCAACGACCAGTGGGGACACGCGGCCGGCGATGCGGCGATCGTGGCGTTTGCCCGGACGGTGACCGGCCAGCTTCGTGCCGTCGATGTGTTCGCACGTCTTGGCGGCGACGAGTTCGCCATTCTGTTCGTGAATTGCGATCTCGACGTGGCAGAGGCGGCGCTCACGCGCATCCGTACAACCCTGCAGACAGAGGGTTGGTCGTTCGACGGTCAGACCCGTCCTCTCAGCTTTTCTTCAGGGCTGGCCGTTTGTCGTCCAGGCGATGACGTCGAGCATCTGCTGCAGCGAACCGACAAGGCGGTCTATGCAGCCAAGGCGGCCGGAAAAGGGAGGACCGCGACCGAGTCATGAAGACTTGGCTGCTATTGGTGGTCGGCGTTCTCGGCGTTCGAACCGACGCCGTCGCTCAGGTTCAAGAACCGGACGTCTTGTACCTGACCGGCGAGTCTGACTCCGGCGCATCGGTGTCGGGTGGAGGAGGCGAGGCCGCGTGGCTGCACGCGGTGTCGTTGCAATCGGGCGTCATCTTCGGAGGGGCCTCAATGGCGCTGGCCGACGTCCGGTGGACCTATGGCACGGTCGGGGCGTTCACACGCCGCCGCACTGGCATCTATTCAGGTCGTCTGAGTCTTGGTTCGGGACAGCACTCACCGGGCAGGTTTGCCTATGTCCGCTCCGTCGGAACCTTCACCATACCGATTGGCCGCAGCGTTTATGTGGAGGCCGAAGGGCAGTATGCGCGAGCCCTCAGCGCAGCGACGAGAGTGTTCACGTTCGGGGCGTCGTACTCCGGCATCCAGAGAACGAGCCTTCGGTTCGCGTATCACACCGCGTTGTCCGGCCTCGTCCATGCGGAGTACATCTCAGGCCGTGGAGACCTCAGCGTCGGACGGTTCACGATGCTCGGCGGCATCACCGCGACTGCGAGGGCGACGGCTCCAGTCGATCTTCGCGCCCTCGACCTGATGACCCACGCCATGCCCGAGTATTTTGTCGGTTCTTCCGTTGGCGTGCGCCGCTCGCGCGTGATGTGCAGCGCTCAAGTCCTGCCGCAGCCATCGGGCCATGCCCTTCGCGTGACCATGACCGTCAAACTGCCGCTGGGATCGTCGCAGACACCCAGCCCCGAGGTCGTCAAATGAGTACACATGAACGTCGTGACGTCCGGCCCAAGGCGCGGCCGGTTGACAGCGTCGGCGGCTCGCGACGCTCTCGTCGTGACGACTTGCCGGTCAGAGCCGGGCGCTGGTCGACGGAGGTCGTCCAGGGACGGGAGCAGGCCCGCGAAGAGGAGCGCCGGCGGCTCGCCAGGGAGCTGCACGACGAACTGGGGCATGCGCTGTTCGGGTTGAAGATGAATGTCGTGTGGCTTCACCAGCATGTCACGGCTGTCGCGGATCCGGATCTCACGGAGGTTCGGGAGAAGTTGCCGGCCATGCTGGACCTCGTCGACCGGTCGATCCGCATGGTGAACGGGATTGTGACCGGCCTGCGGCCGCCCGCGCTCGACCAGCTGGGACTCATCGCGGCGCTGGAGTGGCAGACCGAGTCGTTCGCCCGGCAGTCGGGTCTGCGCTGTCAGTTCACAGGGACGGCCGACGTCGAGAGCCTGGACATGGGACGGGCCACCGGTGTGTTCCGCATGTTTCAAGAGATGCTGACGAATGTCCAGCGCCACGCGCACGCCAATCGCGTCGACGTCCGGGTCCGACGCGTTGCCGATCGACTGGTCCTCTGCGTCAGGGACAACGGCGGCGGTGTCGATCCGAAGAAAGCGCCGGCGCCAAGGTCGTTCGGGCTCCTCGGGATGCGCGAGCGGGCGCTCCTCCTCGGCGGCTCCTTGAACATCGAGACCGGTCCCCGGCGCGGCACGACGGTGACGGTCAGGATTCCGCTCGCCAATCGGCGAGCGACCGCTCGCGGCTCGGCCGCAGGGACGCGATCATGATCCGTCTGCTCGTAATCGACGATCACAGCGTCGTGCGGCAGGGCGTTCGCCAGATACTCGCCGGAACGCCAGACATCGTCGTCGGTGCCGACGCAACGAACGCGGCGGACGGACTCGCCCAGGCGCGTGCGGACCGCTGGGACGCGATTCTGCTGGACCTCAACCTGCCGGACGGCGACGGGCTGGACGTGCTGAAGCAGCTGCGCAAGGAGCAGGCACAGGTGCCGATTCTCGTCTTGAGCATGCACTCCGAGGATCAATTCTCGTTGAGGGCGATTCGAGCCGGCGCATCCGGCTATGTCACGAAGAACGGCGCGGCGGACGAGCTCGTCACGGCGATCCGCACCATCGTCGACGGCCGACACTATCTCAGCCCGTGGCTCGCCGAGCGCCTGGCTCGAGAAGCGACAGGGGACGCATCGAAGGCGCCGCATGAACAGCTCTCGGATCGCGAGTATCAGGTGATGATGCAGATCGCGGCGGGCAAGACGACCAAGGCAATCGGCTTCGAAATGAACATCAGCCCCAAGACCGTCGGCACGTATCGAACGCGCCTCGCCAAGAAGATGAACCTGTCGACCGACGCGGAGCTGACCGCCTACGTGTTTCGTAATCACCTGCTCGAATAAGCACACATTTTCAATTCCCGCCGGCCAGCGGCGCTGCGCTTGTACGTTCCCGCCGTACAGCGGTCGTCGCCGCGGACGCACGTCCAGCCGGCCCGCCTCCCGACCTCAGAATCAGCATCAAACCGGCGTGCACCTCTGGAAGCGCACCGCTACGATCGCTTCAACACTTTTTCAATGGCGATTCGAAGGAGGCGTATGAGCGCAGGACGTATCGAACAGTCGGATTCGTCGGCCATCACTCTCTGGAGCATCACGCGAAACGGCCACGAGGCGCGCTGCCTCGTCGAGCGCGGAACGCTCGTGTGCGTCCTCGACGGCGAGATCTCGTCGTCGCACCGCTTCAGCGGGACGGACGAGTTGATCGCGTTGACATCCGACTGGCGGTTGGCCCTCGAGGTTCAAGGCATGGGAGACAGGTAGCCATGACTCCAATGGAAATACTCGACGCCGCGGTCAACTACGACGCGGCCACGCGCGAGCACCTTCATCGGGTCCGAGAATACGCCGTCACCCTCGCTCACGCGCTGGGAGTAAGAGACGCCGCGACGATTGAGGCGATCGATGAAGCGGCGCTGCTTCACGACATCGGAAAGGTCGCCATCCCCGACCACATTCTCAACAAGCCGGGTCGGCTGACCGAGGCAGAGTACGACGAGATGAAGCGACACGTCGACCTTGGCGCCGACATGCTATCGCAATTCTCACTGGATGCCTCTGTGGTGCCCATCGTGAGGTCCCACCACGAAAACTGGGACGGCACCGGCTACCTGCGCGGACTCGGTGGGACTGCAATTCCACTCGGCGCCCGGATCCTCTCGGTGGTCGACTGTTTTGACGCGTTGACCTCCGACCGTCCGTACCGATTGCGGATGCCCGTTGGCAAGGCGCTGCACATCGTGCGAGACCGCAGGGGGACCATGTACGACCCGATGGTTGTTGATGCGTTCGTGCGCATCTGTCACAGGGAGAGTTAGCGATGGAGGTCGAGGTGACCGCGGGGGCGATATCGGCGTCGCAGGGGCCACTCGTCGAGTTCGGGGCATTCGCGGCCGCTGAGCGCGACCTTGGTAAGGTGTTCAACCAGGCCGTGCGGGTGGTGGCGGCAGGCCTGGGCGTCGGGTGCTGTCACATTTATCGGCGGCCGTCTGATCATCGGCCGCTGGAGTTGGTCGCCGGCGTCGGTGGAGAGGAAGACGGGGCACGACGGTCAATCGAGCTCGTTGCCCTGCAAGCGGCCGAGGGGCGCGGACCGGCTCTGGGCGACCGGGGGAGCGAGGGTGCCGTTGCGGCCGGCGGGATCTCCGTCGTTATCGACGGCGAGACGGCGCCATTCGGCGTCATCGCGGTCTTCAGCGGCGATTCCAGAGTGTTTACGTCGGCGGATGTCGAGTTCATGCAATTTGTCGCGGGGATCGTGAGCGGCGTCCTCCGCCGGGCGCACGATGTGCGCGATCGCGCCCGCTTCGAAACCGTGAGTGCATCGATGGATGACGCCATCGTCGAAATCACAAAGGACGGCCGGATCTTCGATTGGAACGCTTCGGCCGAAGCCTTGTTCGGGTACTCGAGAGCCGACGCGGTCGGCAAGTCGGTGACGATGCTGTTTCCGGAGAACGTGACGTCGGCCGCCGTCACGTTGCTCGATCTGGTGTGCGGAAGCGCGACCCTCGGCCCCATGGAACTGTTTTTGCGGCGAAGAGACGGCACACAGATCGACGCAATGGTGCGTCTGGCTCCCATCGTGCTGCCGGACGGACGTATCGTTGCCGCATCCATGATCGCCCGCGACATGCGGGAGAAGCGGCGAGCCGACCGCGCCCTTCAGATGCACGCGGACATCCTGGCGCACATGCCCGCCGCGGTCATGGTGTGGCGACTGGATGATCTCGACGTTCCGTTGTCGCTGCGGCTGGTTATGGTGAATCGTCCGGCCCACCGGGTGGCTGGTGGTTCGCTTGACGGGCGAATTGGCGCTCGATTCGCCGATGTACCGCTCGAGGTCAGCGGCATCAATCCCGAGGCGATTGCGCGCGTCGCGCGTCGCGCCGAACCGCAGAATTTCGGCGAATGCTCGATGCGCCCTGCCGGAGGTGTCCAGCGTTCGTATCAGGTGCAGGCGTTTCCCTTACCCGATCAGTGCGTCGGTGTGGTGTTTCACGACATGACCGAACAACGGGAGCTCGCCGATCAGCTCCAGCACGCGCAACGGATGGAAGTGATCGGTCGCCTATCTGCCGGCATTGCGCACGACTTCAACAACCTGCTGACCATCATCGCCGGATACGCCGAGTTGCTTCAGCATCAGGTCGCCGACAGCCCATCGGCCCTCAACGATCTCGTCGAAATCGACAAGGCGTCGCGATCGGCACAACAGCTGACGCGGCAGCTGCTCGCCTTGGGTCGTCGCCAGGTGCTGCGACCGACCGCCTTCGACATGCTGGCGTTCATTCGTGACGCCCGCGGCATGTTGACCCGGGTGCTCGGGGAAGACATGCGCCTCATTGTGGTTGGCGAAGGGCCGGTCATCGTCACCGCGGATGTCGGCCAATTTGAGCAGGTGGTACTCAATCTCGCCATCAACGCCCGCGATGCGATGCCGGCAGGCGGCCGATTGTCCTTTGAATCGAGCGTCGTGCACGTCCCGGCTCTTGGGCCGGACTCCCATCGTGAGGCCGATCCCTACACCGGCGTACCACCCGGAACCTACGGGGTTCTCACGATCTGCGATAACGGTCTCGGCATGGACAAGGCCACGCTGGCGCGCGTGTTCGAGCCGTTTTTCACTACCAAGGCCGCCGGCAAGGGGACAGGGCTCGGGCTTTCGACCGTCTATGGCATCGTCAAACAGAGCGGTGGTCACATCACAGTGAAGAGCGAGCCCGGCGAGGGCACCACGTTCAGAATCTACTGGCCGACCGGCGATCAGCCGATCGATGAGGCCTCCGCGCCGAAGCAGGTGACCGTCGAGCCTCCAACGGCGTCGCGCACCGTGCTGCTCGTGGACGATGACGGCGCGCTGCGGTTACTCCTGCGAAAGGTTCTGGCTCGCGCGGGATATACGGTGCTGGAGGCCTCCGATCCCGAGCAGGCACTGCAGCTCGCGGGTCGCTTCATCGGCACCATCGACCTGCTGCTCACTGATATCGTGATGCCGTATCAAAACGGGGCGGAATTGGCCGCTCGGCTGATGATCAGGTTTCCAGGTCTTCGGGTGCTCTACATGTCCGGCTATCCGCGTGAGTCGATGGTCGGCTTCCGCAAGCTGCCGAGGGATGCGTCATTCATCCAGAAACCACTCTCGCTTGAACACCTGCGTCGCGCCATTCAACAAGCGCTCCAGTCCAACGACAGGGACACTGAGCGCGGCTCGCCCGAGAGGGTCATGTGACCCGGCGGATACCCAAGTCAGCTTGCACAATGGAGAACCCTATAAAACTTCACATCGCTCTCGCGCGCGCCCCCCGCTCCCAGGTGGTCGCTCGACCAACCACTGGTTGCACTCGTGTTCAGTGGAACCGTGGTGGAGATCAACGGATCACAGCGGGGACGCTGACTGGTCAGCACACGGGAAGACAGCGCGTCAATGATGCGGCGGCAGACTCGGCGTTGGGCGCGGAGAACATCGTCGAGTGGGCGCCGGCGGTCTCGATAATGGATAGAGCGCGAGCGTGTTTGCGCCAGATCGCCTGGAGAGACGGGAGGCCGGGTTCGCGCCCCACCGGAGTGAACAGCGTCAGTTCTCCTGGATAAAACCCGGGCCGATACCGCGCCGATGCGATCAGCGCGCTGGCCGCCACCTTGAGAACACTCGTGGGCGCGGACTTCAAAAAGCCTCGTCTTTCGCTGGCACGGCGGCCCATTTTCCAGACCGCCGCCGGCCACTTATGGATGGGGGCGGCGATCACGCTGGCGGCGAACTGCACCATCCGCCGGCGCACAATGGAGAGCCACGAACGTAACGGCCATCTCAGCGGGCTCATCATCGTATCGAAAAGGCCGACCAGGGCTACTTCGTCTCCCGACTCCCGAAGCCGGCGCGCCATTTCGAAGGCCACGAGCCCTCCGAAGGAATAGCCGCACAGGTAGTAGGGACCGTCGGGTTGCCGCGCCTTTACCTCTTTCAAATATTCAGCCGCCATCGCCTCCACGGTCGCGTGCGGCGGCTCCCGGCCGTCCAGACCTCGCGCCTGGATACCGATAACCGCTCCCGGGTAGGTCATTCGTCGGGTCATCGGGAAGAGTCCCGCGACATTCCCGCCGAGGCCATGGATGATGAAGACCGGCGGTGAGCCGTCGCCCGGCTTCAGCGGAACGAGAGGGACGTAGCGGGTGGTGCGATGTTCTCTCAGGATCTCGCAAAGTCTGGCGAACTTCGGCGCCTCCGTGATCAACGTCAATGAAAGCTCCAGGCCCAGGGCCCGTTCGAGGTCGATCATGAACGTGATCGCCTTTAGCGAATCGCCGCCGACTTCGAAAAAGTCGTCCTCCGGGCCGCTAATGGGCGTCTGCAGTACTTCCTGCCAGACTTGCGCCACCGTCCGCGCGATCCAATCGCCGTCCGCCGGACCGGCTTCGGCTGCAGCGACCACATTGGCGCGTTCGTTTTCGACGTTGACCTCATCCAGGGCCATGAGCGCGCGCACGTCCAGCTTGGAACTGGGCAGCCGAGGAATCTTGTGGACCAGATAGAGGCGTCCTGGCCGCATGGGCGGCGGCGCCGAGCGCATCGACTTTTTCAGGGCATCGAGAAGCCCGGCAGGCGCCCTATCGCGAGGGCTCACATAGGCGACGAGGTTCACCTCGCCATCGGCGCTGTTCGTTTTGATCGCAGGCCTCGCCAGGACGCCGACGTCGCGCACCAGGGGGTGCTGGCGAAGGGCGGCTTCCACCCCTTCGAGATTGACGCGGGCGCCCCGAATCTTGACCTGCCTGTCCTTGCGGCCGATCCGCTCCAGCAGCCCGTCGGGCCTTTGGCGCACGAGATCTCCCGTCCGGAAAAGTCGACAAGAGGGCGCGCCGTTGCTTTCAATGCTGCTTTCAATGCTGGCGGCCTCGCAACGTCCATCGACCCAAAGTCCCAACCTCACGTAGGGGCTTCCGACGATCAGTTCTCCGACCTCGCCCGGCGGCGTGTTGCGTCCATACTCGTCGATCAACGCCAGGCCGTTGCCTGGGAGCGGATAGCCGATGGGAATTCGCGCGTCGTCAGTCCGGCAGGAGACATCGACGAACCACTGCATCATCGGCGCTTCAGTGGCGGCATAAATCAATTGGATTGCCGATTCCGGTGCGAGCCAACCCCGCAGCAGATCTATGTCGCTCCACAGTGTGGTGTCTCCACCGACCCGAACCAGTCGAAGGGCATCGCCCGCGCGCTCCCCACCGTACGCAATCACCGACCTCAACAGAGCCGGAAACGCGAACAAGATTGTGATGGCTTCTGTGCGGATGACATTCAAAATCTCGCGCGCGCCGACGCGTTGCGCATCGAGGAGGTGAACGCTGGCGCCCGCGAGCAGCGCGGTTATGGCGTCTCGCACGCCGACTATGGTGCAAAGTGAGGCCAGGGTCAGAAACCTGTCCTCGGTGTTGATATGCGCGGCGTTTATGGACTGGGCGACGCGCTGCAGAAGGTTCCGCTGACTGTTGACGATGCCCTTCGGCCGGCCGGTGCTCCCGGAGGTAAATACCACGCATGCGGGTTGGTCCAAGCCTGGTTCGGCGGGTCGCCAGCCCTTCCGCGCGGATTGAGGCAAACGGGTCAGATGGATGACCCGCGCCGTTGGCGCGCCGGTCTCGACGCCTCTAAGAACGTCCTCTCGTCCGATGATCAAGGCTGGCCGCGCGTCCTCCAACACCTGGCTCAACCAGTTGCCTGGATAGTGAGGATCCAGGGCGACAAAGGGGCGTCCCGCCGCCAGGCAAGCCAGGATGGCGAGGGGAAACATCGAACATGTCGGCAGTACTATGCCGATCAGGTCTCCAGGTTTGGTTTCGGCCGCGATGGTTTCGGCCAGTCCGGAAAGGCCATCCCACAATTCCGCAAAAGAGAGAGATGTGTCTGAATCCGTGACCGCGATACGGTTTCGATGTCGGCGCGCCACGCGCTCAAAGTGATCGATGATCGGCCGATCCAAATCTTCGTCCCGAAACTTGCTGAAAATCCGACTGGTTGGGCCGTTCCAGTCCAACGGGTGCTGACCGTCCTCAAGCCACTCCAGGCTCTCGAATTCAGCTCTCGCTGCGTGAGCACGCCCCGCTCCGCTTCGCCCCGTACCTTGCACGGAACTGCCACGAGCGTGGGTCTTAACTGCAACGGAATCCAACTTTCCATCCTCCCGCGGCTGGGCGTTCGAACTGCTGCCGGTTTCGTGGAAGCCTTCCTGGTGAATCGGTTTTTCAGCACGGCCCGTCTGACCAGTCGCTTGAACCTCCTACGTTCCCGACCCTTCAATTGTTCCCGATACTCTATAGATAGAGCACGGTGTTCATCTCATCCACCTTCCACGATTTGGCTGATCATCGCCAAGAGTTTGGCAGGAACTCCAAAAAACTGTTGGTGGTCGCGCCGGACGCCGCGGACGCCTATCTTGGCCTGGGCACTGCGAATTACTTCATCGGAAGTCTGCCGGGAATCAAGAAGTTCTTCCTCGGCTTCGCTGGAATCCACGGCGACAAGGAAGCAGGGATCCAGCAGATCGAGATCGCCGCCGCTCATGGCCACTACCTGCGGCCGTTCGCGAAGATCTTACTGGCACTGGCAGCCCTGCGCGAAAAGAAGCCAGAAGTAGCACGCATTCAGCTTAACGAACTCGTCGCAGAGTTTCCGGTGAACCCGCTCTTTGTTCGTGAGCTGGCCAAGCTCAAGGTTCCTCTCGAGAGCCGCAGGAAGTGATTAGCTTAACGCCCAGAATTATGGTTGCCCTTCGCAGGCGGAATCAGCCATAGTCCATTCAATTGTCCATTCAAAAAGTTTATCGAAGGGGGCGCAAATGCGTTTGAAGGCCGCGTTGTCTGCCATGGTTCTCTCGATTGTTCTGATCGCAGCACTGGCAATTTCGTGTTTCGGACAGCGGACGATGGCGACTCTTGGAGGAGTCGTGGAGGACGAGACACACGCAGTATTACCCGGGGTTCAGGTGCGCCTCCTCAACGAAGGCACATCCGCAGTCCTCGAGCAACTCACCAGCGAGCGAGGGGAATTCTTATTCGATTTCGTGCCGGTCGGCACCTACACGCTGAAATTGGAAATGGCGGGATTCAAGAACCTCGAGAGCCGGAACATTTCGTTGGGCGCCGCGCAGACATTGCGGCGCACCTACACGCTGCAGATCGGCGGCCTCACCGACGAAGTCACAGTGACTGCGGAAGCGGCGCAGGTCAATACCGTGTCGCCCGAGCAGCGCCTGGCGCTGAACGCGCTGCAAGTCACATCCCTTCCGATGATCAATCGCAATGTGACGACGATCATCGCGGCTGCCGGGACCGGCTTGAGCCGGAACGATCTCACGTCCAACACCATGGGCGGCACGCGTTACAAGTTGAATGGACTCGGCGGCGGCTCGATGAGCGCCACTGTGGACGGAGGCAGCGCTAGCGGCGATGCGGGTTCGGAGATGCTCGGCATGTATGGGAACTTCGCCAAAATTGAGGTGATGAGCGCCGAAGCCATTGGTGAAGTACAGATCGTCAAGGGCGTCATCTCGGCGGAATATGGCGGGATGGGTGGCCATGTGAGCATGGTCACAAAGTCGGGAACGAACGATTGGCATGGCAGCTTAATGGAGCGCTATTCGGGATCGGCGCTGAATGCCCGGTCGCCAATTCTGAGCAGCAAACCGAATTCTGTCTCGAACCAATTCGGCGGCTCGATTTCAGGACCGATCAAACGCGATAAAGTCTTTTTCCTTTTCGCTTACGAAGGATACCGCGTCCGTGGAACGGTCCCGGTCAACGGCGCGTTTCCGACCCCGTACTTTCGTAACCTCCTGCTGCAGTACTTACCGTACCGCGAAACACAGATAAATCTGAATTACATGCCGATACCGAATCAGCCGCACGGTGCGACGGATCTGTTAGGCCGGTGGATTGGTCCAGGACAGAGTAATTGGAATGACGACCATGTCGATGCAAGAGCGGATTACATGGTGGGCGGCGGCAACTTATCGGTTGCATTTGCCGGAGGCCATCCCAATCGAAGCGAAGCGGCTGATGATCCATTAGAGCCCGTGGCCTTCACGAGCAAAGTCAGGCGTTTGAACGTGAGCTATGTGATCGGCAAGGGCCGAATGAGTTCGTCAACGCGCATGGGATTGAATCACGTTCCACAAGTTAGGATCGAGAAGACCTGGTACGAGTACGACCCAAGCCACGAAAAATATGCCAAAGGGTTCGGCATCATTAACAAATTCGCGTACACGGGGATGACGACGACGCGCGGTGGACTGCGGAGAGTTAATAAGTGGCCTTCCTGGACGGCAGAGCAGCAGTTTTCATTGCTGACCGGCCCTCACGCTTTGAAGGTTGGCGGGACGCTCCGTCTTAAAATTGGAGGATTTGACAACCAGCAGGCCGGCAGTGTTTCGTTCAACACTTTGGCCGATGTTCAAACGAATACTCCGAACTCCGTAACGCTAGGCCGATCTGTGCCTAGCACCAGGTGGAGCCTGCCAGGCTATTCCTTCTATGTCCAGGACGACTGGCGCGTCAACCAGAAGCTTGTCCTGAACCTGGGGCTGCGCGAGGACAATTACTATGCTATCAAGGTGACCCCGGCAGCGGTGTACAGCGGCGCATCGACCTATGAAAAAAGCCGGGCGTATGAGAACCAACCCGGCACCGCGGCCTGGAATCTGGATGGACTGCTCGACCCACAGAACTTCACCTGGGGCGGACTCCGCGATCGCAATAAACCCTACGAAAACGATAATTGGAATTTCGGGCCACGGTTTGGCTTCGCCTACACTGCCGACAGCAAGGGTGACTTCGTCGTCAGAGGTGGATTCGGAGTGAACTTTGCAGGGTTCGACGCGGGACCTCAAGAAGAAGGCTCCGGACAGATCGCAAGACCCGACCTGCCCGCCACCAAAACCTGGAGCAGGCTGGAAGCTGCCGCTCTCGGCTTGAGATTTCCGACCTACAATGACGACCTGGCTTTGATCGCGCTATCCGAACATAAGTATGGCGTGACCCGCCGGATCAATCCAAGGTATCAGTCGCCATACGCGATGAATTACACCCTGGGGATTCAGCGGGCTTTGACTCCTTCACTCGTACTGGAGAGCGCATTCGTAGGGACACGCGGCGTCAAGTTCGTGATGATCAGAACGTTCAATGTCGTCGACCGCATCACGGGAATCCGTCCGAACCCGGGCGATGTTCAGGGCTCTTACAACGACAATTCTCAGCAGACGAATTACAACTCCTGGCAGACGTCGCTGAAGCAACGGTTCTCGCGCGGACTGGGCTTCAATGTTCACTACACCTGGGGCAAAGGCATGTCCTATACCGGTGGCGATATCGCGGAGAGCTGGGTCGGAGACGGGACGCGGAATTCCATCGAAGACTTTGACAACATTAAGATCGAGCGAAGTTTGTCGACCGGCGATATCACGCACAATTTCTCCACGGACTGGATCTATTCGGTGCCCAGTGTGTTTGCCAACTCGCCACTGGCTCGGAATGTTTTGGGCGGCTGGCAGCTTACCGGCATATTCGCAGTCCGAACGGGAATACCAATCTTCACGGGTATCACTCAGACGGGAGGCCGGCCTGACCTGATCGACCCCGGGAACATGATCAACAAGCAGTGTTGCAGCTTTGGAAACACGCAATACATCAATCCTGCTGCTTTCACGCTCGTCGACGTCCCTCGAGCATCCGGCCGAACGATCCGGCGGGGCAACATCAATTCCTCGCCCGTGCGTGCGCCCGGTTCGTGGAACCTCGACTTTTCGCTCGGAAAGAGCTTCGGTTTGACTGAACGCAAGAAGCTCGAGGTGAAGGCTGACATGTTGAACGCGCTCAATCACACAACATACACCGACTTCGCTACAAACCTGAGCGGAATTACGTTTGGTAAGGCGACCCAAACCGGCCCTGCTCGCGTGATTCAACTTCAGATGCGGATAGTGTTCTAGTTACCGCTTTGGGCGGAGGCGGCTCAAAACGTCAACTTCGCGCCGAACTGAATTTGTCGAGGTGTCGGTTCAGGTCACGGCTCTCATCATGCACAAGTCTATCTAAGCTGGTCGAGCCGCGTGCCCTTTGAGGATGATCTCCCGTTCAATGCCTGCTTCGCTAATGAAAGCCTGATCGTGAACGAATTCAGGTATAGCTTCCACAATCGTTCGAAATTCGGATTAGGCATTCCCGATTGGGTGAACGATTTCTTCGCCCATGAGAACGACGGCATCGCCGCTTGCATTTTTCCGGGCGCGGCTGATAGCCTCCACGAACGCTATGGGCAGAGTGCGAACCTTAAAAATCTCAATCCGTGTCGTGGCGAAAGCGACGATTGTCGACCTCGAGGGAGCCATCGATCTTGGCAACTCGCCTGTCTTGCGCGCCACATTGTTCGAGAATGTGAAGACGACGTCCCGGCTTGCGCTCAACATGAGCGGGATCCGCTATATTGACAGTTCGGGCATCGCCACTTTGATCGAGGCCCTGAGGAAAACTCGGGACCTGAAGAAGGACTTCGTTTTGTTCGGCCTGAGTTCGGCGGTTTATGACGTCTTGAAGCTGACTCACCTCCTCGGGGTTTTCCAGATCGCGGACAGCGAAGAGCGGGCCTTGGAGACAGATGCCGCGCCTTAGCGTTGTGGAACCTCTTTCCGTTATCGGAGGCGCCGTAGAGAGAGGGCTCGTGTATTTGGGTGGAGTGGCTCAGCTCCTGGGCCGGGCGTTCGCCCACGCCTTCACTTCATCGCTGAAGCGCAGCCTGAGTTATCAGCGCGCATGTCATCAGGCGATGGTGATTGGCGTCGGAGCCGTTCCCGTCATTTCGTTCATTACTTTTTTCATCGGCGTCATCATGGCGTTGCAGGGCGCATACGAGCTGAAACGTTTCGGAGCGTTGCACCTCATTGCGGACACTGTCGCTATTTCAATCACGCGGGAACTGGGGCCGCTGGTAACCGCCATTGTGGTTATTGGCCGCTCCGGATCTGCCTTTGCAGCGGAAATCGGCACAATGAAGGTGACTGAGGAGTTGGATGCGCTCGAGACGATGGCGCTGCACCCGATCGGGTTTCTCGTCACGCCGAAGCTGCTGGCGATGCTTGTTATGATGCCGTGCCTGACAATATGGGCTGACCTTATGGGCGTTCTGGGCGGAAGTGTGTTTGGCGTCACAGGCGCCGACTACACCTTCGGAACCTATCTCTCCGCCACCCGCGACGCGCTCTACATGCGCGACATCATCACCGGATTAGTGAAGAGCATCGTGTTTGCGCTGGTCATCACAGGAGTAGGATGCCAGGAAGGGTTTGCCACCGGGGCGGGCTCCGAGGAGGTGGGCCGTTCGACTACGTCTGCGGTCGTCACTTCCATTTTCCTGGTTGTTCTCGTGGACCTCGTGTTCACGGCAATCTTCTATGTGACGGGTGGGGCGTGATGGACGTCGACGGACCGATCATCTCCGGAAGAGATCTCCGCGTACATTATGGCGATCGCGAGATCCTCCACGGTGTCAGCTTCGACGTGCAACCGAAGGAAACGATGGTAATCCTTGGGGGGTCGGGCTCCGGCAAGAGCACTCTTCTTCGGACAATGGTTGGGCTGGAGAAGCCAACCTCGGGAGCCGTCTGGGTCGGGGGAACGAATCTCGCCCAGGCCTCGGCGGCCGAGCTCGATGAGGTCCGGAAGAAGATCGGCCTTTCCTTCCAGGGCGGCGCACTGATCGGATCAATGACGGTAGGGGAGAACGTGGCTCTGCCGCTCCGGGAGCATACGAATCTGGAAGCTTCCACGATTGAGGTAATGGTGCGCATCAAGCTGGAGCAGGTCGGCCTAATCCAATTCCAGGATTTCATGCCTTCGGAACTCAGCGGAGGAATGAAAAAGCGGGCGGCGCTCGCTCGCGCGATGGCTATGGATCCTGAAATACTGTTCTTCGATGAGCCTTCGGCCGGATTGGACCCGATCGTCGCAGCAGGCATCGACTCTCTCATTCTGAACTTGAAGCAAGCCCTGGCAGTAACGATCGTAGTGGTCACTCATGAACTGGCGAGCGCGTTCCTCATTGCGGATCGAATTATCGTTCTGGATGGCGGCCACATCGTGGCTATGGCAACCACCGACGAACTGAGACGAAGCACTCACCCGCGTATCCAGCAGTTTCTGAACCGCGTGCCGGACAGTGAGGTGAGTGATGATGTGGATCACCTGCGATTGTATACCGACCGAATTTGAGGAGATGAAATGGCGCCAAATCGCGAACGTGTGTGGGTAGGGCTCTTCGTCGTTATTGCTGCCGCCGTGCTGTCGGGAACAGCCGTCGCTGTTTGGGGAGGCATGGGCCGTTCGGGCGTTCCGCACCACGTCTATTTCAAATTCAGCGGGGGCGTGCAGCCGGGAACGGCCGTCCGCTACGGCGGCCTGAAGGTCGGCACGGTCCAGCGTGTGCGGATCGATCCAGGCGACTCAACGCGAATCGAGGTCGATCTCGTCGTCGACCCGGGCACGCCGTTAAAGACGGATAGTGTCGCGAAGCTTTCCAGCCTCAGTCCTTTGAGCGACAACTACATCGAAATTTCAACCGGAACCGAGCAGGCTGCTTTGTTGCCGCCCGGCGGTGTTCTCAATTCAACCGAGAGTGTCGGGATTGCTCAAGTGGGCGATGCGATCCAGAGTCTCGTTCCTCAAATTCAAGAGACACTGCAGAAGCTGACTCTCAATCTCGATAGTTTGCAGATCACTGTCGGGCGGGCAAACGATCTTTTGAACGACCGCAATCGCTCGAACATCGGGCAGGCTCTCGCACGGGCGAACGATCTATTAAACGACCGTAATCGTTCGAGTCTCTCGCAGTCGCTCAATAACTTCAACGAACTGCTGAGCGACTCCCGGCCCAAAGTTTCCAGCGGCCTGACGAGCATGAACGACGCAACCGCCCGGCTGGCTCCGCTGCTGGACGACGTGAGGAGGACATCCGCCCGCGCGGATCAAATGCTCTCCAATCTCGATTCCGCGTTGTCCGAAAACCGGCCGGATCTGCGGGTTTCCATGTCGGAGCTGCGTGAGGTGCTGGCAAACTCGAAAACCGTGATGGATCAGCTTCAGGGAATCATCAATCAAAACACCGCCAACATCGATGAGATTATGGAGAACATGCGCTCATCCGCCGATAACATCAGGGTTCTGACCGAGGCAATCAAGAGCCGCCCATCCAGCTTGATCCGAGGCGTCAACGTGAAAGAGCGAAGGCCCGGAGGGATTCAGAAGTGAACATGCGTTCCGCTGTCCGGGTCTGCTTGATCGCAACGCTTTGCACACTGGTTTCAGCATGTGCCGTCGGCCGGCCGATCAAATACTATCGCATTGAGATTCCGGCGCTGCCGCCGGCTGGTACTGCCACAGCTTTCGGCGTCACGCTGCAAGTCGGGCGCATCGATTCTCCTGCGATCATGCGAGATGGCCGCATTCTTTATCAGGTTGGCGCCCACGAGATGGGGGCGTACGAATATCACCGCTGGGTGGATACTCCGGATCGCCTGGTTCAGGATTCACTGGTGCGCTTGCTCCGCTCCTCCGGCAGGTATCAGTCCGTGGACACACAGCGCAGCAGTGGGATGGCCGACTATGTCGTGCGAGGCAAGATCTACGAATTCTCCGAGATCGACAAACCGGAGATCAATAGCCGGGTGTCGATGGAAATCGAACTCCACGATGCAAAGAGCGGCCGAACCGTCTGGTCCCGGCTTTACACGCACGAAGAGTCGGTCGCCGGTAAGGATATTCCGGATGTGGTCGAATCCCTCGACAAGAACCTGCGGCAGGGACTCTCGGAAATCGTCACCGGCCTGAATCAGTATTTTGCCGACCTGGCATCGACGGGACGAATCGGTCGTTGAGACGGGACTCCAGCGAGGCTCCGCCTCAGACCAACGAGGCATGTGAGTGTTGACTGTTGCCCGATGTGGCAGGACTCAGAAAACTCCCCTCCTAAGTTAGGAGGGGACTTTCGCGCTCCGGCGTTAGCGGAAAATCTTGAGAGTGGCCTCCAGACGGTTGCCGG
>Ga0137409_10001684_pt1 | contig 23949 bp, 25 predicted proteins | sample CZODoug1_16funga_FD_122059 | JGI IMG/M metagenome (GOLD analysis project Ga0137409, IMG submission 122059) | Vadose zone soil fungal communities from Angelo Coast Range Reserve, California, USA - CZODoug1_16fungal (Hybrid Assembly) | ecosystem: Environmental > Terrestrial > Soil > Vadose zone...
CGCGCCAATCGCGGCCTGCAAAGCTTCCCGCTGGCCATCGACGGCGTGCTGTATTACTCCAGCCCGTACAACCAGGTTTATGCACTGGACGGCGCCACCGGTCAGATCCTGTGGACCTACAAGCAGAAGCTGAACGAAGACCTGGTGGCGCGGCAGACCCACTCGCCGTATAACCGCGGTATTGCCGCCGGCTACGGCAATATCTTCATCGGCACCCTGGACGGCAAGCTGGCCGCGATCGACATGAAGACCGGCAAGCTCAGCTGGGAAACCAAGCTGATCGACTCCGAGAAACTCACGGTCGGATTCACCGGCGCCCCGTTGCTGGTCAAGGACAAGGTGATCATCGGTTCGCAAGGCGGCGAGTGGCCCTACCGCGGCCCGATCTTCGGCGTCAACGCCAAGACCGGCGAGAAGGTCTGGGAATTCTTCACCGTCGGTGGTAACGATGGAACCAAGAGCGACCGGCGCGACACCTGGGGCAATGACTCCTGGAAGGTCGGCGGCGGCGGCGGCTGGATGGCCGGTGCCTACGATCCCGAAACCAATTCGGTGTGGTGGGGTACCGCTAACCCGGCTCCTCTGTACGACTGGTCGGGCGATAATTGGATGACCGAAGGTGCGCGTCCCGGCATCAACCTGTACATCACGTCGGTCATCCTGCTGGATCCGGATACCGGCAACCTGAAGGCATATCACCAGGAACTGCCGCACGACGCCTGGGACTTCGACTCGTCGATGGGCGAATTCGTGTTTCTGGAGCGCGACGGCAAGAAGTATGTCGTGCACCCCAACAAAGGCGGTTTCATTTTCGTCTATGACCGTTCCGGCAAGCCCGTCAATGTGTACAAGGGCGTCGATGCCATCAATTTCGTCAAAGACATCAAACCCGACGGCACATTGGTCGGGCGCGTCGACTACAAGGAAGGCAAGCACGAGAACCTCTGCCCGGCAATTGCGGGAGGGTATAGCTGGAACGCGGGGACCTACAATCCGAAGACCGGCCTGTTCTACCGGGTCGGCTACGAGTGGTGTATCGACCTCACCGTTGTAAAGACCGAGCCGATTACGGAACCGGTGGTACAGTTGAACATCGGCGCGGACTTCACGTTCGTTCCGCCCAAGGGCAAAAAATCGATGGGCGGCCACATCCGTGCGCGCGATCCGATCACCGGCAAGGTCAAGTTCGAAATCAACTACCCCGGTGCAACCCCCCACGCCAGCCTGCTGAGCACCGGTGGCAACGTGCTCTTCGTGCCCGAGGCGGACGGCACGTTGGCCGCGTATGACGCGACCAATGGCAAGAAGCTGTGGACGCACAACGACGGCCAGGGCCACAACGGCGGCATCATCAGCTATTCGGCCAAGGGCAAGCAGTACGTCGCGGTGATGACCGGCTGGGGTTCGCTGGTCGGCGACGGCTACGGCGACTGGTTTGGCGAGCCGTGGAAGAGCATGCCGAAGGACTCCGGAGTGCTGAAGGTGTTTGCGCTGCAATAACCGGGAATACAACCGGCTATAATTGCCTGCATCAATCAGGGCGGGGAGTTTCGTCCCCGCCCTTTTTTATCGTCGTCGAAAACTGCGCAAGTGCGTTATTAGCGCGCGCCGTCCGGAATTGATTCAGCGCCGGGTACCTAACATTCAATTTGGTAAAAGGATGTCTGCTTTGAGAACAGCTCATTTCCCGATCAGGGGTCTGCTGGCGGGCGCCGCCTTGGCCGTCAGCGTGGCCGGCGGGGCTTTAGCCGAAGAGACCAAGACTCCGCCCAAACCCTTTGACGTGAAGAGCACGTTTCGAAACATCTGCGGCTTCTGCCACGAAAACTACGGCCGCAAGGCCGCCAAGGGACCGCAACTGATGAACTCGGAGCGTACCGACGAGTTCCTGTTCAACCGCATCAAAAACGGCATGCCGGGCCGCATGGCGGCTTTCGGCAGCGCCTTCAACGACGAGCAGATCCACCAGATCGTGATATTCATCCGCAATCTCAAACCCGGCGAAGAACCCCAGAACCCATGAACCGATCGATGAACATGCCCCGGATGCGCGGCGGGTTTGCGTTGGCCTGCACGTGTGCCGCGTTGTCGTTGCCCGCCCAGGACGCCGATGCGCGCACGCTTGCCGAAGTGAAGTCGCTGAGCGCCATTTCCATGTGCGCCAATCGGGACGCGCTCCCCTACGCCAGCAACAAACCGGATGCGCCCGGATTCCAGATCGAAATCGGACGTGCCATCGCCGAAGGCCTCGGGGTTCCGCTCAACATAGAATGGATCCTGCCGCGCCGGCGCGCCAACGTCGTCAATTGCGACATGATGCTCGACAGCGTCAATGACCCGGAAGTCCACGAAGGCAGACTGCGCCTGTCGCGTCCTTACCAGAAATCGGGGGTTGCGCTCGGTCTCGGCCGGGATGCTGAGCCCATCGGCGACTTCAAGGAACTTAAGAAGGGCCAGAAGATCGGCGTGATGGTCAGTTCGTATGCCGGCATGGTGCTCGGCAAGGCTGGCAAAAGCATCTCGCCGTACGCTTTCCAGGCCGACCTGGTGGAAGATGTGGTGAAGGGCGAGTTGTACGGGGCTGCGGTATCAACAGCGGCCATGAGCTACTACATTCTCCAGCACCCGGAATCCGGGTTGCGGCTGGTGAATGCCTTCGACAGCGAACCTCAGCTCACCTGGGAAGTCTCGGTGGGATTGCGAAAATCGGACCAGGCACTCGTGGATGCCGTCAACGAGGTGCTCGACAGAATGCTGGCCGACGGCAGCCTCACCCGCATCTATGCCAAGTACGGCGTCGAGCATCGCCGGCCGCAGTAGGCCCCGGCCGGTGCGCGGCTCAGGTGGAAGTCTTGACTGTCTGCTGGGTCAGGCGCAGGTACCTGTCGTAGAGCTGCTCCCTCGTTTCCGGCAATGCCGGGTTCAGCGGGATGCAATCCACGGGGCAGACTTCCTGGCATTGCGGGCGGTCGTAGTGGCCGACGCACTCGGTGCATTTGTCCGGATCGATCTGGTAGATCTCTTCGCCCTGGAAAATGGCGTTGTTCGGGCACTCCGGCTCGCACACGTCGCAGTTGATGCATTCGTCGGTGATCATCAGGGCCATAAGGAACTCACTTCCGAATTTTCGCCTTCAACCGCGGGATCACGATCGGATTGACGAACGGAGATACGTCTCCGCCCAGGCTGGCAATCTCGCGCACCATGGTGGCGGAGATGAACATGTATTGTTCGGCCGGCGTCAGGAACAGGGTTTCGACATCGGGAAACAGGTTGCGGTTCATTCCGGCCATCTGAAACTCGTACTCGAAATCGGACACGGCACGCAGTCCCCGCAGGATGATCTTGGCGTCGTGCCTGTGCAGGAAGTCCATCAGCAGTCCTGAAAAGCCTTCCACCCTCACGTTGTCGAAAGGCGCGAGCGTTTCCTTGGCCATCGTCACGCGCTCTTCGACGGTGAAAAACGGGCTCTTCCCCCGGCTGTCGGCCACCGCGACGATCATCTCGTCGAACAAAGTCGAAGCGCGGCGCACCAGGTCCTCGTGGCCGCGCGTGATCGGGTCGAAGGTGCCGGGATAGACCGCCCTGCTGGCTCGCGTCTTCATGATTGGACCCATTTTATCAGGAGAGCGTGCACGCGCCCGGCGCGGGATTGGCGCAGCACCTCGTAGCCCTTTGGCAAATCCGGCGGGCGGTCGGCTTCGAGGTAGACGCGCGCGCCGCCGTTAAGCCGGCGAGGCAGCAGCGGCAACAGGCGCGGCAGCAGATCCAGATGGTAGGGCGGATCCAGAAACACCACGCCGTACCGGCGCGCATCGGATCGCAGAAACGCCAGCGCATCGGCACGCATCAGTTCAACCTGCACGGCTCCAAGCATTGCATGAGTCGCTTGCAGCGCGCGGAATATCTGCGCGTCCCGTTCCACCATCACCACTTGCCTGGCGCCGCGCGAGGCGGCCTCAAACCCGAGGGCGCCGCTGCCGGCAAACAGATCCAGACAGATCTCCCCGGTGAGGTCCTGTCCCAGCCAGTTGAACAGGGTTTCGCGCACCCGATCCGGAGTAGGTCGCAGCTCCGCCGCGCCGGGAAAGTGGATCAGGCGACGGCGCCACTCGCCGCCGATGATGCGAACGCTGTGGCTGCGCGCCGGCATCGCGCCCTCACCGGCTCAAGGCCTTGCCGACGCGCCGACGACCACGGTGGCCATGCGGGTGGGGTCGATACGCCGGCGCCAGGCATCTTTCACTTCCGCCAAGGTCACCGCCTCGATCCGAGCGGGAAAGTCATCCAGATAAGTCGGCGGCAGGCGATAGAAGCCGATCACCGACAAGTACTCGAGGATTTTTGCGTTGCTGTCGATGCGCAGGGGAAATCCGCCGACGATGTTCTGTTTCGCCGCCTCGAATTCCTGCTGCGTTGGACCATCGGCGACGAATTTCACCAGCGTGTCGCGCGCCACCTTGAGCGCCTCCGCGGCCTGATCCTTTTTGGTCTGCAACCCGATCTGGAACGGCCCTTCCTGCGCGAGCGGATTAAAGTAACTGTAGGCGCTGTAGGCAAAGCCGCGCTTCTGGCGGATTTCCTCATTGAGCCGGGAGGAGAACCCGCCACCACCGAGCACGTAGTTGCCCAGCCAAAGCGGAAAGTAATCAGGATCGAGGCGCTTGATTCCCGGCTGGCCAATCAGGATATGCGCCTGGGTGGCTGTATGCGCGATCCAGCTCGTCTGTTCCTTAGCAAGGCGAGGTACCGGCGGCAGCGCCGGCAACGGCGCCGTTGTCTTCAACCCGGAAGTCAGCTGCTCGGCAATTGCGCGCGCCTGTTCGCGGCTGAGGTCGCCGATGATTGAAACCACCGCGTCCCTGGCGGAAAAATGACGGCGGTAGAAATCCACCAGATCGTCGCGGTTGAGCCGCGCGACCGTATCGATTTCTCCCGAACCACGCAAAGAATAGGGGTGGTCGGCGTAGAGCAGGCGCTTGAATTCGCGATCAGCAATCACCTCGGGTTTGGTGTCGGACTCCTTCAGCGCTGCCAACGCGCGCTCCTTCTCGCGTTCGAATATCGCTTGCGGGAATGTCGGCTTTTGCAGGATGCGCAACAACACTGCGATCGCTTGGTCGCGTTCGCGCCCACTGGATAGAGTGCGCAAGCTGTAGCCGGCGCGGTCCATGTCGAATCGTCCGCCGATATCCGCGCCGACGTCGGCGAGACGCTCGGCAATCTGGTCCTCTTCGAGGCCTTCGGCGCCCAATCGCAGCATGCGCAAGGTCAGGGCAGCCAGGCCGGATTTTTCGCGGGTATCACGGCTGCTTCCGGCCGGGAAGTCCACGGCCACGTCCAGCATCGGCAGATCATGGGTCTCGACAAATAGCACGCGGGCGCCACCCGCCGTCTGCCACTGCTGGATCGGCAGCGTGGCGTACGCCGGCGCCGCGCATGTAACCGTAGCAACAGCGAGCAGGCCTGCAAGCACTTGTGGTCTGACCGTCACGGCCGTTTCCCGCCTTCGGGAGCGGGCGCGCCGGTGGCGACCCGCTGCGGATCGAGCACCGCCACCGTCAGGTTGTCGTCCACCAGATACTTGCGCGCCACTTCGCGCACCTGTGCAGCGCTGACTTCCTGCAGTTTCTTCATCTGCCGGTCGACCGAATCGTGGGGCAATCCGACCGTATCCAACGCGCCGATGCGCATCGCCTGGTAGAACACCGAATCCTGCGCGAAAACTTGTGCCGCAATGACCTGTGCCTTGACCCGGCGCAGCTCGTCTTCGCTGATACCCTCTTCCACCAGGCGGCGGATTTGGTCGCGCAACGCCGTCTCGACCTCGCCCGCGCTTTTGCCCTCTGCCGGAATCCCATCAAGCAAGAACAGCCCGGGTCCGCGGTTGGCGATGTCGTAGCTCGAACCCGCGGAATTGGCGATACGGCTATTCTTCACCAGTTCTTTGGGAAGCCGCGCCGCGGCAGAACCGTCGAGCACGCCACCCAACACCGACAGCGCGTACGGCTCCCAATCGTTGTCGACATCGCGCAGCACTGGTACGTGATACGCCATCAGCAGGTAAGGCTGTTCCGCGGGCGCCTTCAGATTCACGCGCTTCACGCCCCGTTGCGGCGGCTCGACTTGCGATTTGCGCTGCGGCAGCGCACGTGCGGGAATCGGGCCGAAAAATTTCCCGGCGAGCCGGAAAACCTCTTCAGCCTCCACGTCACCGCCCACCACCAGCGTAGCGTTGTTCGGCGCGTACCACTTCTCGTACCATTCCCTGGCGTCCGCGAGACGCATGTTCTCGAGATCGTTCATCCAGCCGATTACTGGCGTGCGGTAAGGATGCACCGCATAGATCGTCGCCATCATCGTCTCGGAAAGTTGTGCATGCGGATCGTCGTCGGTGCGCATGCGCCGCTCTTCCATGATGACTTTCATTTCCTTGCCGAACTCCTCCGCCGAGAACTGCAGATTCACCATGCGGTCTGCCTCGAGCTCCAGCGCCAGCGCCAGCTTCGACTTGTGCAGTTGCTCATGGTAGGCGGTGTGGTCGCGCGAGGTAAACGCGTTGCTGCGGCCGCCGGCGCGCGCAATGATCCGGGAAAATTCGCCACCCGCCACTCTTTGCGTGCCTTTGAACATCATGTGCTCGAGTACGTGCGCCACACCGGTGGTGCCGCTGACTTCATCCATGCTGCCGGCGCGATACCACACCATGGCCACCACCACCGGGGAACGATGATCCTCCTTCACCACGACCTTCAGGCCGTTGGCGAGCGTGCGTTCCGCCGAGCCGGCCGTGGCCCCCACCGGGGCCACGCAGACCAGCGCCGACGCCAACAGCGCCCAGCGCGCGACAGCAAGGTTATCGAGCATGCTTATGGATGAGCCAAGAACAAACAGAATAGAATTGCGGCTGTCTGATTTCGAGTGCTGCTGTGACAGCGCCAGAGTATGTTGAGTTTCCTCAAGCGTGACAAGGACGAACCGATAAAAGACGGCGGCGACGGCAGCTGGGCCGCCCGGCTGCGCCGGGGGCTGGCGGCCACCCGCTCGCGGCTCGGCGACCAGCTCGCCGTGGTCTTCGGCAGCGGCCGCAAAGTGGACGAGCAGCTCTTCGAGGACCTCGAAGCGGTACTGCTGTCCTGCGACGTCGGCGTGGAGGCAACCCACCACCTTCTCGATCAGACGCGCGCGCGCGCGCAGCGCGAGCGCCTGCAGGACGCAACGCAGATTCGCGATGCGTTGCGGCAGACGCTGCTTGAGCTGCTTGCGCCGCTGGCGCAACCGCTCGATCTGTCTCGCGCCAAACCCTTCGTGATACTGATCGCCGGCGTCAATGGCGCCGGCAAGACCACTTCGATTGGCAAGCTCGCCGGCTTTTTCCGGAACCAGGGAAAATCAGTCCTGTTGGCGGCCGGCGACACCTTTCGCGCCGCAGCGCACGAACAATTGAAGATCTGGGGCGAACGCAGCGATGTCGTCGTCATCGCTCAGGACGGGGGCGATACCGCGGCCGTCATTTTCGATGCCGTTCAGTCGGCGTTGTCCAAAGGCATCGATGTCGTGATCGCCGATACCGCGGGACGGCTGCCGACCCAGCCGCACCTGATGGAAGAGATCAGGAAGGTGAAACGGGTGATCGCCAAGGTGATCCCGGAGGCACCGCACGAAGTCCTGCTGGTGCTGGATGCCAACACCGGACAGAACGCGGTCGCGCAGGTGAAGGCTTTCGACCAGGCGCTGGGGGTGAGCGGAATCATCTTGACCAAGCTCGATGGCACTGCCAAGGGCGGCGCCATCGCCGCCATTGCCCGCCACAAACCGATTCCGCTGCGTTTCGTGGGTGTTGGCGAGGGCATGGACGATCTGCGCCCGTTCTCGGCCGAGCAATTCGTGCAGGCATTGTTCGAATGATGCGGGGCCGGGTGTGGAGCAAGGATGGCCGGGCGTTGCGGTCGCGCGGTCCTGATTCGCTTTCCGCGCCCTTGGCTCCGCCCGGATTCCCATGACAGCCTCGCGCATGATCAGCGTCAGCCACGTTTCCAAGCGCTACCCCGGCGGTTACGAAGCGCTGCGCGACGTGACTTTCACTGTGGAGCCGGGCGAGATGGTGTTCATTACCGGGCACTCGGGCGCTGGCAAGAGCACGCTGTTGAAGCTCATCGCCGCAATCGAGATGCCGAGCTCCGGCGGCGTGATCATCAACGGCCAGAACGTCTCGGCGATGAAGTCCGGCGCCATTCCCTATCTGCGCCGCAATTTCGGACTGATTTTCCAGGACCACAAGCTGCTTTTCGATCGCAGCGTGTTCGAGAACGTGGCGCTGCCGCTGGCGATCACCGGCTTTCCGCGCGGCGAGATCGCGCGGCGCTCGCGCGCGGCACTCGACAAGGTCGGCCTGCTGGGTCGGGAGAAAGCCAGGCCGATCACGCTCTCGGGTGGCGAGCAGCAGAGGCTCTGCATCGCCCGCGCCATCGTCAACCGCCCGGCCATCCTGCTGGCCGATGAGCCTACCGGAAATCTCGACGCGGCCTATGCCGAAGAGATCATCGGCATGTTCAAGTCGTTCAATCAGGTCGGCGTGACCGTGGTAATTGCCACCCACGACGAGGCGCTGGTCGGCCGCCTCGGTCCGCGCATCCTGCAGCTCGACCACGGCAGGCTCGCCGCATGAACTGGCTGCTGGCCCACTTCGATACGCTGCGCGAGAGCCTGGTCAGGCTGGCGCGCCAGCCTTTCGCCACCGGGTTGAATGTGATCGTGATCGGCATCGCGTTGTCTTTGCCGGTCGGTTTTTATCTCGGCATCGACAATCTGCAGGCGTTTTCGCGCCAGCTTTCCAGCGACCCGCAGGTCAGCATCTTCATGGCAATGGATGCCGGCCAGGCCGATGTGTCGGCAGTGGAACGGCGTCTGCGGGCCCATCCCGAAGTCGGACGCGTCGACTTCGTCGCGCGCGAACAGGCGCTAGCCAAGCTCAAGCGCAGCGCCGGACTGGCGGACGTGCTGGCCGACCTGGAGCGCAACCCGCTGCCCGACGCCTTCGTGGTCACGGCCAGGAGCAACGACCCGGCCACGCTGGAGGCGCTGCGCGACCAGGCTGCGCGCTGGCCAAAGGTCGAGCACGTACAGCTGGACGCCGAATGGGCACGGCGGCTGGATGCCGCGCTTGGAGTGGGACGCATGCTGGTCACGTTGCTGGCGGCGCTGCTGGCGTTGGCTTTGGTGGCGGTGACGTTCAACACCATCCGCCTACAGATTCTCACCCGTCGCGATGAGATCGAAGTTTCCAAGCTGATCGGCGCCACCAACCCTTTCATCCGCCGGCCCTTCCTGTATCTGGGTGCGCTACAGGGTCTGGGCGGCGGCTGTGCCGCCTGGGCCATCGTAACCTTGGCGATGATCGTTCTCAACGTCCAACTTGCCGAGTTGACCACGCTTTACGGCACGGCGTTCAAGCTGCAACCCCTGACTGCCGCCGACTCAGCCGTGCTGCTGCTCTTTTCGGCCGCACTAGGGTGGCTTGGCGCTTGGCTGTCAGTAAGTCGCCACTTATGGCAGATTGAGCCACAGTAAAGGACTCTGGCCGCCATGTTCGGGAACTTCCGGAGGCTATTGGCACTCCCACAGCCAGAGTGCTAACATTTGCGAAAATTGTCGTTGCAAGGAGGAATACCCAATGACTAATGCATTGACTCTTGCGGTTCCGTTCCCGTCGACGACGGGCAGCCTGGATACTTATGTTCAGGCGGTCAACCGCTACCCTCTCCTGACCCAGGAGCAGGAGACCGCGCTAGCCCGGCGCCTGCGCGATGAAGGTGATGTGAATGCGGCGCGCGAATTAGTGCTGTCGCACCTGCGCGTGGTGGTGTCGATTGCCCGCGGCTATCTGGGTTACGGATTGCCCCACGCCGACCTGATCCAGGAAGGCAACGTCGGCCTGATGAAGGCGGTAAGGCGCTTCGATCCCGACCGCGGCGTGCGGCTGGTGTCGTTCGCGGTGCACTGGATCCGCGCCGAGATCCACGAATTCATCCTGAAGAACTGGCGCATCGTCAAAGTGGCCACCACCAAGGCGCAGCGCAAGCTGTTCTTCAACCTGCGCAGCCTCAAGCAGGGCCACTCGACCATGAGCCCCGAGGCGGTGGCAGACATGGCCAGACGGCTCAACGTCAGGGCCGAAGACGTGGTCGAGATGGAGACCCGGATGGGTGGGCACGACGTAGCGCTCGAGCCGTCGTCCGATGACGAAGACGAAAGCTTCGCGCCCATTACCTATCTGGCGGACCCCACCGATGAGCCCGGCCTGGTGCTCGAACACGACCAGTCCGAACGCGCCCGCAGCCAGGGGCTGGAACAGGCGCTGGCCGCGCTCGACCCCCGCAGCCGCCGCATCATCGAGGCGCGCTGGCTGCGCGAGCAAGATACGGCGACCCTGCACGAACTGGCCGACGAATTCGGCGTTTCCGCCGAGCGCATACGCCAGATCGAGGGCCAGGCGATGAAGAAAATGCGCGCGCTGATGGCGCCATCGGCCTCCTGACCCGGTTACGCAGTTCCACAGGAAAACGCCCCGCGGACGCGGGGCGTTTTCTTTTTGGCCGTGCGCTCTACGGCTGTTTCAACAACAAGGCGATGTCGTGGGCAAAAATGTCCGGCCCTTGCCCATAACTCGCATACAGGCGCAGCCGTCCCTGCGTGTCGAAAATGTAAGTGCCTGCGGAATGATCCATGGTGTAGCTATCGGGGCGCGCGCCGGCAACTTTCTGGTAGATGATCTTGAATTCCTTCGCCACCCGCGCGGTTTCCTCGGCAGTGCCGCGCAATGCCAGGAAACGCGGATCGAATGCGGTCACATATTGCGACAGGACTTCAGGCGTATCGCGCTCCGGGTCCACGGTCACCAGCAGCACCTGCACCCTGTCCCCGTCGGTGCCGAGCTTTTTCACCACCGCCGCCAGTTCGGCAAGCGTGGTGGGACACACGTCCGGGCAATGCGTGAATCCGAAGAACATCACCACCACCCGGCCGCGAAAATCCGCCAGCGACCGCGGCTTGCCGGTGTGGTCGGTAAGCGCAAAGTCCCGGCCAAAATCGGCTCCGGTAATGTCGGTAGCGCGAAAACCGGGCCTGCCTTGCTGGCAGGCGCCAAGCATGAGCAGCAGGACCAGCAGGAGCAGGCGCAACGCCGGTTTCATGGCGAGCTCCCGCTCAGACGCGGAGGTAGTGATCCACCAGCAGCGCCGCAAACAACAGCGACAAGTACACGATGGAGTAGCGGAAGGTTTTCTTCGCCAGTTCGTCGCTGTAGGCCACGAAAATCCGGACGGCGTAGCTTAGAAACAACGCGCCCAGCGCCACGGCACTGGCCAGGTAGAGCAGGCCGCTCATGCGGCTGGCGAATGGCAGCGCCGTCACCGCGACCAGGATCACGGTGTAGAACAGCACGTGGAGGCGAGTGAAGCGATCGCCATGGGTGACCGGCAGCATCGGGACGCCGGCCTTCGCGTACTCGTTCTTGCGGTACAGCGCCAGGGCCCAGAAATGCGGCGGGGTCCAGGCGAAAATGATCAGGAACAGCAGCAACGCGTCGGAGGCAACTTCCCCGGTCACCGCCGCCCAGCCGAGCACCGGGGGCATCGCGCCGGAGGCACCGCCGATCACGATGTTCTGTGGCGTGAGAGGTTTGAGCAGCACGGTGTAGATGACAGCGTAGCCGACGAACGTGGCCAGCGTCAGCCACATGGTGAGCGGATTGACCAACAGGTACAGCATCGTCAATCCGAAACCGCCCACGACGCCGGCAAACAACAGCGTTTCCAGCGATGTGATGGTGCCCATCGGCAGGGGACGGGCGCGGGTGCGCGCCATCTTGGCGTCGATCTTCTGCTCGACCAGACAATTGACCGCCGCGGCCGAACCCGCCACCAGCGCGATGCCCAGCGTCGCGAACAGCGCCGCAAACCAGAACACGGGCGACACCAGCCGTCCGGCCGGCACCGCCAGGAACATTCCGATCACCGCGGTGAAGACGATCAGCGATACCACGCGCGGCTTGGTGAGCTGCAGCAACTGGTGTATCCGCGACAACTGTGTCTGGGAAGGAAGGGAAATCGACATCTGCTAATGGAAGCTGGACGGCGAACAGGCGGCAAAGTTTAGCATCACCAGCGCCGCCAGCAACAGCGCCGTCACGCCGTTGTGGGCCACTGCCACGGGGAGCGGCAGACTCGCCAGGACATTGGCGATGCCGAGCGTCACCTGGACGAGCAGCAGCACCAGTATCGCGATACCGATCCGGCGCAGGCCGCGCAGCCGCATCGCCGAGTGCCCCAGGACGGCCAGATACGCAAAGGTCACCAGCGCGCCGACGCGATGCGCCCAGTGGATTGCATTAAGCGCCTGGTTCGACAACGCTTGGCCGTCGGCAGTCATGCCCAGCTCACGGAAAAAATAGAATCCGTGCCCGAAGTCCATCGCCGGTGCCCACTCGCCATGGCAGGTCGGGAAGTCCACACAGGCCAGCCCCGCGTAATTGGCGCTGACCCAGCCACCGAGCGCGATCTGCGCGCCCAGAATCACCACACCCAGAACCGCCCAGGGACGGATCGCGCGCAGGGTCGACGCTTGCCCGCCGCTGATTCCAAGATGGCGAGCGCTCAGCCATGCCAGCAGCGCCACCAGGGCCATGCCGCCCAGCAGGTGCAGCGTCACGATGGCCGGCTTGAGCAGCAGCGTTACTGTCCACTTGCCGAACAATCCCTGAGCGATTACAAGGCCCACCAACGCCAGCGGCAAACCGATCCGTGCGGACGGATCATCGGTTCCGGGCTTGTCGCGGCGGCGCAGTGTTTGCCAGGCAATGGCCACGATCATCACGCCGGCGAACGAGGCAAAGTAGCGATGCACCATCTCGTTCCAGGCCTTGGGCAGCGACACCGCACCGGCGGGCGCGATCGCCTCGGCAGCGCGGATTTCCGCCGCCGCATGCGTCGGCGACAGCTTGCCGTAGCAGCCGGGCCAGTCCGGGCAGCCAAGCCCGGCGTCGGTCAGCCGCACGTAGGCGCCAAGCATGACCAGCCCGAGCGTCACCACCGTGGTAGCGACCACCAGCGTGCGCAGCTGGAGGTAGCGTGCGCACACGACCAGCGCTACCAGCAGCGACCCGCCCCACGCGGCCGAGTGCAACGCATTCAGGGAAAACTGCCAGATTGCCGAATTCTGCATTCCTTGCCTACTTCCAGTCGCTGTTCTGCTCGCGCTCAGGAGCAGCGGAATTTTGCGGATCCTTTTTGGAGCGGGCGCGTCTGACCTGAAAGAACACGTAGAGAAAAACAATCAGTCCACACAGCGAAAACCATTGCGCCGTGTATCCGTAGTGCTTGGCGACGCCAAAATCGGGGCGGCTCCATGAGCGCACCAGGCCGTCGCCCAAGTCGTTGTGCTGCTCGATCAACAGCGGCTGGATGTCGAGTTGCATGCGGCTGCGATAGCGCTCAATGGTCAGGTTCTGCCACACCGGTCCGCTTGCATTCGTCCCGGACAATTCCAGGAAACGCCCCGGCAACACCGCGATGCCGACGACCGTCACGATGCCGGCGGGCGTCCTCACGTCGGGCAGCCGGCTTCGATCCGCTCCCGCGGCAACCCAGCCGCGGTTGACCAAAACGTACTTCGGTGAATCCGCAATTCGCAACGGCATGATCACGTGATAGCCGGCCACACCCGCGAGCACTTTGTTGTCGAGCAGCACTGCCGCTTGCGGCACGAATTCGCCCGTCACCTGGAGGCGGCGAAAGCGCAGCTCCTCCGCGTCCGCAGGCACCGCAGACAGTGCCGACGGTGCATCTGCGGCGCCACGGTCGTAGGTCTGTTGCAACCGCTCTTTCTCGTGCGCGCGTTCGAGCTGCCAGTTGCCCGCCGCCGCAGTCAGCGCAATTCCGGCGATTGCAGCCACTGCAGGCAGCCAACGCGGCCGGCGCCGCGCCACTGAGGAAATAGGCGTGATCAAGCTATCCGCCGCGCAAGTGGAAGCGGCCAGGCGCATCCGCTACACTCCGTTCCACCTGTACCGACCTGAGCCAATATGAGACTCGTCGTCATCGCCTTTCTCGTCGTCATCGTTGCCAGCCTCGCCTCCGCGCTGATCTACCTGATCCGCGACAGGGGACAATCGGACCGCACGGTGAAGGCGCTGACCGTGCGCGTCGCGCTTTCCGTTACCCTGTTCCTGCTGCTCATGGTCGGCTACTATTTCGGCATCATTCCGCAGCGCGGGTTCTAAAAAAGGTCCTTCAGACTTTTCTGTGAATTTCGAACGCCTCACCAATGACGCATCCACCGCCAAGGACGCCAGGGAAAGCCAAATGCAAGAATCAAGTGAGTGTTCAAACCCCGCGCAAGTATCTGCGTTGCGACTGACCCGTTACCCTAATTCAGCCTCGCCTTCACTCTAAATTGTCTTTCCCTGGCGTACTTGGCGTCCCTTGCGGTTAACGCTTGTCCTTATGGGTTTGGCGACGAGTGCTTTCGCCAGGCGATCAATTCTTCAACACCCGGGCGCCGATCACCCACACGAACGTCCGAACAATCTAAAAAAACAGCCGCACAGTTGTGGTGTGCGGCCCCAATCGGCCGCGTATCCCGCGGGTTTCCGCCTCCTTCTGTTTTTCTTATTGCTGTTCTCAGGCGCGGTATTTCTATAACCAGTAGACCAGCACGAACAGCAGCAGCCAGACCACGTCGACGAAGTGCCAGTACCACGACACGCCTTCGAAGCCGAAGTGATGATCGGCGCTGAAGTGCCCCTTGATCGAACGGATCAGGATCACGATCAGCATGATGGTGCCGATGGTGACGTGCAAGCCGTGGAATCCGGTCAGCATGAAGAAGGTCGCGCCGTACGCCCCCATGCTCAGCGTCAGGTTCAGTTCGTGGTAGGCGTGCACATACTCGTATGCCTGCAGGGTCAGGAACAACATGCCGAGCGCAACGGTGGCGACCAGGCCCCAGATCAATTGCGCGCGGTTGTTCTTCTTCAGGCCCCAGTGCGCCCAGGTCACCGTCACGCCGGAAGTCAGCAGGATCAGCGTGTTGATCGCGGGGATTCCCCAGGCGCCCATCGGCGTGAAAGTCTCTTCGATGCCGGGACCGGATATCGGCCAGTTCTGCACCGAGAAATCCGGCCACAGTAGTTGCATAGTATCGCCGCTGCCCAGCCAGGGCACCGACAGCACTCGCATGTAGAACAGTGCGCCGAAAAACGCGGCGAAAAACATGACTTCCGAGAAAATGAACCAGCTCATGCCCCAGCGGAAGGAACCATCCACCTGCTTGTTGAAACTGCCGCCCTCGCTTTCGCGGATCACGGTGCCGAACCATCCGAACATCATGTAGACCAACACCGCCATTCCGGCCAGCACCACCCAGGGACCGGGGGCGACTCCGTTCATCCAGAGGACCGCCCCGATCGCCATCAGCAACAGCGCACACGACCCCATGACGGGCCAGTGCGACGGCTCAGGCAGGTAATAACGTGTGGATTGGCTAAGCATTCCTGATTCTCCTCATGTTTTGCCCCTGGTTTACTTCCGCTTGTCCGACTCAGCCGACGATGAATCTCACCAGTAATATCAGCGTGGTGACAAATATTGCCGCACCGATGATGCCGGCGATGATCACCTGCACTGGCGTGATATTGGCCAGGTCTGCTTCGTTGTCCGCCCGCCTGCGCACGCCAAAAAAAGACCAGAACACGGTCTTGAACACCCGCAGCGGCGATGTCTTTTCGGGCGGCTTAGCCGGCCGCTGATCTGTCACCGCGCGGCCTCGCTGCGCTCGGTGCCGCACCTTCCACCTTGAAGAAGGTGTAGGAAAGCGTGACCGTATTCACGTCCCGCGGCAGTCCCCGTTCGATGACGAACACCACCGGCATCTGCCGCACTTCCCCCGCCGCGAAAGTCTGCGTGCTAAAACAAAAACAATCGAGCTTGCGAAAATATTGCCCCGCGACCTGCGGCCCGTAACTCGGGATCGCCTGGCCGGCAACCGCCTGGTCCGAACGGTTGTGCACTTCGTACATCACCTGCACCAATTGCCCGGGATGCACCTTGACGCTGGTCTGCAGCGGCCTGAACCGCCACGGCAGGTCGCTGCGGATGTTGGCGTCGAACTCCAGCGTTACCAACCGGCTCTCGTCGACCTGCGTATTGGCGGGCGCCGCGCTGGCTTTTTCGACGTCATAGATGCCGGTGACTTCGCAGATCTTCTGGTACAGCGGCACCAGGGCATAGCCGAACCCGAACATGCCCACTGCGACCACCAACAGCTTGATCAGGATCGTGCGATTGGCCGCAGCCTGGTTCATTGCCAGTGACCCGGAATCATTTCAGCGTCGGCGGCGTTTCAAAGCTGTGATACGGCGCCGGCGTCGGCAGGTGCGTCCACTCCAGCGAGTCTGCGCCCTCCCATGGCTTCTGCGGCGCTTTCTCGCCGCTGTGGATGCACTTCAGCACCACGTACAGGAACAGCAGTTGCGACAGGCCGAACCCGAATGCGCCAATCGACGAGATCATGTTGAAATCGGTGAACTGCGGCGAGTAATCCGGGATGCGGCGCGGCATCCCCGCCAGCCCCAGGAAGTGCTGCACGAAGAAGATCATGTTGAAGAAGATCATCGACAGCCAGAAGTGCCACTTGCCCAGCGTCTCGTCGTACATTTTTCCGGTCCATTTCGGCAGCCAGAAGTAAATACCGGCAAAGGCGGAGAAGAGTGCGCCAGCCACCATTACGTAATGGAAGTGCGCGACCACGTAATAGGTGTCCTGCAACTGGATGTCCACCGGCACGATCGCCAGCACCAGCCCGCTGAAGCCACCGATCGTAAACAGGAACAGAAAGCCGATGGCAAACAACATCGGGGTTTCGAACGTCAGCGAGCCCCTCCACATGGTCGCCACCCAGTTGAACACTTTCACGCCCGTGGGCACCGCGATCAGCATGGTTGCGTACATGTAATACAGTTGCGCGGTGGTGGGCAGGCCGGTGGTGTACATGTGGTGCGCCCACACCACAAAGGACAGGATCGCGATCGAAGTGGTCGCGTACACCATCGAGGTGTAACCGAACAAAGGCTTCCGCGAAAACGCCGGGATTACCTGCGACACCACGCCAAAGGCCGGTATCGCGATGATGTATACCTCGGGATGGCCGAAGAACCAGAAGATGTGCTGGAACAGCACCGGGTCGCCGCCGCCGGCGGCGTTGAAGAAATGGGTGCCGAAGTGGCGGTCGGTCAGAGTCATGGTCACCGCACCAGCCAGCACCGGCATCACCGCGATCAGCAGATACGCCGTGATCAGCCAGGTCCACACAAACAGAGGCATCTTCATCAGCGTCATCCCGGGCGCGCGCAGGTTCAGGATAGTGGTGATGATGTTGATCGAGCCCATGATCGAGGACATGCCGAGGATATGCACCGCGAAAATGGTCAGGTCCATTCCCATGCCCTGCTGGACGGTAAGCGGCGCATACATGGTCCAGCCCACGCCGGGCGCGCCGCCGGGCACGAACAACGACAGCATCAGCAGGAGCGCAGCGGGCGGCAGCAGCCAGAAGCTCCAGTTGTTCATCCGCGGGAAGGCCATATCGGGCGCGCCGATCTGCATCGGGATCAGCCAGTTGGCGAAACCCACGAACGCCGGCATGATCGCGCCGAACACCATGATGAGCCCGTGCAGCGTGGTCATCTGATTGAATACTTCCGGATCAACCACCTGCATTCCCGGCGCGAACAGCTCGGCACGGATCACCATCGCCATGAAGCCGCCAGTCAGGAACATGACGAAACTGAACCACAGATACATCGTGCCGATGTCCTTGTGATTGGTGGTCTTGACCCAGCGCATGAGGCCGCCGGGATAATGATCGTGGCCGTGTGCGTGGTCGTGTTCGTGGCCGATGACTGCGCTCATGCTTGCTTCTCCTCGATAACCTTAGCGAACGTTACTGGGTGAGAATCCCGTGCCAACGCCTACTTGGCGGGCTGCCCCGCAGTGCCGGCCGCGGCGGCTGTCTGTGCGCCCCCCGCAGCCGAAGCGGTCTTTTGTTTGGCGGCCCAGTCGGCGAACTCTCTCTGCTCCAACACCACCACTACGATCGGCATGAAGCCGTGTTCCTTGCCGCACAGTTCTGCGCACTGGCCGCGGTAGGTCCCGGGCTTTTCGACCCTGAACCAGGCGTCGCGGATGAACCCGGGAACGGCATCCTGCTTCACGCCGAAAGCAGGCATCCACCAGGCGTGAAGCACGTCGTTGGCGGTTATCAGCACACGCACCTTCTTATCGACCGGGACCACCAGCGGGTTATCCACTTCCAGGAGATAATTTTCGCCCTTGGCGGCAGAGCCGTAGATCTGATCGTGAGGAGTGGCGAGCGTGCTGTAGAACATCACGCCGTCGGCCACGCCGGAAAGATCGCCTTCGCCTTTCAGGTATTCGTAGCTCCACTTCCACTGATAGCCGGTGACCTTGACGGTCAAGTCGGGAGAGGAGGTGTCCTTCATCTCCAGCAGGGATTTCGTCGCAGGCCAGGCCATGCCGATCAGGATGAAGAAAGGAACTACGGTCCAGATGATTTCCACGGTGGCGTTCTCGTGGAATTGTGCAGCCTGGTGGCCGACCGACTTGCGGTGCCTGACCACCGAGTAAAACATCATTCCGAATACGCCGACGAAGATAACCAGGCAGATGACCAGAATGATGGTGTGGAGGTCGTATATCTGGCGGGCAACCTCGGTCTGCGGCTGCTGCAGGTTGTACCTGGCTTGCGCCCAGACCAGGCCGGAGACCAGCGCCAAGGCCGCGCCCACGCCGATTTTTTGCAACAACGTCTTGATCATGCTTCCCCCAAAAGACTGCCTTGTATCAACGGATTCTCAGTTGTTCTTGCAGACGGCGCGCCACGGCGGCGCGCTGCTCGTCGGTGAGACGCAATGCCGGACCCACCACCAGCAGTTCCAGTCCTGGAAAAGGGAAGACCAGCCATGCGCCGCTTAATGCGAATCCGAGGGACATCGGCAGAACAACTGCCGCAAGGGAACCCAGTATGAGAAGCCTGCCACCCCAGGAGAGGGAATTGTTGCGCCGGGCGACCAGCGCGATATTGGTCGCCCCTTCTGCTGCATCGCCGTCCATGCCAGACACCCGTTCTTGCCTGCCCCTGCGAGGGGCCGGCAAGACGCAAACCCGCCACTTTTCGCGCGCCGAAATGTAGCACGGGGGCAGTAACCGTAGCAAGAAAGCAGGCTGGTTGGGCCCTGTGGACAATAAGTTCAAAATACATTATATAGGGTCGCGACGTGAATTCAGTTTTACAACTGAACCGACCAAGGCAATCAGTTCACCTGCCGGGACTTCACCAAAATGCTGCGATCCAAAGACGATATCCTGTCCAGTCAACCGGGGCCACCGCTATGGTCTTAGCAATCGCATTGGTTTTATTGGTTGTTGGCTCGCTCCTGTTCCACTTCCTGAGCCCGTGGTATTTCACGCCGATTGCCTCCAATTGGGGCATGATCGATGACACGGTAACGATCACGTTCTGGGTCACGGGGATAGTCTTCGTTGCCATCAATTTGTTCATGGCCTATGCCGTTATCCGCTACCGTTACCGGAAGGGAAAACGGGCGGAATACGCACCAGAGAACAAAAAGCTGGAGGCGTGGCTGGTCGCAGTGACCACGGTGGGAGTGGTCGCGATGTTGGCCCCCGGCTTGTTTGTATGGGCGAAATTCGTCGAGGTCCCGCAAGACGCGGCGGTGTTCGAGGCGCTGGGCAAGCAGTGGCACTGGAGCTTTCGCTTCCCCGGGAAGGACGGCGTGTTAGGCACCGTCGCTGCCCGGTACGTCAGCGACAAAAACCCGTTTGGCATGAATCCCAACGATCCCAACGGGAAAGACGATGTTCTGGTGACAAGCCCGGAGGTACATCTCCCGCTGGGCAGGCCGGTCAAGGCGCTGCTCCGCTCCATTGACGTCCTGCACGATTTCGCAGTGCCACAGTTCCGGGTAAAGATGGATCTGGTGCCGGGCTTGGTTACCTACATCTGGTTCACGCCCACCCGGACCGGGGAATTCGACCTCCTCTGCGAGGAATTATGTGGCCTGGCCCATTTCACCATGCGTGGCCGGGTGGTAGTGGAGGAAGAGAAAGCGTTTCAGGCGTGGCTAAGCCGCTATCCGACGTACGCGCAATCCACGGCCCAGGTAGCCGGCGATGCGGAAGCGGGCAAGCCGCTCTTTGCAGTGTGCAGTGCCTGTCATGGCTTGCAAGCGGAGGGTAACCCTGTGCTGCATGCGCCGAAATTGAGCGGGCAAGGAGACTGGTATCTGAAACGGCAATTGGATTACTTCAAGAACGGTGCCCGCGGCGCACACGACAAGGATGTTTATGGCAAACAGATGGCGCCGATGGCTGCGACGCTGGCTGACGACGCTGCCATAGCCAACGTCATCGCTTATATCGGGACGCTGCCGGACAAGCCTGCCCCGGCCACGGTGGAGGGGGATGCGAAGCACGGTCAAAAGTCTTTTGTGACCTGCGCTGCCTGTCACGGTTCCGATGGGCGGGGCAACCAGGCGATGAATGCTCCCCGCCTTGCAGGTATGAGCGACTGGTATTTGGTCACTCAATTGAATAATTTCAAGCACGGTGTTCGCGGCGCCAATCGAAAAGACATGTACGGCCCGCAGATGGTGTCCATGGCCGCAATTCTGGCCAACGACCGGGCAATCGATAATCTCGTTTCCTACATCAATACCTTCTGATTACCGGCCGGTCGCAGCACAGGTTGATGAGGCTAAAGCGAATCGAGCACGATGAAGAATCAGCGAAAAGGAGGCAGTAATGAGTTACGTAGCGCATGACGAATCGGCTTTCGTCCCTCCTGCCGAAGTCGAGGAGCCGGAACTCTATCATCCGAAGACTTTCGTCGGGAAGTACATCTGGAGCCAGGACGCCAAAGTCATTGCCGTCCAGTACGCGATCACCGCGATGGCTGTGGGATTGGTGGCTTTGGTGCTGTCGGGATTGATGCGCCTGCAACTGGGTTTCCCGCACAGCTTTTCCTTCATCACCCCCGACACCTACATTCAGTTCGTCACCATGCACGGCATGATCATGGTGATCTACCTGCTCACTGCGCTGTTCCTGGGAGGGTTTGGCAACTACCTGATCCCGCTGATGGTCGGTGCCCGCGACATGGTTTTCCCCTATGTAAACATGCTCAGCTACTGGGTCTACCTGTTCGCCGTGCTGTTGCTGGTGGCGGGCTTCTTCGTACCCGGCGGGCCCACCGGCGCCGGCTGGACCCTGTACCCGCCCCAGGCCATTCTCGAGGGCACGCCAGGCGCGACTTGGGGAATTATTTTAATGCTCGTCTCCCTGGCTTTCTTCATCATCGGCTTCACCATGGGCGGTCTGAACTATGTGGTGACCGTGTTGCAGGCGCGCACGCGCGGGATGACGCTGATGCGTTTGCCCCTGACGGTATGGGGCATCTTCATGGCCACTATCCTGGCGCTGCTGGCCTTTCCCGCCTTGTTCGTCAGCGCCATTATGATGATCCTGGACCTGACGCTGGGCACAAGCTTCTTCATGCCCGCCATCGTCGCGCATGGACACCAGCTCGACCACTCAGGCGGGAGCCCGGTGTTGTTTCAACACCTGTTCTGGTTCTTCGGCCATCCCGAGGTCTACATCGTCGTCCTGCCGGCCTTCGGCATCATCTCCGACCTGATCAGCGTTCATGCGAGAAAGAACATCTTCGGCTATCGGATGATGGTGTGGGCAATCGTGGCCATCGGCGGTCTTAGCTTCATCGTGTGGGCGCACCACATGTACGTAAGCGGGATGAACCCGTACTTCGGCTTCTTTTTTGCCACCACCACGCTGATCATCGCCGTTCCCACGGCGCTGAAGGTCTACAACTGGGTGCTTACGTTGTGGCGGGGCAATATCCACCTCACCGTGCCCATGCTGTTTGCCATCGCCTTTGTCTTCACATTTATCAACGGCGGACTGACCGGCTTGTTCCTGGGCAACGTGACCGTGGACCTCCCGCTTTCCGACACCATGTTTGTAGTCGCCCATTTTCATATGGTGATGGCCGTGTCGCCAGTCCTGGCCATGTTCGGGGCGATCTACCACTGGTACCCCAAGATCACCGGGCGAATGACGGACGATACTCTGGGCAAGGTTCACTTCTGGTTCACCTTTCTCGGAACCTATGCGATTTACTATCCCATGCATTACCTGGGCATTTTGGGCGTGCCGCGCCGCTATTACGCGGTTGAGAACATCGACTTCATCCCCCAATCGGCGCACTCCCTGAACGCCGGTATCACCATTGCGGCATTGATCGTGGGCGCGGCCCAGCTGGTGTTTCTGTACAACGTGATCTGGAGCTATTTCAAAGGCAAGCCATCCGGTGGCAACCCCTGGCAGGCCACCACTCTGGAGTGGCAAACCCCCGATACCCCGCCGAAGCACGGCAACTTCGGCCCGACGTTACCGGTGGTCTACCGCTGGGCTTACGACTATAGCGTGCCCGGCGTCGAGCAGGACTTCATCCCGCAGAACGTTCCGCCGGATAAGGTAGTCACCACTTCCAGGGGCAAGGCGTAAGCGCCCGGAGGGCCGTTATGAGTCTCATACTTTTATTTTCGACAGTATTGATGGCCGGCGCCGCGTGGTGGCTGATAAAACAATCCATCAACGTCCAGCCCTGGGTTGCGCAGGGCTCCATCGAAGACGTTCACGGCGGCCTGGAGTCCTGGCCTCCGGCGAAGATCGGTCTGTGGGTGTTTCTTGCCGTGGTCGCAGTCCTGTTCATGCTGTTGATTGCCGCCTATGCAGGTCGGATGGCGTACGAGATCTGGCGCCCCGTGCCTCAGTTAAGCCTGCTGTGGGCAAATACGTTCGTGCTGATGCTGAGCAGCGTCGCCTTGCAATGGGCGCGGGTTTGCGTACGCCGTGGGCAGATGGACGGCATGCGAATCGGCCTGCTTGCCGGCGGCGCGCTGGCCGTTGTTTTTCTGCTCGGACAGATCCTGGCCTGGCGGCAACTGGCGACGATGGATTATTTCGAAGTAACGAACCCTGCGATCGCGTTCTTTTATCTGATCACAGGATTGCACGGCCTGCACCTGTTGGGCGGTCTGGTGGCCTGGGGCAGGACCGCCGCCAGAGTATGGGGCGATTTCGACGTGGCGAAGGTGCGGCAGAGTTTGGAACTGTGCACCGTCTACTGGCACTTCCTGCTTCTGGTTTGGCTGGTGCTTTTTGGCCTGCTGTTTTCAGGAAACAATTTGAACCTCTTGTTGACAATTTGCGGGATCAGATAATCGGGCCCAACGCACATGACCCAATCTACTCAGGCAAGTACGACAGAGCCGCTGGCTGAAGGCCTGCGAGGCATCGTCGCCGACTGGTCCTCGGATCAGCGCGCGTTCAAGAAGGTCCCCTGGGGCAAGGCGATGATGTGGATCTTCCTCCTCAGCGATACCTTCATCTTCAGCTGTTTCCTGATCTCGTACATGACGGTGCGGATCTCCACCACCGACCCCTGGCCCAACCCCAGCGAGGTTTTCTCATTGACGCTCTGGGGCCACAAGATCCCCCTCATCCTGATCGCCATCATGACCTTTATCCTGATCAGCAGCAGCGGGACCATGGCCATGGCTGTCAAATTCGGTTATGAAAAAAATAGAAAGGTGACCTTTATCCTGTTGCTCATCACCGCGGCATTGGGCGCCACATTCGTCGGGATGCAGGCCTTCGAGTGGACCAAGCTGATCATGGATGAGGGGATACGTCCCTGGGGCAACCCCTTGGGCGCGGCCCAGTTTGGCTCGACCTTTTTCATGATCACGGGTTTCCATGGCACGCACGTGTCGAT
>Ga0137409_10001685_pt1 | contig 23949 bp, 25 predicted proteins | sample CZODoug1_16funga_FD_122059 | JGI IMG/M metagenome (GOLD analysis project Ga0137409, IMG submission 122059) | Vadose zone soil fungal communities from Angelo Coast Range Reserve, California, USA - CZODoug1_16fungal (Hybrid Assembly) | ecosystem: Environmental > Terrestrial > Soil > Vadose zone...
GATTTCCGCGAGATCGCGCCGACCTTCGTGCTGTTTGCGCCGCGTGTCTGGGAATCCATCGCCTTCACTTTGACAATAACATTATTGCTTGAAACACCTTCTTGCTTATCGAGCGCCTTTTGGACGTAGTCGCTAGCGTTGAGGCCGCCTTGTGACACTAACTTCTGTTGGCTGCTTAACTTGATTTTACTAGCCAAATCTTGACGTCCGACAGTTTTTAGCATATTGGCTTTCTCCACGGTATTGATGTCGTCCATCGCACTCTGCAGTAATCCCTTCTTGGCATCATCCGGCAACTTCTTGTATTCAGGGGTAGCGATAATTGTGTTCCATACAGCTTGCACCTGCTGACCGACATTCTGGTTGAAAGCGTTCTGTTGCACGGGTGTCAGCTTCACAGTCTCAGTACCAACTTGGAGCGTTTTGGCAGGAATAGGAAATGCCCCTTGCCCAGCCTTTTGTAGCCGGTCAAGTTCAGTAGTGAGCGGCGTGTCTGTAGCAGTGCTGGCCCGCAGCGGATCGATTATCGTACCAACTGGTCCTTCCGGCCGCTTCAGGTCATTGCCAAAGGCGTCTTGCTTCGGTAATAATGTTTCACGCGCGCCGGGCACCTTGGCCTTTATAGCATCCAGTGCTGTATTGGCTTGGCGTTGCAATGAGTCACCAGCCTTCGATACGTCGCCTACAATCGTCGGAATGACCGATGCAGCCTCTTGGTTCACAAACTGTTTGGCGGACTGCTGTGGCTGTCGTATGGCGTCCAGAAAACCTGATACGCCAGACAGGAAGGATTGGTTGAGGGCACTTTGTACAGCACCGGTGGTTGCTGTGGTGAGCGCGTCGGCAACCGTTCCCCCGCTGGACAGGCTATTTTGGAAGTTACCACCTATACCCAGTAACGCTCCAAACGGCCCAACGTAATTGAGTGAGCGCCATTTGCCATCAATCTTTATGGAGTTCTCCTGTTTGCCTTCGGCCTTCCACGCTTGTTGCTCTTTAGGATCGGTTGGGTATGCGCCGGTGAGTAGGCCATTTTTGCTCAGTGCGGCACCGACTACCATTGCGGCCGCGGTCCCGGTGGTAGCTTCTGACAGCGCCTCGACCAATTTACGCTGGTCAAACTTCTTGTGATAGATCTGCGTCAGGATCTCTTTCACCGGGCCAACCGGCGTATAATCGAACACCCGGGCAATGAAGGCTGATGGCACTTTTGTAAAAGGCATTGTTGTGTGGACAAAGGCCCGGTACACTGGGTTGTTGCTAGCGTTAAGCACAGCTTGTGCGGCCTTTGAGCCAATCGTCTCGTTGCCCAGCACGGCCTTGGTGGCAGCTTCAGTAGCAGTAGTTTGCATGGCTTCGGTGGGATGTGCGACTAACTCTGTCGCTGCAGCGCGTGCTTTCCGGCCGCGCAAGCCCTGATTGATGGCTTCGGTCTTGGCTAGATCCACTAAATTATCACGGTACGAAGCGTACCAGACAGGCTGATCAGCAGCGCCCATCAGGCGAAAGACTCCGTTGGTGTAGGCGTTCAGTATAGGATTCTTGAAGTTGAGCGTCTTGCCCACTTCGTACTTGTCGTTATTGATGCGGCGCTCGTCAATGCCAGTCTTCAAGTATAGATAGCCTTTCTTGATGCCCTCAGCTCCACCGGGTACAAGGGCTCCGCCACTAAGCGTCTTACTACGTTTACGGGTCACTAAACCAATGGCTTTATCAAAGGCCACGGCAATAGGATCAGACGCCTTCTTGAGTGCCAGGAAGGCAATGTTGCTAGCTGCGTTACCGGTCTGGGTGCGCAAGCCAGTCAGTAGGCCGGCCTTGTATAATCCGACCATCTTATCGACGAACTGGGTAGGTATGTGTTTACCGATAAACTGCATCAGGCCAGCAACAGCGCGGTTGCGCTCCTCGCTGCCGATTTCCGTGTTGCGGATGGCGTCGACGGCGGTGGCAAGGCCAGACTGCAACTCTGGCGTTAGTGTTATGCCTGCGCGGTTAAACTCTCGCTGAGCGAATTGGCGCAAGCCTTCGGGGCTACGCCTAGCAATGATGGCGGCCGCTTGGATCGCCTGGCCAGATGCAGTTAGGTGAGCCGAAACTTTGTCGTAAATATCAGTTGCCTGCTGCAAGCTAGCCGGATCATGGCGCACATCCAGTGCAGCCGCCACAGTTTCGGCGTCAGCAACCGTTTGGCGGTCAATTGTGCCTAGCTTCGAATCCAACCGTTGCTGGACGTCAGTGGCCAAGCCATCTATCCCCTGCGTCTGCATGCGGTTCAATGACTCCTTAAAGGTGTCCTTTTCTGGCGCCACCTGATACAACGGCGCACTCTGCTTCACGGTGCCTTGTAGCTCAGGACTCACCACATCGCTCTCAGGCACGGTTTTAGAAGCGTAGCGGGTTGCTTTGCCAGTGTCTGCTAAAGCCACGCCTTGCACATCCGTAGGCGGTAATAGGGGCATGTTTGCGCCCGCACCTTTGTCAATCAGCTGGGTATCTTTTGCGGCGGCGTCGTTTAATGCCACCGGCAATGCGTTATCACTGACCGCAAGCCGTGCGTCTGCCTGGGTAGCCGGTTCGACGCCTTGCGGCACCGGCGCGCGGTCAGCGAGGGGTACGGCCAACCTATCAGCTAGCGCCTGTTTTTGCTCCGCAAGTTGCGTCGCGTTAGTAATCTGGGGAGTCTCTATAGATGGTACACTCTCGGGCACACCAGGGATCTTCACCGACCCAGCTTGTAGCGCAACACTGAGTCGTTGCGGCGTAGTGAGTTGCGCTGGCACCTTCTTAATTCCAAGCTCCTTGTACGCTTGCAAACGATTCTTGCCATCTTCCACGCCTAGATTGCCAGAGTGGTCTGGCATCACAACGAGCGGATCCACCTTTTCACCACTCTGTATGCGCCGTTTGTATTCATCGACCACTGCACGGTCAGCCTTTTCGTAGGAGGTAAGCAAATCAGCGGAGATATTTTGTACCGGACTGTCGCCACTTGCCGCTTGGAGTGCTGTGGTGCGTACAATAGCAGGGAGCTTGCGCACGCCTTTGATGATATCTGGTGAGTGTACCAATGTACCGCCAAGGCCACCAAATACCAGACCGCCAGCAATGTCTGAGCGGATCTTCTTGCGAGTCAGTGGTTCGTCTTGGCTGGCAGAACTGGCCACACCGTAGCCTGTTTGGATGGCGATGTCTTTACCAACATTCTTGGCCACTTCGCGTAGACCCACCTTACCAATCTCGCCGGCGGCGTGCCGGCTAGCAATTTCCAGCCCAGTTTTACCAAGTATTTTTGGTGCCAAGCCAGCGGCAGCTTGTACTGCACCCTCTTTAGCAACTTCGCCACTGCCGAGCGTCAGTGCATCAAGCAAGCTAGTACCAATATCGCCGGCGAGTTGCTGCGGACGCAGTAGTTTGGCCTTGGATGCTGTAGCTTCCCGTTCCAGCCGTGTGAGCGTAGGGCTAGGCGTGTGGCCACTCAACCGTATGGCCTCGGCCGGTATCTGCTTGGCAGGGTTAACGATGGCTGTCTGCAATAAGTGAGCCGGTGCCTGTACCGAGTTCCTGGCAATTTCGCCAATCTTTATAGCCGTCGGCGCCATACCGGGCAGTTGAGGTTGTTGGGCGTACTGTGGTTTTGTGGCTAACTTGACAGTATTCAGAAAATTGGCATTAGCCTGAACATTTGGATAAATACTACGTGGCGGAGTTGGGCCAACCGGTATATTGATCTTCGGAGGGGTAACCGCAACTACAGGGCGGAACGGCACAGTAGTGTGCGAAATTGGTGGCGGTACGGTCGCCGGCTGTGTTACGCGTAGTGGCGGACCAGTGGGTACAGTAGGAGCAACTTGCTTCTTTTTCTTCTTATCCTGGGCAGTAGGCGTTCCGGCCAAAGCACTCTGAACACCACCGAAGAAATTGCCAACGGCGTTTCCGATGCTCGATAAAAACTTAGGGAGTGCCATAGTAGCCTCCTATGCGGTTTGCGGTTTTTGAATGAGTCCTTGGAAGTAATCCAGCCACTGACTCGGGTCAGCGCCACTGTCGCTGATTGCTTGAGTTGCGATAGCCAGCTTAGCCTCGTCGGGTGCGTTGGTGCCAGCCAGCCGATCGAGCTGAGCTTTGAGCGCGCCGCTACCAGCCTCTTGCTTGGGAGCAATGGCCGACAGCTGGGCGATATTCTGCGGGTTGGTGTCGAGTCCTGCACCAGTGACGCCAAGCGTACCGAGTGCGGAATCAACGGCGTCCTTGACGGATAAAAGGTCAGACACGTTAGTGTAGTCGTTCGGGTTCACGTTTGGCTTGGCGGCGTCAAGTTGCGCCTTCTGCTGCGTAACGAACGAGCCGACCGAACCTAGATCTTGATTCTCATTTTGGGTGATACCAGTGTTTGCGTCATTGAAGGCTTTCAGAGCGGTGCCTTGCTGTCCGGCACGATAACTGGAGTTCAGCACACCACGGGCAGCCAACGAGTTGTCAATGCCCTGTGAGGTGTCGGCGTAGTTGCCTTGCAGACCAGTGCGTTGCAAGTCGTAATTTTGGCGGATCTGGTTTGCCTTATCGGCTGCCAAGGCGTCTACCTTGCCAAATACCTCATTGAATACGTCACCAAAGCGCTGTAGCAAGCCACCAATATCGCCACGTAGCGCTGCAATGCGTCCTGGGTCGAGGTTCGGATCCGCAACCTGACCAGATCCATCACTACCATATAGGCCAGTGGAAGCGCCTAGCACACCAGTACCACCACCTACCGTTGGTGCACCGCGGTTCGGTGTAGCAGCCGCAGGCGTTGGGTTGGCCGCGCCGTACACGTTCACATTTGGATTGGTGGCATTGTGCGCAACGGAAAAGGCTGCATCACGGAATCCTTGTAGCGGGCCAACAGCGGGCGTCGCGGCGCCAATCGTGCCGGCTACAGCGGATCCTACATTGCGTGCACCAGGAATGTTTGAGGCGATATTCAATCCCTTGTTTACCGCCTTGCTGACGAAGCTACCGAGTCCCATAATTTTGATCTCCTTCAATGGTTAAAGAGTGTCGGTGTTCATCATCCCGTTGCATGCGGTTATTCTCTACGGGTATTGTAGCACTACGCATAGATCCGTTGCTCTGCCGGGAAGTTATTGCGGCCGTAGCGGCGATATCCAAAGTCCAAGCCAAGTAACACAAAACTCTCGCCTAGATTGGCATTTTCAACACGCACCTTTATAGTGCGACCTTGCTCGCCAATATCCAGCCGGATCGGTATGTTTTGCGTGGTAGTAGCTGTGGGCGAGACACCAGTTTCACTTGATCCCCCCAAAAGCGCTTGGCCGAGCAAGCCGCGACCCATGCCTCCTGAAAATGAGCTACCCGATATATTGTACGACCTAGTGATTTGGTTGCCGTCGATGATAATAGTCACCTTCACAGAGCCCGACAGTTGCCGGAATAGCAACGTGACGTCCACGTAGCGCTTCTGCACATCGAAAAGTCCGAAGTCGTAGGCTTTCGACTCCCAAAACATGGCGATGGGATCGGTGCCATTATTGAAGCCAGTGGTTTGCCGCCACACAGACGGATCAGTTTCGTGGGCGTAATACAGCCCTTCCTCGTTGCTCGCATCGATAAACTCAGTAAAGGCGTTGGCGGCAATAAAATCGTTAGGCATCCAGCCGGTGTACTGCCGGTGGTAGCTGTACACACGGTTGTTTGTGGCAGAATTGCCAGTGGTTACCGCCGAATAATAAATGTTGTCGTGCCAAATACTTGTGGTACGCGGTAGATTAGTCGCAACAATAGCCTTAATGAACGGCCGGATCTTCAGAGACAATTCATTGGTGCGCAACTGATCGAAGTAGTTTTGCTGCGTACCAAAGACGTAGTAGCCCTTACGGCTGGCGAAGATCATGTCGTTGTCGACAGAGTCCACGGACCAGTGACTTACGCAACCAATGGCGTTAGTGACCAAACTAATAGTGGGCAAGCCATTGGCGTCGAACTCCAGGGAGTATATGGAACGTTCTTTAAAGATGATGAGCTGTGTCTGGTATTTGGCAAGGGCGGTAATCTTGTCGCCGTCATCTTTGGCAACGTCAATATAGTTGGCGCCGCTACCGGAAAAGTCTGTCGCGCCAGGGTGCGTGGTGGAATCGTACACCGAGTATTTGCCGGTGCCGGTCGGATTGGCGTTAGTAAAGTCCGAGACGTCGTTGGGGTCGGAAATATAGAGACGGTTTGGTTGCTCACGCACACCCGACACGATCTGTTTATCACCGTAGTAAATACCGAAAGCGGCGCGCACTGTGGTTGCTGGACGCGATAACGTCAAGCCATCCAACACGGTGCTGGAGTTCGAGCCGTTATGTATGAACAGTTTCCCTTCGGCCTGCACAAAGCACACTCGGTCAGAATGCACGAATGTGATGCTGCCAGCAAGTGATGTCCATATCGAACCCGATAGGTACTTCATTGCCGTGCCATCTATTGTGAGCAATATATTTGGCAAACCAGTAGGATAATACGACGCGAGACCGCGGGGCGCGTTCACTAGCCCGCTGCCGACCTTTTCCCAGCCGTACGCCTTGGTGATGCCGCCAGTCTCAATAAAGTTGGCGTTCATGGCACTACTGCCCTCTTGGTCGTCGATAAATTCCTCAGAGGCAAATACGTTGATGCCTTTGCTCATGTTCAGGTAGCGCTGGTCAGCAACAGGCGTACGCGCCCGGCCACGCCGCCGTACTCCCGATATTGCAAGCGTCATATTACTGACTCCCTATGTGGTGGTTGAACCTATCCCGCCGAGTGGTTGCAAACCGCTGTGGCCGGCGGCGGTTCTGAGCGTCAATAAGCTCCGCCACTTCTTGGCGGAACTCGTCCTCTTCGACAGATACATCAGCTTCGGGGTCTTGCGCTTGGCGGTAGTAGATTAGTGACGCCTTGGCAATCACCATCTGCGTGAAAACGACAGCTTGTGTGCTGGATATTTCCGGCGCTTCGAAGTACACGAACGACAAGTCATTATTTGGTTCAGTGCTGTGAAGTTCCCAATCGTGGTCTTCGGTAAGCACCAACCAGTATTTGTGGTCTCCTTGATGGTAGCTGACCGCGTCAGTGGCCATGATAAAGCCATAATCGAAGGTGCCATCGCTCACCGTTTCAATTGCTGGCAAGATGCCTAGGTTGAGATCACTTATGTCAGCAATGCCATTGTCATCAGTGGTAATGTCGGTAGTCTGCTTCGCCATATCGAAATCGAACGAGCGGTAAATGCGTTGCACGCCAGATGCAATGAAGAACGCGCGCCGGGCAGATTCACCCGGTGGCACAGTGTTTTGATTCAAGAGATAAGCCAAGCCGAGTTGGGCTTGGTCGAGCGTTACTTGTGGGACAGCCATTATATTTTCTCCGCGACGGTGTATTCCCGGAAGTGTCGGTATACCTTACGCCAATTCTTACGATACTCTTCACCTTTGCAGTCCCGCAAATGGTCAGGGTCGAAACGGCGCAAGAAGTCCTTCAGAGTTTCAGGAAGCACAGCTAATAACCGGCGGTTAGTATTTTTGTTGCCCCGCTCACCGTACGCGATGCCTAGTGTTTGCCGGGTGCGTCCGTAACCTTCTCTGTCCAATGTTGTACTACGCAACTGTGTAGCCTCTAGGACGGCGTCCAGGTGGTCCTGCCGTGCATCGGGATATATCATAAACCAAAGTGCCCTGGTGGCTTCCCAGCGCGCTTCACCTTGCTTGCAAAGAACAGAGTCTACCATTTTTGTTGCACGAGCATGACGGCCGATGACGTAATTCTGCTTTTCCTGCCCCGGTAACAAAATAAGGTTGCTCATATTTGTAGTCTCCGTTCAAAGTTGTGGTCAGGGGGAGTACAAAACGTATCTCCCCCCTCAAGAGCTACTAGGCTACGTCTTTGACGTTGATCGCCTTAGCGTTGGCGTTTTCAGCCCGCGCTTCGATGGTCAATTCGCCACGTACGTGACCCTTAAGCGAGTTGCCGGTCTTTGCCAACTCCTCTTCAAAGGGCTTCTCGCCGTAAGCTACGCCCCACTTATCGACTTCCAAGAGTAACGCTGTGAACACAGTGTCGGCTTGGTCGTTGACGAAACGGTGCTTGTGCACAGTCATGGTTTCGAAGTCACCCTCATACTCGCGTACAGTGTTGGTCTTCTTACCTGTTGCCGAGTCGTACTGACGGTCGCCTTGCGTAAAGGTGCTCGTTTTACGCTTCAGAGCGGGCGGCAGGAACAAATCCTGTGGCGCGCCGCCTTGCCAGTAGGCCAACTCCGAAAGGTCATTGAGCATGTCTTCGTCCCATACAGCCGTGCTAGAACCGTCGATCACGTTCGTGACGATCTTCGGAATGATGCCATCCATGCGGCGGGCGGTAGAAGCGTTACCGGACTGACGAGTCTCGCGAACCACGGCCCGCTCGGCGTCGTTGCCCCACTCTTTCATGGCCTTATCAGCTTCGTAAGCGTACCGGCTGTCGAATCCGGCGTGGCGTACCCACTCTTCAGTGCTGGAGACACTGAACGGAATCTCGACAATTTGCGTGAGGTTATCCACGCGGGTCGGACGGGTGCGGTCACCAAAGGTGGTGTCCGAGCCTTCAAGGACGGCGTTGCGAGCCGGCGTTTTTAGGGTGTCTACCAAGTTCACATGGGTAGTGGACTCTGCGGCAGTCTTCTGCAAATTTTTCAGAAACCAGTTCTCGACTGGGCTGATGTTCTCGATAAAATTCGCAAGATCCTCTCGGATCGCTGTGTCATCGTAGGTTTTTTCTGGAGCGGCCATAACAATTTCCCTTTCAGATAAAAATTAGTATTGAAGGGAGACCCTGACTTCCGTTAACTCTTCGGGTGACGAGCTGCAAAGCGCATCGCCATGATCGCCCGGCGCCCTTCTTGGGCTACCCTTGGATCCTTAGACATCGCTTGTTCTGACGCCTTATCGTAGTCAGATTTGACAGCGCTGCCTCCCTTGCCACTACCGCGCTCTGTCGTCGCCGTGTGCTCGACAGATGTTTTGGTCTTCTGCTGCGTAATGCCGCTTTTTACAGCACGCGAATACATTTTGTTGACCTTCTTGGCCGCAGCCAGTGGACTCAGATAACGGCCTGTACCGTTCTGGGTGGCGACAATGCTATTGAGGTGTAGGTCGCGACTGAGCACAGCCAAATCCTTCACCGCAAATAGGTGAGGGTATTTCTCTTTAGCTTTGCCCCACTGGTTAGTTAGCACCTCGCGGGCCTGCATTTCGGTCTTAGCCCCTGTGAGCTGCACATTAGCGCGTTGCTCGGCCCATTCCTGGATAGCCTTGTTGGCTGCCTCGGGGTCTATCAGACCGTTTGCATCTCTTGGCAGAGTTCGTATGTCAAAGTTCTCGGGTACTTTGCCGGTTTGTGCCGGCTGGAACGGAACGAGTGTATCGTCCTCATCATCGTCTTCTTCGTCGTCTTCGGCTTCCGAACTGGAAGCGGAAGCGCCTGCACCAGTTGCTGAGGTCTCCACCTTTTCGCTGGACTCTGATGTGTCGTCACTCTCTTGGGTTTCGCCGTCGCTAGCGTCCCCATTTGCATTTTCCGCGGTTGTATCGGCTTCGTTGCCGGCTACTGCGTTATTGACTTCCTCTTGCAGATCTCCATCTGTGTCAGCCATATTGCTCCATTTTCGCCTACAGGCTTATTGTCACTTTGATAATACCATAACTATGCCGGGAGCACACGCGCACCCGGCGATAGAGGCGTCCAATAGCAGGCAACCATTACATGGCCACCGGTAATGTCGGCAGTTGCAGGCTTCAGACTAACGACGTCACCATCCACTAGCGGAGCAAACGGCGTGGTCACTGGAGCGGTGCCCGCAGCTACTGCGCCAGTCTTATCGATCACGACGCCCTTAGTAGCAGTTGTGGCGGTAATAGCGCTCATAAACACGTTGTCGACAGCTACCGAGCCGATGCGGAAGATAGCTGAAGCGCCAGCCATACTAGTGATTGGCGTAACAGTAACAGCAGCCATAACTTCACCTTGTACGTTAAACAGGGCGACGTTGGAGGAGCCACCAGTTAAGGTGATCGCCGTCATTGCAGTGACAAGACCAGTGCCGTCATTGCCCCCGGCATTTGCCGTTGTTACTAAAGCTGCAGCAGCAGTATTCGCGGCAATAACAGCGGCCACCAGTGCGCTGGTCGAGTTAATAGCACTGGCAGCGCGTCCTAGATTAACTGTAATGGCGCGCTGTTGGACGTCCACTACCACACCAAGGGTAGCCGTAGTGCCTCCTGGATCGACATAAGTTACTGTGATGCCATTACCGGTATTACCGGTTGGTACAGCAGTATACACAAGATCGTTATTGTTCCCTGTAAGGCTTGTGGTAACCGTAGCGGTTGCGGCGCGGGCACCGTAGCCCTGTGTACCACCGACCAGGTGAGTAGCTGCCATAGCGGTCACTACGCCGCTTCCATCATTTCCTGAGTGGTTAGCAGTAGCTACCAATGCATCAGCTGCGTCAGAAGCAGCAATGGCCGCCTTAACGAGCGTAGCAGTGCTAGTAATGGCTGAAGCGACGCCTGGCGTAGTCTCCACGACCGTGGCGGTGGGACGCAGGCCAGTCGCATTGCTAGTCATTTGCGGCTGATTTGTAGCGGCCATTGTGCCGGTAAACGTGACGGTGTATTCACTACCGCTCTTGGTAACAGTACCGTCAGTGTCTCCCCAGTTGGAGAGCGCTTGCAAGGCGGTGAGCATGGTTGCTGCCGAAACATTGAAAGCCAAAGCTGAAGTAGTTTGGCCGTTGAATGTCAGGGTGAACGTGCCAACACTAGCGTTCTGCACGCGCACTTTCTGCACTTCGTTCACCGTCGGGCTGGCGGTGCCCGGCGTAGTAGTCACAACCTCGACTTGCGGGTTGTGTGGGGTGAGGCTGTTGGCGTTCGTGGTTAGCAGTGGCACGTTTGTAGCGGCCAGTGCTCCCTGGAACGTGATGGTGAACGGTCCGCCAACCGATCCAGACACGGCGACATTGCCGGTACCGATGGTTGGCACCTGCTCAAGGGCGGCCTGCAGCTGGGCAGCAGTGATTCCGTATGCCAGCGTTGCAGTAGCTTGGTCTTTGAACGTCATGGTAAATGTGCCGCTGGCAGCCTTCAGCGTAAGTGTCTGCACTTCATTAGTACCCGCGCCAGTAGCGAGGTTCACCACAATGGCACTACCCGTTACGACCACACTGAGTGCTTGGCTGGGCAGGCTAGGATCTACATAGGCAACAGTAATGGCGTTTCCAGCCTCGCCGTAAGTCTCAGCGCTATAGTCAATATCGTTGTTTGCGCCAGTAAGCGACGTCGCTAGGGTTGCCCGCGCTGGTGCCGCAAATGTTACCTCTTTCAAAGTTCTACGTACTTCATTTTCGGCACGTGCGCCTATGAGGGTTCGATAGTCATCGCGAACATCACTCATGGTAAAAACTCCTTTATACTTGGATTATAGACCTGCTTCAGCTTTTGGGCGAATTAACCGGCCAATGTGACATATCGCACATACCTCGGCTTCAAATTCCTTCTCTGTTTCATCAGGAACCATTTGATGTTGGCCCGGAGAGCAAGCTCGTTGTGTAACTCTCCACGACGAAGGCGCGCCAATTTCAATAACGCCGGGCGTAACTTCTACCCCTTCAGAAACCTTAACAGGTTTAGGATCAAACTCGTCGTCGGTAAGACTCATCGTTTATGCTTTCCCTGTTTCAGTTCGTCTTCGATCTCTTTAATTTGGTCACGCAAGCGTGGCTCCTCGCTTATCGAAGCTTGGACATCATTCAGAAGATACTCAGCGCCTTGAATCCAGCCTGTCATGTAACTGGCGCGCTCCTTATGAGCCATAAACTTTTCTGGCGGATCGTTTTCGTTAAGCGAGTCACGGCTTATGCGCTTCCGCTTAATCATCGCCTCAAGATGGCTGCGCAGCGCCTCCCAGCCCGGCTGTTGCAGCAGCTCCTGCACCTGCTTGATATGCGCCAGTCTGTTGCTCAGGTGCTCCAATCGCTGCGTTGGGGTCATTTGCTGAAGTCTCTTCTGATCCTGTGGCTGTTGTTCCATTCGTGATACTTTCCCTTCCTTCTAGTTGGTCTATAATAAACTGTCCGTCTTTCGGATCAATATCACCATTGCTAACCATCGCACGGATGGCGTTGACCAGATCGGTGTTGCTTTGTTGGCCTTGTTGCTGGTTGTCGGTAGGGCTAGCCAAAAATTGCTCTAGGTCGGTCTTATTGAAGTCGTCGGATACTTCTTGTGCCAAACGCTCCATGTTAAAGATCAGCGGCTTGACCATTGGCTGACCGTCCGGTCCGGTAGGTGGAGCGATTGGTTGGCCGCCAGGCTGTGCCGGTGCAATGCCGGCTTGAATATACGACTGCGTCTGGATGGTAAATAGCTGCACTAGCCAAGCTTGTGTGTTGGCTAGACGGTCTTGTTTGCTCGGCGGCTCCATGGAGTCCTCGTCGATGGTGACAACCATTGTCTCGGTGAAGTCGTCGCCAGTCACTGGTAGTGCGACAGTCTTACCGTTGCGCTGGGTTTGTAGCATCATGTCTTCGTCCAAGAATTGACGGTTGTTGCTGAGCCACCGGGAACCCACCTGTTTGAGCGACTGCATAAAGTTGGACTTCATGAACGTGACGATCTCGCCGGCGGCTTCCTGCAAGCGCTGGATGCCTGTAGCGGTGCCGGAAGTCTTGTCAGTGGCACTCGATGGCGTACCACTGCTATAAGAACTGACAGTGCCCCATTCGACACCTTTTTCCAGGAAGTTCATCATCATGGAGAAGAAATCTTTGTCGGGGCTATCGGGAGTAACAAACGTGGGTGCCGTTCCGCTAAAGCGGATCTCGCCACCCGGTTCGTACGAAAAATCGTAAATCGTAGTACCGGTGTCGTGCATCAAGATGCCACCGTTACCAACAACGTTTAGGTTATCCATAAACTGGTTGAAAATGTCATTATAGGCGTTAGCCATTGATTCGGTCACCTCAAAAATAGATTCACCCCAAGAATCGTGTGGGCGGCGCCGGATATAGAACGGCACTACTGGATACTTGCCGTGCCAGTAGGGTTGGTTCTCCTCGCGGATATTGTACCAAGAACCGTCGTCATCTTTGCCGACAGGTGCTGTTTGACCGGGAAGTATCGCTGCCTCGGCAAACGTGCACAAGTGGACGCCGCTCTTCTTTTCGTAACACTCGAATATGTCGAAACCGTCCACAGTCTCGTCGATAGAATCTTGATCGGCGTTAGTTTGGCCTATTAGCTGGTTACGCGACTGCTTATACTTGGTTATTTCATCGCGTTGTTTACCGAGCGGCTTCAACTTCTTGATGACATCGTCTTTGTAGAGGCCAGATGACAATAGCTTCGAGCGGCTACGACGGAAATGCAAAATGATCCATTCTTTGTCTTCCCATGAGCGGTGTCCGGGCTGGCCGAAGACATCGAAAATGTTCAGCGGGTCAAGATCATTGTAGCCATATTGCGTTTCAGTAACTTTGGACTTCGTGTAGTCTATCGTGCCATCAGGCTTAGTGTAGTGCTGGTACGTTTTTTTGGTGCCGCTGCACCAGCGCGCTAAGCCCATACCGGTGCCACATACCACGGCGTCGGCCAGCATATCGAACTCACGGTCACGGATTGTTTCGTCCAGGTTGGGATTGTCGTAGTCGTACTGAAGTTTTAGGTTTGCCTTCTCGATGGCGTCACGGTCCTCAACAGAATAAATCTTGTCAAACATCTTCACTGAAAAGCCGGGACTAAGCGCCAGTAGCTTGGCAATAATCGTCCATGCCTTATAGCTCATAATCGGGATGAATACCTTGGACTTCCAGATCGAAATATTTTTGTACGTCTTGATGGCGTACATGTTTTGATACCACTCGGCAAACTTCTTGAATACCGGTTTTTGGTTGTTGTAGGCCAACGTATAGCGCTGCTTCCAAATTTTAGCGTCCGTCGTCCAGCTCTGAGCGTCAGAGGGTTCCTGCGTGGTAGTGTCACTTGCACCGGTATCGGTGACGTCAGCTTGGTTGGTTGCCATTTATTGCTCCTGACCTTATGCTATCACGGTTGAAAGGCTGCTGGCAGGCTTGGCGCATGAGCCGCATCTTGTTGAACATTACCTTTGCTGGCACGTGGGTACTGTCGGCGCCCATATCAAAATCGAACCAATTCTGCTCCATATCTTCATCCACCGGAACTAGGAACAAAAACGCCTTCTTGGTGCCGTACTTACCCTTACCGATAGGCTCGCCAGTATCGATAGCGTCCAAGAACATAAACTTTGTAGCAAGATAGGCAGCGAAGCCTTGGTCAGTGGTTTGGAACTCACGGCGGTTCGGATCCAGCTCATTCACATCAACATCCATTTTTGGCCTCTTTCCTGCTCATTTTACCCCAAAACGCTATATTTTACGCGCTTTTAGGTCAATAACCGCCCTGTGCTGTCATACACGCGTTTACGGGATGCTCCACCGGCACTCGTTGGGTCTACCGTCTTGCCGTAGGTGTTCCAACAGTAGTATTCAAACGCGCGCATACCGTGCGACCACTCATCGTGGATTGGCACCTCGTTGCTCTGGTTAATAAGCAGCACCGACTTTTTGGGATATTTGTAATTCTCAATGCAGTCGATAAAGCGGCCAGCGTTCTCGCGGTCGATGATAAGCTTGGGCACAGATATGTGAGTGACGCGCACCTGAGTAGGGATATCCGGGATGCTCGACGTGCGTATGAAGATGCCGTGCTTGGCTAGCTCGGTAATCGGACTAGTACCAGTGGTAAGCGTTTTGGCCCGGCCAGCAATGTCGCCAGTGTGTAGCGATGCCTCACGATATGGCCGCGAACGTATATACTGCACAAAGTGGCTTATGTCAGCCTGCGATGCTTCGTAATAATCAATCACGCGTAGCTCCGAACCAAACGGTTGCATGGCAATGATAGCTGTCGGGTCGTTCACTCCGAAGTCCCAGGTCCAGTGCACTGGCAGTGCTGGGTCATACGGCACGTCGCGCACCTGCGTAATATCGTCAAACTCTTTGTACACCACACCTTCTGGCTTCACGAACTCAGCCATAATTTCCTGGCGGAAGACGTCCTCGCCCATTTCCCGGTACTCGGCCACCATGTCGTCCAGCTCTTCGCGGGATAGATCAGGATTGTCGTAACTAGTAAAATGAAACGACTTCCAGCGCGGATTATGCGCCAAGCGATAGATGCCCTTCTTACCCTTCGGAGTACCACTGGCAATGGCTGGCGCCCGGTGGGTCATAAGGTTTGGCCTAATAATATACGCCCAGATGTCCTCTGCCCAGTCGTCATATTCGTCCATGACCACCGCACCCCAGTTCGAGATACCGCGCAAGCCTACCTGATTATCAATGCCAAATAACTGCACCCGCCCACCGCCTGGAAACTCCACAAACAGTTCAGTGGCGTTCTGGTTCACTTTGATGTGCTTCTTACGGGCCTCAGTGAGCAAGCGGCCTATGTGATCCTTCCACACGATATTCTTGGCCTGGACACGCGTTGGCGCGATATAGGGGCACACCAGACCGGTAACCATTGCCTTCTTGGCGAGCCACGAAATACAGAGTGACGTCTTGCGGAATTTGCGGCCAGCACGTATGACCTTAAAGCGAGCCGGATCCTGCCAGATAATTGACTGCTTGGCGTGTGGCCTGGAGGGGGCAAATACATTGAACTCCACTCTGGTATTACGGGGTGGCATCTTTTTTGCCTTCCTCGGTTCCGTCGGTCACCACAATTTCGCGGATTGTATCGTCGACCAACTGCTTGTCGACCATGTCGGTTAGGTTCTTGGCGGTGAAGATGTAGGCCACAGCTTGAGTGGCGCCGACGAGGCCGATGTCGATTAGGTGCTCTTTGCGCAGCTGCTCGCACTCTTTATGAGCCTGAACAAACTCTGGGTAGCGAGGGCGTGTATCTTTTTTCCCTTTGGTAATGATCGTCCAGTGATACAAAGTTGTGTAAGAAACTCCTATTTTTCGTGCAAAGGCTTCAAAAAATGGGAGTTCCGTAGGGATTAACTTGTATTTTACGTGGATATTCTCGCCATATTTGGTATTTATGACGTGCCGCTCGATTTCTTCTTTTTTATAGTGCTCACGGGTAAAAAAGGCGATCATCTCAGCACAAAACTTCTTATTGTACTTCGGTGGTCGCCCTCCTTTACCGGGGTTCTCTTTTCGCTTGGTCATTTTCCGCCTCTTTCGGCGTTATTGAGGGAGACGACCCAGAAAGAGCCGCCTCCGCTTAACTACTTGCTTTCGGACTGATCGGTGCTGTCATCAGCAGGAGCTTGTGCCTCGCTACTGTCGGTGGTCTCCTCCTTGTTTTCCTGGCCTTCGTCTGGCACGCTGGTTTGAGGCTGGGCCAGATCGTTCTGTGCTGGCTCGTTGGCCGGCTGGTTAGCGCTGGTTTGTACACCTTCAGGTTTCTTGTCTTCGTCGCCCATAATAGGATCCTCCATTTAGTTTTATAATACCATTATAACGCCACTGACTGTTTACGTGGTAACAGTAGGCGCCAATCCAGCAACTTTGTTGATGTCGGCACGCAAGCTGTCGTTGTTCGGGTACTTTTCCAAGTCGGTAGTGTCAGTGATGCCAAGCTCAGTAGCAACCTGTTCAAGTTGCCCGCGGTTCATTTTGGGCAGTAGATCAAGCACCACCTGTGTGGTGACGCTCGGCTTTGGAGCAGGTGGCTCGTTGGCGGCCGCAGAGGCAGTAGCGTGCGCAGTGTCGAGGTCCGGAGCAATCGCCCTGTACGAAAGCCACTCGCCATCTTCCTTATTGAGCACCTGCATATTTTGTCCTTGGCCGCGCGTCAGGTAGAGCAAGCGGCCACCCTTACGAACAGCGACCATGGGCGGCAGGATACCCTTGAGTTCATTCAGGTAACGGTAGCGAGTGCGCAGTACAGCTCCGCCACCACCGCTGCGGTTGGCAATCAGGATTAACTGAAGCAAACCATTTTTACTGGAAGCGCGCACAGCGTCTTCTTCCAAACCGTAATTGTAGATGGCATATTTATAGATTTCTTCCTTGCCCATCTCCAGCATAGTGTCGAGCCACTTCTGCTCGTCCGGAACGACCTGGACGTCTATTGGTATGTCGATCCACACGCGATCTTCTGCTGAAAGCTCTTCGGCCATTTCATTCTCCCTTGTAAGGTTATTGTGTCATTAACAGTGTAGCACGAACCGGGATTACTTGTATTCGGCCTTGTGCCGTTCCATGAGCGCCCGCACTTTAACGAGCAAATCCCGGTTAAATGGTCGGGGATATGTGTCAGGCCCGCAGTCCCACAGTTGCATTTTAGGGGTATCTGCCGGGAGTTGTCCTCGTTCGGTAATAATAATACGATCAGCCCAACTCATGAGCATATACAGCGTCTCAGGACTATTGGTCTGCATACCGGCTGGTATAACGTCATGCCCCCAATATTTTAGATGGTTAGCAATGGTGACGCTCCGGTTGTTGCCTTGGTCGCAGACGACGAGAATCTTCATTACTATCAATGTAACACAATTTGGTACTTGCAATCCCGCTTATGTTGGTAGATGCTAAATAAGTATGAATAGAAAAATGATACCAACCAACTATGTTACAATAGCCTTGTACCATTTTTCTTACATACCCAAAACCCCGCTAGGAGACTAGCGGGTGTTTTGGTTTTGGCTCCTACCATAATGTCGCAGCCGGCCTAAAGAGCTGCGCACTAAACCGGTAACCTCGCGAAGGGAACGGCAAAGGGCAGGCAAACAAGGCTGTGTGCGTTTCCAGCTGGAGTGCACACAGCCAACGTCTTAGCTTTATTACTCTCGGGTATAAACACGAGGCTTGTTTGCCATGCACTCGAACTTTTACATCTAAAAACGCCTCTATATCTTCTACCTACCCCTCTCCGTATTCCTGTTCAGCTAAACAACAAAGGTTAGTACCTAGTACAGTAACCAACAAAAAAAATAGGTTACTCTAGACGCGCTCATGTTTTTACAGTATACTAACAGACATGAGTTACCAATTCCGTGCCCACCGATTTCCAAATTCTGAACGTGCTTCTTGGCGTCAACTAAACGCCATATACGCCTTGCAGAAGCGTTTGGGCATTAGACAGACCTACGATAAGCGGACAACTAAAAAGGCCGCTAGTGACCTCATTGCGAGCCTTACAAAGCGTCTTGGTAAGCAGGCGTCATTATTCTAACTATTTTTTCCTGGGAAGCGGAGGTATTATATATACATGCTTACTGAAGAGGATGGATGGCTTGGTACGCTTTGTGAAGACGCTACGTACGATTTTTGGCAGTAGTACGCGGTGCGATGATTTCTTTTTCGAATAAGAAAGCTAAAGCGCTGCTAATGAGATAGATTGCAACTGGTATTTTCCACGCGGGGTTACTGTTTAGTAATGCTCCGAACAACCATAGCCCAGACAGAAGAGCACTTAGATAGCAGATGTTTTTCATGCTGCACATTCTATACTAAAATTAAATGCCTGTCAATACACCTAACTAAACAACAGCGGTATAACTTTGAAGATGATAATCCACGCTGCCACCAGGGAACCGACAATGATTAAAAATAGTCTCATATATTTCCAGTATACCAAAAGCCCGGCGCTAGTGACCGCCGAGACCAATCTGCGGTGTAGAGCCGGGTTGACCTAAATAGTACCATTTAACAGGGTAAAAAGATAGTGGTGGCAGCGGGGTATTGACAAGTTAATAACATGAGCGTAGTATGTGAATGTAACCAAAAAGGTTACGCAAAAAAGCACTTTAACAACCAGACTAGCACCAATTGCGAAGCCGCCTTGGCCGCTTCCGACAGGTGCCTCTGGTTCGTGCTCAGGAGACCATACAAAATGCTACACTACTGGATCATCAAACTAATAAAACGGCTTGTAGAAGGCTAGTAAACTAAGGGGAGAATTAAAAATGCGCAAACTATACTTGGATCCACAAAAACTTGCTGAATCCGAAAGAGGCAACAAAATAGTAAAGGATTTCATGAATAACCCTACGGCACTTGCTTACAATATCGAAAAAGTAGCCGTGGTGCACGTCACCAAAAACTACGGCAACGAAGCAATCTATCCAGCAAACGAGGCTTCCAAGATCTTTGCCAGGATTGCTAGCACAAAGACACTGACTCGGGAGACCATTGCGCTCATCAAAAAGCTGGGCTACCGTATTGATGTCGAAGCTAGCACGCCAGAACTTTAATAACCGTCCTGGTGTCAGGACAGCTCCGTGTGCGGTAACCCCACCCCCCTCGCGCGGAGCTTCCCTGGCAACAGGGCACTAAAGGTGTCGAAATCGAGACCTTTACATGGCGATGCAGCCGGGACGCCTACCCGGCTGAGGCAACATAACCCAAACCCGATTGTTGCTACGTGATAGGTTTGGGTCGAGGGTTGAAGTCCCTCCATCGCCTTGCAACTCCGGCGCGGCATTAGTGATTAGTAATGGTACTTTAATCAAATAAGCCGCGCCGGTAGATAGCAAACTAGTGAGCACTGCGGGGCGTGCAAACGTCCAGTACCTTAAGCACACTACAACAGAGTGCAATGCGTTAAGCATAGGGACGGTAGGCCCCACCCGGCCGTCCCGCAGTGTCCATTACAACAGAAAGATGAAAAATGAACTCGACGCCACCAATAACATCCAAGAGAGTGACTGATGAAAATCCTTAACCTCTTTGCCGGTATTGGCGGCAATAGAGCGCTCTGGGGCAATGACCACGAAATAACCGCAGTCGAAAACGTGGAAGCAATCGCTGACGTCTACCGTCAACTGTGGCCTAATGACACGGTTGTCGTGGCGGACGCGCACCAGTATTTACTCGACCACTACAAGGAGTTTGATTTTATTTGGTCATCGCCGCCGTGCCCGACGCACTCAAAAACAAATCTCTTTTTGAATGCCAAGGGCTACGTGCGTTATCCAGACATGACGCTGTACCAAGAGGTTATATTTTTGCAACATTTTTGTTGTGTTCCTTGGGTCGTGGAGAATGTGATTGCCTATTACAAACCGCTTATACCGCCAACACGAGAACTTGCTCGGCACTATTTTTGGAGTAACTTCCACTTGGGGAAGTTCTACAATCCAACAAACTTGACACTCCAAGATGCCGGGATTAGGCAACTAGAACGCGGCTATGGCATTAAACTGCCAGCAGGCACAGCAAGCGACAAGCGCAAGCTCCTACGCAACGTTGTCATCCCGGAGCTTGGGCTGCATGTATTTAACTGCCGAGATAACCTAAAACAAAAGACGTTACCCCTATGAATAAAGTCTACTCCGACGCCTCTTTCGATTCCCCTACAGGTTTCGGTGCTTACTGTATTGTGGTGGTTCCGCATGGCGGCAAAGCGGACTGGTACGTCAAAGATTGTCTCGGCGGGCACGGTTCGAACGACATAGAGACCGCAGGACTGCGCGAAGCGATCCTAGTGGCACATGACCTCAGCTTGAAAAACCAGCGCCAGTCTGCGGTATTCTGTGATAGCCTGAGTTCCATCCAAGCGCTGAGCGCACTCGCTCGCAACAATGGTGTAGCGTTACAGCACATCCCGGCGCATACCGTTGGCAAAGAAGGCGGTTTTATTAACGACGACATCAAACGACAACACTGGGCCGACATTATGGTGCACCGGTTTCTGGCGGACCACGTATCTAAACTTGACAAATAGCATGAGCGTGTCTCATAATCATGAGCGTAATTAAAAGGAGACCACAATAATGGGCGATTATGATCGCAAACCGAAAGAGTCTAGCGGGATGTTCCTGCGACTCAAAAGCAAAGAAGAAAAATGCCGTATACGGATCTTGGCATCGCCGCTGCGCGAACCACAAATATGGATTGATGGCCGGAAGGCACCAATGCCGGCAACCGAAGTGATTGAGCTGAGTAGCGGGCAGTGGGCTACTATCATGCGCAAGCCAGACTACCGAATTGCCGAAGTCTACCATTTCATCGTGATGGACCGGGCCGACGGCCAACCGAAGATTTTCAGCACCACCGGCGGTGTGTATGGTAAGGTCCGCGACTTTGCCAAAAATGAAGAGTGGGGAGATCCAAAAAATTACGACCTCACCATAACGCGAACTGAAATGCCTGGCAAAAATTACTATGAAGTAGTTCCCTCACCACAGAAGTCAGATCTGACCCCGCGGGAGCTGGAAGCAGCCGACAAACTGCTGCAGAAAATTAAAGACGAAAATGTCCTGCCGGCGGCACTGCCCGCTTCAGTCGCGCAGCCCGATGACATCGACGAAGATACCGAGCCGGAAGACCTACCGGGCCAAGGATCCGGTGAACGCGTATACCAAGCCAACCAGCAATACCAGGATGAGCCGCCGGGCGATCCGAACGATATGCCTACGGACCTACCGCCAGAAGCGTAGTATGGACGAGAAAAAATATCAGCGCATCATAAAACAGATAAAAGCGGTTGAACGTGCCCACTGTAATTGCAAGCGCGAGCGGCTGACCCGAGCAATCCGGGAACTGGAACGCTTACGGGACAATGAAGACATCACGCTCAGCCGCACCGGGTATATTTACATCGAAGAGCGATTGGAAAAACTTAATAGCAAGCTAAAAAGGAGCCGATACCATGGCAGATTATAACGGTTATGCAAAACATATAGGTGCGCCACAGAAAGTGCTTACTTGGATTACTGCAAGAGTGGAACCCTACCTCAAAGACCATTCTGAAAACCAAGGAGAAATTGAACACATCGTTGACTACTTAGCTTCTCCGGATGCCCCCAACAACATTACCGCCATGACTTACGAGCAGGCCACACAAAATGCCGAGAAGTGGCTAAAAACGCTCCAAAAACGTGGTGAATATATCAAAGAAGTGGAGGCAGATATCGAGGTCGTACTGGACTTTGAAGACGGCTTTAAAATTGTAAAGCTCATCGGCAAAAACGCCTTTGATCGTGAAGGCTACCTGATGGCCCATTGCGTTGGCTCATACTACGAACGCTGTAACTCTGGGAAAACAGAAATATATTCTTTGCGTGACAAGAACAATATGCCGCACGCTACCATGGAAAAAGACCAACAGGTCAAGGGCAAAGGTAATGGCGACATTCACCCTAAGTATGTTGGCTATGTTGTAAAATTCTTGGAACACGTCGGTATGACTGTGGGCGACAGCGAAATGCGCCATCTCGGCTATATAAATGTGGAGCGTTTTAAGAGCGAATTAGCCAAAAACACTGACTATTTTAACAGTAAATATGTACCGACAAGCCAAAAACTGTACGACCGCGATGGGGACGAATTTGCCAGTTTTGAGCTTCTAAATGTTATTCCCTTACTCACTGTTTATAATGAAAAAATTAAGATCAATTTTGAACTTCCTTCGTTCATTAAACTGTCATTCGAGCGGCTGGTTAAGAAGATAAAAGCTACAAAGGGATCGAACGCTACGAGTGGCAATTACGCCCCCTCTGCTACGAGTGGCTATGGCGCCCCCTCTGCTACGAGTGGTGATCGCGCCCCCTCTGCTACGAGTGGTGATTACGCCCCCTCTGCTACGAGTGGTGATTACGCCCCCTCTGCTACGAGTGGCTATGGCGCCCACTCTGCTACGAGTGGTGATCGCGCCCCCTCTGCTACGAGTGGCTATGGCGCCCACTCTGCTACGAGTGGTGATGACGGAATAGCGGTAGCTATAGGTCGGAAGGCCAAGGCAAAAGCGTCTCTAGAGTGCTTCATCGTACTCGCCGAATGGCATGAGGGCCAAAAATTCACCGATGCCAAACCACTGACAGTTGTATCTGCTAGAGTAGATGGCAAGAAAATTAAAGCTAACCAGTGGTACAAACTTGTAGATGGCAAGTTTGTGGAGACGGATGACAGTAACGAGTAATGACAGCTATCAAAACCCACTACAACCTCGGTAGCGTGGTAATCACCAAATCAGATGGCGCCTTTGAAAAAGGCAAAGTGAAGGCGATTCGGCTGTACCTCCGCGATGATGCGCTAGAGCCAATCATCAACTACGAAATCATCATTAAATGGCGCGACGTAGTGCGTATCGACAAACAACGCAAGTCAGTGTATAGCACAGTGGAGTATTTTACGATCAACCAAGAAGCCGAGCTTAAAGCCAATTTTAACCTGTATAAAAAAACCGAAACAACGCTTAGCGAGGAGCAACGCAAACTGCCCCAAGCCGAGCGGGACCGCCTCATTTTATGGAATATGAGGTTTGATAAATCTAAGATACCCAAGGAGGAGGACAAAGATGTCGGAACAAAAACAACAAACTAATCTCGGGCAACTGATCCACGACCACTGCTACATTGCGCAGAAGAGTCGGAAGACGCTTGCCGCGGAAATTGACATCACTGAATCCGAGCTACAAGGCATGGCCGCTGGGCGAGTGCCAGCAGGCAGTGTGCTCATCAAACTAATTAACTGGCTCGCAAAGGAGACCACAACATGAGTGCAGTATTTACTCGCGATTCATGGCTCAGTATCAAAAAAATGCAAGGGCGCAGATTGCACAAAGACACCATCGCGCGCAAAACCGGCTGGTCTGAAGCTACGGTCGAGCGTGTTATGCATACGCGCACCTTTCCCGAATACCGGCGCGTCATAGCGAAGGCCACTGAATCAATCCGGCGCCGACGGGCGGCCATAGCATGGCAAAAACGTGATGATTTTATCGTGGCACCCAAGCCAAAGCGTTACAACTTCACCGCCAATGGCTACCCGGATTTCTGGTCGATGCTGACAGTAGGCATAGTAGTGGTGGTATTTATCCTGGTCATTTTGTTGGGCAAAAAATTAAGCGAGTAATAGGAGAAAAACAATGTCAAAGAAATTGGAAGGAAAGATTGCTCTCATCACGGGCG